>JAEEGJ010002012.1_pt1 | contig 175736 bp, 166 predicted proteins | sample 8958761 | NCBI WGS metagenome assembly JAEEGJ01 (sample SAMN16246546, study PRJNA631951) | gut metagenome | biome: gut microbiome; feature: rumen; material: RS-attached | host: Bos | place: Iran: Karaj | collected 2018-10
TTCATTTTTATTCTCCAAATAAATGCGCTCAACAGGGATCGAACCTGCATGTCATCCTTAAGACACCGGACTCTCATTCCGGCCTGTATTCCAGTTCCAGCATGAGCGCTTATACGGGTGACAAGATTCGAACTTGCAAGCTTATGCCACCAGGGTTTGAGTCTGGCTCCTGTACCGATTCGGACACACCCGCCTATGGGCGTGAAGGGAGTCGAACCCTTATGCATATAGCCACGGTTTCTAAGACCGCTATGTATACCGGTTCCATCACACGCCCGTATAGCGCAGATGAGAATCGAACTCACATGATAAGACTATCCCGGGATTTTAAGACCCGTGCGTATACCATTTCCGCCACTGCGCCACAGATATTAAGTTTAAGGCTGCAATGTCGCAGCAATCGTAATGATAACAGCATGATCTTTTTCCTTTCTCATATCATTTGTTAACAGCAGGAACAGATTATACGGACTGAAAGTCATTGTTGTGTGTTCCGTTCTGTCCTGCAAAGCTTTCTGACGGACTCGAACCATCATACCTTGATTACAAATCAAGAGTCCTGCCATTGGACGAAGAAAGCATTGATAAATAGGACGGGTGAGAATCGAACTCACGACACACGGCTTATAAGGCCGCCGCTCTCACCCCTGAGCTACCGCCCCATATAAATATGGTTTGGTATTCGTATTTTCTTTTTCATTTTCTTATCCTCTTATATCATATTTAAAGTGATCGACGAGCAACGATCTCGCAACCTCCTGCTTGGAAGGCAGGTATTCTGCCAATTGAACTACGATCACATAGTGGAACACCGAAAGTGCCTGTTTTCCGGCATTCCTATGCCTTTTTTGGTGTTTTCACACCTATCACCCGTGCCGGGATCGAACCGTGCATTTCCAGCTTGAAGGGCTGATTACCTATCCTGTTAGTAGAACGGGCGCTAAAATGTGACCGATCGGATTCGAACCGACGACCTTCGGATCCACAATCCGACGCATTGACCAGCTATGCTACAGCCACAGTACCCGATGTAGGAGTTGAACCTACCTTTGCGGGTTGAGAACCTGCTGACCTTTCCGATAGTCGAATCGGGCAAAATAGCGGATACGGGATTTGAACCCGTGTCTTTAGGGTATGAACCTAACAAGGAAAACCGCTCCTCCAATCCGCAGTTGAGATGACCGGACTTGAACCGACACATTCCTGATCCCAAATCAGGAGGGCTACCAATTACCCAACATCTCAATATATGTGTACCAACAGAGAGTCTCGAACTCCCAACTTCTTCCTTGTAAAGGAAGCACTCTCCCAATTGAGTTATGTCGGCTTAATGGCAGTTATAAGGCTAACTGCCAAACCATGCTTTTTTTGTTTTCCGGTAAGCACTACCTTAAGCTATACTACGTATACGCGTGGACCACATGGGAATCGAACCCACCATCTCAAGTTTGCAAAACTCGCGTCACCCCATTGCGACCTCTGGCCCATATATGGCTGTCTGATTAATGACGGTTGACATTTGATGCTACCTCGTCAGGATAGCAACCAACGACTCAGGCGAGATTTGAACTCGCGACCTCCGCCTTGACAGGGCGGTATTCTGACCAACTGAACTACTAAGCCATGATCCCTCTTGTAGGAATCGAACCTACCAGACCCACAGGTACCGGATTTACAGTCCGGTCATTCTCCATAAATGGCTAAAGAGGGTTAATCTGTGTTTTCACAATATTCATACATGTAACATCACTCCTTTATCTATCATATTTTAAGTGGACGGTACTGGTGTCGGACCAGTCCCTCCAGATCTTCAGTCTGGCGCTTCCACCGGGTTAGCTTACCGTCCGTTTTGACGGTAAAAATCGTATCTTCATTACAATTTCCTCTTTGTTTTTTGAATTTTGTTTGCGATAAACAGGTGCCTGGTCTGATTATCGCTATATAAGCGGAAACGATAGGGCTCGAACCTACAACCTCCCGGTTAACAGCCGGGCGCTCTGCCATTGAGCTACGGATCCATATATTTTTGCATTAAAAAATCGCCTGTTGGATGTTTCCACAGACGATTGCCAAAAAAGTGATCAATTCATTTAATATCACTCTAACATCGCAATCGTCCCCTGTATTCTTCATAAGAATCGTATTTTGTTGCAGAAATGGGCGCGCATATCAGCACACTGAGGATCTCATTTGAGCGCACAAAACTAAACATATCCCATGTATATGTTTTATGCTGTCTATTGAGATTGTTTAATACTGCCTGCAACATAACTGCTCCTTTAAGATTTCATGTCATTGATTAAATACTAATAAAAAAGTGCCTTCAATCATTTTTGGATACCAAAAATAATCGAACAGGCACTTTCGATGGTTTAACTATACATCACCTCCAAACACTTGTCAACATATTTTTTAAAAAAATTTGAAAAGATTCAAATGTATCAACATATGCTATTATGTAATAAAGCAAAAAAAGTCGAGAATTATCCATTATAAAAAAGCTAATATATGCTCACAAGGAGTTAAGCCGATGGATGAACAGAAAGCAGCAGTCAGATCAATGCAGGATTATATAAACGAGCATCTTCACGAAGATATCTCAATTATGGACCTTGCTAAAGCATCCGCATTTTCACCGGATCACGCAAGGAGATTATTTGAGAAACATCTGAATATGACTCCGTCAGTTTATATAAGGCGCCTCAAACTGTCAAAATCCGCATTGAAGTTAAGAGATGAAAAAATCTCTGTTCTTGATGTCGCAATGGATATGGGATTTGGAAGTGTGGATGGTTATCAGAGAGCATTCAGAAGAGAATTCGGCTGTAACCCGAAAGAATACTCATCAAGTCCTGTACCGGTATGGCTTTTTACTCCTTCACTTATCATAAGTAAAGAAAGGAAAGTGAGCAACATGAGTGAGATCAGAAACATTTTTATACAGGTCATAGAAAGGCCTGAAAGAAAAGTTATTATTAAGCGTGGTATAAAAGCCGATGAATACTTCAGTTATTGCAATGAAGTAGGATGTGATGTATGGGGACTTCTTACCAGTATCAAGTCTATAAGCGGTGAGCCGGTATGTCTGTGGCTGCCTAAACATTTAAGAAAACCTGTAACAAATGAATATGTACAGGGTGTGGAGGTTGAACCAGATTACTCCGGTCCCGTTCCCGAAGGCTTTGAGATTATCGATCTTCCTGCAACAAAATATCTCCTGTTCAGAGGAGAACCTTTCGCACAGGAGGATTACGAATCTGCAATCTCAGAAATCTGGGAAGCGGAGAAGAAGTATGATCCTGCATTTATAGGTTATGCGTGGGATGCTCAAAATCCCAGGATCCAGCTTGAACCAAAAGGCGAGAGAGGTTATATAGAATTAGTACCCGTTAAAGAAGTAAATTAATCTTAAAAGGCATGCTCGTTAGCATGCCTTTTTATCATTCTGATCTGATTATATGTATATTTGTAAGTGCACACTGGTCACCTGTAAGAGACAGATATACATTCTCGGGCTTTTCATAGATCGTGGTCACATTCTTTATCGATATACCAAGATTTTGAGTGGTGACCGTTATCTGTTCCGAGCCAGACTTCTCCTTCTGAATCCAGTGACGGGAATATGGTTGTAACAGTACCGACTCCCAGATTGCTGCTGTTATAATAATCCGTAACACTTCTCTCCTTTTAAAGCATAAAAGAGTCGTGAAACTGATATCAATCTCACGACTCTTTTAACTCATCATTTAAAAACAATTCTCTAAACTCTTTTCTGCCCGGTACCCATGTCTTCTCGTAAATATGTGAAAAATGGTTTTTCACTGTCTGCTCTGAAATGCCAAACATATATGCTATTCTTCGATTCGAAAATCCCGATACTTTTAAATATCCCAGTTCCAGTTCACGCTTTGTAAGACCGTATTTTCTGATAACACTGAGATATGTCTCCTTTGTTATCTCGACATCAGTCATCCGAAAAATCCATTTCTTCATTCATTTTTCGTTCGGCATTCAGTCTTAAAGGCAAAAGGAAAAACTCTGTGATCACAGCATAAAAACCTGCCAGAAAACATACCGCAAGATTAGGTCCTATCGTTGAAAGATCATCTAACCTGCTCATTAAGATAACACCGGATACAATTATCGCAAATAATGCTCCGTATACTGTAAGTTTTTGTGCCGCCTGTACTGCACCTAATATATTTTTTAATTCCAGAAGACTGTATTTGCTGATCCCGACAGAAAAAGATTTAACAAAATCCTTCCATTCACCCATGATGATAAGACCCGGGATCAGAAACATCATTATCAATATCAACGAAGTCGGATCGATAAAACATAAGATTAATGATAATCCCTGCCCTCCCGTCAGAATAATAAACAGGAATATGACAATGAATAATATCAACTCTCCGAGTAAAATGATCCTTATATTCTTTTTCATGGTAATCTCCTTTCAAACACGGAAAACATCTGGTCTTATTTAGACATTACCACAACCGCTAACAGAAAAATATAGTACCTTTTTCTGTTAACAGCAAGCCTTACACGTTTTCTTCGATGATAAACTTTTCTAGAATGACTCGAGCAGCTGTTTAAGAGAATCTTCAACGCTCTTAGTGACAGACTGCATCATACATATTGAAGAGGTTGTCTCTTCTGATGAAGCAACAAGACTCTCCGAACGTTTATTGACACTGGCCACTATCTCTGTCAGGCGATCTGCTTCCTCAACAAGCCTGTTGATAGTTTCTTTTATATCATTGTTGTTCTTATTGCTGTCATCCGCGGTGACTTTTGAATTCTCCGCGAGATTCTTTATCTCATCCGCTACTATGGCAAATCCTCTGCCGGCCTCTCCCGCACGTGCTGCTTCAATAGATGCATTTAGTGCAAGCAGGTTGGTCTGATCAGATATTGCTATAACATTTGCATTGTTTGTCTCAAGGTTTCTCAGATTCTCCTCTATTACAGAAAGAACCTCTCTCATGTTGTGCGCAAATTCATCAACATCCGCCATTGACTCGGATATACCGCTTGTCTGATTTGCGTTATCCTCACTGATCTTTTCGATCTGAGATATAGCTTCCATAAGGTTCTTGAAATTCTCATTGATTCCGGAACCCAGGGATACCTTCTTCTCGTTCATCTGATCATGAGCAAGCTTTACTTCTTCTGCAAGCTCTAAAGCCTTATCTTTTTCTTCATATGCTCTATCTTTGATATAGTGAACACAGTTATGATGATGGCTGAACCCATTATAAATAGCGATTGCCATATCCTTACAAGTATCGTATCCGCAGCATCCGCAGTCTATATGACGGTTTTCTACAGTATCTTTTTTGAGTCTGTGATAGATTGCCTCAAGTTCAGCATCGGTAGGAATTCGATAAGCGCAGTCCTTGCTTCTGTCCGTATATTTTCTTGTGAAATCGTCAAGATTAAGATCGGCAAACTGCTTGTTTAATGCTTCAATCCTTTTCTTTGGAGGAATATTCCTGCCCCATGCCGACTTCTTTGATTCATTTTTGCTTGATGAACGGATCTTCTGAATATTTATGAACACATCCTCGTTCATCGTCTTTCTGTTATCCACACCCGTACCGTAAAGACATCCGTTTGTACAGTTAAGCGCATCAACAAAAAGATATGGTGTCTTTCCGTTTTTCAAACGATCCTTGTTTCGGCGCAGATACTCATACATATGATGCTCGCCTTCCATCTGACGAACATAGGCATCCTCTCCAAGCAGCCAGTAAACATTCTCCTTAAGTCCGCCGGGCATGGGATAAATGGATCCAAGACCGTATTCTATCTCATCAGTGTAAGGAGTTGCTCCGTTTACCGGATTCTCCTTCAGATAAGCTACCAGCCTTGAAAATGTAAGATTATAGGAAACGATTCCCTTGTTATTGGGATCGTCGATCTCATTTTTCTTTGCGATACATGGGCTTATAAATGCCAGTTTATCATTAACTTTAAGGTACTTCTTAACATATATGGCAGAACACATCATGGGGCTTTGTACCGGCATGAGTTTTGGAAGCAGTTCAGGCAGATATCTTTCAATATATCCGACAACAGCCGGACAGGGCTGTGATATGCTTCCGTAGTAATTTCTCTCCGTAATGTACTTTATATATCCCCAGGTAGTGATATCCGCACCAAACGATACGCTGATAAAACGATTTACTCCGAGTTTCTTAAGCATACCAAGATACTTCTCATACTCACTAGGATAGTTCGCCAAAAATGCCGGCGCTATCAAAACAGATATCTTTTCTCCTCGCTTAAGATCCGCAAAGAATCTGTCAACATCATCTTCATATTCTCTTGCCCCATGTTCACAGGCATCTATACAAGCACCGCATGCGATACACTTTTTAGGGTCAACCTCTATTATATTTCCCCTGTCTTTTTCAACAGCAACGTTTGCACCTGTGCAACTGCAACTTCTTATACATTTATTACAACCTATGCATTTTTCGTTGGTTCTGATCAATCCCATATTAACCTCCTGTAAATAGCTTAAAATAAACAAGCTGTTAAAAAGTTACTGATAAAGAGTATTATCTCATATAAATATTTTTTTGTGTAAAAAAATATATGAAATGTTCAAAATTTAACAAAAAATACATATGAAGTTCATTTTTGCTCGTACACCCCTGGTCATTGCCATATCATGACTTATTTTTTATAGTTTTTTGAATACAGGATTATCATCATCACAGTACTGATAACAGTGGCTGCGATTATATACACTATCATTCCCTTCACATTAACACTGCTGCCAAACATGTAAGCCTTAAAAGTGAAAGCGTCCTTTATCGATTCCACAAATAAGCCGTTATCTACACCTCCTATGCCACTGTCTATATGGTCAAGCATACCGTTCATCAGAACATTTCTTAAAAGAATAGTGATGTGACTTGCGGGAAAAACATTGCAGACCGACTGCACATTTTCAGAAAACTGCGATATCGGAATGTAGGCACCTATCACAAAGCCTGATACAGCCGAAAGGATACCGAAAAATGCTCCGCTTGCTGACGATGACTTAAAAAAGATCACTATGTTCATAAAAAGTGCCGTTGATGAAATACATCCGAGTACTGTCACCATATATGCTCCCAGAACACTTCTTGCGTCCATATGAAGATCTCCGAGATATCCAAGTGTAAACAATCCGACTGACATTATTAATCCGGTCATAAGTATGGCACATATGCTGGATGCCATAAAATATGACAGTATGATCTGTCCTCTTGATATGGGAGTAGCAAGAATATCGTGATCGACATTGTTTTCCCTGTCACTGACCACAGTCGTCAAACAGTTAAAAGGAACGGTTATCATGGCCGATCCCAGTATTCCCACAAGTAAAACGATATTTGTGAACGAATTAAGATCACCTTCGGATATCCTTGACTTTAATACAGGAACTTGCGAAATCACGCTGTCTATAGCATCAACAAAGGTTCCTTTCAAAAAGAGAAGATACAGAGCAAATACTATTATTGATGTTAAAAGAGAAAAAACAATTGTCTGCTTATCCTTAAAATAAACCAGTACATTCCTTTTTGTTAATCCAATACACATTCTCATGCTTCCATCTCCCTTCCGGTCAGATTCAAAAATACATCATCCATTGTTCCTTTTATCAGCTCATAATCCACGATCTTGTTCCTGTTTTCATACAGCATTTCTGTAACAGAGCCTTTAAAAAGAACATTATAATGATCGGCTTCATAAGACCAATCATAACCTCTTATCAGATCATCATTCTCTTTGGATCTGTTGACGTACCATATAAGCTTCGATGATGCAAAAGAGCTTTTCAGCTGTATCGGTGTTCCCGACGCTATTATGTGTCCTTTTTCAAGTATCCTCACATCATCTGCATCCGCAGTCTCTTCCATATAGTGGGTTGTCAGAAAGATCGTTAAGTTCTTTTCCTCTTTGAGTTTTCTTATATGATCCCACACCATCTTTCTTGACCTGGGATCAAGTCCGGTAGTCGGTTCATCCAGAAAAAGTATCTTTGGATCATTTATCAGTGCTCTTACAATATCAACTCTTCTTCTTTGTCCGCCTGAAAGCTTTTCATACTTTCTGTTCCATATCTCATCTATCTCAAAACTCTCCATATACGGTTCGAGCCTTGTAAGTATTTCTTTTTTCCTCATGCCGTAATAAGCGCCCCTTGTCATAAGGTTTTCACCGACTGTAAGCTTTTTATCAAGAACGGAGTTCTGAAATACTATACCTATGAGTTCTCTGATCTTATCGTCTTCCCTGGAAAGTTCATGTCCGAAAACTTTCACGTCTCCGCTCGTCTTGCCAAGGATCGTACAAAGGATATTTATTGTTGTTGATTTGCCAGCACCGTTTTCTCCAAGGAAAGCAAACAATTCACCTTCATTTACATCAAACGATATATTGTCTACCGCGGTATGCTCGTTATATTTTTTTGTAAGATTATTAACAGTTATCGCCTTTGCCATGTTTTTTTATCACCTCCTTAAGTTCTTGATCGCACTTTATCACAGTATTTTGGACAAAAAAAGAGCAACTCAACCAACATGCATATACATGTGACCAAGTTGCACTTTTTTCATTAGTCTGTTAAAAGATCACTCTTCGTCTCTTATATCATCTATGGCTTTATTGATCTTCTTTTCATCCGACTTCATGATCCATGTGGTCGATATCCAGACAAAAGCATATATAACCACATACATAATGACAATGGGGATATACTCATCAAGCGATGTATACCATTCAAACAGATATCCGCAAAGACTGACTATGGCAAGAACAGCAACAAAATGCAGACCTGTCCTTATATATCCTACCGACTTACCGCTTACGTCATCATCCGTAAGAAACAGTGTGGCCAGAGCACATAAAAAACCTGCAAGGATTATCGATAAAGGAATATACCACTGCCACTGAAAAGAACTTTTACCATACGAAAAGTACTGCAGCATTGTCTGCACACCGACACCGAACAGGATACCGGTCGATATCATCAGTGTCTGATTAAATATCATTTTCGCCTTGTTCATATCATACCCCCAACTTTCTCTTGAGCTCCTTTACATATCCCCTGGATATGATGAGTCTTTCCCCGTTAAGAAGCTCCGCATTCAATCTGGCATTCATCTCTGCTTTGACAGCTCTTATCTTTCTGATATTAACTATCATAGCCTTTGAACAGCGAAAGAAATTGATACCTAAGATATCTTCAAGCTCATATAACCTGTATTTTGTCTCAAAGCAGCCATCCTTTGTATATACATATGTCCTCTTGTCAACCGACTCAATATAGTATATGCTCCCTGCTTTGATCATGACAGTAGTATTATCTAAGATTGCCGGGATGCTGAAACCGTTATTCTTCAATATGTCTATGGCATTGCGTATATCGTCGGTTACGCTTACCGCTTTGATCACAGCGCCTTCATCGTCATATGAATCTGCCTGTTTGAGTTCAACTTTCATATAATCACTCCAGATTCAGTCTGTTTTTCATGATCCACTGGGTTATGAAATAATACAGAGCGCAAGCAATATATATTATTACTATTAAAATCAGCATAAAAGATGCTCTTGTGGACGGATCATCAAAATCATTGAATTTTTCGATCATCTCTTTAAAGGTAAATAAATTTATAAACGTCAGAAAACTGCGAAGTATCCTGGCTACTACCTTTATACCGAAATAAGCTCCGATAGATGCAAGTACTTTATTCTTTGACGAAAACTGACCTATGCTGATTGATACATATCCAACAAGAATGGAATACAGAGCCGATCCCAGAAGAAGTATTATCATCAAAACCACATCAGAAACCACAAGATCAATATTATCGATTATTTCAAGGATATCATCTATCTCAAATGACACCTTAAATACACCGACAAATATAACCAGAAAGCTTATAACTCGCCAGATAAGGGCCACCAGAAGCTTTGATATTATAAGTTCATTATGATTCACCGGAAGTGTATGCATCAGATATCCCTGATCGGTATACATATTCTTGTAGAATCTTACATAAAAATAGAATGTTGCAGCCAGTGTCAGAGCAATAACGCCAAATACATACAGCAGTATATAAATTGAATATATAAATCCGCCCATATCCATATCATCGAGGATCTCAAAGTATCTCTGTACGGAACGGGATCCTATTATAGAAAGCAAAAGAACAGATCCGTTTAATATGGTCATGATCAACCAGGAGTCCTGCCATTCATGTTTAAATAACTTTCCTAACATGCGAACACCTCCCTGAAATATTTATCAACAGTCTCCCCATGTTCTTCACGGATCGCTGCGGCTGTGCTCTGAAGAACAATATGACCGTCTTTAAGGAAGATGACATCATCAAGTATTTCCTCGATATCAGAGATCAGATGTGTACAGATAAGAACTGAAGCTTCCTTGTTATAATTGTTAATGATCGTACGAATAATGTAGTCTCTGGTAGCCGGATCAACGCCCGCGATCGGCTCATCAAGCACATACAGACGGGCATCCCTGCTCATGACAAGTATAAGCTGGACTTTCTCCTTGGTTCCTTTTGACAGAGTCTTTAATCTTGCCTTATCATCGATATTTAATGCAGCAAGCATCTGTCTGGCTCTTTCAGGCCTGAAATCAGCATAAAAATCTGAAAACATATTTATTATATCCGCTACGGTCTTTTGTGCTTCAAGATATGTACGTTCCGGAAGATAAGATATATCTTTTTTGGACTCCGGTCCCGGCTCATTTCCGTTAATAAGTACCTGTCCGCTTGTCGGTCTTAAAAGACCGTTCATCATCTTGATAATAGTTGTCTTTCCACTGCCGTTAGGTCCGAGCAGACCGATTATCCTGCCGCTTTCGATCGTAAGATTCAGATCGGATACAGCCGTCTTTCCACCGGGATAAACTTTGCTCAGATTTCGGCATTCCACCAAAACACTCATTTCCCTTTTAACCTCCCTGAGATTTACTGTAATAGATGTTTTGATATAACTAAAACATCTTCTTCATTCTATCATACGCCAGTTCAATAAAAAAGATGGCCTCAGCCATCTCTTTTATCTTACGGTATCAAATTCCCTGATGATCAAGTCTTTTACTTCGTCCTTACCCATACCGAGCGATATTCCCAGTTCCCCCAATAGGATATCCTCTGCCGCATGGAAATATCTTTCATCCGTGCTTGTGGCTTTTTTGCCGTCCGCCAATCGCCGTTCTTTCCTTTGATACAAAGAGATTATCATCTCAAATAGCGATCTCGTATCGGCAGATCTGAGTGTCTCGGTAAACTTTTGCTCTCTCTCTTTATCATTCTGTATCCATACAGGCTTCATGGTTGTTGCTTCATCTATAAGAGCCTTGGCCTCTTTTGATGAAAGAACCTTCCTTAAGACACTCTTGTCATTGTCTACAGGAGTGAAGATCGTACTTCCCCGTGTAAACACCTGCGAAAGGGTATAATACTGTCGGTCTGAAGACATGCCCGGTATATCAATTGGTCCGATCTTATTGACTTTGCAAACACCCTTGTTACCGTAAACAACATATTCACCAATATCAAACATGTCTCTCCCTTTCTGTAGAATTGTAAAACATTTGCCCATATATAACCATTTTAACAGAAATTGAGAGATGAAGTAAGGCTATTTTAGAAATTTTTTGACGCGTTCGTATTTTTCGTCAGTATATGGCGGGTACTTCATATCAAGATCCGTACCTGCTCTGTTGATCATTACACTCTTTGTATTTGAAAATGTATCAAAAGAAGCTTTCCCGTGATATTTACCCATACCACTGGCTCCGACTCCTCCAAAAGGCAGTCGCGGATTACCCATATGTACTATCACTTCATTGACACAACAGCTTCCAAATGCAAGTCTCTCAACTGTACTGTCAACAAATTCCCGGTTTCCGGAGAATATATAACATGCCAGCGGTTTTGGCCTTCGGCTTATCGTATCGAGTGCTTCATAAACATCCGTATAGGATATGATCGGAAGAAGAGGACCGAATATCTCTTCCTTCATAATCTCACTGTCAAATGTCTCATTCGGAAAAAGTGTAGGCTCTATCTTAAGCTGTTTATCATCAAATCTTCCTCCAAGCAGCTCTTTTTCACCCATGATGAACTTTGTAAGTCTCATGAAATGATGCATGTTTACTATTTTGGGATAATTCTCATTATTGAACGGATCCCTGACCATCTCATTAGAATGCTCTCTGGCTTTTACCAAGAATTCCTCTTTAAGCGGTGCCGGAATAACAACGTAGTCGGGTGCGACACATGTCTGTCCAGCATTTAATATCTTGCCCCACATAATCTTTTTGGCAGCCAGATCTATATCCGCATCGGGACCTATGATACAGGGACTCTTACCTCCCAGCTCCAATGTGACGGGGATTAGTCTTGATGCCGCAGAACGCATGACTGTCCTTCCCACTCTTTCACTGCCCGTAAAAAAGATATGGTCATAGTCCTGAGAAAGAATCTCATCATAAGACAGAGCATCTTCTATGGCATATACATATCTCTTGTCAAAAGTGCTGTTGATTATACTGGTCACCACTCTTGCTGTATTGATGCATTTTTTTGAACACTTTACCACTGCGCAGTTTCCGGCTGCTATGGCTCCCACAAGCGGTATCAGACTTAAGTTTACGGGATAATTCCAGGGCGCTATGATAAGGCTTACACCGTAAGGCTCCTTATATACATAGCTTTTTGACGGAAACAGCACCAAAGGAGTCCTTACACGTTTTGGTCTTGACCACTGCTCAAGATGATTGATAGCCATATTGATCTCTGACTTGACCTGGGAAACCTCGGTCATGTTGGCTTCCATCTCACATTTTCCAAGATCGGCTCTCAGCGCAGAGTATATGGCAGGTTCATTGTCACATATAGACTCAAGGAGTCTCTCAAGAGCCTCCTTCCTGTAATGTATATCTTTTGTGACACCCGTTAGCGAATATTCTTTCTGCAGTTTTACAATGTTTTCAAGAGTCATGTGGTTACCTGTTTGATTATCCTTAATCTTCCCTGCTGTATCTTCTCCCCAACATATGCACCTATGGTATCATCTGCGGGATTTATAAGAATTCCTATATAGTGTCCTTTAAGCATTTTATTTAGGCGTCTGTGGATCATCTCATCACCTACACTGTATGTAAGTTCATCCTGTATCGGATGAGAATGTACAAATCCCAGAAAAACAAGTCCCGACTGTCCCATATAGTCTGTCTTGTCATCACTGAAGTAATAATTGTCTTTTATTATCTTCGTTTCTCTTTTTGCCTTTTTTATTATTCTCTGATCAAAGATCGCATTATCTTTGTATCTTAAATGGCCGTCATCGGGAAACACGTATCTGATAACATAGTCTTTACCCAGTCTGAAGCCTACCAGCCCCATCTGCTGTTCGTACATGGATAAAGGATGATTTTTCCCCATATGAAAATATCTTCGCATATCCTCATATACGGCAGGTTCCAGATATATTGCCGGAGCATCCTCTTTATCATAGATCTCTTCTATCTCAAATTTACCATACTTTTGCTCTAAGAATGCAAAGTATTTTTTATGCTGAGCCTTTTTAAATATTCTCTTATAGCAGAATCTTGGACTTTGCGTATCAAAATCAAATGTGTGCAGACTGTCTCCTGCACATTCCTTCTCATATTCACATCCTTTGCATTCATCAGGAAGCGGACGTTCTCTAAAGTATTTAAACCCCTCTTTCCAGACTTTGCTGAATGAATCATTTTTGATGTTGCCCTGTATAAGCTCTGTCCTTCTATCTACATTCGGACAGACAAATATATCGCCGTTTGACAAGACACTTGCAGCCCATATACCGGCAAAACAAAAGAAATCATGTCTGTCTGCTCTATTTGCAAAGAAATGAGGACAGCCCCACTGTATAGGCAGTTTTCCTTCTTTGTTCTTTTTATTAATGAACCAGAAAAGAAACTCCATCTCTTCTTTGGTCAGCATAAGACCAGGATTATCCATGGCGCGTCCTATCGGATCCATAAATCCTACACGTATGGAGTCTATTCCTATCGAACTTACGATATCGTAGATTTGGGGAAGTTCATAAACATTTTTATGATTAGCTGTAAAAGTGATCTGTAATTCGTCAAGAAAATCTGCTTTTTTTAGCTTTGTCAGTGCTGTTATTACTTTTTCATATCCGTCAGGTATATGTCTTAGGCTGTCATGCGTCTCTTTAACACCATCCAGACTTATTGTAATGGTTTTCATTCCGGATGATCTCATCTTTTCTATGACATCATCTGTTATGAGCGAACCGTTTGATACCATCCCCCAGTCAAAACCGAGTTTTGTGACTTCAGTCATGATGTCAAAGAGATCTTTTCGCATCAGAGGCTCTCCGCCTGATATATTGATCATAACATCCGTACCGATGTTTTCTTTAATATCTTTAAGCGTTTTTAGGATATCCTCTTTGGTAAGAATATCATTACCGGTTGAATCACAGCGACTCCCGCATTGTTCACAGCCCGCATTGCACCTTGATGTGATCTCAAAGAGCAGACATCTAAGATCGTAAGTCTTTTTCATATCTTTCAACCGATCTTTCTCTTTTTAAGGTTAAGCTTCTTTATCCTTTTTGAATTAGGGCATCCGTAATAATCCATAACATCATCATATTCCTGCGGATCATCATTGCCACCAGTGCTTCCTGAGCAGGCAGAAAGAAACAAAGCCATGGAACTGATCAAAAGTATTACACCCAATACAAACTTTTTCATATGTTTTCTCCTATCTGCGCTTTTTAAGGTTTAACTTCTTAACTCTCTTGGAATTGGGACATCCGTAGTATGTTTCCACCCTTTCCTGTTCATTTGAATTATTACTGCTGTCCGAGCATCCGGAAAGAAACAAAAAGATCGAACTGATTATCAACAATATCCCCAATACTGCCTTTTTCATATAAAACCTCCAATAACCTCTGATACGTTTTGCCATACAATACTAAAACAACAACATATATGCCAGTACAAGCAAAAGTCCCGTACATGCTAAAAACAGACCATATGACATCGATCTTCCTATGATCGATGTGTTTTCTTTATAATATTTCCTGAAAATGGCCAGTTTATGCTCCACCTCAGGCTCCATGGGATGATAAGAGAGCACGTTCTCATTCAATCCTCTTATGATATCATCAGCTATACCGCCGAAATAATGTGTCAGCTCATCACCTTCGGTCGGTTCAATCGGTAACTTGGCATCCTTATATACGGTCTTTCTAAGTAAAAGAACCGTATAATCCATTATCCTGTCTAAAAATCTGCATATGAATACACAGATATTGGGAAGAACTGTAAGCAGTAACGGTCTGTAAAAAGAATTCTCAAGATCAAGGAATTTTGGCCATCTGTCAACATATGCACCATCCTTCATGAGCAACTTTCTTACAACAGTAAGATAAAGAAAAGCTCCTATCACTATCGAATATACGGCACCGATAAGATTCGTACCCGAGAAATAGCTTACTCTTACTCCGGTTTGCGTTGCATGCATAAAACCTTCGCCCAAGTCCGCTACTTTGTCGCTTACAACAGTAGGTAAAATACCGGAAAGCGGCATATATACAGCACTGAGTGTTAATGCTGTTGCAGAAAGCGGATTCATATAATCCTTCTTATCGTCATACTCTTTCTGTTTTTTATCTGATGAGTTCTTTTCAACAAATACCGCCACAAAAAGCTTGGTCATATAACAGACAGTCAGTCCGCCGCTTATTATGAATACCCACTCTATCGTCTTCATACCTGCAACATTTATCATATATGCATGAGCATGACCGTTTGATAAAGCATGTGTATATTCAACTATTGCTTCATGTAGCAGAGTTTTGCTTATATATCCGTTCCAGAGAGGTATTCCTCCGATACCGAGCGCTCCCATTAAGAATATTCCCTTAAGAAGGGGCTTTTTACGGCCAAATCCCCTTATATCATTAAGATCAAGAGCGTGCAGGTTCATGTATACGACACCTGCTGCCATAAACAGACACAGTTTGATCATGCTGTGGTTTACCATGTGAAGCAAGGTTCCCCTTACCGCGAGCATATTTTCATCCGCCAGAAGATCCTGCATTCCGATACCCACCAGGATAAATCCGATCTGTGAAACCGAAGAACATGCAAGAGTACGCTTAAGATCGACGGAAAACAGAGCAAGAACAGCTCCTAAAAACATCGTTATCACACCGATATTGAGTATGAGAGTTCCCCATTTTACATCTTTTGCAAATATCTCACAGCTTATAACAAGGATACCGAAAACACCGGCTTTTGTAAGAACTCCGGAAAGCAGAGCGGATGCCGGAGCCGGAGCGACCGGATGAGCTTTTGGAAGCCATATATGTAAAGGAAATGCACCGGCTTTTGCTCCAAAACCAAAGAGTATCAGACATCCCGTCACATATAATTCCTTTGTTCCAAGATAAGGCTGTATCGCCGTATTTAATGCGTCTATCCTGAGAGTTCCTGTCAGGTTATATAACATCATAAGACCCATGAGCATCACAAGACCGCCCATAACAGCTATCGCCAGATAGGTCTCACCTGCCCTCAGCGACTCTTTTCTCTCATCCTGGACCACCCATACATAGGAGGTAAATGACATGATCTCGAAAAACAAAAAGGTAGTTATAAGATCCGCAGAAACAAATACACCCACTGTTGCCACGTAAGTCAGCACTGAAAATATATAATATCTCAACTTATTGCTGTAATGAGCCATATATTCACGTGAAAAAGACATGCTCATAAGCCACATGAACGTGGTTATGCACACATACAGCAATCTGAAGCCGTCCATTCTGAAAGAGAGGCCAAAATCACATATATTTACTATTGTAAGATCATATGTATTCATACAATTACCGTTCCTTACAATCCTGCTATCTTATTAAAGAAATCTACAAATGGCTGACTATACAGACCAAACACAACTATGCACACTGTAAATATGATCAGCGGCAATAACATCAAAACATTAGGATCTCTGTAATCCTTTATCTTGCTGTCATCAAAATCCAGACCCGGTTCAAAAGCTCTCATCACTATGCTCATCATGTATATTGCAGTTAAAAGCGCTGATACCAAAAGGGCTCCTATTCCCACATATGCAAGAGTATTTCCGCTGCCAACAGCTGCAGTTGCAAGATTCCATTTGCTTATAAATCCCGCAAGTCCGGGAACACCCATAAGTGCCAGTGAAGAAACCGTAAATATAATAAAGGTTACCGGCATCTTTCTTCCAAGACCGTTGAGTTCATGTATATAATGTTTTTCTGTCTGATGCATTATGGCACCGGCACAGAAGAATGAACTGATCTTCATGAGTGCGTGAAATACAAGATGGGTGATCGCACCAACAAGACCAAGCGGAGTCATAAGAGTAACTCCAAACAGTATATATGAAAGGTTGCTTATTGTTGAATAAGCCAGCCTTCTCTTAAGATGTGTCTCTTTAAGCGCTTTGCTGCAGCCATATACTATCGTGAAAATGGTAAATCCCATGACTACATACTGAGCCATGGTTCCTCTAACAAAATCGGTACCGAAACTGAAATAGGTTATCCTGATTATCGCAAATGCACCTGATTTTACTACTGCTACGGCATGTAACAGAGCAGTGACCGGTGTAGGTGCGACACCTGCCTGAGGCAGCCATCCGCAAAACGGAAACATTGCAGCTTTTACAGAAAATCCCATAAAGGTGAGAACATATATCAGCTGCAGTACACCAACCTTGCTTCCTACCTTATTCATATCAAGTACTCCGCCCAATATAAAACTGTTTGATGTACCGTAAGTTATTATGAAGATCATACCTATAAATGCGAATGCTGCTCCGCCCAGAGAAAAATACAGATATTTTCTGGCTGCAAGGATAGCTTCCCTGGTAAGAGTATGTATGACAAGCGGAACCGTTACCAGAGTGAGCATCTCATAAAAACAATACATGGTGACAAAGTCTTCTGCCATCGCGATACCCAGTGTCACACCGTATGTCATGGTGTAGAACATAAAGAATACACCCTCTCGCTTTTCTTTGGTCATATATTCAAATGAATAAAGTGTTGCAAGCGGCCACAAAAAGGCGATCAAAGCCGAAAAGACCGTAGAGAGACCGTCTATCTTAAATGAAACGGAAAGATCACCGGTAAATCGTATAACCTCACACGATTCACCGCTGTTATTCATCAGTGTAAAAAACACAAGTGCTGTATTGATCACAACTAAAGTCTCTATATAGAAACATCTGGCTTTCCTGTGTTCATCTTTTATCATTGGTATGATTAGTCCGCCCAGTATGGGAATAGCTACCACTACGATCGGCAGATATCTGTTCATCTTCTGCCTACCTCCTATAAAAAATCTACATCAACATTCCTGCAAGCTGCCTTAACATATCGGTTAAAGGCTTTGGCCACAATCCGGGCAGTATGCTTAATATTGCCAGTATTATGAGCGGAATGCTCATAAACGGACTGACTTTTATCTTATCTGTTTCACCCTTAAAATCTTTTCCGGGCAGAAAGCCCTTTATCGTGATCGGAAGCAGGTATCCTGCCGTAAGCAATGCACTTATCAAAAGGACTGCGGGTCCTAAATATGAACTGATCCCTATGTTACCTTTTAAAGCTCCTATGCAAAGATTCCATTTACTGATAAATCCTGCTGCCGGAGGGATACCTATAAGCGACAGACTTAAGAATGTGAAACACCACCAGACAACAGGCATTCTCTTGCCCATACCTGTCAGTTCATCTGTGTATTTTCTTCCTGTTTCATGTATGACTATACCGGAATACAGGAAAAGTCCGGTTTTTATGATCGCATGGAATACAACATGACAGACCGCGCCGACAAAGGCAAGCGGATGCATGACCATCAGGCCAAAGATTATATATGACGCCTGACTTACCGTGGAATAAGCCAGTCTCCTCTTTAAAAGTCTGTCTCTGTATGCGAGCATTGATCCTGCAAATACAGTGATCATGCTCATTATAAGCACAGTTTTCTGTACATATGTGCCACGTATAACATTCGGACCCGCTATGTAATAAACCGTTCTTATGATACCCAGAATACCGCTCTTTACTATGATACCCGATAAAAACGCACTCGCCGGTGCAGGTGCAACAGGATGAGCCGAAGTGAGCCATGAATGCATCGGGAGCATACCGCCTTTAACCGAAAATCCCAGGATCATCAAAAAAACTGCAAGCATCATTATGCCTCGGTTATCCGCAGTTATATTGCCTTCAAGCACTCCGCCTGGTGAGAATTCTATGGTCTTTGCATTGCTGTAAACAAAGTAAAATCCGAATAATACCATATATGCACCGCACAGTGAGTAAAAGAGATATTTGAGTGCGGATGTGATGGCTTCTTTCGTTCCGTCGTGGAATACAAGCGGAACAGACATGAGGGTCATCAGCTCATAAAACATGTAAAATGTCACAAGGTTACCCGCCAGATCAAGACACAACAAAACTATGAGCGTCATAAGATAAAAGAAAGCATATCTTACGGTCTTCTTTTCCTTTTTGAAATAGCGCATGGAATAATAAGCACACAAAGTCCATATGATCAGAGTCGTGATACCGAATATCACCGAAATCTCATCACATTTGAATATTATGGGCAATCTGTCTGTAAGATTGAAAAGGACATATGTACTGTTGTCCATAAAAATCTCCTTAATATCAGATTATGAAAACATCGCCAATCCCCTGGTTATCCATTCGGTAACCATTGAACTCATAAGTCCGAGGAAGAAGTTGATGATAACAAACAAAATTATGACTACACTGTAGAGTTTCTGATCTTTCATCGTCAGAGGCTTATAGATAGATGATTCTACCGGTGTATATATCCTGATAACAGTCTTTAAGAAATAAATAGCGTTTAAAATAGTGCTTATGCCGAGTACTATCAGTACCGAAAGCATCTTATGCGGGTTTCTCAGCGCAGCCTGTGCAAACAGTATCTTTGATATGAATCCTGCAAATGCGGGCAGACCGACCATTGACAGTGAACCAATCGTAAAACCTATACCTGCTATCTTGTTTCTGAAACCGCTTCCCGTGGCCTCATTGAAATGTCTGCTGCCTCCCGAAACCTCGGTAAGACCGATAGCTGATATGAACAGCAGCGATTTTGTTGCTGCATGGGTAAGTATATGGAAAATGCTCGCAATCATACCAACTTCGGTACCCAGACCAAAGCCCATATAGATATAACCTATCTGTGCAACAGATGAAAAAGCGATCATCCTTCTGATATCCGCTTCCTTTATAGCAGACAAAGATCCGAATATCATTCCTGCCAGACCAAAAATGAACAGTACATTTATGATCTTACTGTTTCTTATGATCTCAACACCGATAACGCGGTAGAATATCTTTATCAGCAGGAATATATAACCTTTCGAGACCAGACTCGAAAGGATCGCTGCTGAACTTACAGTTGAATAACCGTATGCATCCGGCAACCATGAATGGAACGGGAAGAGTGCACTCTTTATCGCAAGTCCCACACAAATAAGCGATATGGCGACCATAAGCGGAACATTATAAGTGTCATAATGAGATATCGCTTCTATGGTCTCCTTGATATTGCTCATCAAAAGATGTCCGGTTATATCATAAAGCAGGCATATACTCAGTAAGATCATACCTGAACCGAGAAGACTCATGATCATATATCTTACTGCGGCTTCTATGGTCCTTCCGTTTTGCCTGATCATGATGAGTCCGCATGCCGCAATGGTGTTTATCTCAATAAAAACATATGCGGTGAACAGGTCATTTGTATATACAAGTGCTAACAGTGAGCTTAAAAGCAGATCATTCAATACATAGTAAAGAAAGATCTTTCCTTCTTCCACTTCATCATGCAGTTTTTTCTCACCGCCAAGAAGAGAAAGGAGCATTATTATGCCAAAAGCCGTTGCCATGAAGGTTTCAAGCATACCGGCTCTTATCTCATTTCCCCAGGGAGCCGGAAACTTACCCATCACATATACAAATGAGCTTCCTGTCGCAAGCGTGTACACAAAAGCAGTGGCACTCAGAGTTATTACGACCAAAAGCAGAACGGTGTTAAGCATCCTAGCCGCTTTCTGCTTAAGACCGGAACTTATTATCCCTGCAAAAAGACATAACAATATGGAGACTGCCGGAAAATTGCATACCATATCCATTACAGTCCCTCCTTCTTAAGTCTCATTGATATCTCATCCAGATTCAGAGTGTGATACCTTCTGTAAAGTCTGACCGTCAAAGAAAGCATAAGCGCGGTAACAGAAACACTGACAACAATACCAGTGAGCACAAGACCGCTGGGTATGGGATTGATATAAGCGTTCACATCCTGTATACCGTCCACAACGATAGGTGCGACCCTGCCTTCTATATATCCTTTTTCGGCCAAAAACAGATATGTACCGCTGTCCATGATATTGAGACCGATTATCTTCTTTATCAGGTTCTTTTGCAGAAGAAGATTTGCAAAGCCTATACAGAAAAGAATCATGGATACGGCTTCACCGTAATTGGTAAGCAGATTAGGTCCCATCTTATAAGCCTCCTCTTCTGAATAATGCATAAAATGCATACATTGTGCATGCAACCTCAATTCCTACCGCGATATTTATGGGGAGGATGATGCCGCTGCTTAATATATGACCCGGTATACCCAGCGGGATATGATTTTCTATACCGTTGGCCCCGGTTATATAAAAATATGAACCGATAAGTCCATACATACAAAGTGCCGTGATCTTGGCAACTTTATAAACATTTTCATTAAACCATTTAGCAGTCCTTGTAAATCCCATGGCATTGGCATAAAGACACATACCGGCACCAAGGATCGCACCGCCGGAAAATCCTCCGCCGGGTGATATATGACCGTTAAGTATGATATATATCCCGAATATGAATATTACGGGACAAAGAATACGCGCCGCAAAACGCAAAATAGGATCGTTCATCGGAGCATATTTTGTATTCTGTACCTGTTCTTCCTGTTCTTTAAGCGTTTTTTCATCAAGCATGAGCATGATCATCACACAACAGGTTGCTATAAACAGTACATTTGTCTCTCCGAATGTATCAAATGCCCTGTATGTAAGGATCATACCCGATACTATATTTACGGCTCCCGTCTCCTGAAGTCCGTTTTCTATATATCTTTGCGCAACGATATTGTTATCGGGATTTGAAGCATTTCCTACGGGAGGAAGATAGCTTACGACATAAAGCATCACACCTATCAAAAGAAAGGTAAATATGATGCTGGATACCTTGTAGAGTTTGTTGAAGATCCTTACACCAGTATTCTTGTCACTGTCATAAAGATGCCTCTCGACCTTCTCATAGTCTCGCATGTGCTTCATGACTGTCTGGAAGTCATCCTTATGTATGCGCTGAGGCTTCATCTCGATGTTACCGGTGATCATGGGATCATCGGTTCCGTCCATCCACTCTTTTAAACTGAAATCCTTGGTGTCTCTCTTGGAAAATCTGAGTTTACTCATTCTCTTCATCTCCTTTCATGGCACGGATATTCTTAAGTGTGATAAAGAAAAGCAAACTGGTTATACCTGCACCGACCGCTGCTTCCGTTATCGCAAGATCGGGGGATTCCAAAATGATCCAGATAACCGACATGATCAGGCTGAATCCCATGTATATAAGTATGGAATTTAACAGATTCTTCGAAAAACTTACAGAAATCGCGCATGCTATAAGAGCAAACATAAGAATATATGCAATGGTGCTCATTTACCGATCTCCTCTTTCCTTAAGTGCTTGGTTACGTTCTCATTTGTTGTGACTTCAAATTTGGCGATCAGATGCGATGCAGCCGGAGAAGATATCCACAGGAAGAAAACCACCAGCAAAAACTTTGCTGTGGTATATGAAAATCCCGTTATCAGCATAAGTCCTCCCAGGCACAGCGATAACGCCAATGTGTCACCTATGGCAGCAGCATGCATCCTGTTTAAAACAAACGAAAACCTGAAAACGCCGTATATCTCAATGATAAACAGTATAAGACCGCTGCTTATCAGCAATATCGCAAAAAAGTATCTGATATAATCCAGTATTCCCATATCACTTATCTCCTTCCTGCTTACGCTTGTTATAGATTCCCATATATATCGTGGTAAGTACAACAACCGCCAGAAAACTGATCATGGCATATATGATACAGATGTCTGCCAGATATCCTTCATCCAAAAGTACCGTGAGTATGGCGATGATCGCTATCGTGATGGTACCCATCATATTTACACTTACAATTCTGTCTGCGATCTTTGGTCCGATAATGGCTCTGACCAGGCACAGGATCAAAAGAATGCTCAGTATTATTACGACAGTGATAAGAAATTTATCCATGGACTTCCTCCATTCTGTGGAGTATATCCACTATCTTTCCCTCTGCTATGCCATCGGTAAACGACTCATCAAGCGCATGAACCGTATATGTGTCACCGTCAACATCAGCTGTGATCGTACCGGGGGTAAGAGTTACAGAATTGGCAAACAACACCTTGCATATCTCAGACTCAAAATGAACATTGAATGTCACAAGAACGGGATCTATATCGTATCTGCTCGAAACGATAAGTTTCATTGTAGACACGTTTGCTTTAATGATCTCGACGACCAAAACACCCACATAAGCGCAGAAATATCCCAATCGCTTGATCATCATGATGTCTTTCTTAAAAGAAAAATCCAGGCATTTGCAGGCAAAAAGATACACAAGCCCTGCAATGACAAGACCAAACAGGGCAATCTCGAGTGTGAGATTACCGTTAAATATTATCCATAACAAAAAAAGCATTATATACATATCTTTTTCCTTATAATGTACTTGCAGATCTTGTTTCCGAGTGCGGAAAACTTGTGCTCATACTCAGTCATTATATTGCCGACATTCATTTCTTCATTGTTATGAAGGTCATATGTGTATTGAACCATGTCAAAACCACCGGGTATGATCTCTTCAAACGCAAAATCAAAAAGCGCCCTGTTGTCGGTCTTAAACTCTATCTGACCGTCATCAGAAAGGATAACCCTGAATCTTTCAAGGAACTGTCTTGAAGGAAGTCTTCTGGCAGCATGTCTTGCTTTGGGCCAGGGATCAGAGAAATTAAGATATATCCTGTCGATCTCCTTTTCTCCGAATACTTCACAGATTTCCGTTGCATCCATCAGTATAAAGGTAAGATTCGGAAGATCAAGCTCTTCCTTTTTTTGAACCGCCCTGATAAGAACGCTGCTGTAACGTTCGATACCTATGTAATTGATATCAGGATAAGTGGCAGCCATCTGCATGAGAAACTGCCCCTTACCCATACCTATCTCAATATGAATCGGATTGTTATTACCGAAATATTCATTCCAACATCCTTTATGCTTTTTATAATCCTGTACCACGTGCTCACTGGAAGCTATATACTCCTCGGCACCCTTTACATGTTTTAAGCGCATCGCACAAAACCTCTATAATACCATTCTTTATAAAATCGCATATATTTTACACCTTTTTAAGGATTATTAAAAGCAAAAAGGGGGTTATTACCTCTCATTCCACCATACCCAGATACCGGCACATAAGAAGATAACACACATAATTATCACAAATAAATTCATATTGCCACCTCCTTAATCGTAAAATGATGCTTTATAGACGATCTTTCGATAGATCTTTTTTATTATCGTAAAGATCATGACTGCCATAATGCCTATGGTGGCAAATCCGCCCAAAATACACTCTATTCCAAATATCAAATATAAAAAAACTTCTTTCATCTATCATTTCCTCACTTTTTGCATACTAAAATAACCCATGTGAAAACACGGGTGCACTTAATAAAGGTCGGGGATTATTTCCGACCATATGGGAAATGAATTATTTACTTTTGTCCGTCCTTTAAATGGATATGACGAATAGTTCGATGTCTGATGACAGAGATATATGTATCGCTGCTCCATATCTCAAAAATACGGATAAACAGATACATATATATCATGAAAAGAATTAATGCACTGTATAAATATCTGGTTTTCAGAGGTTGTTGCACTCTTTCTGATGATCTTATTGTCGATATAACATCTCTTACAAGACCAAAGGCAGTATCCCTGGATAAAGAATATGATTCAAAAGGTAACTTTTGCTCACATACATTTTCACTTGTCGCGCTTGCCTTATACATAAAGGTACAATTCTCCGCGAGTGAAGAAAAATGCTCCACACCCGACATGGTGACCATGAGAATTGCCATCAACAATATAAGGTTACAAATGTTTTTCCTTACCTTCATAGTGACTGAATAATATCACAATCATGCTTTATACTCAAGCATTTATATCATTTAATATCAAACGCATTTTTTGTATATTATGAGATAACATCACCGATTATTTGGATTACTCTTTCTTTCCGGGATCGCAAAATCAGGATGCTCCAAAAGCCACGCCGTCTGAGGCATACATGTAAGCATTGAAACATCATCTTCAGATAGCTCAAAATCAAACACATCAAGATTTGCTTTCATATGCTCAACCGATGAAGACTTGGGTATGGGCAGTATACCTTTCTGCAATAGAAATCTTAAGTTTATCTGCTGAATGCTCTTCCCGTACTTTTTAGAAAGACGCACAAGTATGGAGTTACCTATCGTTGCATTCTCCCTGCCTCTTCCAAGCGGACTCCATGCCATTGGAAGCACTTCGTTTTCTTTACAGAATGCGACTGCCGCCTCCTGTGAATAACCCGGATGTAATTCCATCTGATCCACAACAGGTCGTATTGTGCAGTTATCCAGGATGTTCTTAAGATGATGCGGTAAAAAATTACTGAGACCGAGTCTCTTTACAAGACCTTTCTTTACCATTTCCTCCATGGCCTCCCAGGTCTCTATATCAAGCTCTTTCCATTTTTCATCGTCAGCACCAGTCTGTCTTGGCCAGTGCATCATATAAATATCAACATAATCCATCTGCAGACGGTCAAGTGACTTTTCCAAAGCTGTTTTTGCGTTTTTAGCTCCCATCTCATCTATCCAGAGCTTGGTCTCGATAATAACATCGGATCTTGATATTCCGCTTTCTTTAATAGCACTTCCCAGGGATCTTTCCGTTTCATACAAAGAAGCTGTATCGAAAAAACGGTATCCGCAATCAAGAGCCTTAAAGATAGAAGCCTTATTATCCTCAAATTCCTCATTATATGTTCCAAAACCTATTTTGGGGATCTTTGTTCCGTCACTTAATGTGTAAAACTCATTCATAGGTTCACTCCTTTTTGTTGTTTGCTTTGCTCAGTTTATTGATCATATTGGCCATTGAAAGGAAATGTTCTGCTTTGATAAGTGCCATACCCTGATTCTCGTCTCCCAAGACAACAAGATTCTCTCCCGGTTCAATATTAAAAAGCTTTCTGGCTTTTGCCGGGATCACGATCTGTCCTTTATCTCCCACAGTCACCATACCGAACAGATGCTTACCTCTCGGTGCAAGTCCCATTCCAAGATTATCTTCAGGTTCATGATTTACCAGCTCATCCAGTGAAACACCCAATGCATCAGCCAGCAGTCTGCTCTTTTCAAGATCCGGGAGCGATTCTCCCGATTCCCATTTCGCTACAGCCTGTCTTGTGACACCTACCTTTTCTGCCAGGTCTTCCTGGGTCATTGATAATAATTTTCGCATTTGAACAAGATTTTCACTAAACATATGTTGCTCCTATTTTTCTTTTTTGATCCCCAATACCGCCCATCTGAAGAATGGGATCCTCGAGATCAGCTCATACAGAATATATGAAGTGACAAATGCAGATATAAGAGAAAGCAGATAAACCAAAGCTGCCGGAAGAATATGTCGGGCTCCTATAAATACTGCGATCATCGATATACCAAGGTAATGGAATATATATAATCCGAAACTGTGCCTGCTCATAAAGGTTGCGAACGCATTCGTGAAATCCAGATATTTTGCTGCTCCTCCTAAGAATGCCATTGATGCAAACCATCCAAAAGATGTAAAGAGAGGATATCTGTTAATCGGAGCATCCGCATAGTTTTCTCCAAAATACTTAAAGCAGAAAGCAAAACCGAGGATAATGGCTACGGCAAGAAACGCTAAGAACCACTTCTTTAATACTACGATCACCTCATCATGTGAAAAAACAAAGTATCCGAGGAAAAAAGCAACCCCGTAATATCCGAAGCGATATACACATATAATGGGAGTATTAAGTACCTGTGCACCACCAAATACAAGAACTGTCATTAATAATATCGCGATGATACCGGTCTTTTTTCCCAGAGTCCATAGTCTGTCCTTTTCAACCTTTCTTATTGGTACAAGCAGAATTGACAATAACCAAAGAACCTGAATATACCAAAGCACTCCGATTCCGCTTACTGCCATGATAAGATATGCTCCTATAAAAGGAAGCGAGGAAAGCATTGCTCTTGCGTCCGTAGAAAGTGCCATATTAAAGTATCCCTGGATAAACTGAAATACTAAAAGTCCTATTGTTGAAGGAACAAGCAGTTTGTTTGTTCTGCTCTTTATGAATTCCTTTTTACTGTGACTGTTAAGATAGAGTCTTGAGCTTATCCCGGATACAATAAACAATAGGAACATGAACCAGGGATATACTACATATTGATACAGATCCCAGTACTGAACCTCAAGGTCCGTGATCTTTCCTAAAACTCCGGCTATACCCTGTCCATTGTACATATAGAACACGTGATATATGACAACCAAAACCACCGTGATCCAGCGTATATTGTCAAGATAATGCTTTCTACCATTATTCAGATTATTCTCCATTGTGCCACCTTTCTTTATTATACCACATTTGCAACTTTTATTAACATTATTATATTTCAGCATATATCGGCAGTCCACCAACCAAAGTATACATTTACATGCCTTTTATGTTAGATCTGGTTGCAAAACACAGTTTTATCGGACAGACAGAAACAAACCAAATCTCCTTATGGAGAATTGTGTATAAATAATCTATAATAGAAGATATTTAAAAAAGGGGTGAGTATCATTAAAAGGGAAAGTACATTCAGACAATTAAAATATGCCTTAAAGCAGATCTGGGATGCGGACAAATTGCTTTTGGTTTTCACGCTGTTCAAAAACTCCATTGAACAGATCTTTTACGTTTTCTTTTTCGTTTATCTGACGAAATATATCTTCAATTGTATCGAAAGAAATATCGAATACAGCAGGCTTTTTAAATTCCTTATCATTGCCTGCTCGCTTCACGTTGTCATCCATTTTATATGCGGGTGGTATGAGACATACAGAAAGATAAGAACACCTAAGATCTATAAGATGATATTTTATCGTGTCATGGATATATCCGATCAGCTTAAACTTAAGGATTACGAATCTCCGGATTTTTTTGACCGTTATGCAAGAGCTCTGGACAGATGCGTCGACTCTGCAATGGATCTTGCGATAAAGACCGGTGTTTATATCGGAAATATCGGTTCGACCATTATGTCTTTAGTCATTGTTCTGACAGTAGATCCCGTACTTCTTATCTTCATGGTAATACCAATGATAGTAAGCCTGTACTTTGGAAAAAAGAACGGTCAGTGTAACTATGACAGAGAAAAAGCCATCACAAGAGACAAGCGAACGGCAGATTATATAAAACGTATATATTATGAAAAAAGATATGCTGCAGAGGTTCGTCTTTTTGACATAAACTCCATCATGATGGACAAGCAGGAAAAAGCTGTCAAACAGATGGAAGATATCTCTTTGAAATACCGCATGAAATCCGCTTTATATTCGTTTTTGATGAAAGGCAGTTATTCGATCCTGGCGGGGATAGCAGCATATTTCTATGTTGTCTTCAAAGTAAAATATGGCAATGTATCGGATATATCAAGCTATATCGCCATGATCACGGCTATGGCTTTTTCTACGGATCAGCTCAAAAATGCTGTCGAAAACAGGATCTTTTTAAGCAATGAGTCAAAACTTTTTAAGAATCTTGAGGAATTCCTGGAAAAAGACAGAGAAAAGGAAGAAAAAAAGCCTGATATCGGTGAGATAAAAAGCATAGAACTTATAAATGTTTCATTTACTTATCCCGGAGCAAAGAAAAGTACGATCAAAGATGTCAGCTTTGTATGGAATAAGGGCGAGAAGCTTGCCATTGTTGGTTACAACGGTGCAGGTAAGACCACTCTTATCAAACTTATCATGGGCTTATATCCCGTTACTGAAGGAAAGATTCTGATAAACGGAACAGATATAAACGATATTGACGGCGATTCATACAGAAAAAGATTCGGAACAGTATTCCAGGATCTTCAGGTTTTCGCCATGCCTTTAGTTGAAAATGTCCTGATGAGGAGTCCTCAAAATGATGAAGACTATGAAACAGCTAAAAAAGCCCTTAAAGATGCCCAGTTTGATATTGAGCACCCGGGTCTTATCAATGGTCTGGATACCATAGTCAGCCGTGAATTTGATGAAAACGGATTCATACCCTCAGGCGGACAGGCTCAAAAGATCGCTATAGCAAGAGTTTTTGCTCATAAGCCGGATATGGTCATCCTGGATGAGCCTTCTTCTGCTCTCGATCCTTTGGCCGAATACAATATGTACAACAATATGATGCGTCTGTCTCTTGGAAAAGGCGTGATCTTTATCTCTCACAGATTATCATCTGCGAGAATGGCAGATAAGATCTTTTTAATGAAAGACGGTAACGTCGCAGAAAGCGGTTCCCATGAAGAACTCATGAATTTAAAACAGCATTACTATGAGATGTTCATGCTTCAGGCCGAAAATTACCAGGACAGCTTACCGGAAGAAATGTTTAAGGGAGCGGAGGCGTTTTATGGCTAAAAATAATGAAAACAAAGAAAAAATAACAATCAGACGCCTGATAGGAAATGTTACTTACATGGTCAGATACGCCGCCAAATATGACAGGCCGCTCATAATCCGCATAATCATCCTAAATGTACTGCTGTTAAGCGGAATGGCTGTAAATGATACATTTATCTTAAAAATGATAATAAACGGTCTTACGGGAAAGGCACGTTTTGAGGACATTGTCGTTATCCTTCTTATTTCACTGGTACTGGTCATGTGCCTTGAATGGATACATCAGCTGTTAAACGAGTGGGCCAAAGCAAAGCTTATCCCTTTAAGCGGAAGGATCCAGAGGGATCTTATAGAAAGAAACAGTCTGAAGGATCTGATCTATTACGATGATCCTCAAAATTACGATAACTATACCATAGTAGCCAACAATGCCGATTATCTGATAGAACAGACCGTATTGCTTGTTAGCAAGATGCTTGGCGGTGCGATAGCGCTGATGATAGCTGCCGCCATGATACTTACCATTAATCCAGTATTGGCCATATTCCCGATCTGTGGATTTATAGTCAATCTTATGACCAGGTTCAAGATAGAAAAGATACACTATGACTGGTTCCTTGAATATAAGATCGCTCTCAGAAAAGCGGATTATTCCAAAAAGGTATTCTATCAGCCGGAGTTTGCAAAAGAATGTAAACTCAACGATGTTAAAGAGCCTTTGAAAAAGCAGTTCGATGAAGCAATAGAGGAAGCAGCGAATGCGGGAAGAAAATACGGTCCTCCCCTTACATGGGTTTCACTTATCAACTGGATATCCGTATTCACGGTATTCTCTTTCTTTGCGGTGCCTGCATACCTGGGATATCTTGCTTTAGTCATCAGATCGATCGCACTCGGAGAAGTTGCTTCAGCCAATAACGCAGCCAATATCGTCAGAAGAAATCTAAACGAAATCAATTACTGTCTTGTTGATTTTCAGGAGATCGGTCAGTATGGTGACAAATTCATCAAGATGATGGAATACAAACCCAACATAGAGGTTGCAGACGGCCTCAAACCAAACAAAGGAGCAGAGGCACTTGAGCTTTCTCATGTATCTTTCCGTTATCCAAATACTGAACAGGATACTCTTAAAGATATCTCGATAAAGATCAATCCCGGTGAAAAGATCGCCATAGTCGGAGAAAACGGAGCCGGAAAAACAACATTTGTAAAGCTTCTGATGCGTCTTTACGATGTTACACAGGGAAGCATAAAATATGGCGATCATGATATCAGAGAGTACAATACTCATGAATACCGGAAAAAGATCAGTGCCGTTTTCCAGGATTACAACATATATGCCGCAACTATAGCGGAAAATGTGCTTCTTAGAAAATATGATGAAAAAGATGAAAAGGATGTTATCGCAGCACTGGATAAAGCGGACTTTACAAAGAAACTAAAGAAACTGCCGGATGGTATCAACACACAACTGACCAGAGAATTCAGTGATGACGGTACAAATCTTTCAGGCGGAGAAAGCCAGAAAATAGCCATTTCTAGAGTCTTTCTAAACAATGAAGACCGTGCAGTCTCAATACTTGATGAACCTTCATCGGCTCTTGATCCTGTGTCGGAGTATAAGTTGAACAAAAATCTCATTGATAATGCCGAAAATGACACGGTTATATTTATTTCTCATCGTCTGTCCACCACACGAATGGCTGACAGGATATATCTGTTTGAAAAAGGATCTATCATTGAACAGGGTAATCACGAGCAGCTGATGGAGTTAAACGGAAGATACAGAGAAATGTTTGACAGACAGGCAAGGAATTATATTGTGTGATATACTGATTCTGTCACATTAATCACAGATTGGAATTAATATGAAAAGAACGGCAAAAGCCATTTTTTCAATCTTAATATCGATGATCATCACTACCAGCGTGCTTCCTTTTTGTTCTTATGCGGCTGAGCCGGACTTAGACGCAATGATCGAGGAGAGAAAAAACATCCCGATCGAAAGCAATTCTATTCCAAGCTGGCCCGTTGGTCCTCAGACCAATGCTCAGAGCGCTATACTTATAGAGGCAAAGACCGGTATCGTTCTTTATGAGAAAAACATACACGAGAAACTCTACCCGGCAAGTATCACAAAGATATTGACGGCTCTCATAGCATATGAACACTGTGACATGGATGAAGAAGTGACCTTCTCCCTCGAAGCGGTCTCATCAATAGACTGGCGATATGATGCAAACATGGGTATCAATGCCGGTGATAAGATTACCATGGAACAGGCACTTAACGGTATGCTGGTCGGATCTGCCAATGAAGCTGCATATGCGATAGCCGAACACGTTGCCGGCAGTGTTGAAGAGTTTGCCGATCTTATGAATGAGAAAGCAACTTCTCTTGGATGCACTGATTCCCATTTTGTGACACCTAACGGAATACATGATGAGAATCACTACACATCCGCACATGATATGGCTCTTATCGCTAAGGCATTCTTTTCAAACGATTACCTTGCAAAAATAGCGGGTACTTCGTCTTACAAGGTTCCTCAAACAGCCACGCAGCCAAATGATGAGATGATAGTATATGCAAAAAGCAAGCTTTTTCCCGGTAAGGAATATGCCTACGACGGACTGATCGGAACAAAAACCGGGTATACCGAGGCTGCAAGACAGACACTTGTAAGCTGTGCCGAAAAAGACGGCTTTAAACTGATAAGTGTGGTCATGAAAGATGAAGCCCCTTATCAGTATACCGATACGATCGAGCTGTTCAACTACGGTTTCAGCAACTTTGTCACATTTAAGATCGCAGACAAGGATCTCCGATATATAATATCCTCTTCAAATCTATTCGATACAAAGAATGATATTTTCGGGAGCAGTAATCCGATACTTGAGATCAATCCCCTGGATGAGATCATCCTGCCTGTAGGAACAGATCTCACAAATACCGAATCAAAAGTTATATATGATGATCTGAAAGATAACGAGATCGCAAGGATAAATTATTACTACTCAGGAACATATGTAGGAAATGCATCTGTCATTCCTTGCAAAAGTTTAGTGCAAACAGCCGGACTGGGTGATGATACCATCAGTGATGAAGATGATGAGGACGGACCGTTATATATCAATATTTACAAACTTCTTGGCATCGTGATCTTATCTGCAGTTGTTCTTTCACTGTTTTTTGTACTGATATCATTTATCAGAGGCGGAAAAAGAAGAAAAAAGAAGAAACCTTCTGTTAATAATGGCAAAAATCTGATAAAATTTAAGTAATATACTAGTGATCATGAATTGATCACAGAACGGATTACGGCAAGGAAAGGCCATGAATTATATAATCTTTGACCTTGAATGGAATCAGGGGGTATCTCACGGAGAGAAAAGAGATAAGAAAATGCCCCTTGAGATCGTGGAGATAGGTGCTGTCAAGCTTAATGAAGACAGAGAGATGATCAGTGAATTCTCTGAATTGATAAAACCCCAGATCTACCACGAGATGCACAATATCACACGTAAGATCATACATATACAGATGGAAGAACTGGAAAAAGGCAAGCCTTTTGAAGAAGTTATGCCTGCCTTTTTGGATTGGTGTGGTGATGATTCGCTGTTTTGTACATGGGGTGCTCTTGATCTTTTAGAGCTTCAGCGCAATATGGCTTATTACGGTATGCCCCCACTTTCTGACAGACCGATAAAGTTCTACGATATCCAGAAGCTTTTCAGTTTTGCTTATGAAGACGGTAAAAGCAGACGTGCCCTTGAATATGCCATCGATCTTTTGGACATAAAGAAGGATATTCCCTTCCATAGAGCTTTTTCTGATGCATATTACACAGCAAAAGTTTTTGATAAGATCGAGGATCCCGCAGTCCTTGAAAGATTTTCATTTGATATATACACACCGCCGGAAAGCCGAGAAAAAGAGATCGAGGTGATTTTTTCCGACTATGCCAAGGTCATAACCAGGACATTCGAGGATAAAAAGAGCCTGATGTCTGCAAAAGATATCTGCCAGCCTGTTTGCTACAGGTGCAGAAGACGTCTTGCACGCAGATCAAAATGGTTCACTCCTAACGGAAAACACTATTATTCCGTGGGTTACTGTTTCAAACACGGTTTTATGAAAAGTAAGCTTCGTATAAAAAGAGCTGAAAACGGTATGACATTTGCCGTGATAACCCACAAGTTCATTAGCAAAGATGATAGAAAGCTTTTAATTGAATGGCGGGATGAGATAATCAAGAAGAAAGCAGTGAAGGTATGAAACCTTCACTGTTTTCTTTGTTTACTGCAAAAATTCATCCAGATTTTCCGGATAAATGATCCCCTTGTCTGTTTCCAACAATAATCTGTTATCTTTTGTTAAATATATATCTTCTATTTCAAAAGTACCAAGGCATCCGTATGGAAGAGTCTTTCGCTCCCCGCTATTCAGATCCATGATCACCATTAAAGGCAGATTCTTTTTATCTTTTACCATTTCATGACCGGTACAAAGAACTATAACCTCACCTTTCTTAACTGATCTAAACCATCCCCTGAAACACTCAATTTTTCTTTTGTTTTTTGTTCTGACATTTAAAACGATCAGTTGTTGCATCTGGATCTCACTTGAACGGGAAAACTGTTTCGGTTCGGCAAATGCCACTTCTTCATCATTTATTACAAATACGCGCTCCGGTCCGTGAGCTGATGATTCCATCTTAAAAATGCATTTATTAAAACCTTCTTTTTTAAACAATCCGCCCTTTGTCCACTGATAGATCTTTCCCTGTATCAAAATAAACAATGATCCGTTCAGAATAAAAAAACACGTCGTCAGACTGTAGTCTATGGGAAATTCCAATATTGTCACCAGTTCTGATCCACCGTTTTTAGCATCTTTTATTACAAAAACCCTGTTAACGGTTGCCAGAAACAGGTCATTCCCATACCATATACAGTCGCACATGTGACTTATGGAAGGATGATCCTTATCACTTTCAAGAGTACATATGACTTTCCATTTATTGATATCTTCAAGTTTGTCTCCAACAGCGATATATGATGTATGATCTGTGAGTCCGCTGCTTGCCGATCTTCTTTCCGGATTCATAAAGACAGCAGCGTACTGACCTTCTTTTCCTGTAAGACACTGTATTATCTTTGAAACAGACTGAATAATAACAGGTTGAGGATCAAAATAGAAAACATCGGCTTTGTTATCAGACAGAGTATCGGTATAATAAATCCCATCAACAGAAGATCGTAATATAAATTTCTCTTCATCCCATTTGATCACGTTTCCTTTTATCTGCTTGCCAAAATCTATTCTTTTTGCCGGACTGCCCGCTTTTTTTCTGGGCTGGAGCATACACTTTGTTTTCTTTTTTAATTCCTTCATTTTATCAACAAAGTCTGCTTCCTCATCCGTTGATATTATGGACATCACATATGAATCACTGTCTTCTTCTATGGTATAGAGCAAATGTGAAGTCGTGGAAATCTCCTGTCCCAAAGCCTTTATTATATCCAAGGTCTGTTCCATAGCATAACTTTGTGCAAGTGACTGCATCTCTTTGGAATCTAGTTCCGGAATTTCTTCTCCAAATACTTCACAAAGTGCATATAAAATATCTTCGCTCTCAGATTTATAGTCCACCTCAGCGATTTTGTAATTTCCTATTTTTTCCATATTATTCCCTAAAACAATTCATCCAACAGTATATAATATCTTATCTTATCCATATCAGGTTCTATTCCCAGTGCCTCAAAAAGCATGGATGATCTGACATCAGGATATACCTTTCCGCCATAAGTACCTTCAGCATTCCATCTTAAGCTTCTGTAACACAAAGCTATATCTTTCCACTTATCACCGACCCCGATATCGTTAAGGTCTATAAATCCGCTTATTTTCTCACCGTCTATAAAAATATTCGGAAGGCAGAGATCACCATGTGACAATACCGGTTCATAATCAGGTTTGTTTTCGAAAAGCCAATTCAGAAGTTCTTTCGGATCTTTAAAGCCTCCCGCACCGAAAGTATTCGGCTCCACATTTTCCATATCTATAAGATTATTCTCAACCCGAAACTTGGCTTCCTCCAATTCAGAATCCAGACTTCTGATTCGCGGACAGTCACAAATATCCACAGTCCAAAGCATTTTTATTGCTTCCGCCAGCCTTTTTGTAAGTATCTCAGGCTGTGACATGAACTCTTCATTGCAGCTCATCTTTCCGGTTATTCTGCTCATAAGCAAATATTGATATACAGAATCCTCTTCATAGCAAACAACCTTAGGAACCGGCAATTTCCCTTCAAGCCATCGCATCATCCTTACAGTCTCATTGTTTTTATCGCTTCTATTCTCGATCTTTAGCACATAATCATCAAAAACCAGGACCTTTGCTTTTGACATTCCTACATTATTGGATGTGTATTCTTTTCCCGATATGATATTTTTGATATTATTCGGCAAAACCGGTTCTTTAAGCATCACTATATACCTTTTTTGATCTTTTCCATTGTATCCTTAAGAATCTCTTCTCTTAATTCAGTGAGCCATTCAGAAAATCCGACCACATCAAATGCATATGTTTTGTTAAGCTCGTATTCATTTTCAGACCATGTGGATATCGGTGATTCGTTATGCTGGATAAGCGCCTCAAGTTTATCGAGTGCCTTATAAATCTTGGCCTCTTTTGTTTCCAAAGCCTCCATTTCTTTATACAGATCGATCATATCATCCGATATTTCCTTTGGCAGGGATAAAACCCAGTCAGTAAGCAGATCATCCTCTATCTTTCTGTCATTTTCTGTTTTTACGAAAGTCGGGATGTCTCCGGTAAAGCATTCTCCAAGATCATGTATCAGACACATGGCCATCACCCTGTCGATATCAACATCATCAAACTCGTGTCTTAACAAAAAAGCCATCAGCGAAATTCTCCAGCTGTGTTCCGCAACACTTTCCGTTCGACCTTTAGTTGTAGTGCAGTGCCTGGGAGTATCCTTTAATCTCTCCGCGACATGCAAAATTTCCAAATACTGTCTTGCATCCATGTTGTTCCCTCAGTAATACAATGTTTATTCCTTATAAGCTATTGCGTCTATCTGGAATCTGATCCCTTCTCTTATAAAATCTGATGTATAAGCCTTTCTTGTCGGATATTTTCCATTAAATCTGCTTCTTAATACGTCAGCAAGATAATTCAAATCCTCGATATCCTTAAAAAGACAATCCATCTTGACCACGGATTCAAGTGTCAGCCCCACCATTTTCAAACGGTTTTCAAGCACATCGATCGCTCCGTTGATCTGATCTGTAATCGATTTACCTTCATTGGCCATGCAATAACCTATGAAAACATAGTCTCCGGCTTCTATTACAGTTGAATCTGCCCAAAACTCATCAATTTCAACTCTTTTTATATCTGACATATAAAACCTCCGTTTATATACCCTTTTATAACTTCCAGATACCCTTATAGATATCACAATTTTCTCCCTGATAATCGCCCATTCCTTCAAAAACGGTTTCAAAACCGCATTTTTTTAGGACATGCTTGGAGGCAACGTTTTCACTTAAGCAGATTCCGTGAATCTCATTTGTTCCAACTTCCTTAGCCACAACAGGCATGAAAGCTTTAACCGCTTCTGTCGCATATCCGTTTTTGGTGTACTTTTTTGCTATATGGTAACCAATCTCCCAGATCCCGTCATCCATAGGCACCATTTGAACATATCCTATATTCTCATTTTCTTTTTTAGTGATCACCGGATATACCAAAGGGCCGGTTGTATTGCCATATTGAGACATCAAAAATTCTATGGTTTCCGCTGCTTCATCTATTGTTTCAAATACTTCATCAGGAACAAATCTTCTGTTATCCTCATCCAGGGAATTAATATGGACATCCTTTGCCATATCCATCGTAAACTCTGTAATTATCAGTCTGTCTGTTTCAATCTTCATATTCTTTTTCTCCTTTTGTACCACAATTATACCAAATAAAAACTCCGATGTATCGCAGTTTAACACATCGGAGTATCTTAAATAATATATCACTCTGTTTTTCACATTTATAACAGTTTACTGCTCTGAATCTTTTTTCCAAAAACACTTTTTTCTGCAGCTGAAAAAATTTGCTACGGCTACAAAAGCAAGGCCCATAGTTAAGTATGACTGTGAGTCCTCACCTGTTCTCATCGATAAAATAATAAAGATCAAACCTGCAAGCGCAAAACACATTCTTGTTACCGTAAAATCCCTCTTTTCTCTTAATTTCATCATTGTATCCTCCTGTGATCTGTTTTCTGATGCACGTCTCGCATCGCTTGTTTCTGATCAAATCGTATATCCAAACAGCACCGTTTAAAAGGACACAAAACGAGCAAATAATCATTTTTTCAAATGTGACATACCTTGTCCTACAAAAAAAAGAAGCCGAAAACCGGCTTCTTAACGTTCCCGACGGGAATCGAACCCATAGCTAGCGCTTAGGAGGCGCTTGTTTTATCCGTTAAACTACGAGAACGTAAAATCTATTACAAAGGATAATTGATATATCCCTGTAACCATATGATACCTTTGAATCGTCTGCCGACTGCAGGTTCTCCGTAAAGGTCTTTTTCATTGATACAAAGATCAAATGTAAGCTCATTACAAAGCAATTTCATCCTGTAAAGTTCTTCATTTGTGATAGTATTGCTTATTTTCTCACATTCTAAAATCTCTGCAAGTATGGAATACTGATCGCATTCAACACCATAGGGCATAAAATATGTATCCACTATGGTATATACATCCTCTTTCTGAATTCTTTTGGTCAGCGTAGAGTACATGTCCATATCATCAAGCGTTAAGCTTTCTATGGCGTCTTCATCACCGTTTCTGGCTGCCTGCATAAGCTGGTAGCGACTGTTCTTCTTACGGTCCGCTCTTTCCATAACACGCTTGTCTTTTTTTATGGGCATCATTATATTACCACAAATCGACAGCGCTGACAAAGTCAAAGTTGTACCTTTTACAGGCAAATTGTCAGTATTTTTTGCACGGATATAAGGAATGATGTTCTGCAAATAAAAGATCAGTGTGATACCCATGTTTATATCATCACATACTCCTGCATAGCTTTCCTTATCCGCATGTCTCTCGATAGTGATATCCTCAGATGTTGTTATGCCTGTTCCCCTGAGATATGGATATGAATATTCATAAGTAAATGTATTACTGTCATCATATTCTCCACAGACGGTGAGTCCTACTCCCGGAGCAAATTCCTTGCTTAAGATAGCAAGCATAGTGTCATCTGTATTTGATGTGTATGATCTCTCAGTTGAATCATTTATACACATCATGACCAGTTTATTAAAATCTTTTCTGTTTTTTATCTGTGAGAATCCAATTGCCGCTAGATATTTATGCAAAAGGTTCACCTCTTCTCATATTACTGTTTTTTTGTTATGGATGTCTGTCCACCCATGTATGGCTGCAATACTTCAGGGATCTTAACTGAACCGTCGGCCTGCAGGTTATTTTCCAAAAATGCTATGAGCATACGTGGCGGAGCAACAACTGTATTGTTAAGTGTATGAGCAAGATACTTGTTTCCGTCATCTCCGTTTATTCTGATCTTTAATCTTCTTGCCTGTGCATCGCCAAGATTTGAGCAGCTTCCTACTTCAAAGTACTTTTTCTGTCTGGGACTCCATGCCTCTACATCACATGATTTAACCTTAAGATCAGCAAGATCTCCTGAACAGCACTCAAGTGTTCTGACAGGAATATCAAGTGAACGGAACAGATCAACGGTATTCTGCCACAGTTTGTCATACCATATCTTAGACTCCTCGGGCTTACAGATAACGACCATCTCCTGTTTCTCAAACTGATGTATTCTGTATACACCACGCTCCTCGAGTCCGTGAGCACCCTTTTCTTTTCTAAAGCAAGGTGAATAACTTGTGAGTGTAAGAGGAAGCTGTTCCTCGGGAATGATCTGATCGATGAATTTACCGATCATACTGTGCTCACTGGTACCGATAAGATAGAGATCTTCACCTTCGATCTTATACATCATGGCTTCCATCTCTGCAAAACTCATAACTCCGGTAACAACATTGCTTCTGATCATAAAAGGAGGAACACAGTATGTGAATCCCCTGTTTATCATAAAATCCCTTGCATAAGCGATAACTGCGGAATGCAATCTTGCAATATCACCCATAAGATAATAGAATCCGTTTCCGGCAACTCTTCTTGCTGCATCAAGATCTATTCCGTTAAAGCTTTCCATGATATCCGTATGATAAGGAATCTCAAAATCAGGAACTACCGGCTCGCCGAACTTTTCGATCTCAACATTAAAAGTATCATCCTTACCTATCGGTACGGAAGGATCTATGATATTCGGGATCACCATCATTATCTTGGTGATCTTTTCCTGTAATTCTTCTTCCATAGGCTCAAGCTCAGCGAGTCTTGCAGCAAGTTCTGCTACTTTCTTCTTTACAGCCTCAGCTTCTTCCTTTTTTCCCTGAGCCATAAGAGCACCGATCTCTTTAGAGATCTTGTTCCTTGAACTTCTGAGCTCGTCTGCCTCGGCTTTTGCTGCTCTTGACTGCTTATCAAGCTCGATAACCTCATCAACAAGCTCCAGCTTACTGTCCTGGAACTTCTTTTTGATATTTTCCTTTACTGCTTCGGGATTTTCTCTTAAAAATTTGATGTCAATCATGTCTGCACCTCTTTAATCTATTACTTTATCTATAAATATATTCGTATATTCAAGAAGATCTCTGACGAGAATACCTTCGACTATCCTTCCCTGTCTGTCTGCTATTAGCTGTAAAACAGGTCTTTCCGGGAATCCTTTGTTCTGTCTGATAACGACAGCCATCTCACCTGTATTGATGATGACTTTTACTCCCGAAGGATATACTGCAATAAAATCAAGCAATGTGTCAACCACATCCGCATCATATTTTATTCCCTTATATGCTTTCAGGTATTCAACTGCCTCATGAACCCTTTTTCTCTCATGTCCTATTCCGCAGATGGATTCATCAAAGAAATCACATGCCGATACAATCCTTGTGGTCTTCATGATATCTGGATTGTGAAGCGGATATCCTTCACCGTCAATCGTTTCATGATGCATGAGAATGATCTCTTTACTGGTCTTTGACAGCCATTCTTCATGCTGGATCGCACTGTAACCGTAGATTGGATGCTTTAAATACTCTTCTTTTTCAAGCATACCGGCTTCCATCATATCGGTATCTATGTAATCAACCGTTACATATCTTAAACCAAGATCGTGCAAAAGACATCCGATACCCATATCATGTATAAGATCATCCGTGATCTTCATTTTGATGGCAACCAGAGTGGAAATAGTACATGTACTTATGCAGTGTTCGTAAAGATCTGCGCTTCTTTCCCTGATATCATATATCTGCTGAGTCACATTGTCATCATTTATGACATTTGTGATTATCTTATCGGCAGCCTCCGCAATCTCTGTCATATCCTGGCTTTTGTTGTACATATGCTTGGATATGATATCTTTTACCTTTTCTTTGCACTTTTTTCCGACTTCTTCACGGATAATGAGCTTTGTCTGAGCATCAAGCTCATTGTCTCTTACAAAAACCTCTTTTATTCCAAGTTCTTCTAGTCTCGGAATATAGGCGACCTTAAGTAAAGTACCCTCTGCAAGTATCTCCTTGTAATCAGGGGTTACTATAGACCTAGCCAGTATCTCACTTCCGGTTATCTGATCAATCTTTACTAATCTCAATCCTGTGTACCAATCGCTTTTTCAAGGGCAATTCTTTCTTCACTGCCCAGTTCCAGTTCACATCTGCCTTCATATATCTCTTTTGTATATGTATAGCATCCATCAGAAGTATGTACCGAATTCAGAATGAATCCGTTGTTTTCCTCATCAAGTAGTGCGAGAGAGAAGCTTAACATGCCTCCCATCTGCTGATATGCATCATATTTTACAATGCCGATCTTTTGAAATGTTCTTGTAAGCACTCTGAAGATCTGTCTGATATCTGAACGATTCGCATTTACCACTTTTTTGATCTTGTTATTGTCTTCAAAAAGCTTGGCTATCGCATCTTCAAGACTTTCAGCACTGCTTCCCTTCATAAATTTGGCATATTTTCTCTGAAGTCTGATTTCTCTGTAAATAAATATGCCTAACAGAATTATCAAAACTATTACAATAATGAACAGAGCTATTATCAGGTAGCCTATATCTACACCCAACCCCATTCTCGTCAATACATCACTGGTCATTATATTTACCTGCTATCTCTTTATTAACTCTACGATCCTGTCTAAATCTTCATGACTGTAAAACTCGATCTCTACTTTACCGGATCCTTCTCCGCCTTTAGACAGTATTGAAACCTTTGTTCCAAGTATAAGTTTTAACTGTTCCTCAAGATTTGAATAAACAACCTGCAGAGAATCATTGATCTTTTTCTTCTGTTTTGCGGGTTTATTAAGGCTCTTTATATATTTCTCAACATCTCTGACACTCATCTTTTCATCAAAGATCTTCTCAGCGATCTCTACCTGCTCGGTAGGATTCTCTATAGAGATTATCGCTCTCGCATGACCTGTCGAAAGCTTTCCGTCAACGATCATCTGCTGAACTTCCTCGGTAAGCTTAAGTAATCTGAGTGAGTTGGTAATAGTCGTTCTGTTCTTTGAAACCTTCTCAGCGACCTCATCCTGCTTTAAGTTAAACTCATCAAGGAGTCTCTTATAAGCCATGGCTTCTTCAATGGGATTGAGATCTTCACGCTGAATGTTTTCAATTATTGATATCTCAACGATCTCCTGCTCGGTAAATTTCCTTATAATAACAGGAATCTCTTTGAGTCCGGCGATCTTGCAGGCTCTCCATCTTCTCTCACCTGCGATTATCTCATAATATCCGTCCCTGTCCTGAACAAGAATGGGCTGTAAGAGTCCTACCTGTTTGATCGAATCAGCCAGTTCTATGAGAGCATCCTCATCAAATACCTTTCTTGGCTGATCTCTGTTAGGCTCAACAAGATTGATATCAACCACCGAATCCGGTGTCTGAGCTTTGTCTTTTTTCTGTTTATTGTCCGGAGTATCCAATACATTACTCGGTATTAAACTGTCCAGTCCTTTTCCTAATCCCTTCTTAGCTGCCATTTTCTAAGTTCCTTTCTTGAACTATTGATTGTTGATGATCTCTTTTGCAAGATTTCTGTAGCTTTCCGCTCCGGAAGACTTTGGATCGTACATACATATAGGCATTCCGTAACTCGGTGCCTCGGCCAGTCTTATATTTCTCGGAATAAGTGTATCAAACACTTTCTGATGGAAATTCTCTTTAACATTATCTACGACCTGGGCTGAAAGGTTTGTTCTGGAATCATACATAGTAAACACAACACCTTCCATTGCAAGTCTGGGATTAAGTCTTTCTTTTACCAGATTTACGGTATGTATCAGCTGACTGAGACCTTCAAGCGCATAATACTCACACTGGATCGGTACAAGAACTGTATTTGCGGTTGTCATGGCATTAACCGTAAGCATGCTGAGAGACGGAGGACAGTCTATAAATATATAATCATATTTATCAATGACCCAGTCTATCTCATTCTTTAATATGTATTCTTTCTTATCTACACCGATAAGTTCTATCTCAGCTGCAGCAAGATTAACATTTGACGGAATAACAGATACGTTCTCAATGACATCTTTTATTATACATTCACCGACAGAGCACTCACCGAGGATTAGTTCGTACACAGTATTTTCTATATTGTTCTTATCAACGCCAAGTCCGCTGGTCGTATTTCCCTGTGGATCCATGTCGATCACAAGTACTTTTTTGCCAAGTTCAGCCAGGGAAGCGGACAGATTTATCGAAGTTGTGGTCTTTCCGACTCCGCCTTTCTGATTGGCGATTGCTATAACTCTACCCATTTATTTATAATCTCCATTCTAATATGCTATGTCACTGATTATAACATTATCTTTTTTTATAATCCATAAAGTAGAGTGTGAAATAATAACCAAAAAATGTTTCACAATTTCTCTATTTTTCTATATAAAAATGTTTCACAGACTATTGACCAAAATATAGTGGTCACATGTTTCATGTGAAACATTATATTGTGTAACCATGTATGGGTCCTGAACCATGTTTCACGTGAAACATTTATTCTAGATCCTAGTTATATTATTCTTTATTGCAAAGACCGCAGCCTGAGTACGATCATTTACTTCAAGTTTTTCAAATATATGAGACAGATGATTCTTGACTGTTCTTTCACTTATGTTTATTGCTTTTGCAATATCCATGTTCTTCATTCCCGAAGAAACCATTGCAAGAAGTTCCATTTCTCTGCTCGTAAGAAGCTTGATCTTATCTTTATCTGTATCTCTGTTTATAAGATAATTATTCAGATAAGGTAAAAGCTCTGGCTGGATGTAATCTTTTCCGGCATTTACTTCATATATTGCCCTGTACAGTTCATCATAATGAATTGTTTTTAGAAGATATCCATCAGTTTTTAAATCGACAGCTTTTACAAGATATTCTATCTCGTTGTGCATCGTTAGCAATATTACTTTTATATCGATCTTTTTCTTTCTGATGAACTCCAGTATTTTAATACCGTCTTTATCCGGCATATTTATATCTAAAAGAATAATATCGATATCATGATTACGGACACCATAAATAAACTCCGTTTCCGAAGCCGCTTCACAAACAACCCTAAGGTTTTTGTCCTTTTCAATAAGAGCTTTCAGACCTTCACGAAATAACACGTGATCGTCCATAATCATAATATTGATCATCTTAAAGGTTCCTTTGCAGGAGTTCCTGCTTTACGGGGATACTTTTTCGGTGTGCAACTTATCTTATCTATGATTATAAATGTTCTGTTGTTTCCATCCAAGTCAAAATCTATTCTTTTTTGAAAAGATCCGCCCATTATCTTTATGGCATGATCCGCATCCTTTATTTCATCGGTCGCTTTTTCTGATTTATAAGAAACAAATGATCCGTTTATCTTTACAAAAGGAATACAAAGTTCTGAAAGTGTACTTAAATTTGCAACTGCACGGGATACGCAAAGATCATACATTTCTCTGTGTTTTGTTTCTTTTGCAATATCTTCGGCTCTTCCGTGAACGGTATAAATATCTTTAAGAGTTAATTCACTTATTACCTCATTAAGAAAGTTAAGTCTTTTATTTAATGAATCAAGTAATGTCACATGAATATCCGGAAACATGATCTTTATCGGTATACCAGGAAAACCAGCTCCGGTGCCAACATCAATTATAGAAGATACCTTAGACATGTCATAAGCCTTGATTATCGAAACTGAATCGAGAAAATGTTTTACGAATACTTCTTTGTACTCTGTTATAGTAGTAAGGTTTATCTTCTCATTCCATTCGATCAGCATTTCATAATATCTATCAAACGAAGAAAGCTGAGCATCTGACGGTTCAAATCCATATGCAGTTAACTGTTCCTTAAAAAACTCATTTTCTTTCATTGTACTATTAATGCTTAAAACCTTTTCTATCCTGAGCTTTACCTATCAGATCCTTTGATTCTTTCATTGCATCTTCCAAATATGCAACCTGCCATTCCTTACCGGCTTTTTCCTGTTTCTTTATATCTTCCCATGCTTTATGTCTTTCTTCATCGGAAGCAAATTCAACTCCGCTGAATACGTGTGGGTGACGCCTTATCATTTTTTCATTTATTGTTGCCGCCACATCATCAAATGTGAAAAGGCCCTCTTCCTGAGCGATAACAGCATGAAACATGACTTGAAGCAAAAGATCGCCGAGTTCTTCTTTAAGATTATCAGCATCTCCGGTCTTATCAAGTATGTTTATACCGCAAATAACTTCAGAAGCCTCTTCAATACATGCAGCTTTTAGACTTTCATGAGTCTGTATCTTATCCCAAGGACATCCGTTTTCAGATCTTAATTTTTCTACGATCTCTTTTAATCTTTCTATTTCTGACATATGATCTACCTTTGTCTATCAGGATATTTGGAACTCAAATAAACCAACAAAACCGATATGTCCGCCGGTGAGACTCCCGATATTCTCGAAGCCTGTCCCACATTTACCGGAGCAAACATCTTTAACTTCTGCCTAGCTTCTTTTCGAAGACTGTTAACATCATCATAATCGATATCCACAGGTATCTTTTTACTCTCCATCTTTTTAAAGCTGTTTACCTGTGAGATCTGTCTCTTTATATATCCTTCGTATTTTATCTCTATCTCAACCTGTTCAATAACTTCTTTCGGAAGATCTTTTCTGTTATCATCAATCTCGGCAAGAGAGAAATAATCAAATTCAGGTCTGCACATAAGTTCCGCAAGTGAACATCCTGTTCTTAAAGCCGGTGAACCATGTTTTTCCATAAACTCACCGATTCTAGAATTAGCCCCGACTATCGTTGTCTTTAATCTTTCGATCTCTGATGATATCATTTCTTCTTTTTTCAGAAGTTGTTCATACTGTTTATCACTGATCAAACCTATCTCATAGCCTTTTTTTCTTAAACGCAGATCTGCATTGTCCTGTCTTAAAAGCAGTCTGTATTCAGCTCTTGATGTCATCATTCTGTACGGTTCGAAGCTTTCCTTTGTAACAAGATCATCTATGAGTACTCCGATATAACCTTCGGATCTGTCAATGATAAGGGGTTCTTTTCCTTTTATCTGCATTGCTGCATTTATACCGGCGATAAGTCCCTGTGCCGCTGCTTCCTCATATCCGCTGCTTCCGTTAAACTGTCCGCCTGCAAAAAGACCCTTAACTTTCTTGAATTCCAAAGTGGGATACAACTGCATTGCATCAATACAGTCATATTCGATGGCATATGCGTTTCTTACAATCTTGCAGTTTTCAAGTCCCGATACTGTTCTGTACATCGCAAGCTGAACGTCTTCTGGAAGAGAAGAGCTCATGCCACCGACATACATTTCATTTGTGTGTAATCCTTCAGGTTCAATAAATACCTGATGTTTATCTTTTTCGGGAAACTTTACTACTTTATCCTCTATTGAAGGACAGTATCTTGGACCTGTTCCTTCGATAACTCCCGCATATATGGGTGATCTGTCAAGATTAGCCCTGATTATCTTATGTGTTTCTTCATTAGTATATGTAAGAAAACATGGAACCTGATCTATCTGAACACTTTCCGGATCTGTAGAAAATGAAAAAGGAATGATCCTCTCATCTCCGTACTGAGGTACCATCTTTGAAAAATCGATAGTCCTCTTATCCATTCTTGCAGGGGTTCCTGTCTTAAATCTTCTTAGTTCTATTCCAAGTTTTTTTATTGAATCAGGTAGAGAATTTGCAGGTTGAAGACCGTTTGGTCCTGTATATGTTATCGCTTCACCGCAAAGACATCTTGCTCTAAGATATGTTCCAGTACAAAGAACAACAGCTTTGCATTCATAAACCGCACCTGTGTATATCTTTACTCCACCAATAACAGGATCAGAGGTTTTTTTATACTCGCTTACATTGTTTTGCTCATCAAGATGCTCTATATCCTCAACAGTTAGAAGATCAGTTACTTCTCCCTGCTTGATAGTCAGATGATCCTGATTTTCCAAAACCTTTCTCATAGCTCTGGTGTATTCTGCTTTATCGGCCTGTGCTCTGAGTGAATGAACGGCAGGACCTTTTGAAACATTAAGCATCTTTGACTGAATAAAGGTCTTGTCTATATTTTTTCCCATTTCTCCGCCAAGAGCATCAACTTCTCTTACAAGATGTCCCTTTGAGCTTCCTCCGACATTCGGATTACAGGGCATGAGAGCAATACTGTCAACACTGACAGTAAATATAACTGTTTCCAAACCGAGGCGTGCGCATGCTAAGGCTGCTTCACAACCTGCATGACCTGCACCAACTACACATACATCTACTTTTTCTCTTATCCTGCTCATTTACTTACCCATACAGAACTTGGCAAATATCTCATTTACCAGATCTTCACTTATCTCCTCACCAATAATATTTCCAAGTGAAGTATAAGCACTCATCATATCAATTGTCAGAAAATCCTCAGGCATGCCATCATCTAAGCTTCTTTTTACAAGTCTTAAACTCTCAACTGCTTCATGGATCTTCTCTTTATGTCTTAGATTTGTTATAAGTATCTCATTATTTGAGAATATATTATTGGTGAATACAAATCTCTTCACCATATCCTCAAATCCCTCTAAACCTATATGTTCCTTTGCCGATATCTTTATGATATCAATATTTTCTTCATCAGAAAACTCGGATAATACCTCTTCTTCAGATATAAAAGGCTCAAGATCACTCTTATTGTATATGATTATCACATTTTTATTTCTTATAAGATCTACTATATGTTGATCATTTTCATCAAGTTTTGACGATGAATCCACAACATATAGTATAAGATCAGCATCATCAATATAATTCTTTGATATCTCAACACCGATCTTTTCAACTTCATCTTTTGCTGTTCTTATACCGGCAGTATCTACAAGATTTAAACTGATATCACCAATCCTGACATGCTGTTCAAGCGCATCTCTTGTGGTTCCTGCTATATCCGTTACTATAGCTTTTTCCTTACCAAGAAGCATATTTAAAAATGAAGACTTGCCTGCATTAGGTTTACCTGTTATTACAGTAAGTATACCTTCTTTTACTATCTGGCCATCCGCAGCTGATTCTTCCATTTTTTCAAGTTCTTTAAGTATCGGATCTATCTTTTCATAGAGTTTTTCACTGTATCCTTCAAGACTGATATGTTCAGGATCATCCAAAGCTGATTCAATAAAAGCTGTCTCATGAAGTAAAGTATCTCTGAACAGACTTATCTTTTTATATATATCACCTTTAAGCTGTTTGACAGATGCTTTAAGAGCCATATCATTATCAGCACTTATCACATCCATGATAGCTTCGGCTCTTGTCAGATCTATCCTTCCGTTCAAAAAAGCTCTTTTTGTGAATTCTCCCGGAAGAGCAAGCCTTGCACCGTTTTGTATTACAATATCGAGTATTTTTTTTGTAATAAGGATTCCACCATGACAGTTTATCTCAACTGTATCTTCGGTTGTATAGCTTCTTGGAGATTTCATAATATTCAGTATGACTTCATCTATGATTTCTTCGTTTGAAACGATAAAACCATAATGAATAGTATGACTTTCATAATCAAAAACGCTCTTTTTATCGGCACTCTTAAATATTTTGTCAGCAATAGAAAAAGCGTCAGGACCACTGACGCGGATAATCGATATACCAGATTCACTTAATCCTGTTGCAATAGCTGCAATGGTTTCAACACTGTTCATCTGAAAAATCCTTCTTATAAGTAAGAGGAGGATTTTCATCCTCCTCTTAAATAACTTATTTCTTCATTGTAACAACTACATGTCTGAACGGTTCATCACCTTCACTGTGAGTTGTAACAAATTTGTCATTCTGAAGAGCTGAATGGATTATCCTTCTTTCATAAGGATTCATAGGTTCAAGAGAAACGCTTCTCTTTGTTCTTTTAACCTTGAATGCAATATTCTTTGCAAGATTTTCAAGTGTATCCTGTCTTCTCTTCCTGTAGTTTTCGGTATCAACCTTAACTCTGATGTAATCTTCTTCACCTTTGTTTACAACTAAAGATGTAAGATACTGGAGTGAATCAAGAGTCTGACCTCTCTTACCTATAAGGACTCCCATATCATCTCCTGAAAGATCGATAACCATTTCCTTGTTCTCTGAATCATATTCAACATTGATAACAACGACCATATTCATAGCTGCAAATACTTCATTCAAAAATGCTTTTGCATTATCTATGATCGAAGATTTGATCCTTGCCTTGATGATAGCATCCTTGGATCCTATACCTAAGAATCCAGCAGATCCTTCATTTACAACTTCGTACTCAAGTTTATCACTTGTAACACCAAGTTCCTTGCAAGCTTCAGTGATCGCATCATCCAATGTTTTTGCACTAAATTCTTTATAGTCCATATTTTTCCCCTACTTTAACATTTCCTACTTATTATTTCGTTCGTTATATTGCTTTACCAGATTGGCTTTTTCTGCAAGACTTCCGGGCTTAGCATTATTTCTGCTGCTTTCAGATCTTGACAGTGCTTCTTCCTTCTGCTTTTGAGACATATTTGAATTAACGCCGATATTCTTTGTGTTAATCGTTGCCTTACTATTAAGCTGACTTACATATTCTTTCTTCTTAGCCATTTTTTCTTTGGCTTTTTCTTTGTTCTTCTCAACAATCTCATCAAAATCAATCTTATCAAGATGCTTATTGATGATAACCTGCTGAACACATCTGATAACCGCACCTGCTATCCAGTAGATACCCATACCTACAGGAAGTGTGAGGCAGAATACTGCTGACATGATAGGCATCGTTGTATTCATTGCCTTCATTGACTGAGCCATGGTGTCATTTTCATTTGCCTGATCTTTTGATGAAGCCTGAGGCATTAATTTTGTATTAAGCCACTGAGTAGCGCCTGCAAGAAGAGGTACAAGTATAGCACCGATGATCAGTAACCAGTTTCTCTCAGCAAATGCTGTCTTAATTGTAAATGAAGGTGAATTACTTACATTCAAACCAAGGAAATTGTTATAAACTTCAAGCTGACTATAGGTTTTATCTATAATAGAAGATAAACCTGAAAACTTTTCTTTTAAACTTACCCAGTCAGCCGAAGATGCTCTGTTTAAGCAATCGATGTAAGTATTAGTAATATACTCCTTGTTTCCGCTTGTAAACAGTTCGTTTGCAAACTGCTTTGAATACATTGAAGAATTTGTAAGATTCTTTAAAAACTCTGAAGCTAAATCTTTCTGTTCATAAAGTCTGTTAACCAGATCACTAAATACGTTTTTTACCATCGGTACATATGCGGGAATCGCATATATAACACGATAAAGAGCAAAAAGTATAGGCATCTGAATAAGCAACTGAACACAGCTTCCCGAAGGAGATACACCATACTTGGCATATACTTCCTGTGTTTCAAGATTCATTGCCTGCATTGATTCATTATCTTTTTTGCCTTCGTATTTTTTCTGTATCGCTTTGAGTTCGGGACTCATTTTAGCAGACAGCTTTGAAAACTTCTGCTGCTTAATAGTCAAAGGAAGAAGTAACATGTAAATGACTATGGTAAACAATATAATAGCAAGACCTATATTCGGTATACCTATCTTATCAAGAAAAATGAATATCCAGTTCATCAGATATCCAAGTATCTTAGCAATGGGACCAAGTATAGCTCCGTTATATTTTGTTAACAGCATCACTGTCATACATTACTCCTCTTTAAAATCTTCCTATTTGATTTATCATCGGGAACCGGATCATATCCTCCCTTTGATAAAGGATTACATCTGCATATTCTCCATGCAGCCATCATACCTCCTTTAAATGCACCATATCTTTCTATAGCTTCAAGTCCGTATACGGAACATGAAGGATAATAAGGACATTTGGTACTTTTCATCGGAGAAATATATTTCTGATAGAGTTTTATCATATGAATAAACAGTTTCTTCATATTAATATATTATTCTTCAATTAAAATATCCTGAAGTTTTGCAAGATGTAAAAGCGCGCTTTCAATTTCCCAATATGTACACTTGGAAGCGCAGGGTTTAACTACGACTACAATATCCAAACCACTATTGAATACCTTTTCATGTAGTCTGTAACTTTCTCGGACAAGTCTGGTCATATGATGTCTGACCACACTGTTTCCTACTTTTTTACTTACCGATATACCCAGACGGTTAATAGTGAGATCATTTCCTATCTTATACATAACAAGATACTTGTTTGCTTTTATTGTGCCTTCACTGTAAACATGTCTGAAATCGATATTACTCTTTAAACTCTCTGTTTTTTTCATATTTCTTCTTTTATATCAAAATAAGAAATAAAGGCCACATAATTGCGGCCTAAGCTGATAATTTCTTTCTTCCTTTTGCTCTTCTGGAAGCTAAAACTTTTCTTCCACCGGGAGTACTCATTCTGGAACGGAAACCATGAACCTTAGAACGCTGTCTCTTCTTAGGCTGGAATGTCATTTTCATATATCAACACCTCCTTTTCTTAATAGGAAACAATCGTAACAATTATATTAGAAGATAAGTCTATCGTCAAGTAAAGAAAATGCTTTATTTTCGGGAAGAATTACATAATTTAATTTTATTTGAATGTTGAAAACTATATATAGTAAATAAAAATAATTTTCCACCACAATATCTAGATATCCACAAAAAAAAGTGAATAACCACTTATTAACATAATATTATCCACATTTTGCGAATAACTTGTGGAAAAGTATGTTTATAAATTTTTAATAAATTGAAAGAAAGCCTTATTTTTAGGGAATTTTCTTATCCACAAAAATTATCCACATATTCACAATAATAATTATTTGCCTTTAAATATAAATAAATATTTACTCACTTTACATAATATTTATGTGGATTAATAATAAATTTGAAATTTTATATATTTTAGAGTAATATATAATAGATTGTTTTTATATTTTTATCATGGGGTAAAAGATGCATCAGATTGAAGAAAAATGGGAAGAAATCAAAGAATATATCATGACGGAATATTCTCTTAATCCTGTTTCATACAAAACATGGATACTTCCTTTGAAATTCCAGGAAATAAAGGATAATACCGTATATATTCTTATTCCGACAGAGAATTCACAGACATTAAAATACCTTGATACCAAGTATAAAAAAGTATTTCAGGTAGCTATAGCTGAAATGTTCAATGAATCCTTCGATGTTCAGTTTGTCCTTGACAATAACAGAGAAGAAAACGATGAATTTACTGATTTAACTGAAAATATAAACTATAAAAACGCAAATCTTAATCCTAAATACAAATTTGAGACATTTGTAATAGGAAGTAACAATAAGATCGCTCACTCTGCTGCTCTTGCAGTTGCAGAATCTCCCGGAGAAATTTACAACCCTCTATATATATATGGAGGTGCAGGACTGGGTAAGACACATCTTATGCATTCCATCGGACATTTTACTCTTGAAAGTAAACCCGATACAAAAGTTATATATGTAACAAGTGAAGATTTTACCAATGATGTTATTGAATCTATAAGAAGCGGTAATCAGTCTACCATATCAAAAATGAGAGACCGTTACAGGACCGCTGATGTCCTTATGGTCGATGATATCCAGTTTATTATAGGTAAAGATGCAACACAGGAAGAATTTTTTAATACTTTCAATACATTACATCTTGCCGGAAAACAGATAATACTCTCTTCTGATAAACCTCCAAAAGAACTTGAAACTCTTGATGAAAGATTCAAATCAAGATTCGGTATGGGTCTTATAGTTGATATTCAGGCACCTGACTATGAAACAAGAATGGCTATCTTAAGACAGTTAGCTGAAAATAATTCTAAAAAGATAGATGATGATATAATAAAATACATAGCCGAAAACGTTAAATCAAATATAAGAGAGCTTGAAGGCGCATTTAATCAGATAATAAATATATCAAGAATAGTAAATACTGATCATATTACTCTTGAAACTGCTGAAAATGCTCTTAAGAACATTGTTAATCATAATCAAAACGAGCTTATAACTCCTGATGTTATATTAAATGCGGTTTGTGAAGAATATGGTGTAAGCACTGAAGATATAAGATCTACAAGAAGAAACCAGGAAATAGTTACACCAAGACATGTATTTATGTATCTTTGCAGACAGATCATCGATATGACTTACGAAGATATAGCAAAGTTTCTTATGAAAAAGGATCATACTACTGTAATTCACGGATACAGAAAAGTTAAGGAAGACATAATTAAAGATCCTGAATATGCAGCAAGGATAAATCTTATAAAGAACAAGATAAATCCACAAAACTGATGTGAAATATATGTAAATAATGTGTGGATAATATTTTTTACAAAATCATCGTTTATTTGCCTTGTTAATAACTTACGTATTATCAACATACAAATATCCTTAAATCCACATACTTAATTTTTTAAGTAACATCTTAAAATAAGCAAAAATAAGGGTTTTCCACTTATTTACATCCCTTAATAATAATACTTTTAAAATATTAAATAATATATATCATTAGCCTTTACGGCCGGAAAGGATCACAAAATGAAAATATTATGTCAAAAATCTGATTTGTTAAATGGTCTTTCAATAGTATCTAAAGCAGTACCTAACAAAACAACAATGTCAATACTTGAATGTATCCTTGTTGATTCAACTAACGGAAATATCAAACTTACAGCAAATGACATGGAACTTGGTATAGAAACCGTTATAGAAGGTCAGATAATAGAAAAAGGAATCATAGCTATTGATGCTAAGATACTTCTTGATATAGTAAGAAAGCTTCCTGACAGTGTAGTTAAGTTGGAAACTGATGATGATAACAAGGCTTATATAACATGTGAAAAAGCTAAATTTACTATAATGGGTAAATCTGGTGAAGATTTTTCTTATCTTCCTCAGGTTAAAAAGCAGAATCCTCTCATTATTTCACAGTTTTCTCTTAAAGAGATAATAAGACAGACTATATTTTCTATTGATGAAAATGACAGTAATAAGATCATGGGTGGTGAGCTTTTTGAGATAAAGGATAATAAACTTCGTGTTATATCACTTGATGGTCACAGAATTTCTATAAGAAATATAGAATTGAAGAATGAATATAATGATCAGAAGGTTATTATACCTGGAAAAACACTCAATGAGATAAGCAAGATACTTAGCGGAAGCAGTGAAGATGATGTAAATATATTCTTTACCGATAAGCATGTTATATTCGAATTTGATGAGACTACTGTTATATCTCGTCTTATTGAGGGTGAATATTTCAAAGTTGACCAGATGCTCAACAATAATTACGAAACAAAAGTATCTATAAATAAAAAGGAACTTTACAATTGTATAGACAGAGCTACTCTTCTTGTTAAGGAAGGTGATAAAAAACCTATCATTGTAAGTATAGATGATGAGAAGTTAGAGCTTAAGATAAGTTCAACCTTAGGAAGCATGGATGAAGTTATAGACATAAAGAAAGAAGGAAAGAGTCTTATGATAGGCTTCAATCCTAAGTTTGTTATTGATGCACTTAAAGTAATAGATGATGAATTTATAGATATATATATGTTTAACTCAAAAGCTCCCTGCTTCATAAAGGATGAAAAAGAAAGCTACATATATCTGGTACTTCCGGTTAATTTCAATAGTGTAGGATGATCATTAATGGAATATTCTATAAAACTAAGAGAAGATTATATTAAACTTGGACAGGCTCTTAAGGCTGCAGGTCTTGTTGATTCCGGAGTTGATGCAAAATTTATAATAAACGACGGTTATGTAAAAGTTAACGGATCTGTTGAAAAACAGCGTGGAAAAAAGCTTTATAGCGGTGATGTTGTTGAATATAAAGATGATCTTATAAAGATCGAGCAATAGATAATGATTATTAAATCTCTTGAATTAAGTGATTACCGTAATTATGAATCTCTTTTATTAAACCTTGATAAAGGGACAAATATACTTTACGGAGATAATGCCCAGGGTAAGACAAATATACTTGAAGCAATATATATGTCTGCTACTACAAAATCTCATAAATTAAGTAAAGATAAAGAGATAATAAGATTTGGTAAACAGGAAGCTCATATAAGAACCATCGTTGAAAAAGATGATATTGAGACCAGGATAGACATGCATCTTAGGAGCAGTAAATCCAAAGGTATAGCAATAGATGGTATAAAAATAAAAAAAGCGGCTGAATTACTCGGTATTATTAAGATAGTATTCTTCTCTCCTGAAGATCTTAGCATTATAAAAAACGGTCCTGCGGAAAGAAGAAGATTTATTGATATTGAATTGTGTCAGCTAGACAGCTTCTATCTTTATAACCTAAATAATTACAATAAGATAGTAAATCAGAGAAATAATCTTTTAAAGAACCTGTTTGTTAATCCTGAGCTAAAAGATACTTTAAGCATATGGGATAAACAGCTTATATCATACGGAAGTAAGATAATAGAGAGAAGAAAGCAATTTATAGATCAGTTAAACGACATAATATACTCTATTCATAAAAATCTTTCCGGTGATAAAGAAGAACTTAAGCTTATATATGAACCTAATTGTGATATTGACAGATATGAAGAGGAACTTATGAACAGTCATGATAAGGATATAAGACTTAAAATGACTACGATAGGTCCTCACAGAGATGACATATCTTTCAATGTAAAAAGTGAAAGTACCAACGGTATTGAGATAGATATCAGAAAATACGGATCCCAGGGACAACAGCGTACCGCTGCTCTCTCACTCAAGCTTTCTGAAATAGAACTTGTAAAGAAGATAACAAAGGATACTCCTATTTTGCTGCTGGATGATGTATTGTCAGAACTTGACAGTAACAGACAGAACTTTCTATTGAACAGCATAGGAAATATACAGACTATCATAACCTGTACAGGTCTTGATGAATTTGTAAACAACAGATTTGAAATAAATAAGACGTTCAGAGTCACAAACGGAAGTATATCAGAATAATCCAATTATAAATAAATGATATAAAGGAAGGCATATCATGGCAGAAAACATCAATGAACAATATGGTGCGGACCAAATACAGATACTGGAAGGTCTTGAAGCGGTTAGAAAAAGACCTGGTATGTATATAGGTAGCACGTCATCTAGAGGATTACATCATCTTGTATATGAGATTGTTGATAATTCGGTTGATGAAGCATTGGCAGGTTTTTGTACAGAAATAGAAGTGACTGTCAATGAGGACAATTCCATAACGGTAATTGATAACGGACGTGGTATCCCGATAGGTATAAATCATAAAGCAGGAATCCCTGCCGTAGAAGTTGTATTTACCATACTTCATGCCGGCGGAAAATTCGGCGGTGGCGGATATAAGGTATCCGGAGGTCTTCACGGTGTCGGTGCCAGCGTAGTAAATGCCCTTTCCGAGTGGTTGGAAGTACAGATATATAACGAAGGAAAGATTTATAAACAGCGTTATGAACGCGGTAAGGTAATGTATCCTCTTAAGGTTGAGGGTGAATGTGATCCCGAAAAGACCGGTACAAGAGTAGATTTTAAGCCTGACGGTACGGTATTTGAAACTACTGAATTCGAATTTGATGTTTTAAAGAACAGATTAAGAGAGACCGCATTCTTAACAAAGGGTCTTAAGATAGTTCTTATAGACAAAAGAGAAAAAGACGAAGAAGGAAACAGTATTGAAGTATCTAAGACCTTCCATTATGAAGGCGGTATAAAGGAGTTTGTAACTTACCTTAACAGAAGCAAGACTCCTCTTTACAATGATATTCTTTACTTTGAAGGAACAAAAAACAAAGTATATGTTGAAGTAGCCTTCCAGCATAATGATTCATATACCGAAAATGTAGCAAGCTTCGTAAACAATATAACGACCCCTGAAGGTGGTACTCATCTTGTAGGATTCAGAAATGCCTTAACAAAGACATTTAATGATTATGCAAGAACAAATAAGATATTAAAAGACAGTGATCAGAATCTTACCGGTGAGGATATAAGGGAAGGTCTTACCGCAATAATAAGCATTAAGGTTGAGGAACCTCAGTTTGAAGGACAGACAAAGCAGAAGCTTGGAAATTCCGAGGCAAGAGGCGCTGTTGAAAGTCTTGTGACAGAACAGCTTACATATTTTCTTGAGCAGAATCCAACTGTAGCAAGAACAATATGTGAAAAATCAATACTTGCACAGCGTGCAAGGGATGCAGCGAGAAAAGCAAGAGATCTTACAAGAAGAAAATCTGCTCTTGAAACAATGGCACTTCCTGGTAAACTTGCTGATTGTTCGGATAAAAACCCTGAAAACTGTGAAATATTCATAGTCGAGGGAGATTCTGCTGGAGGATCTGCTAAAACAGCAAGAAGTCGTGCAACACAGGCTATCCTTCCTTTAAGAGGTAAGATACTTAATGTAGAAAAAGCAAGACTTGATAAGATTCTAGGAAATGAAGAGATAAAATCAATGATCACTGCTTTCGGCACAGGCATATATGATGATTTTGATATATCAAAGTTAAGATATCATAAGATCATAATCATGACCGATGCCGATGTAGACGGTGCTCATATCGCTACTCTTATGCTGACTTTCCTGTACAGATTCATGCCTGAACTTATAAAACAGGGATATGTATATCTTGCTCAGCCTCCGCTTTACAAGTTGGAGAAAAACAAAAAAACCTGGTATGCATATTCTGATGATGAGCTTTCTGGAATAATTGAAGAAGTAGGAAGAGATCAGAACAATAAGATCCAGCGTTACAAAGGTCTTGGTGAGATGGATGCGGATCAACTCTGGGATACTACGATGAATCCCGAGTCACGTATTTTGTTGAGAGTAAATATGGATGAAGATTCGGAAAGCGAACTTGATCTTACATTCACAACTCTTATGGGTGATAAAGTTGAGCCGAGAAGAGAGTTCATCGAAGAAAATGCAAAATATGTAAAGAATCTTGATATATAAAGACCGAAAGGTACAATGATGGAAGATAGGATTTTTGACAAAATTAAACATGTAGACTTAAAAAAGACCATGGAGACGTCTTATATAGACTACGCCATGAGTGTAATCGCATCAAGAGCACTTCCTGATGTAAGAGATGGTCTAAAACCGGTTCAGAGAAGAGTACTTTACTCTATGATCGAACTTAATAACACTCCCGACAAACCGCACAGAAAGAGTGCACGTATAGTCGGTGATACGATGGGTAAATACCATCCTCACGGTGATAGTTCGATCTACGGAGCTTTGGTAAACATGGCTCAGGACTGGTCTTTCAGATATCCTTTAGTAGACGGACACGGTAACTTTGGTTCGGTTGACGGTGACGGAGCTGCCGCAATGCGTTATACCGAAGCAAGATTATCAAAGATATCAATGGAGCTTATTTCCGATATAAACAAGGATACCGTTGATTTTGTTCCAAACTTTGATGAAACCGAAAAAGAACCAACCATACTTCCGAGCCGTTATCCGAATCTTTTGGTAAACGGTACCACCGGTATAGCGGTAGGTATGGCAACAAATATACCTCCTCACAATCTCCGTGAGGTCATAAGTGCTGTCGTAAAGATCATTGACAACAAGGTTGAGGAGGACAGAGCAACCGAGATAGATGAGATACTTCCGCTTGTAAAAGCACCCGATTTTCCCACAGGCGGCGTGATAATAGGAACCCGCGCTGTTGAAGAAGCATATAGAACAGGTCGTGGAAAGATAAGGGTAAGAGGTGTTACAAGCATCGAAACTCTTCCTAACGGCAAGAATCAGATAATAATCACCGAACTTCCCTATATGGTCAATAAAGCAAGACTTATAGAGAAGATCGCCGAACTTCATAAAGATAAAAAGATTGACGGAATAACAGATCTTCGTGATGAATCCGACAGAGACGGAATGCGTGTTGTAATAGAACTTCGTAAGGATGTTAATGCCAATATAGTTCTCAACACACTTTATAAGCATACCCAGCTTCAAGATACGTTTGGCGTTATAATGCTCGCTCTTGCGAACAATCAGCCAAAAGTAATGAATCTTCTTGATATGCTTGTTTATTATCTGAAGCATCAGGAGGATGTTGTTACAAGAAGAACAAAATTCGATCTTCAGAAAGCCGAAGAGAGAGACCATATCTTGCAGGGTCTGCTTATCGCTCTTGATAATATCGATGAAGTCATTCAGATAATGCGTTCTTCAAAGACAACTCAGGAAGCAAAAGACAGGTTGATGGAGAGATTCGGACTTACCGATATCCAGGCAGAAGCTATCGCAAATATGCGTTTAAGAGCTTTGACAGGTCTTGAAAGAGAAAAGATCGAAAATGAGCATGCCGAACTCATAAAGAAGATAGCTGAGTTAAAGGCTATCCTTGCTGATGAGAAGCTTCTTTTGGGTGTTATAAAGACAGAGATTCAGGAGATCGCTGATAAATACGGTGATGACAGAAGGACACAGATCGGATTTGATGAATATGATATCACAATGGAAGATCTTATCCCCAATGAAAATGTTGTCATCACGATGTCAAACCTTGGTTATATCAAGAGAATGACCGTTGATAATTTCCATGCGCAACACAGAGGCGGCAAGGGAATAAAGGGTATGACCACTATAGAAGATGATTATATTGAAGATCTTCTTATGACAAATACCCACAATCATGTGATGTTCTTCACAAATCACGGTCGTGTATACAGACTCAAGGTTTATGAGATACCGGAAGCAAGCCGTACTGCGAGAGGAACAGCAATAATAAATCTTCTCCAGCTCAATCCCGGAGAGAAGATATCCGCTGTAATACCTGTTACCACTTATGATGAAGATCATAATCTCATGATGGTAACCAGAAACGGTACAGTTAAGAAGACACCGGTAACAGAATATGCAAATATCAGAAAGAACGGACTTATTGCGATTGGTCTGCGTGATGATGATGAACTGATCGAAGTTAAGACGACTACAGCTGAATCAGAGATATTCCTGGTGACAAAATACGGAATGTGCATAAGATTCAAAGAAACCGATGTAAGAAGAACCGGCAGAAGCGCTATGGGTGTTATCGGTATGAATCTTACTGACGGTGATGAGATAGTTGGAATGCAGCTTGATCATCAGGGTGATTCACTTCTTATCGTATCTGAAAAAGGTATGGGAAAGAGGACAGTTCTCGATGAATTCCATGTACAGAAACGTGGCGGTAAGGGAGTTAAATGCTACAAGATCACGGAAAAGACAGGATATGTTGTTGGAGTGAAAGCCGTAACCGATGAACATGAGATCATGATGATCACTACGGAAGGTATAATAATCCAGATACCGATGAAGGATGTTAATACTTACGGCAGGATAACCTCAGGTGTCAAACTGATAAATCTTGATAATGATGTGATCTTGGCAAAGATAGCCAAAGTCAGAGAAAAGATATCTGAAGACGGTGAAGTCGAAGCGATAGATTACGAAACGACAGAAGAAACCACCGAAGAACAATAACAGATTACAATAAAACGCAGATCAATGCATGAGTTTTGATCTGCGTTTTTAAGGATAGGAATATGAATTGGGATCAATTACTTTGCAGTGACAGGATCAGAACAATTACAAAGAGTACAACCTCAAGCGATCTAAGGACTGAGTTTGAAAAAGATTATCACAGGATAATTGGAAGTGCGGCGTTTCGAAGACTGCAGGATAAGACTCAGGTATTTCCTCTTGATAAAAGTGATTTTATAAGAACGAGACTTACTCATTCTTTGGAAGTGAGCTCTTTTGCCAGATCACTGGGACAAAATGTCGGAGAGAAGATGATTGCTGAAAATATAGATCCTGATTTTGGAATACAGCAAAGGGAAGATATCTGTGCAATACTGCAATGTGCCGGTCTGATACATGATATCGGTAATCCTCCGTTTGGTCATTTCGGTGAAACAGCAATTCAGGACTGGTTCAAAGAAAACCTAAGTAAACTCACATTTAAAGGAAAACCCGTAGAATCGTTTCTTTCTGAGCAGATGAAGCAGGATTTCTACAATTTTGAAGGAAACACGCAGGCATTAAGAGTAGTTAGCAAGCTGCATTTTCTTGTAGATGAGCATGGAATGAACCTTACAAAGGCTCTTCTTGCGACTATCATTAAATATCCTGTTTCTTCACTTGATATTGATAAAAAAAGTGGTAATATTAAGACGAAAAAAATGGGTTATCTCTATGCGGAAAAGGATATATTCGATGATATCCAGGAAAGTGTTGGTACCAACGGCTCAAGACATCCGTTGACTTATCTTTTGGAAGCAGCAGATGATATAGCATATAAAACCGCAGATATTGAAGATTCCGTAAAGAAGGGTTGTATCACATATAATCAGCTGGTGGAAGAGCTTAAATCTTTGGAAATATACAAGGATGAAAACAGTTTTTATCATAAAACAATAGACACACTTGAGCATAAGTATAAAAAGGCTGTCAAAAATAGCATTGAAAGACCTGATATATATGCAGTTCAAAACTGGGTGATAAGCATACAGGGACAGATGCTGCTTGCCGCATCAGACAGTTTTATAAATAATTATCGTGATATAATGGACGGAACATATCGTTTTGATCTGTTTTACAAAACCGAAGAAGAAGATATCATGGATACACTCGGTGATATTGCATACAGATATTCATTTACTTCAATGCCGATATACAAGCTTGAGATCGCGGCAGACACGATATTTAATTTTTTACTGGACAGATTTGTCAAAGCCATTATAAATTTCGACACAGATGAAAAGATGAGTGTTGTCGGTACAAGAATGGTTGCTCTTATATCTGATGATTACAGAAGGATTTACAAGGTATTTTCTGAAGGAAAGAGTGAAGAAGAAAAGCTGTATTTAAGACTTGTTCTTGCGACTGATTATATATGCGGCATGACGGACAGTTTTGCAAAAAACCTGTATCAGGAACTGAACGGGATAGTGTAGAAAAGAGGAGATATTATGGAATCGTATATGATCCTGAAAGATTTGGCTATAATAGTTATTGCAGCCAAGTTTTTTGGTATTGTTGCACGTAAATGTAAGGCACCGCAGGTTGTGGGTGAGATAATAGCCGGATTACTCATAGGACCTTGTTTTTTAAATGTTGTTGTTCAGTCAGATTTTTTGACTAAAATGGCAGAGATTGGTGTTATCCTGCTTATGTTTTCTGCAGGACTTGAGACAGATCTTAAAGAAATGAAAAAAACAGGACTGGCCGCTTTTTTTGTGGCACTTGCCGGTGTTTTTGTGGCACTTGCCGGTGGAACCGTCTACTATTTGTGTTATTACGGATGGTCAGCGGTTGGAACTGAACAGTTTTACAGGGCAGTTTTTATCGGATGTATCATGACGGCGACAAGTGTGAGCATCACTGTACAGTCGCTTAAGGAACTGGGAAAACTAAAAGGTAAAGTTGGAACAACAATAATAAGTGCTGCGATAATAGATGATGTTATCGGAATCATAGTCCTGACATTTGTTATTGGTTTTAAAAACCCCGATTCAAAACCTGTCAGTGTTATCATATCGACGATTCTTTTCTTTGTATTTGCAATAGTTGTCGGATTTATTTCATATAAAGTGTTTAAATGGTTCGATAACAGGTATCCGCATACCAGAAGAATACCCATTGCAGGTCTGGCATATTGTTTTGCCATGGCATTTATAGCTGAATATTTCTTTGGAATCGCAGATATTACTGGAGCTTATCTTGCAGGTATCATACTATGTTCCATAAGGGATTCGGAATATATAGCAGAGAAGATGGATATAAATTCATACATGCTTTTTGGACCCATATTTTTTGCCAGTATCGGACTTAAAACAAATATCGAAAATATTAATATGGATATATTCCTGTTCTCTATCGGATTTGTTATAGTTGCTCTTTTATGTAAGATCATAGGATGCGGAGCTGTTGCCAAAGTATGTAAATTTAATCTTAATGATTCGGCTAAGATCGGTGTAGGCATGATGACCAGAGGTGAGGTGGCTCTTATCGTATCTCAGAAAGGTTTATCGGTCGGACTTATGGATCCCGTATATTTCACATCGGTCATACTGTTGATCATAGTCTCTTCTATATCAACACCGATCATATTAAAGATGCTTTACAGCAAAGATGGAGAGAGCAACAGAGATCATGCGGCATTCCTGTACAAGAAAGAAAGAGAAGATGACTAGAGATACAGAATTTGACAACGACCTTATACATGAAAAAAGAAGAATTGCCAGAAAAAGACGCAGAAACAGGCTTATAGCGTTTTATCTTTTGGCGCTTCTTTTAATCATATCCATATCATTCAATGCCATGCTGTATTATGAAAAGATTAGACAGAAGGCACAGATCGATGAACTTACCGTGGAAAGAGATGAGCTCATCGCTGATATGAACAGTAATTATATAACAAATGAAGCAGCAAACCAGCTAGTTGCGGAAGCCATAAACAGTGCCGAACAGGGAAAATCCGATGAAGGACGTCAGAAATTAAAAGATGAGATCCTTGATATGTTCGAGCAGGGTGACGGTGTTCTCACAGTACTTGAAAATGTATATGCCGAAAAGATAGTTGTTCCCGATTCATCAGGATATTATTTCTATGATGTTGACGAAACTCTTGCAAAGCATGATCTTGATCCCGAGTGTTTTGAATACCCCGTTGTAAATGAAGAGACAGGGGAAACAGAAGGCGATGTTGATTATGTAGGCGACGGAGTCACTGTAAAAAAAGGTGTTGATGTTTCAAAGTTCCAGGGTGATATAGACTGGGAAAAAGTCAAAAAAGACGGTATGGAATTTGCTCTTATCAGATGTGGATACAGAGGATATGAGACCGGAAAGATCGTCGAAGACGAGAAATTTGAGGATAATATCAAAGCCTGTAATGAGATCGGTATTGATGCAGGCGTATATTTCTTTACTGAAGCAAAAACGGTTGCAGAAGGAAAAGAAGAAGCAGATTTTGTTATAGATCTTTTGAAAGAATATGAAGTTGAAATACAGCTTCCGATAGTCATAGACGTTGAACAGTCATCAAATCCTTCAAAAAGCAGAACAAAGAGTCTTACTCCGGAAGAAAGAACAGATATAGTTATCGCTTTTTGTGAAAGGGTAAAAGAAGCAGGATACGAGCCGATGATATATGGCAATCTCAAGAGCCATATGCGAATGACTGACATATACAAACTTGAGGAGTATCGTAAATGGTTTGCATACTACAGAACCCCTTTACGTTATCCTTATAAATTCGATATCTGGCAGTATACTTCAGCAGGAAGTGTAAACGGCATAAAGGGAGAAGTAGATATAAACTTGATGATTGAGCGATAAACCGGGAGTTAAGATATCGAATTTTTATAACTCAATTTTATGTAACAAATCCATAATAGTTTTCTTTAATATTTAAAAACAATGTAAATTAACCGATATATTTAAAGAGTATTGCAGGTAGTCCGCATATTTTAAATAAATTGGAGCATGACTTTCATGAAAATGTCAGTAGAATTATTCGACAGTATTATAAATACATCTCAGGATTGTGTATTCTGGAAGGATAAAGACAGAAGGTTTTTAGGTGTCAATCAGGCCTTTCTTGATTTTTATGGATTTAAAACGGCAGATGTTCTTATCGGAAAGACGGATGAGGATATGGGATGGCATTCCGATCCGGAACCGTATAAGCAGGATGAATTGTGCGTTCTTGCAGGCAGAAGTACATATAAAGTTCAGGGAAAATGTATCATCAGAGGCGAGGAAAGAGATATCATTGCATCAAAACGTCCCTTGTATGATGGTGAAAATATAGTAGGTCTTGTGGGAAGTTTTGTGGATATTACGGATGTGGTACGTCGCAAGAACAATCTTGATGGTTCGCAGATTATATATGATATAAACAATCTGAGGAGATTCGATTATTTTGATAAGATAATCGATGAGATAAGTTTGGATGAGATCCTTGATCCTTTGACCGGTATACTTTCACGTGCATACTCAATCAAATTTGTTACGTCCTTAATAGCTAATAATACTCCGTTCACTTTCACAATAATCGATCTTGATAACTTTAAGTTCATAAATGATAAATTTGGTCACAGTGCAGGTGATAAGGTGTTAAACGCAGTATCAAAGGGACTGGCTGAGTATATAGACGGTGCAGGTCTTGCCGGCAGATTTGGAGGAGATGAACTCTTACTGATAGATCTTAATAATACCAAACAGGAAAATAAGGAGATTTTCTTTAAGAATCTCTTTGATGATTCTAAGGCTTTGCGTATAAATGTGGATTTTGAAAACGGATCTTCATTTGTTACGGGAACAGTGGGGTGTGCCACATTTCCAGATGATGCGGATAATTTTACAGATCTTTTCGGTCTTATTGACAAGATGCTTTATCTTGGTAAAAACAGAGGAAGAAACTGTTATACGATATATGAAAAAGAGGAACATGACGATATAGAGATCAATAAGTTAGCAAAAAACGGCATATTTACCGATATGCATGATCTGAGACTTGGTATGGAAAATGTTAACGGGTTTAGGAATAAACTTAAAGAAGTTATGCCCATGCTTAAAAACATGCTTCAGATCGAAGATCTTTATTATGTCTTAAAAGACAATGATATGAAATCGGTTTTAGAAGATGATTTTAGTGGAGATGCTAAAGATATCTCTAAGATCATGACAGATGATATGTTCTCGGAAAGTACGTTGGAATCGGTTAAAAAGAGTTCTCCAATGTTTTATAACACACTGATGAATAACGGTTTTGAATCGGTTATGATCTCGCGAATCAGAAAGGGATCTGATATTCACGGATATCTTATATGTGCCGTAAAGAGAAGTCTTCGGATATGGCAGGAGTATGAATGTGCCATCCTCTACTTCTTATCTGAACTGCTTGCCAATGAATTCAATTAGTGAAAGATATCATTTTGCTTTTAATACAATATCGTTATCGGAATCTACAGCGTATACAACCTCTGTCTGAAACTGCACTTGTTCATTCATTAATGGATTAAAGAGTTCTTTAGCTGTTTCTTCTGCTTCTTCTTTTTCTGCGATATAGACAAACTGGGCATGACTTTCTCTAATCTTTTCGGCTATAGTCTCATATGTGTCTTCATTAGTATTGTATGTATCAAAAATCAAAGAAGATGGACTTACCTCTTTCTTTAAATATGGATCATAATCCGTTATCTCCCTGTTTTCATCACGGAAAACGATGATCCTCTTTCCATAGAACTGTTCATTAGATAATCTGTAGATCAAAACCCTTCCTTCATCGGTCATCGCATCTTCAAAAACACCATTATAATAAGCTATATGTCTTTTGTATTTGTAAAGATACTCTTTTAATCCGCCGTAATCGGTAGTCAGGAAAATAAGCAGCATAAAGACAATAACAGCTATCCTATGAAAGATCAAATTCTTTTGTTTTTTAATTCTGTCAAACAATATACCGGCTAGGAGTATCGTGCTTCCGAAAGATATGGGACAACCGTATCTGGATATGGAATGGCACATATTATAGGTGTTCAGATACTGCTCTTCTGTCTGAAATATTGAGATATGCGCAAAAAATATGATGCCGTAACCCAAAAGAACCGATACTGAAAGGAAAGAAAACATCTTTACCGTCTCTGTTTTATCCAAAACTTTTTTAATTCCCAAAAAGATAACAAGTATAAACAGCAGGATGATAGTCAGACCTGTCGAAGGATCCAGTGTGACATTGTGATTTGCATGCATCGGTCTAAGCCAGAATGCTTTCGTAAAAGAGATAAGCATATCTTTTGCGATGGCAGGAAGGCGATATCCGTTAGAGATAGTGTTTTTACTTGATATTGTAAGATCGGCGATTCTTTCATTGATCTTACAGAATAAAAGCCAGCTGATATAAAAACCGGTGCTGAAAGCAAGTGAGATAAGGATTTTTATTTGTCTTCTGGCAAATAACATATAGAAGATAATGGCAAAAAGCACCCACTCTATACCGACGGATTTGGTTAAGAACAAAACGGAAGTATATAAAGCTATCTTTGCATAATAGAAGAACTCATTGGTTTTGCTTTGCTCCCATATGGTAAGAAGGAGTATACCGTAAAGGATCCCCATTGGAATATCCGTAGCGGTCGCATACCATACTAGGCCGCTGAACACACCGGGAAGCAGGATTATTGTTAATGGAAACAGAATGCATATAAAAACAGACAGAAATCTGTTCTTAAACAGATCTGACTCTTTGATCTTTCCTGCCAGGGGCATCAATAAGATATAGACCAGAACAGAATAACCGGAAAACTGAAGACTTTCAGTATATCTGCGGGGAGAGATCTGAAGAAAAAGCCACTTAAAAAGACTTGATACAGGAGGATAATCACCGTATTCCGGACATACATTGCCGAATTTAGGTGCAAACCCGTTAAGAAAATAGAACTGTTTGGCATCTCCTACCCAGAAATTGATGTCATCTGACCATACAAGCACAGTTTTTGATATAATAACGGATATTATTGCGACAGCTGTAAAATAGCTTAAAAACACAGGATCAGCCAGTATGGTAACCGTCTCTTTTAATTTATTAGCTCTGATAAGTAATGCTGTTTGAACAATGATATAAAAAACAGCAAACACACCGATTAGCTTCATACCTCTAAAAAATGCGAGTATATAAAGAATAAGGATCAAAACACAGGTGGATACCGGAAAAGTATCCATGATGTTTTCCTTGTATTTGGTTGCTGTTACTGCCGACATGAGAATCAGCGCAATAAATATTGTTGATATAAAAACTAAACCCATGTTAGTATTTCCGTTTTATTGGTTTTTGATCACTTTTTGATACTGTTTATTAATTCATCCTCTGATATGCATACTGGAGAGACTTTTTTATTGTCATCACAGTAAATTGAAAAGATATAATCTTCGGATCCAAAACTGTATAACTTATCAGAGTGTTCTTTTGAGAGCATATTTATGGTCGTTATATCGATGGTAAGACCTGTACCGAGATATTTTGTATAGGCTTCCTTTTTGGTCCAGATCTCAAAAAACTTCCGATCGGTTAAAGGGAGCTGCTCCACGTAAGATATCTCTTCGAGATTAAAGCAGCGCTTCATAATGTTGTATTTAATGTGACGTATCCTTTCAACATCAACACCGACCCTGCCTTTATCGGTCACACTGCACAGTATCATGCCTTTTGTGTGAGAGATATTAAAATCAATATCATCATGACCGATAACATAGGGCTTTCCTTTTTCGGTCCTGTCAAAGACAAAATCTGAGAAGGGTTCTTTAGTGAGCTTGCTAAGGAGATAGCGTACCAGCAGTTCCGAATAAAGGGAAAGGAGTTTTGAATCAGTAAATTTAAGCCGTTCTATCTCTAATCGTCTGTTATCGGAGATCAGGCTCAGCAATAACTGTTCTTTATCGGAAAAATGTGAAGTTGTAACCGGTAAATAATATGTGATCATATCTGTTTTTTATCTTTTGTTGCGGATACAAAGAATTCACTGAAAGCAGGCATAAAACCTGATCTTATCGCGATAGTCCTTGATATGGCGTGACTTTCGCTTGTTCCGTAAAACGGAAGAGTATCCTGATCAATGAGTTTTTGTTTTAAAAGCTTTACCAGATGCACACCCAGGCCCTGACCTTCATAGCCTTCTTTGACATCTATCCCTATCTGGCGTACATATTTACCGTCAAGACTTGCTCCTGCCATGCTTTTTATCTTCTCACCGTCTTTTAACATGACTGCGATCACATCAGGCTGAGTGGGAGAATAGCAAAGAGCCCTGTGACATACATTTGTTTCTTTCATTGCTTCTATCTGAGTTTCATCAAGCCAGATCTCGTCCCCGAATTCTTTTTCAACACCGGAACCGTTTGCAGGCAGATAATATATGTGGGTATTAACGATCTCACGGCCGTAATCATGCATTATATAATCGATCCTTCTTAAATTGTCGAAGTTAAAGAACCATTCAGGCTTGCTGTCTTTGAATAATTCCTCACATCCTCCGAGTATCGATTCATCAGCCATTATATAGGCTTTTCCCATTATGACGATGACTCTGAAAAAAGGGTCCATCTTATCTATGATACGACTACCTGGTAGGATCTTGGAGGGGGCAAGGAAGATACCGTTACCTATCTCGTAGGATTCCTTGCCGTTGCAGTCCAGGTATACCTGTTTCATCATCGTATTAAGCGTATCTTTTGAAATGCGCATGTTTTCCATGATCAAATATCTCCATAGCTGTTATCCTCAATATTTTATATCCTTTTATATTCTACAACAAGTGATATGATATTGATATAACGTATAAGTAATGGGGATTAAACATGGAAAACAGGTATTTTCAAAAGGCATTGTCAAATTTCACAACGGATTTTGCTGTGGGAGGGACAATAAGAGCTCTCGCTGACAAGGGTTTGAATGTAAATGAGATATATGAAAGACTTGATTACCCGGTTTCAAAAGATACGGTGGCAAAGCTTGTCTGGGCCCATTATCTGGATAATGCCACGATTAGTCTTAGCGATCCTAAAGGAATAGCTTCAAAACAGGCCGTGACTTATGAAAAAACACAGGATGAATATGGACGAATCAGTTATAAACAGGTTAAAAGATCGATAGAACTTACAGGGGAATATCTACCCTGTGACTTTGGAAAACAGATATATAAAGACAAAGAAGCATTTATAAAAAAGCTTGAGATCTTAGATGCAAGAGACAGAGATTACATCCTTGGACTTCCCTGGCCGCTTGAGACTGTATGGCATAAAGACGATGATCGTATACGTCGTATCATACAATCTTCCAACTGAAGATACAAAACAAGCCTGACATATGATAAAATTGGTATGTTTGACTCATAGATAAGAATATTTTAGGTGTGACATGACATTGATACTTGTTTTTTTCGCGCTTTTGCTTTTATCGGCGCGTATGTCAAATAAATATAAAGAGAACATAGCCGATACTCTGTCGGTTTCTGCATCGATCCTTATATTGCTTTTATACTGCCTTGCTTTTTTCAGAGGCTTAAAACTGATAGGGATCGTATCTTTTATCTATATTCTTGCTGAAATAGTCTGTGTTATCAGATCAAAGAGATATAAAGAAACATTTATATGTCTTAACTCCGTGATACTGATATGTTTTGTATTGACCGCTGTATCGGTGACGATACTTACTTCAAAAGAGATATTTACCTGGTGGGATGATATCAATTTCTGGTCATCGGATGCAAAACAGATCTTTTTCATGAACGGTTTTCCCGGAAAGTACGGAAATGTCTCGCCTGAATTCGGAGACTATCCGCCGGTTACATCTTTGTTTAAGTGGCTTTTTTTACAGATCAGTCCCGATTCCTATAACGAGAGTTTCCAGTTTGCTGGTTATTTCACTTTAAATATGATCTTTTTAATGCCGCTTGTCGGTCATATAGACAGGCTTTTTGATAAGTCAAAAACAAAGTTTTCTTTTGTGATAAAGATCATATTTTTTGCGACTGTGATCATGTTACCCGGCGTGTTTAACGGCATCATATTCTACGGAACACCTGCAGATATCACCATGGGTATCATATACGGGACTCTGCTTTTGGCCATATGGGAACAGGAAGGCCACGATAAAGTATTTTATTATACAAGAATAGCTGTCTATACCTCAGTTTTATTTCTAACAAAATCGGTTGGTTTTGAATGGGCGCTGTTTGCACTGATATTCTATCTTGTTGTTGCAAAGAAGGAAAAGGCGATAATTGTATCTGCTGTTATAAGTGCAGGCTTTTATGGAAGCTGGCTTGTATTCTGTCTTATGAACAGAAGAGTTGCCAAGCTTACGGGAGCAGGTATAAAGATGGCAAGTTCGGGATATTCTGTTCCCGATAATGCAGCAGACAAGATGCATTATTTCTTAAGCGGATTTCTGACTATGCCCATGCATGCCGACAGGAATATAACTTTGGATCTTTCTTCCGTAGCGGCGGTTTTGATCATTTTTGTCCTGATAGGTATCATAGCGTTTTTAAAACTGCTTGATTCAAAAGAAACAGTAAAACTTACGGTTTTTTTGGTGGTTACCGGATTGACTGCGTATGGTATCATATTTTTGGCGCATATATCGATATTTCAGACCGAGGAACAGTATCTTGACGCATATGCGATGGCAGTCTCAATAGCCAGATACTGTTTTCCGTTCACAATGGGAAGTACCATGCTTCTGACAGGCATTTTGCTTGACAGGATTAAAGCCGTAAAAAACAGGAAAGTGATAAACAGGGCGGTCATTATATTAGTGGCAGGTGTGCTCATCACTACCGATTATACGGGTATATATCGTCATCTATTCGGATATAGGAATAATATATCGGATGATAAAGCCGTAATAGATGATATGGTAGGGGATGACGGCAGAAAGCTGATAGAAACCGTTTCGGATAAGAAATACTGGGGAAAGAGGATACTTATCATAAGAGACGGACATGAATATCACTGGGTCCATGATGCATATATAAGCAGAGAAGCAAGCCCCGTAGCCATGGTCTATGACGGATATCTGACAGAATCCGATACTCCTGAGATGATAAGTGACAGAGTCCGTTCAAGTCATGCACACTTCGTTTTTATCGAGGATGATACATATACTGCGGCATCTTTGTTTGAGCCGTTGATGGAATCCGGACAGGAGTATATATCCGGGAAAGTTTACAGAGTAACTGATACCGATCAGGGTATACGCCTTTTGGCGGATTAAAAGATATACATGAGGGGAAATATGGATAAAACAGTCCCTATAGTCATCCCGGCATACGAACCGGATGAAAAACTTATAGGTTTGGTTGATAAACTGAATGAAGCAGGCTTAAGTCCGATAATAGTCGTTGATGACGGGTCAGATAAAAAAATTTACGGTTCAGTCTTTGAAGAAGTAAGAAAACGCGGCGCAGTTGTACTTACTCATGCTGTCAATATGGGCAAGGGAAGAGGACTTAAGACCGCTTTCAATTACTGTTTGAACGAATATCCCGATATTTGCGGAGTGGTGACTGCCGATTCTGACGGACAGCACAGTGCGACTGATATCAAAAGATGTAAAGAAGCACTTATAAATGACACAGAATCCCTGATTTTGGGAGTACGTGATTTTAATATGGACGGGATACCTGCCAGATCTGTCTTTGGAAACAAGGCAACAAGCAGAGTCATGAAGCTTCTTACCGGAATATCAATAAGCGATACACAGACCGGTTTAAGAGGGATATCTGGAAATTTCATGAAAACTCTTTTAACGGAAAAAGGGGAAAGATACGAATTCGAGACCAACATGCTGCTTTTGGCCAAGGAACTGGATATAAATATCAAAGAGGTATCTATAGAGACCATATATCTTGAAGACAACAAGTCAAGTCATTTTAATCCGATAAAGGATTCCCTAAAGATATATGTGGTATTTTTCAGATTCCTGATGTCATCCTTGTCATCAAGCGTGGTGGATATGGTATTGTTTTACATATTCTGCTCACTGACAAGAAATATACAGTTTTCGCTTGGATATATCATGATATCGACTATCTGTGCCAGAGTGCTGTCAGCCATATACAATTTCCTGATAAATTATCAGGTTGTTTTCAAGGGAAAAGGCAGCAGGGCAAAAGCAGCCGTAAAATATCTTATACTTGCGGTGGTCATAATGCTTTTAAGCGGAGTGCTTGTAAGCGGGGGACACAGGATATTCCCGGGTCTGCCCGAGATTATCGTCAAGATACCTGTAGACTGCTTACTGTTCTTATTAAGTTTTTATATCCAGAGAGAAATAGTATACAAAAAGGATTGAACACATGATATGATTACTATGTGTGCGCTTTTTTAACACATAGTCTGAAAGACCGGTGGTTTTTTAAAGAAATGAAGGGTAAAAAGGTACTAACAGGGATAGTTGTTTTTCTGCTTGTCATAGCAGCGGTTTATGTAGGCGGGATGGCTTTTTTTGCGTCTCACTATACATACGGGACCACTATCGGCGGGAAAGATTTCAGTTTTAAGAGTAAGAACAGGGTATATTCGGAATATCCTTCCGTTCCGGTAGATTTCGTTCTTATACTTGCCGGAAGAGATGAAAAGAACCTTGATATAGACGCTAAATCGATATCGTCAAGTGCTGAGTATGACTTAAGCAGACTTGACAGGTATAACGGAAACATTTTAGAAGGTTTCGGCTGGATAGAAAAAAACTGTCACAGCAATGTCATAGATGTGATAGCGGATATCAGCTTTGATGAAGAGAAGTTAAGCGAGATCATAAGCGGGTCGGTTCTTTGTGACAAAGCCACAAGGAAAGAACCACAGAATGCCTATATCGGAGAATATGATCAAAAGACCGGAAAGTTTGAGATAAAAGAGGGCGATCCCGGTAATGTGCTGCTTGTAGATCAGACGGTAAAGGTTATCGGTGAAGCTCTTAAGGGAGTAAATATCGGGACCGGCAGTATACAAATTGATCTTAACGAATATGACTGCTACAAGAAGTCGATCATGTCCGTTGACAATATCAAACTCAATATTGAATGTGAAAAAGCAAGCAACATCGTGAATTCAAAGATCACATACGACTGGTACGGTAACTGGGATGTACTGGATTCTTCAGTGATCAAGGACTGGATAATAATAGATGATAATAAAGTGAGTATCGATGAAGATAAAGTCAGGAGCTATGTGGAAAGAAGTGCCAGATATTTTGATACTTACGAAAAAGAGTTGAGATTCAGAACGACTTCGGGAAATATAAAGAATATAAAGCGAGGAAAATATGGTTGGGAGACTGATGTTGAGACTGAGATAAAAGAACTTATCGAATGTCTTAATAAAGGCGGCGATCAGATAAAGGAACCCGTTCATCTGCATGAGGCTTATGCCAAGGGCAGTGATGATATCGGAAATTCGTACGTTGAGATAGATCTGAGCAATCAGCATATGTATCTGTATATAAACGGAAAATGCGTACTCGACAGTGATTTTGTTTCCGGAAATGTTTCGGCCGGACACAATACTCCCGGAGGAGTATACGGTGTTACTTATAAATCAAGAAATACTATCCTAAGAGGTCCGGGTTATGAATCGTTTGTATATTACTGGATGCCGTATAACGGCGGAGTCGGTATGCATGATGCCACCTGGAGAAATAAGTTCGGCGGAGAGATCTATAAGACATCCGGCTCACACGGATGTATAAATCTGCCTCTTAGCGTGGCCAAAGATCTGTATGAGTATGTAGAAGCAGGTTTCCCTGTTGTCAGTTATTGGTAGGAAGTATATATGTATGAACAGCTAACGGCGCTGTATAATTCAAACGAGTATCCCATGCACATGCCGGGACACAAGAGACAAACAGGTTTTTGTCAGCCTTTCGATGCGGTAAAGATCGATATAACGGAAATACCCGGATATGATGATCTCTATTCACCTGATGGGATCATTAAAGAGGCATTGGACAGGGCGTCAGCACTGTATGATACGAAGGATACATTTTTTCTGGTAAACGGAAGTACCGTAGGTATACTGACTGCCGTATATGCTTTAACAAGGCAGCACGGCAGGATATTAATGGCAAGAAACTGTCATAAATCGGTTTATCACGCCGCAGAGTTAAGGGAACTTAGCATAGAGTATATCGTTCCTGAGTTTAATGCCGGTATATATGATGCGATAGATCCGAAAGCTGTTGAACACATGCTGTCGTCAAACAGATATGATGCTGTCGTTATAACTTCTCCGACATACGAAGGTATCGTATCAGATATTGAGAAAATAGCAGATATATGTCACGGTTCTGATACACCGCTTATTGTGGATGAAGCTCACGGAGCTCATTTTGGTTTTCATGAGAGATTTCCGCAAAGTGCCGTAAAATATGCGGATATCGTTATCCAGAGTACGCATAAGACACTTCCGACGCTTACACAGACCGGTCTTTTGCATATAGGAAAAAGGGCTCTTGACAGCATAAGTCGTAAAGAGGTGTTAAAGTACCTTCAGATGTTTCAGACAAGCTCGCCTTCTTATGTACTCATGTGCAGTATAGACAGCTGTATAAAAAGGATAGAGGAAAGCGGCGATAATCTCTGGAAGGATTTCTTTATCTATAGGGATGAGTTTGATAAGAGTATTAAAGATATGCGTTATCTTAAGCTCATAAAGACTGACGATCCCTGCAAGATTATCATCTCTACAAAAGACAGCAGTATATATGCGACTAAACTGGCAGATATTCTTTTGAATGAATATCATATCCAGCTTGAGATGGCATCGGCCGCTTATATAGTAGCGATCGTTACATGCTGTGATACGAAAGAAGGCTTTGGAAGATTTGAAAAGGCACTGCTTGATATAGATAAAAGACTTACGGACAATAAAAAGCATGATGGGGAAACAGACAGATATAAGTATCTGTTACACACAAAAGCGCAGGATAATATATATATATATCCTCCCGGGATACCCATTGTGGCCAAAGGTGAGTCAATAGATGAAAAGGCGCTTGATACCATCGCATTGTATGAAGCGGCGGGACTTAAGATCAGAGGTTTATAGATTGGTGATATGGGAAAGATATTTTATGTAATGGGGAAGAGTTCCTCGGGTAAGGATACGATATATAAGAGGGTCATGAGGGACAAGAGTCTTGGATTAAGCAAGATAGTACCCTATACGACAAGACCCATACGTGAGGGAGAAAAAGAGGGTGTTCAGTATCATTTCACTGATAAAGCCGGCTTTGATAAGCTTTTTAAAGCAGGCAAAGTGATAGAACACAGGACTTACGATACGTTTTACGGAGAGTGGAAGTATTTTACCGTTGATGACGGAGATATAGATCTTAACAAGAATAATTATCTTATCATCGGGACTCCCGAGTCATACATGGCGACCAAGAAATACTTCGGAGAGTCGAATGTTTTGCCGATATTAATTAATGTAGACGACGGTGTCAGACTTCAGAGAGCCTTAAACAGGGAACGCAAGCAGGAAACTCCCAAATATGAGGAGATGTGTCGAAGATTTCTGGCTGATGCCGAGGATTTTGGTGAAGAAAAGCTTAAAGAGTGCAAAATAGAAAAAAGATTTGAAAACGAGGACCTGGATAAGTGTTTGGAACAGGTCATAGGATATATAAAACGGAACATGACAGATCACTGACTTAATAAAGGAGATCAGGGATGGATATCAAGGTCAATTCCATTATGCCCACCCAGCAGGTTGAGCAGACAAATACCCAGCAGCAGGTAAACGGAGATTTTAAGTTTACACTGGCAAGTCACATTGAAGAAGCCGGTCTTCAGGAGCGGCTTACTTCCATGATGGAAGAGATCACAATGCAGGGAGATAAGCTGTCCAAACACAGGGATATCAGGGATATGAAAAGATATCGCAGCCTGATAAAGGATTTCATGAACGAGATAGTCAGCAGATCTCATGAATTTTCAAGAGAGAATTTCCTTGATCGACGCGGAAGACACCGTGTATATGGTATAATAAGATTGGTCGATGAAAATCTCGATGAACTGGCAAAAGAACTGATGAAGGATGAGCAGGATAACTTAGCGATCCTCGGAAAGATCGGTGAGATCAGAGGATTGTTACTTGATATTTTGACATAAGAAAGGTAGGTGGATCCATATGCCCAGATTTTCAGACATCATAGGACAGGAAATGATAAAGGAGCATCTTATCAATGCCGTTAATACGGGCAATGTATCTCATGCCTATATCATTAACGGTGAAAGATTCTCCGGAAAAGAATATATAGCGAAAGTCTTTGCAATGGCTCTTCAGTGTGAGAACAGAGACGGTGCAGATCCCTGCGGCGAATGTCATGCTTGCAAGCAGGCGCTCAGTGCAAATCAGCCCGATATCATACATCTTACTCACGAAAAGCCGAATGTGATCACGGTTGATGATATCAGAGAACAGATAAACAGTGATATAGTGATCAAACCGTATGCCTGTGACAGAAAGATATATATCATCAATGAAGCCGAAAAGATGAATGTTCAGGCTCAGAATGCACTCCTTAAGACTCTTGAGGAACCGCCGGAGTATGCCGTTATCATCATTTTAACGACAAACGTTGATGCACTGCTTCCGACTATTCTTAGCAGATGTGTTGTTCTTAACATGAAACCGGTTGAGGACAGTCTTGTAAAAGAGTTTTTGATGAAGTATGTCCAGGTTCCGGATTATAAGGCAGAGGTATGTGCGGCTTTTGCAAGGGGAAATATCGGAAAAGCCAAGATCCTGGCAAGCAGCGAGGAATTTGACAAGATAAAAACGGAAGCCATCGCTCTGCTCAAACATATAGACGAGATGAATATCAATGACATATCAAAGACTATCAAGCAGATGAATGAATACAAGCTTGAGATCAATGATTTTCTTGATATACTTGCCATATGGTACAGGGATGCGTTAATGTTTAAGGCGACCGCAGATGCTAACAATCTTATCTTCAGAGATGAGATAAGATTCATAAAGCAGACAGCGTCAAGAAGCACATACGAAGGCCTTGAGATAATACTTAAGGCTTTGGATAAGGCAAAATCAAGATTGTCGGCAAATGTAAGCTTCGATCTGACAATGGAGCTGCTCTTACTGACGATAAAAGAGAATTCAAATTTATAAATGTGAGGTTCATAGATGAAAAAAGTAATAGGTGTAAGATTCAGGACAGCAGGCAAGGTGTATTTTTTTGATCCGCTCGATCTGGATATCAAAAAAGGCAGTCACGTTATTGTTGAGACCGCCAGAGGTATCGAGTACGGAACTGTTGTCGGTGATATCAGGGAGGTAGAGGATGACAAGGTGGTCGCTCCTCTTAAACCGGTTCTTCGTGTAGCTACAGCCAAAGATGACGAGCAGGAGAAGAAGAACAAGGAAAAGGAGAAAGACGCATTTAAGATATGTCTTGAAAAGATAAAGAAACATGAGCTTGAGATGAAGCTCATAGATGCGGAATACACATTTGACAATAACAAGGTGCTGTTCTACTTTACGGCGGACGGTCGAGTAGACTTCAGAGAACTGGTAAAAGATCTCGCGAGTGTGTTCAAGACCCGTATCGAGTTAAGACAGATAGGTGTAAGAGACGAGACCAAGATAAGAGGCGGTATCGGTATATGCGGAAGACCGCTGTGCTGTCATACTCATCAGTCGGATTTTATCCCGGTTTCGATCAAAATGGCCAAGGAGCAGAATCTGAGCCTTAATCCTACCAAGATCTCGGGCGTATGCGGAAGACTCATGTGCTGTTTAAAGCATGAGGAGGATACTTACGAGGAGATCAATAAAAGACTTCCCAATCCCGGTGATTTTGTTACAACTCCCGACGGATTAAAAGGTGAGGTTCACAGCGTAAATGTATTAAGAGAACTGGTAAAAGTCATCGTTGAGATCAATGATGAAAAGGAGATCCAGGAGTTCAAAGCCGGAGATCTTAAGTTCAAGAAGAGATTCAAGAAAGACAAAGAGAAGCTTCAGCTGTCAAAGGAAGAGATGAGAGAACTCGAGAAGCTGGAGAAACAGGATAAAACACAGGGTGTTGATGACTAACGGACTTATAAAAGAAAATGAAAGAATAGACGACCTGCAACGTAATGGATACAAGATCATCCAGGACCCTTGCAGGTTCTGTTTTGGTATGGATGCGGTTCTTTTATCCGGATTTGCAAGAGCAAATAAAGGAGATAAGGTTCTGGATCTCGGTACGGGAACAGGGATCATACCGATCTTAATGGAGGCCAAAACAGATGCCGCACATCTTACTGGACTTGAGATTCAGGAAGAAAGTGCGGATATGGCACGAAGGAGTGTTATGCTCAACGGTCTTGAAGATAAGATAGATATTGTTACCGGAGATATAAAAAATGCTGCCTCAATTTTTGGAAAGAGCAGCATGGATGTGGTCACGTCAAACCCCCCGTATATGATAGGCCAGCACGGACTTAAAAATCCGCACAGCGAGAAAGCGATCGCCAGACATGAAGTTTGCTGCACACTTGAAGATGTTGTCAGTGCGGCTGCAGCGTTGTTAAAACCCGGCGGTAATTTCTTTATGGTTCACAGACCGTTCAGACTGGCAGAGATCATGACGGTCTTAAGCGCATATAAGTTGGAGCCAAAGCGCATGAGACTGGTATATCCGTTTGTTGACAAAGAGCCCAACATGGTTTTAATTGAAGCCAACAGAGGCGGAAAATCAAGACTTACGGTTGAAAAACCGCTTATCGTATATAAGGAGCAGGGAGTGTACACGGACGAGATATACGATGTATACGGATATTGATATCCTATAACAGAGCATTGTAGATATCTCTTTTTGACACGCCTCTGTCTTTCGCGACCAGTTTCATTGCTTCTTTTTTATCTATACCCTGATCTTCATAGATCTTCATATGATCTTCTATAGACATTTCGGCAAAGCCTGACTGCTTTTCCTCATCCTGTTTTTTAAATGATTTGCCCTCGATAACAAGCACGTATTCTCCACGGGGATCATTTTCCTCATAATATGACATTGCCCCGGCTATAGTAGTGGGCATTACGGATTCAAACTTCTTTGTAAGCTCTCTGCAAAGTGTTATCCTGCGGTCCTGTAAAGTATCGAACAGCTCCTTTAGAGTGCCCTTAAGATGATGGGGAGCCTCATAGATTATGATGGTGCGGCTCTCGTTTTTCAGTTCTTCAAGGATTCTTTTTCTTTCTTTTTTATCAGCCGGCAGAAATGCTTCAAAACAGAATCTCCTTGTGGGCAGACCCGAAAGTGTAAGGGCTGTGATAAGCGCACAGGGACCCGGAAGCGAGGTGACGGTGATGCCTTCATCCATGCACATTCTGACAAGGACTTCGCCGGGATCCGATATGGCGGGGGTTCCCGCATCGGTTATAAGAGCGATATTAATCCCTTCTTTCAGCTTTCCGATCAGTGTTTTTGCTTTATCCACCTTATTGTATTCATGATAGCTGGTCATGGGTGTATTGATATTAAAATGATTTAAGAGCTTTATGCTGTTTCTTGTGTCTTCGGCCGCTATCAGATCGACATCCCTAAGAGTCTCGATGATCCTTGGAGACATATCATTCAGATTGCCTATGGGGGTAGCACACAGATAAAGAATTCCTGCCATGTATTTTTCCTTTAAAAGATTAGAAATATGTTTTAATTATTATACTCTGAAGAAAAATCAAACTCAACCTGAAGGGGCATGTGCTCGGACACCTAAAAATTATTTTGCATTTCGTGCACGAATTTCTGCATTTCGTGCACAAATCCACATTTTTTTTGAAACTTGTTATATGATATACAGTGAGAAGAGATACGATGAAAACTATTGAAGATTAGGGTTGAAGGTTATTGGAGGAATGAAAAGGAGCTATTATAATGGAGTTACAAAGGGTTACAATAAGATTTAATTGGGGGGACAGATGAAACATATTGCAGTAGTAGACGATGATGAGATTTATGTTAAAGCGATCTGCAGGATGTTAGTTAATGAACAAAGACACGTTACCGGTATAACATCGGGTAAGAAGCTTTTGGATTATGCCGGAGTTAACGATCTTGATCTTGTTTTGCTGGACATCCGCATGACGGAAATGGACGGATTCGAGACACTGGAGCGGCTTCGCAAACAGGAAAAGGAATCCGGAAAGGATATCGGAGTTCCGGTCATCCTTATTACAGGTGAAGAAAACCGCGAACTTGAGCAGAAAGGATATGATCTGGGAGCATCGGATTATATCCGCAAGCCTGTAGAGCCATCCTTTTTAAAGGAAAGGATAAGTAACATACTTAATGTTTAGATTGAAAAAACCGGCATAATTGCCGGTTTTATTCGTTTTCTGTTGTATCGGGATAAAGGAGAACCGATGCCGTGAAAACACCGTCCTGGAAAGTAAAGGAGGAAGTTCCGTGATAATGTAAGGATATGTTTTTTACGGATTCTATTCCTATACCGTTTCCGGAATGCTTCTTTGATCTAAATACCTCTCCGTGCTGTTCCGGCATGATCTCATAGCTGTTGCTTATAATAAGTGACAGGCATTCGCCTGAGAAACTGCTGCGGACACGGATGAAGCGACCTGTTTCTTTTTTTATCGTTGCCTCTATGGCGTTTTCCAATAGATTTCCGAAAAGAACGGAAAGCTCTATCCTGTCTATCGAGATATCCTCGGGAATATTGCATATCACATCAAAATCAACTTCCGAATTCTTTGTACGGTTAAAGTAATAGAACAGGATCGAATTTACGGTATCGTTTTCACAGAAACGCAAAGGCTGGATGGAATACTGCTGTTCATATCTTGCGATCAGATCATCAAGAGTTTCCATATCGCCTGTTTCACGTATTATCTTAAGAATGTTTACATGATGACGAAGATCATGTCTTGTTCTTCGTGTTTCTTCTATCTGTCTGTTAAGACTGTCATACTGCACTTCTCTCATTGAGAAGGACTGGTTTTCTGCCTGAAGCCTTAAATATTTTTCCTGTGTTGAAACAAGGTTTAAGATGGTCCTGTATATGAGGACCGATCCTATGTCGACTAAAACTATATAACCCGTATCCAAGGGATCCATGGCTTTTTGCAAAGCACTTCTGTCTCCAAAATAGAAATGATATACCCAGATGATATAAAACAGCGCGGGGATGAGCCACAGTGAGAGCCACATGTGTGATATCTCCTGAGCATGCTCGGTTAATGAAAGACCAAGGCTGTCATTATCGGCCGGACAGACTGCTTTATATACAAAAAGATACAGAAGTGGTAACATTATGACTTCCACAAACATCAAAAAAATGGTATATGTAAAATGATAACGAAGCAGAGCCTCATTGGGAAAGAACCTGCTTTCAATAAATTTAGAGATGATTATCGCCATATTTGCGAAGTTGGTCATACTGAAAACAACAAAGATCAGTTTTCCAGGATGATCCTTTATCGCAAGGAATATCAGGCCTATCTGAAGGAACGAAATCAGTACATCACCGGCTGCATTTGGAATCGCATAAAAACTCATTCGAATAACAGATAGCGAGCATATCAGAATATTTGCTATAATAAAGAAAACACAATTAACCTTTCGCGAAAACCTTAAGTGGTTGCGGAAGGTATATATCACAAACAATATGTACGGAACGGTATTAACGATCACGTAAAAGATCGATTCCGATAATGAAAACGGATTATCTACAGGTGTCATAGGAAAATCATATCGTAAAAACATGGAGGACGCAAGCATATGCGCGTAGCTATTTGTGATGATGAAAGAACCGATGCGGCTAAAATTGAATTCGCTCTGGCAGATCTTACGCAGGATATGACGATAGATTATTATGCCAGCGGTAAAGAGCTTTTAGATAATTTAACAAATGTTCAGCCTTATGACTGCATCTTCATGGATATATATATGAATGAAGAAAACGGTATGGACATTGCCCGCCAGGTCAGGGAGATAACGCCTGAGACAGAGATAATCTTCAGTACCTCAAGCCGTGACTTTGCTGTTGACGCATTCCGCGTGCGAGCGGCAGATTATCTGGTAAAGCCTTACAGTGAGCTTGATATCGTCAAAGCGATAGCCAGGGTAAAATTAAACACCGAGGCAAAAAAACCTGTTGTGCTGCGTGCCACCGGTGAGATGCATGCATTTGTTCCCGACAAGGTCATCAGGATCGAGAGTGAAAAGCATTATACGAAGATAACCATGAAAGACGGAAAGATCAATCGTGTACATATGAACTTTTCCGAGGTCATAGATCAGTTCGGAGAGAATTTCATTGAGATAAAACGTGGACTTGCAGTGAATATGCAGGCCATAAAGCGAATACAGGGCGGCGCGGTCATTCTTTCGGACGGTGAAAGCCATGTGCTCTCGCGCGGAAGAAAAGATGAGTTCATCGAACTTTATACAAAGTATGTGACAGAACATCAGAGTTAGAAGACATATGGTCAAATACCTTATTATATTGCTTTTGGTGATCATTATCCTGCTTGTAATGGTCATTATCATAAAAAACAGACATCCGAAACCTCTTCTAATGGATGAGATGGAAGGGCACGATTTTGAGTACTACTGTGCCGATATCCTTAATGAGATGGGATTTGTGGATGTAGAAGTTACAAAAGGCAGCGGTGATTTCGGAGTTGATATACTCGCGGAGAAGGATGGTGTGAGTTATGCATTTCAGTGCAAATGCTATGACAAACCCATAGGAGTAAAAGCGATACAGGAAGTATATGCGGGAAAAGACTACTATGACAGAATGGTCGGTGTGGTCATGACGAATCAGTATTTTACCCAGCCTGCTGTCGATATGGCAAAGAAACTCAATGTCATGCTGTGGGACAGGGATTATATAACAAAGGGAAGCGATGAGTAGTTTTAAGGATAACGACAATATAAAAAATGCGGTGGTAGCGTTTCTTGAACAGAGCGATTATATCAGGATGCTTGATATAGAACTGCTTGAACTGGATAAAGAACATGCAAAGGGACGTATGCCGTTTGCAAAGAAACTTACCAATCCTTACGGTACGATGCACGGAGGAAGTCTTTATTCCCTGGCTGATACGATAGCAGGTACACTTGCCAATATGTCAGGATATGCCGTGACCACTATAGAAGGAAATCTGCATTTCTTGGAACCTGCTCACAAGACAAGTTATATATACTGTGAAGCAAAGTTAAAAAGAGGCGGTTCTCATATCATTACCGTAGACGTGGAACTCACCGATGATGACGGAAAGCTTTTAGACTGCGGATGCTATACATTTTTCAGGACAGACTATGAGTTTACCTGATTATAGATTTAAAAACATCACAATATTGAGGAACCGTGGGGGTTCGTGTTATAATTACCTTTACACTGCCAAAAAGTAAAGGTTTTTTTTGTTGAAAGGAAGAGGTTATGAAACCAATAATAGTAAGCTTACTTGAGACGGATGCATATAAGTTTTCAATGGGACAGGCAATATATCACCAGTTTTCCGAATATAAGACGACGTGGTCTTTTAAATGCAGAAACGAGGATGTGCATTTTACTGATGAAATGATCGAAGAGATCAAAAGACAGATAAAGATGTACTGTGATCTTCGATTTAATGAGGATGAACTTGAGTATCTCCACAATATTAAATGGATAAGAGGATCATACTGTGACTTCTTAAGACTCTGGAAACCGAGATATGATGATTTCACATTCGGAACAGATGCACCCTGCGGTCTTACGATCGAGACAAGAGGAACATGGTTAAATACATCCATGTATGAGATCCCTACGCTTGCGATCGTAAATGAAGTGTATTTCAGGATGGCATACAACTATGATGAGCTTATGGAAAGCTTCAAAAAGAGACTTGATGCCAAAGTTGAAAGGCTCAAAAACGGAGAATTTGAACTTGGAGCATTCTCGGAGTTTGGTATGAGAAGGCGTCTTTCCGGTGAAGCGCAGGAACTTGCGGTAAAGACACTGCATGAAACAAAATATCCTTCATCAACATTTGTCGGAACTTCAAATGTTTATCTGGCAAAGAAATACGGTATCACACCGGTCGGAACAATGGCTCATGAGTGGATCATGTGTGTCGGACAGGGTAATCATAAGCATAATCCCGCATTCTCTAACTGGTATGCACTTGATGCATGGGTAAAGGAATACGGAGTATTAAACGGAACCGCTCTTACTGATGCGATAACGACAGACTGCTTCCTTGAAGACTTCCAGCTGACATATGCAACACTTTTCAGCGGTGTCAGACATGACAGCGGAGATCCTTTTGTATGGGGCGACAAGATGATCGAGCATTATAAGGAACTCGGTATCGATCCCAAGACAAAGACACTTCTTTTCAGTGACAGCTTGGATTTCGAACGTGCAACAAAGATAAAGAGATATTTCGAGGGCAAGGCAAAGATTGCTTTCGGTATAGGTACTTATATCGCAAACGATACGGACGTTGAGGCTTTGAATATAGTCATGAAGACAACAGCCTGCAACGGTATGGATGTTGCGAAGATATCGGATGTGGCAGGAAAGGGCATGTGCAAGAGTCCCGAATATGAGCATTATCTGATGCGTTGTATAAACTGGAGAATGGAACACGAGACAGGCAACAACTCTCTAAGAGTGTAGTTTTCTCAATAGACGGTAGTTTTAGGGATTATGAGTGAAGAAAAGAGAAAACGCAAAAGGCGTAAAAAGCGCCCGGAGAGTTTAAGATTAAAACAGAATAAAGAGGTTATTGAACTGGTTAGGAAAAAATCGGCCAGCAGACTTGCAAGAGAAAAGCAGCTTATCAGAAGAACGGCGGCTCTTGTTGCAGGGATCATTGCTCTCCTTGCGATCATCATCCTTGCGATACTTAAGCCGTTTCATAAAGCAGACGGTCTTGTCAGTGATGTCGAAGAGGTTATTGAGCAGGCAGATGAAATAGATGAATCTGATGAAGGCGCTTTTTCCATATCGGAACAGGAAAAGGAAGCGGCATATGCACGTATAAAAGCTGTTGACGGTCTTGAACAGGCCTGGGAGGACAGCTGGCTTAAAAAGATCGATATCTCGGGAGATACCTGTGATTATCTTAAGATAGAAGACTGTGTTATCATGCAGGAAGATACCTCGAAAGTAAAGGTTGAAGGTATACTTGAGGGTATACCGGATTCCGACTCGGAGGATCTTTATCTGTTTGCTCTCAATACGTATGAGAATTCCATACCGGAGGGTTCGGAACCCGCAGACACATATCGTATAGAAAAAACAGATCCGAAATTCGTGATGTATGCAAATCTGAATCATAAGCAGGCAGGTACAAGACTGTTTAAGAAGTTTGTTGTCGCTGCCAAGGTCGGCGGCAGATATCAGATACTCGGAACAAGCAGATATATCACCAATCCAGAAGCTATAGCAAAGGTTGATGCATATAAGAAAACATCATCGGTAAAGGGTCTGATCGTAGATCCTAACAGGCTTCACGGAAATGAGCTGGATGATCTGGGTGTCAAGCAGGGAGCATATAACATACCGCTCGGATATATAATGGGAGGCACAACAAGCGCCAATAAATCCACGATATATTATGATTATGGCGGAAAGACCTACGCATTTAACGGACAGGCTGTTGCTGAATTCGATATAGTATTTGGTATTCTTCAAAAGAAGGGCATTCAGGCAACGGCTGTAATCCTCAATAACAGTAACGGAGCATATCCGGAACTCATACATCCGAATGCAAGAGGTGCATCCCAGTCATGGTATTACATGTTCAACGGTTCCGATGCGGCCGGAGTCAATGCTATGGCAGCAGCGGCTACGTTCCTTGCAGAGAGATATTCCGGTGCACACGGCATGATATCCAACTGGATAATCGCAAATGAGATCAATGCTACCAAGGAATGGAATCATTATGCAGCTGTCGATCATTACACGTATGCCGATGAGTATGCAAAAGGATTCAGGGTATTCTACAATGCGATCAAGAGCGTGAATGCAGGTGCAAAAGTATACATGCCGCTTGATCAGACATGGAACAGAAACCTGAATAACGGAGATTATGACGGCAGAGATATACTGGACGATTTCAACTCTATCATAAAGACCAAGGGTAACATCAACTGGGATCTGGCATACCATTCATATCCGGTACCGCTTACCAATGCGGCATTCTGGAATACCGGAAGCTATGCCAAGTACACTACCCAGAGTGTGGATACACCCATGGTCAGCATGAAAAATGTCAATATAGTGACCGATTATATCTGCGGTTCCAATTTCTTAAAGGATGACGGGACCACAAGAGAAGTGTTCATAAGCGAGGTAGGATTTACTTCAACATCGGGAGAGGCTGTTCAGGCAGCAGCCATCGCTTATGCATATTATATATGTGAGAAGAATCCTCACATCAACGGACTTATCATAAATCATGAGACCGATGACGGTCTTCAGTTAAGCCAGGGACTGGCGGTAGGACTTAGCCATGCGAACGGTGCTCATAAGTATGCTTACGAGGTATACAAGCATCTTGATATGGCAGATTCGTTGGACTATACTAAATTTGCGCTGGATGTGATAGGCGCCAGCAGCTGGGCTGACCTTGTTAAGTACTGGTAGGATCGCTCATTTTAAGAGGTAAAGTTTATGACAGAATGGTGGGCAGATGTAGTCGATACGTTTGCAAGATGTTTTTTAAAGGATGACAGATATCTTTTACTGTTAAAAGGTATAGGGATAACCATAAAGGTTTCTTTATTGGCGGCACTTTTGGGAATCATAATAGGATTTCTTATCGCCATATGCAATCTGTCAAACAAGAAGTTTTTAAATGTCATAGGAAAGATCTATACGGATGTTATAAGAGGAACACCCTCTGTAACACAGCTGATGATCATATATTTCGTTATATTTGCAACGGTAAACTGGGAGAAATGGATAATAGCCGCCATCGCATTCGGTATCAATTCGGGTGCGTATGTTTCGGAGATAATAAGGGCAGGTATCCTTTCGATCGATAAGGGTCAGACTGAAGCAGGACGGTCTTTGGGTCTTAACGCTAAACAGACCATGATGGAGATCGTGGTACCGCAGGCTGTCAAGAATATATTCCCTGCCATGTGTAATGAGTTCATCACCCTTATAAAAGAGACTGCCATAGTCGGATATGTAGGACTTATGGATATACAGAAGGCCGGAGATTTTATAAAGAGTGCCACATATGAAGCATTTATGCCTCTTATCGGTACGGCGATCATTTATTTTGTACTGATCAAGATCCTTACTCTTGCACTTGCAAAGTATGAGGATCATTTAAGAAAGTCGGATAACAGATAATTCAAGGAGAATTCTCTATGGATGGCAAAGCAGTAATAAAGGTTAACAATCTGCATAAGAGTTTTGACGGCAAGGAGGTTCTTGCCGGAATAACAGAAGAGATAGATGAGGGTGAAGTGGTTGTTGTTATCGGACCGTCAGGTTCCGGAAAGAGCACGTTTTTAAGATGCCTAAATCTTTTGGAGACTCCGGATGACGGAGAAGTGATAATAGACGGTGAGCAGATCAATCTTCCTAAGGTTGATGTAAACCTTGTAAGACAAAAGATGGGTATGGTATTCCAACATTTTAATCTGTTTCCTCATCTTACGGTCATGCAGAATATTACTCTGGCACCGGTTAAACTGGGAAAGATGACACAGGAACAGGCAAAGGAAAAAGCAATGGAACTGCTCAATATCGTCGGACTTGCTGAAAAGGCTGACGCATATCCGGGTTCACTTTCGGGAGGACAGAAACAGCGTATAGCCATAGCAAGGTCATTGGCGATGGAACCCGAGATCATGCTTTTTGATGAGCCGACATCTGCACTTGATCCTGAAATGGTAGGTGAAGTTTTGGATGTTATGAAGAACCTCGCAAAAAGCGGCATGACGATGGTAGTAGTTACTCATGAGATGGGCTTTGCAAAAGAGGTTGGAACCAGACTTTTATTTATTGATGAGGGAAAGGTACTTGAAAGCGGAGAACCAAAAGAGGTCTTTGACAATCCAAAGCAGGAAAGAACAAAGGTATTCTTAAGCAAGGTATTGATATAGCATATATGTTATGGGCAATGAATTGTATCGACCGGTTCATTGCCTTTTTTATGCAGGTTTTTTGATCAAAAAAGAGAATAGGATCTGATGACTGAAAACAGTAAAAAAAGAAGAAAAAACAAAATAATAACAAGAATGATGATATTCTTATGTTTTTCGGTAATCATACTCTTGGTGGTGCTGATCGTTTTTATTCTTAAAGATACAGGCGGTGAAGAACATATACAGGCTGTATACGAAGATATACCCATGCAGGACAATGAAAGCGAGGATATTAAGCAGGGTCCCAGACAGGTGATCTGGAAAGAAAACTATCCTGTACTGGATTCAACAAGAACCTTAAAAGAGAATGAAGCAATAAGATCTTCCTACGATGAGACAATGGAAAGATATGAACAGGCTAAGAAGATAATCGAAGAAAACAATATTGATTTTTTTGATATAAAGATCACGGTTCTTGGAGACAGTCTTACAGATGGAATGGGACTTGAAGATTATGAAAAAGCAGAGTATAACTGGCCTTCTCAGCTTCAGAGGATTCTAGGATGTAAAGAAGTAGTAAATATGGGAATAATAGGATCGACTGTAGAGAACTTAAAAGACAGGGATCCAATGTATCTAAGATGGAAAAATATTCCGGATGACAGTGACATTATTATTGTGATGGGTGGAACAAACGATGCATTAAATCAGGAGTTTTATGATATTGGATCTCCTGAAGAAAGAGCTGAAAACACTTTCTGCGGCGATCTGTCAGAAATGCTAAGAGGCATTAGATCAACATATCAGACTGAGGATCATTATTGCAAACTGATCTACATCAATCCACCGATGTCAGGAATAAGTGCGGCATATCAGGCGATGCGCCCGGATGAGTTTCTGGAACAGAAAGAATATGCACAGGCCATAAATGAGATAGCTGTCAGTGAAGGATTTGAAGTCATAGATCTGTTCAATAATAATATTTTAAATTCGTGTGACGGTGATACATACGAAAAACTCTATAATATAGATGGATTGCATTTTAATAAAGACGGGTACACGATGATGGCCAATTATATTGCGAGTCAAATAATTTTACGAATTGAGTGATTTGTGTATCAGATGTATTACACTTCGTTTGATAATATATATTCACTGAAGGACATGGAATCGCATGAATACTATTGAAGGTAATGTGTGTACGCACAGGAAATAGCCCGGGAATTGCCACCCGGGCTATTTTCTGTTTAAAAACTTGACATAATTTTATAATTTGCTAAACTACTGTTTATCTTTATTGGTTCTACCTTATAAAGACAGAAAGTATGGGAAAAACAAAACAGAAAGAGGAGAAGATCATGAAAAAGTTAGTTTCATTAATGCTTTTAACGGCAATGATGGTTGTCATGTTGACAGGATGTGGCGCTTCCAAAGCATCATCAGCAGTCAAATTTGGTACCAATGCAGAATTCCCGCCATTTGAGTATGTTACCGCAGCCGGCGTTATAGGTGAGTACGACGGTATCGATATGGCGATCGTAAAAGAATTCGGCGCACAGACAGGAATGGATGTTTCTATTGAAAACATGGAATTCGATTCACTTCTCATCGCTCTTGAGAACGGACAGGTTGATGCTGTTATCTCAGGAATGACCATAACAGAGGAGAGAGCTAAGTCAGTAGATTTCTCAGTTCCTTATTACACAGCAACACAGGTTATGATCGTTGATCAGAATTCTGACATTAAGAGTGCTGCTGACATGGCAGGCAAGAAGATAGTTGTTATCCAGGGATACACAGGCGAACTTTGCGTACAGGATCTCGGATATGATTATGAGGCTTTCAAGAAGGGTACAGAAGCCATCCTTGAACTTAATAACGGAAAATGTGATGTAGTTGTTATTGATTCTGCTACAGCTCAGAAGTATGTTAAGGACAATCCGAACTTAAAGATAGTTGAGGATCCCAGTGCATTTGAAGCAGAAGAGTATGGTATAGCAGTTAAGAAGGGTAACACAGAGCTTCTTAACAAGATCAATACTTGTATTGAAAAAATGCTCGCAGACGGAACTATTTCTGAGTGGAGCGTAAGCTATTCAGAAGCTGAATAGTAATTTCTGTCCGAATATCGGATATAGAATTTATCAGACAACCGGTAGTCATATTTGATGAACCGGTTGTCTTTTTTTAACGAAAAAACTATGATAGAATAAACAATGTGCCCTTTGGCACATCCAAAAATGAACAATAATCCAAATGAAAGGCCATATATTATGAACAGAGGAAAATACTATTTAACTACAGCTATCGCATATACATCCGGAAAGCCGCATATAGGCAACTCTTATGAGATAGTCATGGCGGATGCCATCGCCAGATACAAGAGACAGCAGGGTTATGATGTTTTCTTCCAGACCGGAACCGATGAGCATGGTCAGAAAATAGAAGAAAAGGCTAAGGCGGCAGGTATAACACCCAAAGAGTTTGTTGATAACGTATCGAATATTATCAAGGATATCTGCAAGATACTCAATATCTCATATGATAAGTTCATAAGAACAACGGATGCCGATCATGAGAAGCAGGTTCAGAAGATGTTCAAGCGTTTCTATGATCAGGGTGATATCTATAAAGGATCTTATAAAGGCATGTACTGTACTCCCTGTGAATCATTCTGGACAGAGAGTCAGCTTGTTGACGGAAAGTGTCCCGACTGCGGACGTGAAGTCACACCAGCCGAGGAAGAGGCGTATTTCTTTAAGATGAGTAAATATGCCGACAGGCTTATAGACTATATAAACACACATCCGGAATTCATACAGCCGGTTTCAAGAAAGAATGAGATGATGAACAATTTCCTTCTTCCCGGTCTGCAGGATCTTTGTGTGTCAAGAACAAGCTTTAAATGGGGTATCCCTGTAGATTTTGATGATAAGCATGTCGTATATGTATGGCTTGATGCTCTTTCAAACTATATAACCGGTATTGGATATGATGCCGAGGGTAACAGCACCGAGCAGTATAAGAAGCTATGGCCTGCCGATCTTCATCTTATCGGAAAGGATATCATCAGATTCCATACAATTTACTGGCCTATTTTCCTTATGGCACTGGGAGAGCCGCTTCCTAAGCAGGTATTCGGACATCCCTGGCTGTTACAGGGCGGAGAAAAGATGAGTAAATCCCGCGGAAATGTTATATATGCGGATGATCTTGCGGATATGTTCGGTGTGGATGCCGTAAGATACTTTGTGCTTCATGAGATGCCTTATGAGAATGACGGAACCATCACATGGGATCTTGTTGTTGAGAGATTTAATTCCGATCTTGCAAATATCATCGGAAATCTTGTGAACAGGACCATTTCAATGAGTAACAAGTATTTTGGCGGTGTAGTAACAAAGACAGGAGTTTTAGAAGCAGTTGATGATGATCTTAAAGCTGTTGTCTGCGCGGCAAGAGACAAGGCCAATGAGCGCATGGATGATATGCATGTCGCTGATGCATTGAGTGAAGTTCTTGCTCTTTTCAGAAGATGCAATAAATATATAGATGAAACAGAACCGTGGGTACTAGCCAAGGATGAGGCAAAGAAAGACCGTCTTGCAGAGGTAATGTACAACCTTACCGAATCTATATGCATAGGCGCAAATCTTCTTATTCCTTATATGCCTGAAACAGCAGGCAGGATCCTTGAACAGATGAACGCAAAGGAGAGGGATTTTGATGACCTTGACAAATACGGTCTTTACGAGTCCGGTACAAAGGTAACCGATAAGCCCGAGATTCTATTTGCGAGACTTGACCTTAAGGAAGTTATGGCAAAGGTAGAAGAGATCCAGGCTGCCCAGAGAGCTGAATATGAACGTGAAAACGGTATTGTTGCCGAGGCGGAAGAGGAAGTAATTGATATAGAGAAGAAGCCTGAGATCACATATGATGATTTTGCAAAGCTTCAGTTCAGAGTAGGCAAGATCATAAAGTGTGAAGAAGTGCCCAAGTCAAAGAAGCTTCTCTGTTCACAGGTAAAGATCGGAAGCGAAGTTAAGCAGATCGTATCCGGCATCAAGCAGTATTATTCTGCTGAAGAGATGGTCGGGAAGAAGGTAATGGTCCTTACGAACCTTAAACCTGCGACTTTAGCCGGTGTTGTATCTGAGGGAATGCTCCTTTGTGCAGAGGATGCAGAGGGTAATCTTGCGCTTCTTGCACCTGAAAAAGATATGCCTTCCGGTGCAGAGATCTGCTGATGAAGGCGTCAATGAAGGACGGAACTCTTTATGATATTGTTCCGTGTGCCAAAGACAGATGGTTTGAAGCAACAGAGCTTGCGTTCAGAGTCTTTATGAAATATGAAGCAAAAGAGTACGGGCAGAAGGGAATAGACAGTTTTGCCGAATTCCTGACAAGCCCGTCTCTTGAAAAAGTCTTTAAAGCAGGCAAATATATAGTATACGTGGCAATACTGAATGATGAGATAATAGGCGTTACTTCGATAAGGAGCGGCAATCATCTTTCTTTACTGTTCGTGAATGATGCTTTTCACAGACAGGGTATTGCGACCAAACTTATACAGACAGCCAAAGAACACCTGCTTAAAGAAACAGATTATAAGACGCTTACCGTTCATTCTTCGCCGTATGGCATTCCTTTTTATGAAAAAACAGGGTTTAAGGCAACTGATGTACAGCTTACGGGAAGCGACGGCATCATATATACTCCCATGGAATTAGATTTATGTAGTTTTTAAAACTATGTTGTTGACATATGCCGACTAAGTCATGTAATATAATAAAAGTTGTGCATAAACGGAGATATATAAGATGGAAAAGATAAGAATAATAACAGATTCGGCATCGGATATACCAAATAATGACAAGGTACCGGCCAATCTTACCATATTACCGCTGACAATACGATTCGGAGAAGAGGAATTCCAGGACGGAGTGACTATCACGAACAAGGAGTTTTACGATAAACTCACCGGCGGAGATATACTTCCGAAGACAAGTCAGGTAACTCCTTTTGCTTTTGAGGAGGAGATACAGAAAGCTCTGGATAACGGAGAGAAGGTTATCATCATAACGTTATCGAGCGGTTTGTCAGGGACATATCAGAGTGCTTGTATCGCAGCATCAAATTTTGATAAAGACGTTACCGTTATTGACAGTTTCATGGCTACGGTATCAGAGCAGATCCTTGTGGATTATGCATTGAAACTTGTTGACAGCGGCATGGAATATGATAAGATAGTTGAGACGCTCGAGGCTGACAAGAAGAAGATAAAGCTTGTTGGACCGCTTGATACTTTGGAGTATTTAAAGAAAGGCGGAAGAATATCTGCAGCAGCAGCAGTATTCGGAAGTGCTCTTTCTATCAAACCCGTTATCACACTTGTTGACGGTAAGGTTGAGGTAGCTACAAAAGCCAGAGGAAGAAAGAATGCGGTTGAGTCTACTCTTAAGATCTTAAGAGAGAGTGAGACCGGAGTGGATCTTGAGAAGCCCGTTGCCATAGGTTATTCGGGAAATGAAAAAGATATGTTAAATATCTTTGTGGAGAGCAGTAAAACAAACGGAAACATCAGTCTTGAAAACTGGAAGGTCGTAAGTATTGGATCTACGATCGGCACATACACAGGTCCGGATTCTATAATACTCGGATACTTTGAAAAATAATCCTAGGTGATAAAGATCATGAACAGACTCATAAAAAAAGTCACAAGTTCATATTTTTACTTTAGCCAGGCTTGCTTTTGGGCAAGCTTTTTTGGGTTTTACTTTTATTATGACAGAATAAACCAGGCCGGCTAAAGTGTAGGGGATCAGATTGAATGGGCTCTATCCTATGCCGGATAGGGCCCTTAATTTTTATAAGGCAGTGAGGAGTTTTATGAAGATAGTTTATAGCGGGATTGAGGGGTCATTTGCATCTATTGCTGCGGAAAAGATATTTCCCGGTGAACAGATGGTTACATGCAAGAGCTTTTCGGAAGCATATGAAAAAGTAAAAGACGGTTCTTGTGATGCAGCTGTTCTCCCGATAGAGAACAGTTATGCGGGAGAAGTCGGTCAGGTCACGGACCTTATGTATGAAGGTGATCTTATAGTGAGCGGCGTTTATCCTTTAAGGGTATCTCAGAATCTTCTCGGAATACCGGGAAGTGAGATATCAGACATAAAAAAAGTAATAAGTCATCCGCAGGCTCTTGAACAGTGCATGGATTACATAGATGAGCACGGGATATTGATAGAACAGTCAACAAATACCGCAAGAGCAGCATTGGAGGTTTCCAATCTGTCAGATAAGAGCGTCGGTGCGATAGCAAGTAAGAAGACCGCGAGTCTTTATGGACTTAACGTATTGCAGTCAGACATCAATAAAGATAAGATGAACACTACCAGATTTGCGGTGTTTTCTAAAGATGAGATCGATCAGTGCAATAAGAATCTGCATGATGCATGTATAATGATATTTACCGTTAGACATGAGGCCGGAGCACTAGCAAAAGCCATAGGTATCATAGGAGATCACAGATTCAACATGAGAGTGATAAGAAGCCGCAGGATAAAAGGAGTTCAATGGCAGTACTATTTCTATATCGAACTGGAAGGCAGAATGCGTTCAGTAGAAGGAAGTGGTATTATAGATGAGATGAAAAGATACTGTGAATCTGTAAGACTGGTCGGTTCATACTATGCACAGGAACCGGTTATTGAGGAGGATTGAGACGATCTATGAAGAATACATTTGGTCAGTCACTGACAGTCACATTGTTCGGAGAAAGTCACGGACCATATATCGGGGCGGTATTGGATGGACTTGCTCCCGGTCTTGATATAGATGATGAATTTATAAAACATCAGCTGGATCTTAGAAGGCCTGCAGGTAAGATATCAACAAAGAGAGTGGAGCAGGATGAGTATATAATAGCCAGCGGTGCATTTAACGGAAAGACTACGGGTACGCCTTTAAGCATACTTATCCCCAACAGTGTTCAAAAGAGTGCTGATTATGAGAATGCTCCCAGAATAGCGCGTCCCGGACATGCCGATTATACTGCGAATGAGAAATATCATGGTTTTGAGGATTTCAGAGGAGGCGGACATTTCAGCGGCAGGATCACTGCTGCAGTTGTGGCTGCAGGAGCGGTGGTAATACCCGCACTGAACAAAAAAGGAATCATGATCGGTACTCACATAAAAAGCTGTGGCGGAATATCCGACAGGGATTTTGAAGATTATTCCAAAGATATAGAATGCCTTTCCAAAACGAATTTTCCGGTACTTGATGAAAAGAAAGCTGCTGATATAAGAGAGATGATGGAAGAGACAGCAGCTAAAGGAGACAGTGTAGGCGGAGTGCTTGAGACTGTTATAACCGGAATGCCCACGGGAGTCGGGGAACCATGGTTTGATACGGTTGAAGGCATACTGTCACATGCATTGTACAGTATTCCCGCGATCAAAGGAGTTCAGTTTGGTGACGCATTTGACATGGTTGATAGAAAAGGCAGTGAATACAACGATGCATTCCGCATGGAAGGTGATAAAGTCATAACACTGACCAATCATAACGGAGGGATCAACGGAGGCATAACAAACGGAATGCCGATCCTGATAAGATGTGCGGTTAAACCCACTCCTTCCATATACAAGAAACAGGAATCGATAGAACTGAATTCAAGAAAAGACGCCGATCTTCAGATCGTTGGAAGGCATGATCCTGCCATAATACACAGAGCACGCATCGTGGTTGACAGCATGAGTGCACTTGCGTTATATGATATGCTGGCAGTTCGCTATGGAACGGACTGGTTTTTGAAAGGATAAGAAATGAAGATAAGAGTTATCAACGGAGCAAATATAAATATGCTCGGTATCAGAGAACCGGAAATATACGGCAGCACAACATACAGTGATCTTGTTGAAATGATAAAGGCACATGCAAAAAAAACCGGTATAGAGATCGAAGTGATGCAGAGTAACCATGAAGGAGATCTCGTGGATATGATACAGGATTGCTACGGAAAGATAGACGGGATAGTCATAAATCCCGGTGCCTATACTCATACAAGTATTGCTATACTTGATGCGGTGAAAGCCGTGTCGGTTCCGACTGTTGAGGTTCATATCTCTGATCCGGACACACGTGATGAATTCAGAAAGATAAGCTTCATCAGAGCTGCATGCGTAAAGACGATAAAGGGACACGGACTTAACGGATATCTTGAAGCAATCGATTTTCTAAAGTCCCAGGCAGATGCCTGACAGAAAGAGAGATATTAAGATGATCGTTACCATCAAACCATCAAAAGCATCAGGTAAGATACAGGCACCTCCGTCTAAGAGCATGGCTCACAGGATGCTTATCTGTGCCGCCCTGGCAAAAGGGATAAGCAGGATCGAAAATGTGGCATATTCCGAGGATATACTGGCAACTTTGGATTGTATAGAAGCAATGGGAGCCCAGGTTAAAAAAGAAGATGACACAGTTACCGTAACCGGTATAGGAGATCAGAAGATATCTTCACCTGTGGAGTTTAAGTGTCGCGAGAGCGGCAGTACGCTGAGATTTTTTATCGGTATTGCAATGGCTGTTTCTAATGAATCCTCATTTTACGGAAGCGAAAAACTACTTTCCAGACCGTTATCGGTGTATGAGGATATATGTGACAGGCAGGGGATAGAATTCTTAACCGGAGATCATATACATATAAAAGGGATGTTGAAACCCGGAGACTTTGAGGTTGCCGGCAATATCAGTAGCCAGTTTATAAGCGGCCTCTTATTTGCACTGCCGCTTCTTGAAAAGGACAGTCATATAATATTTACAACAGCGATAGAAAGTGCATCATATATACAGCTTACACTTGAAGCTCTGTCTTTATTCGGTGTTAAGGCCTCATGGCTTGATGAGAAGACTCTGTTTGTAGAGGGAGGACAGACTTACAAAAGCAGAGAAGTCATAGTTGAAGGTGACTATTCAAATGCGGCGTTCCTTGATGTTTTCAATACGATCGGAGGAAATGTTGCTGTAAACGGACTTAAAGAAGACAGCGGTCAGGGAGATAAGGTCTATAAAAAGTTCTATGAAAGACTTGTTGCAGGTCACTGCAAGATAGATATATCTGATTGTCCGGATCTTGGTCCCGTACTCATGGTTGTTGCGGCTGCCAATCACGGAGCAACATTTACGGGAACGGCAAGACTTAAGATAAAGGAAAGTGACAGGGGACACGTCATGTGTGACCTTTTGTCTGACTTTGGAACAGATACCGTATACGAGGACGATAAAATAGAGGTAAAAGAGGGTGTTCTAAAAAAACCCGATAAAGCAGTCGACGGTCATAACGATCACAGGATAGTTATGGCAGCAGCATCTCTTTTATCGATCACAGGCGGATGCTTAAGCGGTTATGAAGCCGTAAGAAAGAGTTTTCCCGATTATTTTGATGTTATAAAACAGCTTGGTATAGATATTGAATACAATGCTTAAGGAGAAGATCTATGGAATGGATCAATAAGAAAAACATACTTATTGTCGGACTCGGACTCATGGGCGGAAGTTATGCAATGGCTCTTAAGAGACTGGGATACAGGGTATTTGCTATAGATATAGACGGCGAATCCATAAAGTATGCAATTGATAATAATCTTATAGATGACGGGAGTATAAAAGCCGATCCTAATCTTATAAGTAATGCGGATGCCGTGATATTTGCACTGTATCCGAAGACATTCACAACGTGGATAGAAGAGAACCAGAAGTTTCTTAAGCCGGGAATATTCATTACGGATGTGACCGGCGTTAAAGAATGCATAGTATATAAAATCCAGGATATCTTAAGAAAAGATGTTGAATTCATAGCATCGCATCCGATGGCGGGAAGAGAAGTATCGGGTGTGCAAAACAGCAGCGATATGATATTCAGGGATGCCAATTACATTGTGGTCCCCACAGACAAAAACACTCCTGAAGCCATAGAATGGTGCATGATGTTAGGAAGGATACTTGGATTCAGAAAAATATCGGTGCTTTCACCTGCTGAGCATGATAAGATGATCGCATATGTATCGCAGCTTACTCACTGCATAGCGATATCACTCATGACGGGAACCGATCTGGAACATGTGGAGAACTTCACGGGAGATTCTTTTCGTGATCTTACCAGGATCGCCAGGATAAACGAAAATATGTGGAGTGAGCTGTTTTTGATGAACAAGGACACATTGATAGACCAGATGGACCGGTTTATTGACGAGCTCACACAGATAAAAAAACTCATAGCAGATGAGGATACCGAAGGGTTAAAGGAAAAGATGCGTCTTTCAACAAAGAGAAGGATGCGATTTGACAGATAGATTATGTTTGAGGAGAATCATTATGAATATGGAATTTGAAAAAAAGCTGGCATTACCCATAGAAGTCAAGGAGTCATATGCACTTTCATGGGAAATGGAGCAGAATATAGGTGCAAAAAGAAGACAGATCGAGGATATATTTGAGGGAAAGAGCGATAAGATTTTGCTCATTATAGGCCCCTGTTCTGCAGACAATGAGGAAAGTGTAATTGACTATATTTCAAGACTCTGCCCCCTTCAGGAAAAGGTGCAGGATAAGATTCTAATAGTCCCTAGAATATATACCAACAAGCCGAGAACAAACGGCGGCGGATACAAGGGAATGCTTCATCAGCCCGATCCAACCGGAAAATCCGATCTGTTCAAGGGGCTTATCGCAACCAGACATATGCATATGAGGGCTGTCAGCGAGACAGGATTTGCCTGTGCGGATGAGATGCTCTATCCCGAAAACTATCAGTATCTTGATGATCTTTTAGCATATGTCGCAGTCGGAGCCAGATCTGTTGAAGATCAGCAGCACAGACTTACAGCAAGCGGTATAGATGTTCCTGTGGGTATGAAGAATCCTACCAGCGGAGATTATTCCGTAATGATGAATGCGATATTCGCAGCACAATCAGGACATACATTCATATACAGAGGATGGGAGGTTCATTCAAAGGGAAATCCGCATACACATGCCATTTTAAGAGGTTATACCAATAAGCACGGTCAGTCACAGCCCAATTATCATTATGAGGATCTGGAGAGATTGTGTGATACATATGAAGGAATGGATCTTGTTAATCCCGCTGTTATCATTGATACAAACCATGCAAATTCAAACAAGAATCCTTTTGAACAGCCCAGGATAATAAATGAGGTATTAAACTCTGCAAGACATGACAAGAGGGTAAAGGCCATTGTAAAGGGATTTATGGTAGAGAGTTATATTGAGGACGGATGTCAGAAGGTTGGCGGAGGAGTATACGGCCAGTCGATCACAGATCCATGTCTGGGATGGGAAAAGACTGAAAAGCTTATCCTTGATATCGCTGACTATATATAAAATATTTATAAATCTTTGATCGTTATGCGTTCATACAGGTTGATGATAGTGTCAAAAAATATTATAATAACCTGGTATTTTGGATATAGATATAAAAAGAGGTAACAAGCAGTGTTAGATAGGATGTTCAATTACGAAAACCCCGTATGGCAGTTTATGGGCAGGATCGCAGATATTATGATCCTTAATGCGATGGCGCTCATATTTTCCATTCCGATAATAACTATCGGGGCATCTTGGACTGCATTGTATTACTGTACGGTTAAGATCGTAAGAGGCGAGGATACCTATGTATGGAAGGAATTCTGGGTATCATTCAAGAGTAATTTCAAACAGGCCACGATCATATGGCTCATACTCATACCTTTCCTTGTCATACTGTCGATAGATGTGCTAATGTGGTTTAATGACCCGACTCTTTTGCCGAAAGCTTTAAAGGTCACAACGATCATTGTCATATGTATAGTACTTGCGGTTACGATATATGTATTTCCGATATTGTCACATTTTGAGAACACTACAAGAAACACGTTAAAAAATGCGTTTCTTGTTGCGATGATAAATATACCTTATACCATATACTTTATCATCATATTGCTGATACCTATCGTTATCGTGTATATTGATATCAGATTTATGATGTTTGATATGCTGGCAGGTATTTCAGCACCTGCATTGCTCGCATCTTTTGGCTGGAGTAAAATATTCAAAAAGCTTGAGCCAAAACCGGATCCAGAAGAGGAAGCAGAAGTTTCGGATGAGGATTCCATCGTTAAGGAAGCAGAAAAAGAGATGATGCTGACAGGTGCAGCGCAGACTACCGATAAAGACAATTAATAATATTATTGGGGAGTATTATCAATTGAATTCGCAGATCGCTAAAAACAGGGACCTAAAAAAGACATGGATGGGTATGCCGTCAAGGAGTACCATACTTGTTATTTTGGTGCTTGTTTTTTTAGTTGTTGTGATAGAGGTCACATTATCAAGGTTTTCCATAGCATCCTTAAGTGAAGCGAAAAAAGAGACACAGGAGATCATAAGCGGGGATACGGAGAAAAAAGCAAGCGAACTGTCACTGGTTATGAATGATATGAAAAATGCGGGTACGGTTGCGGCTAGTTTTCTTTCACAGAAGGATGATGATATCTTTGACAGATACTATCTTGATATTGTGGCTGATAATAATTTCAATACCTATGCGGTGGCACTGGTCAACACCGAAGGAAAAGGTATATGTTCACTTAATGAAGATGATATAGATATCTCCGGAAGTGATTATTTCTCTGCATCGACGAAGACTTATTTCTCGTTTACCAATGATGATCTTCTTGATTCGAAAACAGCTCTTACCTGTGTGATCCCTATCTTTAAGGACGATGAGCCTTTTGCGTATCTTATTCAGTATATCGATATAAAGATTCTGGAAAACTATATCCCCATTGAAGGAGGCAACAGGGACAATTCCGTACTTATCATAAATTCACAGGGAGACAGAGTATACTCGACGGGTCGTCCGTGGATAATCGTTGGAAGCAATCTGTATGATACGCTTTCAGAGCTTACGATCGAAGATATGCAGATCGATAAGATCAGAGCCAATGTGGAGAACAGACAGAAGCAGAAATTTGTAGCATCCAATGGGAAAAACAACTGTCTTTTAGTTACAGTACCTGCCGGAGAAACGGACTGGACTTTAGTTGATATGGTAGATATAGACAGCTACGTAAACGGAATGATTTTAAGTAAGAGCAGCGGTGATACCGCTCTTGCGAAAAGACTTGCATTCTTTACGATCCTGGCAGTCGGTATATTTGCCGCTATCTTTATACGATACAGGTATAACGATGCAAAGACCAGCAAGGATCTCGAGAATAAGGCAGATTCCGATCTTCTTACCGGTCTTAACAATAAGATCACAACAGAAAGAAAGATCGATGAATGCTTAACAAATGAAAATGATACTCATCATATGATGCTTCTGTTTGATATTGATAACTTTAAAAAGATTAATGACACAATGGGACATGCATTCGGAGACCTTGTTTTAAAGACGCTCGGCGAACAGCTGAGTCAGGAGTTCAGAAAGACCGATATACTCGGAAGACTCGGAGGAGACGAATTCGTTATACTTTTAAGGGATATAAAAACAGAAGATGTTATAAAAATGGAGGCCGACAAGATACTTAATTTCTTTAAGAGTTTTAAAGTCGGTGACTATGTTAAGTATTCGGCTACAGCAAGCATTGGAGTAGCCATGTATCCTGATGACGGAAAGAACTTTGAGGAATTGTACAAAGCAGCCGACAATGCTTTATACGAAGCCAAGAAACAGGGAAAGAACAGGCTGATCTATTATAATAAGGACATGGCTGACAATATTGAAAAACGCGATAAAGAAGCCAAGGATCATCCGGGTTTAAGATAATAAAAAATACTAGTGGCAATCTGTATAAATATTTATGAGAATATTTGGCAGGTTGCCTATTTTTTTGTATTTTATATTTTTGTATACTGTAAAAAGGTAAATGAACAAAATCTATTCAGGAGGACATTTATAATGGCAAGTTTATCTTTAACAAATATCTGCAAGAGATATCCTAACGGTTTCGAAGCTGTTAAAGACTTCAACCTTGAGATAGCAGATAAAGAATTTATCATTTTCGTAGGACCTTCAGGATGTGGTAAGTCTACTACACTTCGTATGATCGCCGGCTTGGAAGATATTTCTTCAGGTGAGTTGAAGATCGGTGACAGAGTGGTTAACGACGTAGAGCCTAAGGACAGAGATATCGCGATGGTATTCCAGAACTACGCTCTTTATCCTCACATGACAGTATACGATAACATGGCATTCGGTCTTAAGCTTCGTAAAGTTCCGAAGGATGAGATCGACAAGCAGGTTAAGGAAGCAGCTAGAATCCTTGATCTGTCAGCACTCCTTGATCGTAAGCCGAAAGCTTTGTCAGGTGGTCAGAGACAGAGAGTTGCCATGGGTCGTGCAATCGTTCGTAACCCTAAGGTATTCCTTATGGATGAGCCTCTTTCAAACCTCGATGCAAAGCTTCGTGTACAGATGAGAATTGAGATCGCTAAGCTGCATCAGAGATTAGGTACAACCATCATCTACGTTACACATGACCAGACAGAGGCTATGACTCTTGGTACACGTATCGTAGTTATGAAGGACGGTGTTGTACAGCAGGTTGATACACCTCAGAACCTCTATGACAAGCCTCAGAACCTGTTCGTAGCTGGATTCATGGGATCACCTCAGATGAACTTCCTTGATGGTGTTGTTTCTATCAACGGTGAGAACGTTACAATCAACTGTGCAGGTCTTGAGATCCCGCTTCCTCCCGCTAAGGCTAAGAAGCTTATCGAGGGTGGTTATGACGGAAAGACCGTTACATTCGGTATTCGTCCTGAAGATGTTTATGATTCAGAGATGTTCATCGAGACAGCTAAGGCTTCTTTCGAAGCTACAGTTAAGGTTTACGAGCTTCTTGGTGCAGAAGTATTCTTGTACTTCGAGCTTGACGAGTTCCCGATCACTGCAAGAGTTGATCCTCGTACAACAGCAAGACCTGGTGATACAATCAAGGTTGCTTTCGATGTTGAGAAGATCCACGTATTCGACAAAGAGACAGAGCAGGTTATCACAAACTAGTCTTGATCCACAGGTTATATCAGGGAAACGCAGATTTGCGTTTCCCTTTTTTTGTCCTGATGGATTCCGGGTACATTGTATGTATCATACCTTTGTTCTATAATTGGTTAGGACATTGATAAGATCGGGAAGATAGTATGAAAAGAATGGCATATAAAAGAATAAAAACGATCATCTGTCTTATATGTATTGTTTTTATTATGGGATGTGCAAAAGAGAATAACGATCAGACAGATCATGTGGCTGAAGAAACGATCCTGACAGATACCGTCGATACCCTTAAGGTTACTCCTGAGATATTGAATGAAGTCCGGACTGATATTTCAAAGGAAGATCAGAAAGAAGATAAAGAGGAAACACTGCCGGTTTCTGAAGATGAACCGAATCAATCCCTTAATATCATCATGGTGGGAGATATACTTTTGCATACGCCTGTTGAGGAAGCGGCGAAAGATGATGAGACCGGAGAATATGATTTTGATTTTATCTTTGATCATACTAAAGACAGGATAGCATCAGCGGATATCGCAATAGTGAATCAGGAAGTGATCATAGGCGGTCAAAAGCTTAAGATATCGGGTTATCCAACATTTAATGCGCCTTTTGAGATAGGCGATGCATTAAGTAAAGCCGGTTTTGATGTGGTCTGTCATGCGACCAATCATGCTCTTGACAGGGGAAAAAGCGGAATAATCAACTGTCTTGATTTCTGGAGAGAAACATATCCGGATATGCTGGTCACGGGAATATACGATAATGAAGATGATGCCTCTGCTGATCTGATACCGATCATAGAGAGAAATGGAATAAAGATAGCCGTTCTTAATTACACATATGGGACAAACGGGATAGAGCCTCCGTCCGATATGCCTTATGCTGTGAGCATGCTAAGAAAGGACAGAGTGATCACACAGCTCGATATAGCGGAAAAGACAGCTGATTTTACGATAGTATGTCCTCACTGGGGAACAGAGTACAATCTGGGTATAAGTGATGAACAGAAGAAGTGGACTGAGATATTCAGGGAACACGGAGCTGATGTTGTAATAGGTACCCATCCTCATGTCATAGAGCCGGTGGTTTTCTATGAGGATGAAGATACTGATAACATCACAAATAATCACGGAAACGGTGACATGCCGGTTTACTATTCCCTTGGAAACTTTGTGAACTGGACAGCATCTTCGGGATCCGGTGTGGCAAATCGCATGGTAGGCGGAATGGCTAACATCAATATCAGCAGAAAAGAAAACGGTGAGGTCTCTATAGATGATTTTAATGTTGAATCATACGTGTGTCATGTGATATCGGGAGATAAAAATGTTACGGTTTATCCGCTTGAGGATTACAGTGAGAGTCTTGCTTCTCAAAATGAGATAATAAGACAGGATCCATCATTTAGCAGGGAATACTGTGACAGGCTTGTTGAGAAAGTATACGCCAATGAATGATATGGGCGCAATTGTTTAATTGCGTCCGTTTTTCTTTTGTTTTATACTGTAAATGGTAGTTTATTAAAACTGCGAAAGGTTCAGGGAGGTAACATGATCACAAATCAGGTTATTCAGAGTACGATAGATGATCTTAATGAGATCACCAAAGTGGATTTTGTTGTTTATGATGTCGAAAGCGGCGTTGTCGCTTCCACCTGTGACAAAGAGGTGGATGACAACATGATAGATTCATTCATTGCTTCTTCACTTGACAGTCAGTCTGCAAACGACTGCCATTACATGAAAGTCAAGGATGAGGGTGATGACGTATATGTTCTTATCGCCATAGGATCCACGGAATTTGCATATACGATGGGTAAGGTTGCGGTAAGCCAGCTCCAAAGCCTGATGCTTGCATATAAAGAGAGAATAGACAGGAACAATTTCTTCCAGAATCTGATCATGGACAATCTGTTATTGGTTGATATCCATAACAGAGCGACCAAGCTTCATATAGAGAATGAAAAGAAGAGAATGGTATTCCTTGTTGAGGTTGATAATGACAGGGAAAATGTAGCACCCAGACTTATGAGAAGTCTATTTGTTGAACAGGGTGGAAATTATATCACATCCGTTGATGAGAAGACCATAATTCTTATCAAGGATATGGATGATGAAGAATACGATGAGGTTGCAAATACCATTGTGGATATGCTGGAATCCGAAGCCATGTTAAGAGTAAGGGTTTCATACGGCCTTGCGGTAAACGAGCTTAAGAATATATCCAAGTGCTACAAGGAAGCCAAAATGGCACTTGAAGTGGGAAGTATCTTCCATTCGGGAATGAATGTTCTTTCATATGAAAACCTGGGTATAGGAAGGCTGATATATCAGCTTCCCGTAAATCTGTGTAAGATATTTGTAAAAGAAGTGTTCGGGGATACAAAACCAGAGGATATAGATGAAGAGACGATAACTACCATCAATAAATTCTTTGAGAACAATCTGAACGTATCAGAGACAGCTAGACAGCTTTACATTCACAGAAATACACTTGTATACCGTATGGAAAAACTCCAGAAGATGATAGGTCTGGATATGCGTAATTTCGATGATGCGGTAACGTTTAAGATTGCTATGATGGTTGTGGATTACGTGAATTATCTGGAAAAAATGGATAACTGAAAGATATAAGGATCAGCTGTGATGAGTCATCTCACCACAGCTTTTTTATTTTCAGTGATATATAACAAAAAATGATATATTAAAGACCAATTTATAAGAAGTAATGTTACGGGTCGGATGATACTATGAAATAGTGGGTAAAAGAGAACCGCTTTATGCGAAAAGGAAAAGGAGAAGAAAAGTGCAGACTATAAAATGGGGTGTATTGGGAACCGCGAATATCGCAAGGGGATGTACGATCCCGGGAATGAAACTGGCTAAAAGCTGTGAATTATATGCTATAGCAGGCAGGAATATTGAAAAAGCAGAATCTTTTAAAAAGGAATTCGGCTTTGAAAAGGCATACGGAAGCTACGAGGAACTTGTAAAAGATCCTGACGTACAGGCGATCTATATACCGCTTCCGAATGATCTGCATCTTAAATGGGTGAAGGAGGCGCTTTCGAGCGGAAAGCATGTTCTTTGTGAAAAACCGCTTGCGCTTAATATTGATGAAGCCAGAGAGATGTACGATGAGGCCGAGAAAAACGGCGTTTATCTCATGGAGGCTTATGCTTATCTTCACAGTCCTTATGTGGAGAGTTTAAAAGAGTGTGTGAATTCGGGTCTTATCGGAGAAGTCGATTACGTGGAGTCAGCTTTTCTGACTCAGGGATACAAGGAGGATTTCCGCCTTCATAAAGAACAGGGCGGTGGTGCCATGTATGACCTTGGATGTTACTGTACAACAATGATCCTTTCACTTATAGATTCCAAACCTGAGTTTGTAAAGGCAAGTGCAGAGTTTTCCAATCTGGGTGTGGATCTTATGACAGCAGCCATTATCAGGTTTGAAAACGGAGCAAGAGCATCATTCAATGTGGGCATGATGCTGGGAGTGAATACCAACTCCAGATATGACAGACTCTATGTACACGGAAGCAAAGGCAGCATAAGATCTGAGGTTGAGTACAATCAGGAAGGTGATGTCAGCTACAGGATATTCACAGATAAGGGGATCACAGAAAGAAAAGTATCCATACCTCAGAACTATTCATTGGAGATAGAACAGCTTAACAGATGTATACTTTATGGTGAAAAGCCCCATATCACACCGGAGTTTTCTTTAGAGAACGCACAACTTATGGACTGTGTGTTTGAACAGATCGGATATTATAAGGATTAGATATAGACGGATTAATGATCAGGAGGAACAAACTATGAGCATAGATCTAAGCAGCATGCCCAAACTTGGATTTGGACTCATGCGTCTGCCGGAAAGCGACGGTGAGATAGATATTGAGCATGTGTGCCGTATGGTAGATAAGTACATGAAAGCCGGTATGAATTATTTTGATACGGCTTATGTTTATCACGGCGGAAGATCGGAAGTGGCGGCAAGGGAAGCTCTTGTTAAGCGCTACCCAAGGGACAGCTTTATGATAGCGACAAAACTCCCGGCATGGGAGATAAAGGAATATGCCGATGTAGACAGGATATTTAATGAGCAGCTTGAAAGAGCCGGCGTTGATTACTTTGATTTTTACCTGCTCCATTCAATAGAGGACGGATCAAATTATGATACATATGTGAAATATGACTGTTTTGACTGGGGTCTTAAGAAAAAAGCCGAAGGAAAGATAAAACACTTTGGGTTCTCATATCACGGAACACCCGAGCTTTTAAAGGAGATCCTGGATATACATCCCGAAGTCGAGTTTGTTCAGATACAGTATAATTATCTGGACAGAACGAATCCTGTTGTACAGTCACAGAAGCTTTATCAGATACTTTGTGACAGAAATATACCGATCATAGTAATGGAGCCCATAAGAGGCGGAATGCTAGCAAGTATGCCTCCTGAGATAGAAGAGAGATTTAAGGAAAGACAGCCTCAAAAGAGTGTTGCCTCATGGGCACTGCGTTTTATCGGATCACTGCCCGGGGTAATGACTATTCTTTCCGGTATGTCAAGTGAGGAACAGATGGATGACAATATCGCTACATTCACGGATTTTGAACCGATGGCTAAAGATGAGTTTGAGATAGTGGATAAAGTGACTGATGATCTTTTGAGCATGCCTCAGATAGGATGTACATCCTGCAGATACTGCTGTGACGGCTGTCCGATGAGTATCAGCATACCCGATGTGTTCAGGACCATCAATACTCTGCGTCGTTATCCGGATGACTGGAGATCAAAGAATTTCTATAACGGACTGGTACAAAGAAGCGGCAGAGCTTCTCATTGCATATCATGCGGTCAGTGCGAAAGAGTTTGCCCTCAGCATCTTCCGATAATCGAATTGTTAAAAGAGGCATCTGAGATACTTGATTAACACTTTATATCAGAGGAGGATATCCTTTAATGAGACTTGGAACATCATCACCTTTAAGACATGATACACCCGAAGAGTGGGCTGCTAATCAAGTAAAGCTGGGTTGCGCCGCTGTTGTATTTCCAATTCAGAGCAATGAAAATGAAAGAAAGATCATTGCTTACAAAGAGGCAGCCGATAAAGCAGGCTTGACGATAGCCGAGGTGGGGATATGGAGAAATGCACTCTCACCCGATCCCAAAGAACAAATAGAAAACATGGATTACTGTGTGGAACAGTTAAGACTGGCTGATTATTTAAATGCAAGATGCGCGGTCAATGTAGCAGGTGCGTTTGGTCTCAGATGGGACGGTGGTTATAAGAACAACTTTTCAAAGGAAGCATTTGAAAAGACAGTTTCGATGGTAAGACAGATAATAGATCGTGCTAATGTAAAAAATACTTATTTTACCCTTGAACCTATGCCATGGATGATACCTACCGGACCCAAAGAGTATATGAAACTGATAGAAGCCGTTGAAAGAGACAGGTTTGCGGTTCATATGGATATCATAAACATGATCAACTCGGCTGAAAGGTATTTCTATGCGGATGAGTTCATAGATGAATGCATAGGTATGCTTGGAGACAGGATCAGGAGCTGTCATATAAAAGATGTGCATCTTAATGAGTCCTATACGATGCAGCTTGAGGAGTGCGGACCCGGAGACGGTGAGTTTCCATTAAAGCATTACGTTACTAAACTCAATGAGATCGATCCGGATATGCCCGTTATATTGGAGCATCTAAACACTGATGAAGAATATATAAGATATATGAATTATCTGAAGGAGGAGCTGGATGGCTTATACAAGACTCTCTGATGCAAATGAGATAACAAAACGTTACATGGATTCGATCCTGATCGAAGAAAGGCTTATTGATTCAGTTAAGGCTAATCTGAATACGTTATTTTGCGGTGAGACCTTTTCAATGCCGGTTATGACTCCAGCATTTTCTCATCTGGGTCAGATGAACGGAAGGGATAAAACCGGTCTTGAGGAGTATTCCATCGCTGCCAAAGAGTGTAACATACTTAACTTTTGCGGAATGATGGAAAACGACATGTTTAAAAAAATCGTTGATACAAAAGCAAAGACTGTAAGGATAGTAAAACCCTATGCGGATAACGGTAAAGTAAAAGACCAGATAGCATTTGCCAAAGAAGCGGGGGCATTCGGAGTAGGTATGGATATAGATCATATCTTCGGTATGACAGGATATGATGTCGTTGTGGGTGAAGAAATGGCCGCTCAGACATTTGATATGCTAAAGTCATATGTTGATTCCGTTGATATTCCTTTTGTGATCAAAGGCGTACTGAGTGTTGAAGATGCTGTCAAATGTGCTGATATAGGAGCCAAAGCCATAATCGTAAGCCATCATCACGGACGACTTCCATACGCAGTTCCACCGATGATGATACTTCCCAGGATAAAAGAAGCGTTAAAGGGCAGGGATGTTAAGATAATAGTGGATTGCGGTATTGAAAGCGGAGCTGATGTTTACAAGGCTCTTGCGCTTGGAGCGGATGCTGCGGCTCTTGGCAGATCAATGATGCCACACCTTGAAAGTGACGGTGTTAAGGGAGTGGCGGATTTTCTTAAGAACATAGGTGATGAACTCAGATTTATAATGAGTTGTACAGGGTTTGAAAATGTGGCGGATATAGATTCATCCGCTTTGATAATGAGCAGATAATATAAAACTGCAAAAAGGTGAAAAGAAAGAGAGGGTTACTAATGAAATATTTTGTGGATTGTAAGGCTGCTGTTACAGGAGACGGTTCGCAGTCAGCACCGTTTAAGACTATTTCAGAGGCAGCAGCTGTTGCGGTTGCGGGAGACGAGGTTATAGTTTCGGATGGTATATACAGGGAATATGTTGATCCCAAGAATGCAGGAAGAGAAGATGCACACATCGTTTACAGAGCAAAAAACAGACTTGGTGCGGTTATAAGCGGAGCAGAGATTGTAAAAGACTGGATAGAGGTTGAACCCCATGTATGGAAGACAAGCGTAGATAATAAGCTGTTTGGAAACTACAATCCTTTTAAGACTCTTGTATCGGGTGACTGGTTTGATGCACAGTTTACGGCACATACGGGAGATGTTTTCTTAAACGGCAAATCTATGTATGAGGTAACCGAATATGAAGGAGTTTTAAATCCGAAAGAGAATCTTTCTTCTTGGGATAAGGACTTTACGGTTTATACATGGTATACCCCTTTGGATGATAACAGCAATGAAACTGTCATATATGCGAATTTCGGTGACATAGATCCCGCTAAGGCAAATATAGAGATATCTGTCAGAAGAAACTGCTTCTATCCTTCAAAAGAAGGTGTGGGATATATAACACTTGACGGATTAAAAGTATGTATGGCAGCCACGCAGTGGGCACCTCCGACTGCATACCAGGAAGGTATGGTAGGTCCTCACTGGTCAAAGGGATGGATCATAGAAAACTGTGATATTTATGAATCCAAGTGTAGCGGAATATCTCTAGGCAAGTATTTACAGCCCAATAATGACAACAAGTGGCTTAAGTGGAAGTACAAAGACGGAACACAGACTGAGCGTGACTGTATCTGCCAGGCTCAGATCGAGGGATGGAGTAAAGAGAATATCGGTTCCCACATAATCAGGAACAATGAGATACATGATTGCGGACAGACCGGTATAGTGGGACATCTCGGCGGTGTGTTCTCCGTGATAGAGAATAATCATATACATCATATAAACAATAAGCAGAACCTTGCAGGTGCGGAGATCGGCGGCATCAAGATGCATGCTGCGATCGATGTGATAATAAAAAACAATCATTTCCATCACTGCACAAGAGGTCTCTGGCTTGACTGGCAGGCTCAGGGAACCCGTGTTACGGGCAATCTGTTCCATGACAACGCTCTGCCTTATGACTATCTGCTAAGAAAGGAAAATCTGGCAAACTTAGGACTCGGTGAGGATATATTCATAGAGGTGAGTCACGGACCAACTCTTGTTGATAACAATATCCTTCTTTCAGACAGAGCTCTTAAGCTTCCAACCCAGGGAGTTGCATTTGTTCATAATCTTATAGCCGGATCATTAACTGCTGTCGGAAGAGGAGTCGATAACGGCGCAAAAACCAGAAAGTCACCTAGATACACACCCTATCATCTGCCGCACAGGACTGAGGTAGCCGGATTCATGACTATCCTTCACGGTGATATGCGTTTTTATAACAATATTTTTGTTCAGAGAAAGTTAAGAGAGAAAATGCTAGAGCTGGGCAGAGGCTTTGAGAACGATGAGTGGGATGATGGCAACATGGTAGTCGGAACACTTCCTTACAGCGGTTACATGACTCAGGAACAGTGGGAAAAGGAATTTGAAGGCTACTGCGGTATGGGAAGCGAGCCCAGTGACAGATATTATATACCGTTACCGGTATGGACAGGCGGAAATGTGTTCTTTAACGGTGCAAAACCCTGTGATTCAGAAACCGGTCACCATATAGATAACGAGCATGAGATCAGTATCGAGCTTGTTAAGGACACAGACGATTATGTGGTTAAGACCAATCTGTTTGAGTATCTTCCCTATGATTGCAGTATGATCTCAACTGATACTTTGGGAATGGCATTTGAGCCTGAGCAGAGATATGAGGCACCGGACGGAAGCGACATAGTATTTGATACGGATATGAACGGTAACAAGAGAGAAGAAAAGCTGTGTGCCGGACCCGTAATAGGGAAAGAAATCCGTTTTCATTTATCATAAGATTTTATAACAGCGGGAAAGAGAAGGAAGGTATAGCCTTAAAGGCAGAAAGGAAAGAGTATGAACAATTTTGAATTCTATTCACCCACCTGTTTTGTTTTCGGAAAAGATACAGAGAACAAGGCCGGAGAATATGTTAAGAGATTCGGCGGTACAAAGGTACTCATCCATTACGGTGGAGGAAGCGTTGTACGTTCGGGGTTACTTGACAGGGTTAAGAAGTCGCTTGATGCAGAGGGAATTTCTTATGTAGAACTCGGCGGAGTTAAACCCAATCCGAGAAGCGGACTCGTATATGAAGGCATAGATCTTTGCAAGAAAGAAAACGTGGATTTTATCCTTGCAGTCGGCGGAGGAAGTGTAATAGATTCATCAAAAGCCATTGCGGCAGGTGTGGTATATGATGGGGATTTCTGGGATTTCTACAGAGGAAAGAGGATAGAAAAGGCTTTAAGTGTAGGTACCGTTTTAACAATAGCAGCGGCAGGAAGTGAAGGCAGTCCCGATTCGGTTATCACAAAAGAGGAGGGAATGTTTAAGCGAGGTGCGAGCGGGGATGCCATAAGACCTAAGTTCAGTATATTAAATCCAGCACTAACACAGACACTTCCAGCATATCAGACGGCAGCAGGCATCACGGATATCATGGCTCATCTGTATGAGAGGTATCTGACAAATTCAGAAGAGGTTGAAGTAACGGACAGACTTATTGAAGCATTGCTGCTCACTATGATACATGAGGGACCGAGAGTTATTGAAGATCCAAATAATTACGAGGCAAGAGCAAATATCATGTGGGCAGGTACAATGGCACATAACAATTCATGCGGTGTCGGAAGAAGCCAGGACTGGTTAAGCCATACGATAGAGCATGAGCTTTCTGCTCTTTATGACTGTGCCCACGGTGCGGGACTCGCAGTGACTATGCCAGCTGTATTCACATACGAGATGTCACACAATGTCATGAGATTTGCCCAGGCAGCTGTAAGGATCTGGGGATGTCAGATGGATTTTGCTCATCCCGAAGTGACCGCAAAAGCAGGTATAGAGGCATTCAGAAACTATCTGATATCAATAGGTATGCCTAGAAACTTTGAGGAACTCGGAGCAAAAGAAGAAGACATACCAAAACTTGTTGATGTGCTCTGTCGTGGTGACGGAAGAGACGGAACGATCTCGGGATTCATAACTCTTAATGAAGAAGATTGTACAAAGATATACAAGATGATGATCTGATCATATAAGAAACATAAAACTGATTTACTTGACTGAATTCATAAAAGCAAAGAAAATAGAAATGAAAGATAAGATCAACCCAGCTTTGCAACGCAAAAAGGATGACCGAAATATGGATTACAGTCAGTACGAGATATATGATTTTGATTCTATAAGTGCCTTTAATATGTCTACGGGATATAAGGAGAGAAGCTATCAGATGCACTGGCATTCTTACGGTGAGATAATGCTCGTCGGTCCCGGGGATACGAATATTTATAAGGTCAATCAGGATACATATACACTTGTACCGGGTGATTTCGTACTGATATGGCCTATGGAAATGCATGAGATAATCGATGCCGACAGACAGGAAGCTCTTGTGATCCAGTTTAGCAATGCCTTCATGAATACGCTTTTTGATCTTCAGAGGATAATGCATTTTTACAGGAATCTTCATGTCATTTGCATCAACTCGCATCCACAGCTTGTTGAAAGATTAAAAGTCATTGCCTATAAAATGAAGGATATATTCTTTTCGGACAGTGTCGACAAGGAACTTCGATGCTGCATGCTCCTTATGGAGTTTATGCTTACGCTTGATGAGCACAGAAGCGAGTTTGCTCCCGAGCTGGATTCTGAGGAAAACAACGGATATACGGACGATATCATGCGACGTATGATCGCAGTAACGGATTATATAAAGAATAATCTTACTGCAGATGATCTCTCGCAGGGAACAATGGCTCAGATGGCAGGTATCAGCAAGGATTATTTTTCAAGGATATTCAAAAGCGTTACCGGTATGAATTACAGCAAGTGGCTGAATATGATCAGGCTTGAAAAAGCAACAGAACTGCTGACACTCAACGACAGGACTCTGACAGAGGTTGCGATGCTTTCCGGATTTCAGAGCATACCCAGTTTCAACAGGGTATTCAGGAGCGAGAAAGGCATGGCACCCGGTGAATACAGAGCACTGTTCATCGGAGGAAAGGATTGATCTTATGAAAAAAAGAGCATTGTTCATTGGCGGAACGGGAACAATAAGTACCGCCGTTGTAAAAAGGCTTGTTAATGAACTTGACTGGGAAGTCTGGGTTATTAATCGCGGTAATCGTAACGATGTGCTCCCGAAAGGAGTAAACCAGATCATCGCTGATATAGATGATGAAAAAACAGTTCTTGAAAAGATCGGTGATATGACCTTTGACTGTGTATGTGAGTTTATAGGATTTACGGTATCACAGGTAGAACGAGATCACAGACTGTTTGCAGGAAAGACAAAACAGTATATATATATCAGCTCGGCTTCGGCATATCATAAGCCGGCATCGGGATATATCATCACTGAAGGCACCTCTCTTGCAAATCCTTACTGGGAGTACTCAAGAAACAAGATAGCCTGTGAGGAATATCTTATGAAAAAGTACAAAGAGGAAGGCTTTCCTGTTACGATAGTACGACCGAGTCATACATATGATGAGAGAAATGTACCGCTTGGTGTTCACGGAAAGAACGGATTCTGGCAGGTTATAAGCAGAATGATAAAAGGCAAGCCGGTCATCATACAGGGTGACGGATCGAGTCTCTGGACACTTACGTGGAACGATGATTTCGCTATAGGTTATACCGGACTTATGGGAAACAGACATGCGATCGGAGAAGCTTTTCAGATCACATCGGATGAAACACTTACATGGGATCAGATATATGAAACCATAGCTGATGCACTTGGCGTTAAGTTAAATGCTTACCATGTATCAACTGATTTTTTAAGAGCTGTCGGTGATAAATACGGTTATGATTTTACGGGCTCGCTTCTTGGAGATAAGTCGGTATCGGTTGTATTTGACAATACAAAACTTAAACGTGCAGTCCTGGATATGAGAACCAATGTGAGATTTGATATGGGTGTAAGGTATGCGCTTGATTATGTTTTGTCGCATCCTGAGGAATGTCAGAAAGAGGATCCTGAGTTTGATGAATGGTGTGACCGTGTAATAGAGTCACTTGAAAAAGCAAAGGAAGCAATTTAATATATGTTAATCAACCCCACGTAAAGCGCTTTGCGGTATGTGGGGTTTTACTATGTCAAGAAAATGAGTCAGTTCTTCTTTTGAAAAGCTCTCACATCTAAAGTCACCTATACCTGCGGTATCTTTATAGCTTTGTATGAAGTATTTGCAGTCTGAAGGCAGCCATGCGGCGATATCCTCAAAGTCATCATCGGTATGTATGCCTTTTACGACAGTGGTACGAAACTCATAGTCGATCATATTTTGTGACAGAATCTCAACCGTCTCTTCCAAAAGAGAGATGTTTACCTGCTTAAGACCGACCGCGAGCGCATAGTTGTTCCTTCCGGCTTTGATATCAACAGCAGAATAATCTATGAGTTTATCTTCTATGAGTTTTCTTAAAACCGAAGGGTTAAAACCGTTTGTATCAAGCTTAACAAGATATCCAAGGTCTTTGATCTTCTTTATATATTCCGAAAGATCAGGCTGGAGAGTGGGTTCTCCGCCCGTTATGCATACACCCTTTAAAATGCCTGATCTCTTTTTAAGGAAGGCGAGTATCAGATCATCATCCTCTTTCGGGAACACTTCGGGATTTAATACCAGTTCGCTGTTATGGCAGTAAGGACATCTTAGATTGCAGTTACCCGTAAAAATGGTCGCAGCCATATGACCGGGATAATCAAGTAAGGTTGTTTTTGTGAATCCGTGTATATTCATATCTTTTTCTCATTAATGACAGATAACATGTACGGGTATATTATAACCTCACTTGCATCATTTAAAAAGTTTTAAATATACGTTTAAAAAGATCAGATCGCATTCATTCTTACAGTTACATCGTTGTCATCGACAAAGGAAGCGGTAGCAGATAAGCCGTTAAAGCTCAAGTCGTAATCTCCTTTGAATGCCTTTAATGTTACATATCCCTCAGAGTCGGTCATAACGGTCACATCTGTCCACCACTCTTGTCTTATCAGCTTCTTTAACATTTTGTATGAGGGTTTTAAAGAGTTGTCTTTTCTTATAAATCCGCTCGGCGCCTTGAGCCATGCCCCGTCCCTGTAATCCCAGGTGGTAATTGCTTCAACATAAGGATGCTCAAAAAGTATCCTGTACATTTCCTCTATCTGATCCGCCTGTCTTTTTTCACCATCGGGGGTTGAAGGCCACTCATCAACCTGCCAGTCATTGAGATCTTCGATATAAGCAGGCATGATCTCACCTGAGATAAGGGTATTTTCCGTAAAGTGGATGGGAAGACCGAAAGAAGAGAATCTGTCCAAAACTTCGCTTAGTTTTTCTTTTCCCCAGTATCCCTGATGCTGATGTGACTGTATACCTATGGCGCTTATGGGAACACCTGCATTCAGACAACCGTCGATCAGGATCTCATAATTTATGGATGTATTGAAATCATTCAGTAAAAGTGTGGCATCCGGATTGCATTCATGTGCTTTTTCAAATACTTCCTTAATAAGGCCGACTCTTGACTTACCCTTACAGATCCTCGTGACAGCATTGTCGTACTTGTCAAATATGGGCATGATCACAACTTCGTTTATAACATCCCACATATCGATTATGCCCTTAAAGCCGGTCACTTCCCTGTCTATCCTTTCAAGCTGTTTTTTCATTATGGTCTCATTATCATACTTCATAAGCCAGTCGGCACAGGCTGTATGCCAGCAAAGGGGATGGCCTTTTACCTTAACGTTCTTACTGTTAAGGTATTTTGCCGTTTTCATAAGCTTGTCTGTAGCAGGTTCTCCTTCTTTGGTTTCGAACTGGCCCCAGTAAAAGGGAAGAGTACCATAATTGAATATCTCAAGCCAGCTGTCGGTGATCTGCTTGTGCTCCTCATCGCCGTTCATAACATAAGGAATGAAGTCAAATGCACCGCATCCGAATAAAAAGCTGTGGTTGGTCTGCTTTACGGCAATCTGCTTATTCGCTATCGGATTGCCAAGAGCATCCTCGAAACGTATCTTTTTGGTTACTTTTCTGTGTGAAATATTCATATGGCCTCCTCTCGTGACCTTGGACAATAACGATTTATCTCATGTTAACATCTGAAAAATCACATGGCTTATTATTTTTTTACATGATCGATATCAAATCTTGTCTTTGGTCGCTCACAACAAAATCTGATAAAAGACAGGTCAAATCTTAAGAAGAACAGCGTCCGTAAAAGAAGTATATTACGATTATCATCAACACGGATTGATTGTCGAGGAGAATTATGAAAGATCATACAACAGATATGACCACCGGCGATCCGGTGCGTCACATTATACTATTTGCAATACCTGCTCTTATAGGAAATGTATTTCAGCAGATATACAATATCGCTGATTCGATAATAGTAGGCAGATTTGTCGGTGCCAGCGCTCTGGCGGCAGTCGGAGCGACTTCATCCATTACCTTTCTTTTCTTTGCCTTGTGCAACGGCATAGGGAGCGGAGGAGGCATTATAGTATCACAGTTTTACGGAGCCCATGAAAATGATAAGGTTAAAAACTGTATCGTAAATACAGGATTTATAATGCTTATCATACCGTTACTGTTTGGTACGCTTGGTTTTATATCCGCTCCCTCGCTGCTCAGGCTGCTAAACACTCCTGCGGAAATACTTGGGGATGCTGCCATGTATATAAGGTACATGTGCATAGGCCTTTTGTTCGTATCGCTCTACAACTATCTGGCTTCCATGTTAAGAGCCCTCGGGGATTCTAAGTCTCCTTTGTATTTTCTGATAGTATCCACGATAATAAATGTTTTTCTGGATATACTGTTTGTATACAGATATAACATGGGGATAAGAGGTGCGGCATGTGCAACGATAATATCGCAGTTTACGGCAGCAGTCTGCTGCGGTGTTCATGCATACAGGATAAATCCGTACTTCAGATTAAGAAAAGAAGACTTTGTCATATCAATAGAGATGTCATATAAGATAGTAAGACTCGGTGTTCCGATGTCATTGCAGTTTGCGCTTATTGCGATATCGTCCATGGCTTTGCAGAGAGTAGTAAATTCCTTCGGTACTGTTGTGGTGGCCGCATTTACAGCAACAAACAGGATAGAGCAGCTTATCCATCAGCCTTATACGACCCTCGGTGCCTCGCTTGCTACATACTGCGGTCAGAATTACGGTGCAAGAAAATATGACCGTGTATATACGGGATACAAAAAAGGCATTCTTATCATGGGTATACTGACCGTTGTTATGATGATAGTGATGCAGGTATTCGGAGGAGCGATAACATCTCTGTTCGTGTCGGATCCCAAGGTGATCGCTCTTGGAGCGATGGGACTGAGGATAAACAGCACATTCTATTTTGCACTTGGAATGATATATGTGGTCAGGGGAGTCTTAACGGGTGTCGGAGATGCGTTCTTTGCACTGTTTAACGGTGTGATAGAAGTTATAGGAAGATTCACTCTACCTCTTATTCTTACAAGTTTCCTGGGTCTTGGTGCAACAGGCATATGGTTATCTACCGGATTTGTATGGATACTTAGCGGGGTTACCGCATGGATGAGGTATTATACACATCTTAATTCAAGTTTAACAAAGGAGAACGTGGTTCACAGTCTGCAGTAGGCTGTGGACCTTTGTGTTTCAATATTAAATTATATATGTGCAATAATTGAGCTTTGTCTGTTATAATGATTCTATACGTTTGAAAATTTTTCTTTTTAGGAGTTATTTTGAAAGAAAATCATATAAGTGCCAGAGCCTTTAAAGGAGAAGAGCCGCAGATCGGATACATGAAAGAGGCGCTGAAATTGGCAAAAAGGGCGGCCAGACTCGGAGAAGTGCCGATCGGATGCGTCATAGAGTATAAAGGTGAGATCATAGGCAAGGGCTACAACAGAAGAAAGACAGATAAGAACAGCCTGTCACATGCAGAGATTACTGCCATAAAAAGAGCTTCAAAGAAGCTTGGTGACTGGAGGCTTGAAGGATGCACGATGTATGTAACGCTTGAACCGTGCCAGATGTGTTCGGGTGCAATAGTTCAGGCACGTATACCAAGGGTGGTCATAGGCTGCATGAATCCAAAGGCAGGATGTGCAGGATCGATCATGGATATACTGCATGAGCCTAAGTTTAATCATCAGGTAGATACGATCTACGGAATGCTCGAGGAAGAGTGCTCCGAAGTGCTCACATCATTTTTTAAAGCAATGAGGGTAAGGCTTAAAACAGAGAAAGATATGGAGTCACAGTAAAACAGGATATGTTTGACATATAAGCTTTTTATGGCTTATACTGATTCAGCAGTCCTGTATACAGGGAGCTTGCATAGCAGCCCTTCTTCGGCGGTGTTGAAGTTTGGGTCTTGCGCAATAGGAATCTACGAATCTGGTCAGGGCAGGAATGCAGCAGCCATAAGAAGAATCTCCTATGTGCCGCAAGGGTGCCTGGCGGAGTCGTCAGGGAGGTAACGTGTGCAAGTTCCCTATGTACAGGATTTTGTTATATGGCAAAGGGTAAAAAGCAAAAACTAAAATTGGAGGACCGGTTATGAAATACACATTGGATTGGAAAGAATATGCGACAAAGGCAAGACAGGCAGTTGCTGAAGGCTGTGTGCTTTTGAAGAATGATAATGCCGCACTTCCCGTCAAAGAAGGGTCTAAAGTAGCTCTTTTTGGTCGTATACAGTTTGACTATTACAAGAGCGGTACCGGTTCGGGCGGAATGGTTAATGCTCCGTATGTCGTTTCGATCCTGGATGCACTTAAAGAAGAGAACATTGAGCTTAACGATGAGCTTCTTAAAGAGTATGAGTCATGGGTAGAAAAACATCCTTATAACAAAGGAAAAGGATGGGCTGCTGAACCATGGTGTCAGCAGGAGATGGAACTGTCCGATGAGACAGTAAATAAAGCTGCTTCAACAAGCCAAAAGGCTGTCATAATCATAGGAAGGACAGCAGGCGAGGACCAGGACAACACTCCGACAGAAGGCAGTTATCTTCTTACATCCGAAGAAAGAGATATGATAAAAAAAGTCTGCAGTGCTTTCAAGGAGACCATTGTAGTCTTAAATGTCGGCAATATCATAGACATGAAGTGGGTTGATGAATTTAATCCTTCAGCTGTTCTTTATACATGGCAGGGCGGTTCAGAAGGCGGACACGGTGTTGCCGATGTACTCATGGGAAGAGTTAATCCCTGCGGTAAGCTTGCGGATACCATTGCATATGACTGCAAGGATTATCCGTCTACCGCGAATTTTAACAAGGATAAGGATAAGATAGACAGAGATACGACCGGTCTGTTTAAGCGTGCGGGCAAGGTTGAGATAGAAGATGTAGATGTCTATGAAGAGGATATCTACGTCGGTTACAGATATTTTGAGACCGCTGCAAAGGATAGAGTAATGTATCCTTTTGGTTTTGGAATGTCATATACTTCATTTGATATTGATGCAACCTTCTCTCTTGGTGAAGAAGATAAGGTAGTGATCAATGCTACGGTTACCAATACAGGAAACACTGAAGGTAAAGAAGTTGTTCAGATATATTGTGAACCGCCACAGGGAAAGCTTCTTAAACCTGTAAGGAACCTGGTCGGATTTGATAAGACGGATATAATTAAGCCCGGAAAGAAGCAGCAGCTTACATGGACTCTTGATATGTCGGATATGGCTTCATATGATGACGGAGGTTATACCGGACATAAGAATTGCTATGTTCTTGAAGCCGGTGAATATGTCTTTTATGCAGGTTCTGATGTGAGAAAAGCTGTTAAGATAGGAAGCTTTGATCTTGCTGATACCATTGTTGTTGAAAAGCTGAGTGAAGCACTTGCACCGGTAAAAGAATTTGACAGACTTGTGATACGAACGGATGCGGGAAAAGCTGTGGAGGAGAAACAGCCTGTTCCCACAAGAACTATCGATATTAAAGCCAGAATAGAAAATAACTGTCCCGCAAGCAGAGAATGCACTGGCGACAAAGGTTACAAGTTTGCCGATGTTATGAATGGACAGGTAACGATCGAGGAATTCATAGATCAGATGACAGACCTTGACCTCATACATATGTCAAGAGGAGAGGGAATGTCCTCAAATAAGGTAACTCCGGGTATTGCAGGTTCTTACGGCGGAGTGACAAAAAGACTAAATGAGCATTTCGGTATGCCTGTAGCAGGTCTTTCAGACGGTCCGAGCGGTATAAGGATGGACTGCGGATCTGAAGCATTTGCTATGCCAAACGGAACAGCCCTTGCATGTTCGTTCAATAAAAAACTAGTAGAAGAGCTTTACGGTCATGCAGCCGAGGAGATGAGATTTAACAAGATCGATTCCTTGCTGGGACCCGGTATTAATATACACAGAAATCCGCTTAACGGCAGAAACTTCGAGTATTTCTCTGAAGATCCTTATCTGACAGGAAAGATGACGGTGGCTGTTCTTAAAGGTCTTCATTCCAAAGGTGTGACCGGTACGATAAAGCATTTCGCTGCAAATAACAGAGAGTTCGACAGGAATTTCTTAAATTCGATAGTATCACAGAGAGCCTTAAGAGAGATATATCTGAAAGCTTTCGAAATGGCTGTAAAAGAGGCAGGTGCTTACAATATCATGAGCACTTACGGTCTCATTAACGGAACATATACGGCCGGAAACTACGATCTTAATACGACCATACTCCGTGATGAATGGGGATTTGACGGTATAGTCATGACAGACTGGTGGGCAAGGATAGGTGATGATGGCGAGGACGGAACTATTGAGAAGACCGGATTCATGATAAGAGCCCAGAATGATGTTTATGAAGTAACGGCCGATTCAGAGTCAAATGCAAATAATGATGATTCGGAAGAGATGCTCAAAAAGGGTGTGATCACAAGAGGTGATCTTTTAAGGAATGCCAGAAATATTGTCAGCAGCCTTATGAAGACTCCCGTTGCGGACAGGATTGTCAACGGCGAAGATGATATAACACAGCTTAACAGGCCTAAATCTTCAAGACCTGCTCCTAAGATCATGCCTGCAAAGGAATATACAGGAGGAGTCTTAAAACTGGACGTATCTCAGATCGATACGACAGCGGGACATGTGAACCAGTTCCCGATAAGGATTGACGGAAAAGGCAAATATGTGATGAATATGAAGATCAAGTCTGATCTTAGTGAGCTTTCTCAGACTTCGATGAGCATATCCATCAACAATCTGTTTCTTACTACTCTTACCATTCACGGAACAAACGGCGAGTGGATCGAAAAAGAGGTTGAGTTTGAAGTCTTTGTATCGATAGATAACTATCTGGATCTTGCATTTGCACAGACAGGTATAGATGTTGACAGCATAACAGTGACACTTAAATATATGTATTGATAAAGAAGGGAAGCAATTTGCTTCCCTTTACTTCTGCATGTTATTTCTTTACCGAGTAGCCGAATTTACCGAGTTTATCTCCGAGTAAGAAATATTCACCGTGTGAATAAGCCACAAGGCCGGTTGAGTTGAGTTCAAACTTTCCGCTCTCATCCATATATCTGTCATCAACCGTTACACCCACCACCTCAGCAATGAACATATCGTGACTTCCAAGCTCCTTTATCTCTTTAACCTTGCAGGCAAGACTTAAGGGACTTTCCGCGATCGCAGGTGCATCAACACCTTCTATATTTACGGTAGTAAGATTCATCTTGGCAAACTTATCTATGTCCCTTCCTGATTTTACACCGCAGTAATCCGTAGCATAAACAAGATCCTGCGTTACAAGGTTTATAACGAATTCACCCGTGTTTTTTATGATGGCATGGGAATATCTTTCTTTTCTTACAGATATTGATACCATGACAGGATCCGAACAAATTGTTCCTGCCCAGGCTACAGTTATGATATTGGGCTTTTTTCCTTCTTCTTTACAGCTGACCATGACTACAGGCAGCGGATAAAGCATATTTCCGGGTTTCCAACTGAGTTTTGACATGTCTAATATCTCCTTTGCAAAAGATTTCTATTTTAAAGATGTGAATGAACTGTCCGACCGATAATTCCGATAAGACAGCCGGTAGCGGTTCCCAATAAAACAAGGTAAGGCAGATAAACCGTCGGAGCGAGACTCTCAACAACAAAGCAGGCAACGGCAAGCTGGCCCATATTGTGGGAGACACCGCCCAGGATGCTGACTCCCAAAGGCGAGAGTATTTTTGTTTTTTTGGCGAAAAGCATTATCACAAAACTTAGGATACCTCCCGACAGGCTGTATATTATCGTGGAAAAGCTGCCAAACAGAAATCCCGACAGAACAATACGGGATAACATGATCAAAAAAACCTGTCCCGGTGACAAAAAGAAAAGTCCTGTCAGAGTCACGAGATTTGCAAGACCGAGTTTTGCTCCTGGTATGGGAATCACAAACGGTATCAGGGATTCTATGTAACTGAATATAAGAGAAACGGCAACAAGAAATCCTGAAAGGGCAACATATCCTGCAGGGCTTTTGGGTCTGATGATATCATTGTGAGATCGCATCGACATCGGCCTCCTTTTTGCTGCAGATTTCTATTACGAGTTTATGCGGAAGACAAACTATTGTTTCCTTGTCATATCCGATAGCCGCATGATTGACGCATATCTGATCCGGACAGTCGGCCGATATAACGCTGATCATGCCATCCGATACATGAATGGAATTTATACCTTTGTCTGTAGAAACAGTGATATCGGTATCAGTATCTAGGTCAAGTCTTGCATATTCTTCTCCGTTTACGGTTATTAAAGCGTACTCTCCATCAGTCCTGGATGGGTTTTTAAACACAATAAAAAGACATCCCGATATCAAAAGAAATACGATCAGGATAAAAAGATCGTTCTTAAGTGTTTTATTGTTCTGACCTTCTTTTAAACTCATGATATCACAGACAACCTTTGATCGACTCTTTATTAGTTAATGTAATATACTATTTAAACTTCAGTCAATGCTTTTCACATTAAGGCCTGTATCACAATGTGACAAAAGTCATATCATATTCGTTTCTTTTTTCACTACAAGGTCTTTAAAGTGACTGATATCATGATTACAGTAAGCAGAATAAAGAGTTGAAAATATATGAAAGGACAGACAATGGAAAACATAAATGCAAATGATAAAGAGATCATATTAAAGACAAAAGACTTAACAAAGAAGTATGGAAACAACGTGGTTGTGGACAACCTAAACATTGAGATCAGAAAGGGTGAGGTGTTCGGACTGCTCGGACCTAACGGTGCCGGCAAGAGCACAACGATGAACATGATATGCAATCTTATTAAGCCGGATCTGGGAAATGTCGAATTCATGGGAAAGGATTTCAGAAAGAATAAAAAGGAACTGAGTGCCAGACTAGGTTATATTCCTCAGCATCTGGCCATCCACGGGAATCTCAAGGCATGGGAAAATGTTGAGCTTTTCACTTCCCTGTACGGGATAAAGGGTAATGAACTAAAGTCAAGGATAGACGAATCGCTTGAATACGTTGGACTGATGGAAAGAAGAAATGATTATGCCAAGACATTTTCAGGCGGAATGAAGAGACGATTAAACATTGCCTGTGCGATAGGACATCATCCGGATCTTCTTATATTTGACGAGCCTACGGTAGGTATCGATCCGCAGTCAAGGAATTTCATACTGGAAAAGATAAAGGAATCAAACAAAAACGGTACAACGGTCATATATACGAGTCACTACATGGAAGAAGTCGAAGCGATATGTACAAGGATCGCGATCATGGATAACGGAAAGATAATCGCAAGCGGTACGAGCGAAGAGTTAAAGAAGCTGGTTGTGGAGGATACGTCATCCATTACTTTAGAGGAAGTATTCCTTACACTTACGGGAAAGAAATTGAGGGATTTGTGATGATCAGATATTTGATAAAGAACAATTTCAAGATAATGTTCAGGAACGGAGTTAATCTTCTGATATATATAATAGGCCCGATCCTAATATCTGCTGTACTTGCCAGTGCTTTTTCGGCATTGCTTGAAAGCTATGAAAGTGCCGGAGATTTCAAGGCAGGATACAGCATAGAAGAAGGAAGTGTACTTATCCCGTATATGGATGCACTTAAGGAAGTGGCACAGGACAACGGTATCTATTTTACGGAGTATGAGACCGGGACGCCCAAGGAGATCATAGAAGAATATGGTCTGGGCGGCTTTGTGGAGATAAAAGGTGACAGCTACACTGTATATGAATCGGCTGATGAGAAAGTTAAAGGTTCTACTCTTGAATATCTTATGACAGCATTCTTTAATGCGATAATAAGCGGAGATACAAAAGATATAAAACTGTCAGTCATGTATCCCGATCATGCTCCGAGTGTGGATTCGACTGACTATTACGGGATCATATATATCGCATACTTCGGATGGCTATCCATCATATGTGCAGCAGGGCTCTTATCAAATGAGAAGAAAAACAGGATCACGGAAAGGCTGTGTGTATCAGATCTGTCGTCTTTAAAGACATATCTTTCAAGACTGATACCTTTAGTGACATCGGTTCTGATATCACTGGGAATATCATCTCTTCTGAATGTTTTTCTGCTTGGAGTACACTGGGGGAATGCAGCACTTTCGGCTTTGATAGTTTTTGTTTCGATACTGGCTGCATCGGCATTCGGGCTTATGCTGTTTGAGCTGACACAGAGTATGGTGGCTGCAACATTTATAGCATTCGCGGTGGTATGGACCATGGGTTTTATCGGAGGATCGTTTGAAACATATATGCTCTCCTCACATCCCGAAGCATTAAAGAATCTGATGCCGATCTACCACGAGAACAGAGCACTTGTAGAACTGTCCGGCATGGGACACAGTGATTATGCTGTAGGTGCGATAGTATATGCAGGTGTGCTGGCTGTGATTTTCTCTGTGATAACCGTAGGCAGTGCCGAGATCAAAAGGAGATTAAGATAATGATAAGTATAATAAAATCAACGATGAAACTTCTGTTTAGAAATGTTGTCTTCTGGATATTTCTGATCTTTACTCCTGTATTGTCAACTCTGGTCTTAAGACTTGAAGTGGAAAACTTAGGGGCTTACGAAGTGTTAGGCAAGGAGGAGATAATCGAGATCGGAAAAACAGATGAAAAAGTAGCTTACTACGGAGGTAAAGGAAGATACGTTATCAAAGTTTATGATGCTTCAGACTCTGAATTATCGGAATATATGCTAAACAGCCTTTCTGACAGCGGGATGATCACTGTGGTCAGGATCAAGACACCGGGTATGACGATAGATCAGGTTGAAAAAGAGATGCACTTTAATGGATATGACGACAGGATGGGCGCGGCTATTTATCTTGATAAGGATTTTGATGAGGAAATGCTTAACGGTGACAGCAAAAGAGCCATGAGTGTTTATATCCTCTCGGATGATGAAAGATCAAAGATCCTTGAAAATGAGATAAAGATGTTTATGGGCCGTATAGATATGGCAAAGCAGATGGGGGGACAAAGTGATATCATATCTGTTCTAGATAAGATGAGTGAAAGCATTCCGGACAAAAACGTTGTTTTATTGGATGGAAAAAACAACAGGAATCTAACCAATGCCCAGCTTGATCAGAAGGCACTTGTCGGATATGCGTTTGCATTCATGACGTTAGGTTTTGTATTCGGGGGAGTATTGATAGCATATACGGTAATAAACGAGCAGAAAAACATGGTCCTTACAAGGGTAAAACTGACACAGCTTACCGATAGCAGGTATTTTGCGGCCAAGTTTATCTGCGGTGCGATAGTATCGTTTATGATAACGGGAGTGACAAGCATAGCTGCACTTTCAATAGACAGTGACAAGTTGGGAATGAGCAGGGGCGGATTCTTTATAATGATCTTCTTTTTAGGACTGATATTCTGCTCGATCAGCCTTATGGTAGGGATCCTGTTTGCGGATGTGATGAGTGCGACCGTTTCGGCATTTGTTATCTGGGTTTTGTCATCTTTGCTTTCTGGTTTATACTTCCCGCTTGATTCTGCGAGCAAAGCCATAAAATCGATGTCCTACATGATGCCGTCAAAATGGTTTTTGGATGTTACGGAGATGTTAATGGTAAAAGACAGCAATGTGTATTTTATGATATTATGTATTACGGTAGCTTACCTGATTGTCACATTGGGTCTGGGTAGCATTGGGGTAAAGATCAAGAAGAATGAGTGAACATATAAGAGATAAGTATTTCTTATTGATAAAGCTGGTGCTGCTTATTGTATTCAGCATATACGGGATAATTAACACCGCTGATAAGACAGGGGTATCTGTAAAGATACTCCTGCTTGTTTCGTTTTATATCGGAGCGATCGCGGTCAAAGAATTCATGACAGGGTATAAAAAGGTGATGTTTACCGCAGCATCCCTTATCATTTTTGTAATACTTACATATATCGGCACAGAATACTTTATTCTGCTTGGCTTTTTGAGCATATATGAGATATTGTCTCTTTTTCCGGCTATCGATCACAGGTTTTATTTCGCACCGCTCATAGGAGTTCTTGTGGATTCTCCTGTTGGTTTTCTCAATCTGTTCGTAATAGTGTTTATGATGACTATTCTCTATGTGCAGCAGAATTTTGTTGTCAGAGGATATCTGGAAACCATGAGAAAGGATCTTGAGAAGGAGCAGAATCTTAAAAAAGACATGATATACCGTGAATACTCTGCAAAGGCTGAGTTTAAACAGAGTCTGCTCAATGCCCAGAATCAGATCCTTGAAGAGAGAGCGGCACTTTCGCAGACCCTTCATGACAAGCTCGGTCACAGCATCAACGGTTCGATCTATCAGCTTGAGGGAGTAAAGGTTTTAATGGAAAAGGATCCCGAAAAATCAAGATCTATGATACAGGCGGTAATAGATCAGTTAAGAACCGGTATGGATGAGATAAGAGCCATCCTTAGAAAGGAAAGACCCGAAAAGAAGGAACTTGCGATGATCCAGCTTTATAAGCTGTGTGAGGACTGCAATGATAAGGGTGTTAAGACAGATCTTAATGTTGAAGGAGATATATCGGTAATAACCGATGCTATCTGGGAGATAATCCTGGATAATGCATATGAGGCTGTTTCAAATTCGATGAAGTATGCCAAATGTCATCATATAGATATAGTAATAAAGGTCTTAAACAGAATGGTCAAGTGTTCTGTAAGTGATGACGGCATAGGCTGCAGCAATATAAAAGACGGAATGGGAATATCCGGTATGCGCAAGCGAATGCGAGCTGTTAACGGTACTCTTGATTTTGAATCGGAGGTGGGATTTTGTGTAACGATGCTCATTCCGCTTTAAAGGATATGGAGGGGATATGTTTAATAAGTTTAATGTATTGGATACAAAGGCAAAGATAAGGATCTTTTTATTTGTACTTATTCTGGCATGGTGCGCATACTGCTCTATCGCCTATTCGATAGAGACGAATTTCGGAAATAACTCAGCTACTTATGTGGATACATCGAGTATTGATAATATAGTTGTTGACGGCTCTGATTTTACATGGGCAGTTTTACTGATGGGACATGCCGTTAACGGAATGATCTCATTATTGATCTTTTTTCTGTTCTGTGCATTATTGGTCGCCGAATCGATACTTACCCTGATACCTGTCCTTTTGCTCAGATTTATAGGTATACGAAAGACGACTGAGATAATAAATGAGGAATATCAGCTATCAAAGTATATTTATTATATCGCGATAGCACTTTCCATGATCATCGGACTGATACTCAACAGATTTTCGGGATTATTGAATTTACTGATATTTGTCGGATTATGGGCGCTTATAGCACGAATATATATATCAGCATTAAAGATGAATATGTCGCAACAGCAGATTTCAAATGAAGAGGAAATGCCATGAGCAGGATAAAAGTCATAATAGCAGATGACAGTGATTTCGTCCGTGACGGTATGAGGATCATACTTGAGGTGGATGATGATTTTCAGGTGATGGGCTGTGCTTCAAACGGAAGAGAGGCCATTGAGATTGCCCAAAAAGAGGCACCGGATGTATTTCTTATGGATATACAGATGCCGCAGATGGACGGTATTGAAGCCACAAAAGAGATAGTAAGCAGCTCACTGGGGAAGGTCCTGATACTTACCACATTTGATGATGATGATCTTGTGCGCCAGGCACTTGCGGCCGGAGCAAAAGGCTATCTTATAAAAAATCATACTCCCGAGCATTTAAAACAGATGATAAAGTCTGTTTATAACGGAACGGGCGTGATGGAAGAGAATATACTTGAATCCCTGACAGGATCAGCCTCGCAGCAGTCTTCATCCGCAGCAGGCTTTGATGAATCGGTATTTTCTGCAAGAGAACTTGAGATCATAAAAGCGGTTGCCGACGGCCTTTCAAACAAAGAGATATCTGAAAAGCTGTTCATATCCGAAGGGACGGTAAAGAATTACATCACCACCATACTTGCAAAAGAAGGGCTGTCACACAGAACCGCCCTTGCCGTATATTACCTGACCGGAAAAAAATAAATTCGTTGTAATATGCGCTTTCAGGTAGTATTATTGTCTGTGCAACAAAAATAGTGAGTTCGAGACCATCCTCACTCAAAACAAAACTAGGAGAAAAAAATGAAAAACAAAACAACGAAACTTATCACTCAGGGTGCTATCATAGCAGCCTTGTATGTGGTGCTTTCACTTGCCACATACCAATTCTCGTATCTTGAGATCCAGTGCAGAGTGGCTGAAGCCTTATGCATGATGATCTACTTTACCCCCGCAGGTGTCTGGGGAGTATTCGTCGGATGTCTTATAACAAATATATTCGGAGGATCATGGATCGATATCGTATTCGGATCGCTCGCTACTCTGATTGCAGCTTTACTTACCGTTCCGATAGCAAAAGCAGTTAAGAAAAAGAGTGGATCCACACTTGATATCAAACACAGTCTTTTGATACCCATCCCTACGGTATTAGTGAATGCAATCATCATACCTTTTGTGTTATATTATGGATATGGGATCACGAGCATGGGAAATGCTCAGTCCAAACTTGCTGTTTTGGGTCTTATGGCCTTTTCGGTAGGTGCAGGTGAGATCATATCATGCTATATATTTGGTCCCATACTTGTAAAGGTAATGAACAGGGTGGACAAGAGCCTTCATCTTTCGGATGATGAGCAGTAATACTTAGTAGAAAAGACAGTTATTATGAAGAAGATATATGCGCTGTTTCTTGCAGTTATGATATTTGCCTGTGCCTGCGGAAAAAAAACGGACACGGTAACGTCTATGGACAGCAAGATTGAAGATAGTGAACAGGTAGAGGATAAAAATGATGAGAATAATGAAACAGCCATACCTGTTCATGTATCGCAGGAGACTGTAGATGTTGAAGGTCTTACGCGAGAGTTTAACATATTCTTTCTTGCAGACTCGCATATATCTCTTTGTGATGAGAGAGATAAAGAACTTATGGAAAAAGCATCTTCACGCAGTCCGATGTTTAAGGCTGACGATATTGAGGCCTGGGACAGGTTTGATGCTCTTATTAAGGATTCCGGCAGTGGCGAGAACGATATAGTCATACTCGGAGGAGATATCATAGATTCTGCGATGTATGCATCCATAGATCATGTAAGTGAACAGCTTAAAACCCTAAATGTGCCGTATCTGTATTCAATGGGAAATCATGATTTTGAGTACGGAACGGAATACTTTTCTGCTACAGCCTATGAAGAATATCTGCCAAGGCTTGATGACATACATGGCAGTAAATCGTATCAGGTTAAGGAATACGATGATCTTATCATATTTGCCGCTGATGATGATAACAGTCAGATAGATGCGCCCATACTTGATGCATTCAAGGCAGAAGCGGCTAAAGGAAAACCTGTTGTGCTCATTGTTCATGTTCCGATAGAACCCGTTACGGGAGATGATTCTCTTACAGAAAAATGCAAGGAAGTATGGGGACCGTCGGCTGATGATAAATCAAGAGTCACTATGGGAGTGAACGGATGTTATCCGAACGATACAACAAGAGAGTTTTTGGATCTTGTACTTGCAGATGACAGTCCCGTGGTACTTGTGCTTGCGGGACATATACATTTTTATCATAAAGATATGCTGAATGATAAGATAGTTCAGATAGTAACAGGTGCCGCCTTTGAAGGAGACGCCCTGAGAGTGACACTTAAATAAGGCATGAATACAAAAGTTTTATCAGTACTTGAATACAACAAGATAACGCAAAAGCTGGCAGATTATGCAAGTTCCGCACCCGGTAAGGATATGTGTCTGAAACTTGTGCCTCTCTCAGATATTGATCAGATAGAAGAAGCACAGATCAATACACAGGATGCGTTTAACAGACTTATCCGCAAGGACGGCATCAATTTCGGAAGCAACAAGGATGTGACCTTAAGCATGAAGAGCCTGGAGATAGGCGCCTCTCTTTCAGCCCCCGAACTGCTTTTAACGGCAAAGTTTCTGGCAAATGTCAATCGTGTCAAAGCATACGGACGAAAGGAAAAACCTGATGAGCCGGATGATTCGCTGACGGGATTTTTTGAAGAACTGGAATCTCTTACCCAGATTGCAGAAGAGATAAACAGATGCATACTTTCCGAGGATGAGATAGCGGATGATGCCTCGACAACGCTTAAAAAGATAAGACGGGATATATCTGCGACCAATGATAAGATACACAGTCAGCTGACAAGTATGCTGAGCGGTTCCGTAAGGAGCTATCTTCAGGATGCTGTTATCACCATGCGTGACAATAGATACTGCATACCCGTAAAGGCTGAATATAAGAGCCAGGTTCCCGGGATGATACACGATCAGTCATCTACCGGTTCTACTGTATTTATAGAACCGGCGGCAGTTGTTAACCTTAACAACAAGATAAGGGAACTGCTCATGGAAGAGCAAAAAGAGATAGAGGTAATACTGGCAGATCTGAGTGCAAAACTTGGTGAATATACCGAGCAGATAATAGAAGACCAGAAGATAATGACAAGGCTGGACTTCATATTCGCAAAGGGAAGACTTGCCATAGAACAGAATGCTTCAAGGCCGGTATTCAACACCGAACACATAATTAACATCAGGAAAGCCAGACATCCTCTTTTGCCCAAGGATAAAGTCGTACCCATAGATATAAAGCTGGGCGAGGAGTTTGATCTGTTAATCGTCACGGGACCGAATACCGGAGGAAAAACTGTTTCACTTAAGACTGTGGGACTGCTTTCACTGATGGGGCAGGCAGGACTTCATATACCCGCAGGCGACAGGTCCAGACTTTCGATATTTAAAAAGATATATGCCGATATCGGAGATGAACAGAGCATAGAGCAGAGTCTGTCTACTTTTTCCGCACATATGAAGAACATAGTGGCGATACTTAAGAATGCGGACGAGGACAGTCTGTGTCTTTTTGACGAGCTTGGAGCCGGTACGGATCCTACAGAAGGAGCGGCACTGGCCATAGCGATCCTTGAGCATTTGCATGACAGAGGGATAAGGACCATGGCGACAACGCATTACAGCGAACTTAAGGTATATGCGCTTTCGACTTCATTTGTGGAAAATGCCTGCTGTGAATTCGACGTTGAGACATTAAGCCCCACATACAGGCTTCTTATCGGTATACCCGGAAAGAGTAATGCATTTGCCATATCAAAAAGACTCGGACTTAAGGACAATATAATAGAAGCCGCAAAGCTTCAGATAGAAAAAGACAAGGAAAGTTTTGAGGATCTTATAAGTGACCTTGAGACCAAGAGAGTTGTTTTGGAGCGTGACAGAGAGGAGATCTCTCAGTCAAAGAAACGCATAAAGGAACTTGAACAGGCTCTTGAGAAAAAACAAAACCGCATAGATGAACAGAAAGAGAATATATTAAGGCAGGCAAGGGAAGAAGCAAGAGAGATCTTACAGGATGCCAAAGAGACGGCGGATGATATGATCATGTCTCTAAACAAGGCAAACCAGGGAATAGACGTAAGAGAACTTGAGAAAAAGAGAAGTGAATTGAGAGGCAAGATAGGCCAGACAAATTCAAAGCTTTCTCTTAATACGGAAAAACCAAAAAATAAATCTCTTAAACCGGAAAAGCTAAAACTGGGTGATGATGTCAAGGTTTTATCAATGGGTCTTAAAGGGATCGTGAACAGTTTGCCTGATTCAAAGGGGAATCTCTTTGTACAATGTGGTATCATAAGAACGAAGGTAAATATATCCGATCTTGAGCTGATTGAAGAAGACAGCATAAAGGAGACTGTTTCAAAGAAAAACAGATCCAACATGAGCCAGATAAAAATGAGCAAGAGCTACAGTATATCTCCTGAGATCAATCTTTTGGGAAGGACTGTGGACGAAGCCATTCATGAACTGGACAAGTATCTTGATGATGCTTATCTTGCCCATCTTCCAAGCGTAAGGATAGTTCACGGCAAGGGAACCGGAGCATTAAGAAATGCTGTCGTGAATCATTTAAAGCGTGTAAAATATGTTGCGAGCTTCAGGCAGGGTGAATTCGGAGAAGGCGACGCAGGTGTAACTATAGCGGTATTTAAGGAGAATTGATATGGCTGTTTCAAAGCAAAGAATAATGATCGTTGATGATGACAACAACATAGCGGAGCTTATATCACTCTATCTTATAAAGGAGTGTTTTGAAGCAGAGATCTATAATGACGGGGAATCTGCACTTGAGGCACTGGATACATACAAGCCGAATCTTATTCTTCTCGATCTTATGCTTCCCGGAATGGACGGATATCAGGTATGCCGTGAAGTGAGAGCCCGCAGCAACACGCCGATCATCATGCTTTCAGCCAAGGGAGAAGTATTTGATAAGGTACTGGGGCTTGAACTGGGTGCCGATGATTACATGGAAAAGCCTTTTGACACAAAGGAACTCGTGGCAAGGGTAAAATCCGTACTCAGAAGATACAAAGCCGTTCCGGAGACTGTCACGGAGACTATAGATAAATGTGTTGAGTATCCGGATCTTATCATCAATCAGACAAATTATTCTGTTATATATATGGGGAAAAATGTGGATATGCCACCAAAGGAGCTTGAGCTCTTGTATTTTCTGGCGGCAAGTCCGAATCACGTATTTACCAGAGAACAGCTTTTGGATCAGATCTGGGGATACGAATATATGGGTGATACCAGAACAGTTGATGTGCATATCAAACGTTTAAGAGAAAAGATCAACGATCACGAATCGTGGAAAATAGCCACCATCTGGGGCATAGGTTACAAGTTTGAGGTAAGAGCATGAGGAAAACCCTCTATCTGAAGCTTATTCTTGCATATATCATATTCGGCATATTTGGATTCATCATGGTATCCACATTTGCCTCTTCAATGACTCTTGAGCATCTTGTCAGGGAACAGGCTGAGAAGATGTATGGTGAAGCTACGCTCATTGCCAATACCTACGCGACTGATCTTTACAACAACCAGACATCTCTCGATGCGGTTCAAAAGCAGCTGGATGCTTTGGATACCTATCTTGATGCGACCATATGGATAATAAACCCTTCAGGTCGTCTTATTGTGGAATCATCTTCCGTACTTGATATAAATGAAGAAAAGATAGTCGAGAATTTTGACTCGACAGTGACCCTCGGTTCATATTATACGACCGGGGATTTCTTCGGTTACTTTAAAGAGGATATGTTAAGCGTATATGCTCCGATCACGACTGACTTCACTGTAAAGGGATATGTTGTGATCCATACATCGATGAGGGATATAAAGGCATCAACGGAATCCTTACTGTCTATCTCATATCTTTTGCTGATACTGCTGTTTTTGCTCTCACTTATAATACTGTTATTCTTTACGGAATTTGTATATGTGCCCATAAAGAGGATCACGGAAGCCACAGAGCATTATGCGACGGGTGATATGAACTATGAGCTTTCGATAGACAGTGATGACGAACTCGGTTATCTTGGAGGGGCCCTTGCCTACATGGCTCACAAGGTTGCAACGGCAGAAGAGGATCAGAAGAAATTCATAGCAAATGTATCACACGACTTCAGATCGCCGCTGACATCTATAAAGGGGTATCTTGAAGCCATGATAGACGGTACGATACCCGAACAGATGCATGAAAAGTATTTAAAGGTCGTTTTAAATGAGACAGAGAGACTTACAAAGCTCACAAACGGTCTTTTGACATTAAACAATTTAAACATGACGGGCATGGTACTCGAAAAGACCATATTTGATATAAATCAGGTCATAAGGAGTGTTGTGGAATCCTTTGAAGGCACACTTCACAAGAAAAAGATCTCTGTCGATCTGGTACTCACCGGGGAGACTCTTTTGGTAGAAGCGGATATGAGCAAGATACAACAGGTCCTTTACAACCTTATGGATAATGCGATCAAGTTCTCTCATGATGATTCGGTCATAAAGCTGGAGACCACACAAAAGAGAAACAAAGTGTTTGTATCGGTTAAAGACAGCGGCATCGGAATACCCAAAGACAGTCTTAAACTCATCTGGGACAGATTTTACAAGACTGATCTTTCAAGAGGAAAAGACAAAAAGGGTACCGGCCTTGGGCTTGCCATAACTAAAGAGATAATAAAGGCTCACAATGAGAACATAAACGTTATCTCTACGGAAGGAGTCGGTACCGAGTTTATATTCTCGCTCTCTGTATATGAAGATGACGAGGATGACGATGTTTGATCATTTATGAAGATTGATATTAGCCGATGACGGTTATATAATAATTTTTTAGGGAAATTAAGGGACATTACAGGTAGGAGACGGTATGAAAATAGGATTTGACAATGAAAAATATCTGAAGATGCAGTCAGAGCATATCAGGGAAAGGATAAAGCAGTTTGATAACAAACTCTATCTGGAGTTTGGAGGAAAGCTTTTTGATGACTATCATGCATCAAGGGTATTACCCGGATTTGAGCCTGACAGTAAATTAAAGATGCTTATGCAGCTTAAAGAGCAGGCTGAGATCGTCATAGTCATAAATGCGGCAGATATAGAGGGAAACAAGATCAGAGGAGACTACGGGATCACATACGATGAGGATGTGTTAAGACTCATGGATGCATTTCAGGGCAGAGGACTCTATGTTGGAAGTGTATGTGTGACCAGATATGCAGGCCAGAAAGCTGCTGATAAGTTCATGGACAGACTTCATGAACTCGGAGTAAAGACATATAAGCATTACAACATAGAAGGATATCCCAGTGATGTGAATACCATAGTGAGCGAAGAGGGACTTGGTAAGAATGACTATATCGAGACCACCAAGCCGCTTGTGGTAGTAACGGCACCCGGACCCGGAAGCGGAAAGATGGCAACCTGTCTGTCACAGCTCTATCATGAGCATAAGAGAGGCATAAAGGCCGGATATGCGAAGTTTGAGACATTCCCCATATGGAATCTTCCTCTTAAGCATCCCGTAAATGTGGCATATGAGGCTGCGACCGCGGATCTGAATGATGTTAACATGATCGATCCCTTCCACCTGGAGGCTTACGGAGAGACCACAGTCAATTACAACAGGGATGTAGAGATATTCCCCGTACTGAATGCCATATTTGAGAGCATTTTAGGAACAAGTCCTTACAAGTCGCCTACAGACATGGGTGTAAACATGGCCGGAAACTGTATCATCAATGATGATATATGCAGACAGTCATCAGATCAGGAGATAATAAGAAGATACTACAAATGTCTTTATGATAAAAAATGCGGTAAGGATGTCAAGGATATCCAGTACAAGCTTGAGCTTTTAATGAAGCAGTCCTCTCTGACGGTAGAGGACCGTGTCGTTGTGAATGCGGCACTGGAGAGAGAAGAAAAGACGGGGCATCCCGCTGCGAGCATAGAACTTCCCGACGGAACAGTCGTTACGGGAAAGACAACGGATCTGCTCGGTGCATCGGCAGCAGTTCTTTTAAATGCCATAAAGGAGTTGTGCGGACTTGATCATAAGCTTCATCTTGTAAGTCCCGAAGCTATAGAGCCCATACAGAAATTAAAGATAGGATATCTGGGAAGTCAGAATCCACGTCTTCATACAGATGAGATACTGATAGCCCTTTCAATATCGGCAGCAACAGATGCAAATGCTAAACTCGCACTTGAGCAGTTGCCGAAGCTTAGAGGATGCGATGCGCATTCTTCAGTAATGCTCTCATCAGTAGATGAGCAGACATTTAAAAGGCTTGGAATGTATCTGACCTGTGAGCCCAAGTATGAGGCAGACAACAAGAAGTATCACAAGCATTGATCTTTCATGACTCCCGAGAGTGTTTACATGTCGGGAGTCTTTTTTTGCAACTTACCATCGGATTTATTACCTGTTACTTATAAAGCATTTACTTTACAGAGAGAATGAGTAGAATGATATCATGAAGATACGGATTGAGCTTGATGACAGCTTACAGGAGCAGGAGATCATAATCAGAGCACCGGAGCTGACACCTGAGATATCACAACTGCAGAAGCTTATCGGCGATGCCACAAAGGCAACAAAATCGTTGGAGTTTTATAAAGGTGATACAAGAGTGTATATATCAACAGAAGAGGTTCTGTTTTTTGAGACTGATGAAAAGGGGATCAGTGCTCATACAGGTAATGACCGCTACGAGATAAGATACAAGCTCTACGAACTTGAGCAGATGCTTCCGTCATACTTTATGAGAGTATCCAAGTCGACAATACTCAACATAAGAGAGATCTTTACGATCGACAGAAGCTTATATGCATCAAGCGTTGTTTCATTCAGAGACACGCACAAGCAGGTATTCGTATCGAGACACTATTACAAGACTTTGACAGAGAGATTGGAAAGCAAAGCATAATGGTGCATGGGTCTGTAAAAGGAGGAAATCCAAGGAGGTAAGTTTTTATGAAACAGGGAAAGAATATTGCATGGGGAATTATATTTATAATAGCCGCTGTGATGGTACTGTTAAACGGATTTAACATAACCATCGGTTTTCCTATCTGGAAGGTATTGATATCCATATTTCTGGTTATGTGGCTTAAGCATGGTTTGGAGCAGAAGGACTGGGCGAGCATCATCTTCCCGATAGTATTTCTTGTATGCGCATGGATAGATGATCTTGGTATATCCAAAGCAACCGTCTTCTTCGCAGCATTTTTGGCAGTTATCGGTCTTTCGTTTTTGTCGGGGGGCAGGAACAGGATGTTTAAAAAAGATGATCTGGAGCGCATAGAAGACAAGAGCATGGGTTCATCCGATGACGGAACAGCAAATTCAAACGACAATGTATTCTCGTTTTCAACTTCATTCGGTTCAGGTGTTAAGTATGTAAAGGCTGATAACTTCTCTGAAGGAAAGGTCAGCTGTTCATTCGGCGAAGCAAAGATCTATTTTGATGATGCACAGATTCACAACGACGAAGCATACGTCTATGTAAACAACAGTTTCGGTACGGTAAATCTGTATGTGCCCAAGGAGTGGTATGTTACAAATGAAGCCGGAGTTATGTTTGGCGGAGTTGAAGAGAGAAACAGGAGCATCACAACCGGAAGTCCCAAGTTAAGGATAGTAGGAAGCGTAAAATTCGGATGTGTTGCTGTTACATACATCTAAAAGATTAGCAATCTTACAGGTCGCGCCTTTAAAGGGGGAGGGTGCGGCCTTTTTCTTTTTAGTAAATAATTCGGGGAAAAATATAGAGTTTGTCCATTGTTAAGCGTCATATATGCTGATAAAATGTTTTTCAGTACGTCTACAATGGGATAATGGGAAGTATGAACTACAGAAGATTTATTATTTTAATTCTCATATGTGCAATTCTTTTGACCGGATGCGGAAACAAGGCATACAAGTCGATCACTGATATTTCCAGAACCATGTATCAGAAAAAAGAATATCAGATCACTCCCGTGCAAAAAGGAGATCTTGAACCGATCCTTAAGCTCAAACTGGCAAGGCAGGAAACTGAAAAGATAAGCTACAGTGTTGATGAGAGCGATCTGGAAATGGAAGAGATCTTAGTCAGTATCGGTGATCATGTAAGTGCAGGTCAGATGCTTATCACATTCAAATCCGAAGATATCAAAAAGAATATAGAAAAATACAGTTCGGAACTGACAAAAAAGCAGCTTCTTTTGGATCATTACAAGCGTATGTACAATGTCGATTATGCCGACAGGGATGAAAAATACGCCGTTATCCTTGAAGAGCTTGAAGATGATGTTGAACTGGCAAAGCTGTATCTTGCCGAGGAGCAGGAAAGATTTGATAAGTGCCAGATCAAGGCGGAACGCGACGGTATCATATCATTTATCAGCAAAAATATTGTCAGCGGAATAGCCGAACCCGGAGAGACTCTTGTTACCCAGATCTGCGGTCAGACTCAGTATACAGCCAATACAAAGGACAGTTTCGCTTTTAATATCGGTGATGTTTATGAAGCTCAGACCCAGGATGCGGACTATGAGATGGAAGTTGTAGATGTGATTGATGAAAGCGATTTCAGCAGGACCATAGTCTTTGTTCCCAGGGATGATTCTGTTGAGATCACAGAAGATATAACAATGGACATAAAGAAAGGAAAGCTTTCTGATTGTGTCTATGTTCCAAAGCTTGTCGTTTATTCGAAGAATGATAAAAAGTTCGTATATGTCGTAAAAGAGGACGGATTTTTAGAGGGGCGCTTTGTAGAAACGGGTGAAGAGATCGATGACTGGGTAGTCATTAAGAGCGGACTTGACGGAACGGAAGAGGTAGCGTTTACAGAATGAGAAGATTTGGCGGATTGATCAGGACAACTTCATTAATACTCACTCTTTCCTTACTCCTTAGCGGTTGTGCCCAGGAGAGGGAGGTTCCTGTTTTGGAGGAACCCGTTACGGAGAGAGAGCTGTTCAGACCTGTCACACGTATGGATGTCGGTGAGTTAAAGGTAAGCATAGGAAATGTGACTCCCATGCCTTACTGTCATTATTTTGAAAGACAGACTATCATCGATGAGATCAACTGTACCGTCGGTCAGTATGTCAACAAAGGAGACGTACTTGTAACAGCCGATACCGAGTCAATGAAAGAGGAACTCGTGGAGATGCAGGCATCATTAAAGCTGCTTGTTGATGAACATGCCGCAAAGGAGCCTTTGCATGATCTGAATATAAAAATACTCAGTTCAAAACGTCAGGAGTGCCTTTACAGATATGATGAAGAGGGCGCATCGCAGTATACCACCGAGATAAAAAAGACAGAAGAGGATCATACATACGATGAAGAACTCTATGCCTACATGGTGGATTATTACCAGTCAGAGATAGCAAAGCTTGAAAAGAGCATAAATGAAAAGACGATAAAGGCAAAAGTATCGGGATATGTAACTTACATAAAGGATACTTCAAAGGGAAGTACTGCCAAGAACGAAGAAGCGATAGTGATAGTAAGTGATTTTGATGACCTTTATATAGAGGTTCCGGATATCACGACAGCGACAAACACATACGGCAAGTACGAAGTAAAGTATGCCATCATTAAAGGCAATGAAGTTCCCATCGAAGAGATGGAGTATTCATCAAAGGAACAGGTATATGCAAAATCACAGGGTAACTATCCATGTGTCAGATATAAAACACTGACGCCTCAGGATCTTAAGATCGGAGAGACAGTGATACTGTGCTTTGTAAGAAGAGACAGGCAGGATGTCCTCACAGTGGGATACGATTCATCAAATTCGGATGAAAACGGTATTTATGTTTATGTTAAAAAAGATGACGGAAGTCTGGAAAAAAGATATATAGAGATCGGCATCACAGATGATTACTATTATGAAGTCTTAAGCGGTCTTGAAGAGGGCGAGGAGGTTTTATACACCCAGGAATCGGTAGCTCCCGTATCATATGAGGAATATACGGTAGTGACGGGAACACAAAGAACATCGGTCCTCGGTTCTAATCTTAAGAAAGCAGAGATAGTCAACACGGCTTATTTCACACCCTGCGACGGAAAGATCGAGAGTCTGAATGCGGATCCCGGACAGGAGGTCCATAAGGGTGATGTTTTGGCTGTGATAGACAGCGGAAGCGGAGAAGCCGCGATCAAGGAGATCGAAAATGAGATAAAGCATCTTAACATGGACTATGAGAAATACGTAAAGGATGCGGATAAGAATATAAAAACAATGACTGTACAGGGTCTGCAGCTTCTTACGGTGATCGAGCAGGGCAAGGAATACGGTACCTTAGGTGAGCATGATGAGGATGCGATCAACTGTCAAAAGGATGTGTTTGATCACCAGGTCAGTATCGCAAAGATTGAAAAGGAAGTAAGAAGGATCGAATACGAAGATTCTCTTGCAAGATTAAACAGACAGATATCCAAGATCAAAAAGAACAATAACGGAAGCGGAAAGATCAGCGTTATAGCAAAAGAAGACGGAGTGGTCTCTTCGCTGTATGTAAAGGAAGGCGATATTGTTAAATACGGAGGAGATAAGTATCTTTTGCTTTCCTGCACCAGATCTGTGGAAGGAATAGGAAGCCTGTCTGTTGGAAAGGGAAGCGAGATCCCGCCTTTAGGATGTTCGATAGAGATATCCATAAACGAATCGGATGATAAATATACAGGTAAAGCCATAAGCTGCATAGTTGGAGGAAAAGCTTATGCATTTACCGAGGATGATAAGATAAGACTTTCGGTATGTGAAAGCTCGGGAGTCAGCAACACCAAGTCTGTTTTGTTTGAACTTGATGACAAGGAATTCTTTGACAAGGTAAAGATAAAAGACTGTGAACCAAAGATTCAGGTTCTTTATGCGGAAGATCTTGTTATAGTTCCGGGAAGTGTTGTTTACAAAGAAGAAAACGTAATAACTTCCAAGATGAGATACTTTGTCTGGAAGATAATGGACGGAAAACCCGTCAAACAGTATGTAGTAAAGGGAAGTACATACGGTATCGGTGATGAAGCCAGCGTTGTTATCCTTCGCGGCTTAGAGCCGGGTGATGTGCTTGCAAAGGAATCAAGTGCGGCAAAGGCAGCCGGTAACGAGGAGCAGTAAGCAATAGATGTTAAATTTTATCAGATACAAGATCACAAATAAAAAGCTATTGAACTGCAGCCTTCTTGTGGGTGTGATAATGCTGGCCGGTTTCTTATGCGTTTACCCTATGTTCAGAGAAGGAAGTTTAAACCGTCTGATACAGACAATGTTTGTGGAACAGGCAAAAGAGACCAGAGAGTACCCATGCGCCATCTATTATACTGGTAGTGTATCCAACGATCGGTTTGAATCCGTGGATAAGATATGCGAAGAGATGGACGGTATAGAGAAAAAGTGGGCCAAAGGTCTTACATGTCCTAAACTTAACAGTCAGCGGATCCTTTATGTCAAGACAGGAAATGCTGATACAACTTTCGGCTCAAAATCAAGAGTTGTATCAATAGGTACTATCCCGAATCTGTATGATTATGCTGATCTTTTGTATGGTGTAAAGGCTGAGGATGCGGCAAACAGTACCAACGATATGGTCAAGGAGGCTTTAGCCGGTGGCGCTTATCCGTGTGTGATCTCACAGTCTGTTATGGACAGATACGGGCTTGTTGTCGGGGAGACTCTTTCATTTAAGTTTAAGATGTACAGCGGAGCCGATACGGCAAGCTTTATCGTAACGGGTATCGTAGAAGAAAAGGAAGACGATAATTACTTCTGGCATAACCGTTTAGAGGATTACAAGGATCTTCTTATACTGCCTTATGATGTATACGATGATGTTGTAAGGAAAAATGAGATCAATGAGACCTTTTACGATCTGGCCGTTATGTATGATTACACATATATAAACAGTGTAAATGCGATATCTTACAGAGGATTTTTGAAATGGCTCAATAATGAAGACAAGGCTGTAAAGAACAACTTCAGCAACATCCTCGGATCATATCTTATACAGGAAAAGAGCATAAGCCTCATACTTTTCGCATTTGAGCTGCCGATCGTGGCTTTGATGCTTCTGTTCCTTTACATGATATCCAGCAGGATCCTTGAAATGGAGACCACCGAGATAGCAATGTTAAAGAGCCGAGGCGTATCAAGAATAAAGATCATCGGTGTTTATGTTTTACAGTCATCGATAATCGCTTTGATAGGCTGCCTTATCGGACTGCCTGTCGGATATGCGATGTGTAAGATGGCGGCATCAACAAATGCATTCCTTTCATTCTCGATAAAGGATGTCAGCATATATGAACCGGTTGTAAGTATGATCCTTTTTGTGATATTGGCATTTGTACTTGCGGTGCTCTTTATGACACTGCCTGTAATAGGCCTGTCAAAACTTACTATCACAGAAAGAAAAGGATTAAGGATATCATCTTCAGGTACTCCTCTGTGGCAAAAGTATTTCTTTGATATCGCTCTCCTTATAGTTTCTGGATATCTTTTATATAACTATTACAAACAGAAAGATGCAATGGCGGTTCAGATCATATCGGGAGGAGCGGTCGATCCTGTCATCTTCCTTGATTCGAGTCTGTTTATCTTGGCATGCGGACTTTTGTTTTTAAGACTGACCGGCTATCTTGTAAGGCTGATATATCATATCGGGAAAAAGAAATGGAAACCTGCGGGATATGTTGCGTTTTTACAGATCATAAGAAATGCCAAAAGGCAGGGATTTATAACGGTATTTCTTGTAATGACCATAGCCATGGGCGTGTTTAATGCAAATCTGGCCCGTACCGTAAATGAGAATGTTGAAAAAAGGACAAACTATAACATAGGAACCGACTATGTTATCCAGGAAAGATGGATTTTAACCACTATCAAGCTTCAAAGCGGAGAGTTTACCTGGAAATACAAGGAACCCGATTACGAGAGATTTAAACTCTCACAAGACTACGGTATAGAGAGTCTGACAAAAGTGATGATAGACGAGAGCACTGATATAAAGGTCGGTGACAAGCTTGAAGTCGGAAACATGTTAATGGCCATAAGCACCAAGGAGTTTGGTGAAACTGCTGTTCTGGAAGGAAATGTGAATGATGAGCACTGGTTTAATTACCTGAATGCTTTAGGCAGGACACCCAAGGGAGTACTGATATCTTCCAATCTGGCTAAAAAATATGATCTTCATGAAGGAGACAGCATACATTACCTCCGTTACAGCCCTCTTGATCCAAAGAAAGCCGATCTTGATACATCAGCTGTGATCTGCGGTATAGTTGATGCTTTTCCGGGATATGAGAGTACGGTCTATGAGACGCAGTCGGATGGAAGCATCGAACCGAGAGAAAGATATCTTATAGTTGCCAACCTGCAGACAGTAATAAACAACAGAAGGATCACTCCTTATCAGGTATGGATGAGACTGTCACAAGATGCGGATACCGAAAAGATAGAAGAGGCTTTAAGAGCCAATAAGATTGATATAAAGAGTGTAAGTGACAGATCAAAGACCATCCAGAATCAGAGAGATTCTTCCATGATACAGATAACAAACGGTATGTTCTCCATAGGATTTATCATATCGCTGTTGATCTGTGCCGCAGGATTTTTGATCTACTGGATACTGACGATAAAAGAAAGAGAGATGCTTTACGGAATATATCGTGCAATGGGTATGAGCATGGGAGAGATAGTCACCATGCTTGTTACCGAGCAGATATTCAGTTCACTGCTTGCCGCACTGTCGGGATTTGCGGTGGGCGGAATCTCGACGCTTTTGTTCACAAAGCTGATATCTATCGTATATCTGCCCAGAAGACATAATCTGCCGATAGAGATATTCATCAAGGCACAGGACAGCATAAAGATGATCATCATTATAGGAGCAGCATTTGCCGTATGCTTCTATATCATAAGCAGGATACTTAAGAACATGAATATAACCAGTGCACTGAAGATGGGAGAGGATTGATATGTCAGAATATATGATTGAGACAAAAAATATCCATAAAAGTTTTCCCATAGGCAACAAGGAGACACTGGAAGTTTTAAAGGGTATTGATATCGTTGTACCCAAGGGTAAGCTTACTATACTCAAAGGTCGTTCCGGCTCGGGAAAGACGACACTTTTAAACATCTTAAGCATGCTTGACGATGCGACCGAAGGGACATTTTTGATCGATGATGAAGATGTGTCAAAAATGGACAGTTCGCTGAAAGAGAAATTCAGACGTTACAATATCGGATTTGTATTTCAGTCAGTAGCTCTTGTTCCGATAATGACTGCATACGAGAATGTTGATTTCGGACTTAAGCTGGCCGAGTACGAGGGCGACAAGGACGAAAGGATAAAGGAAGTACTAGGTATCGTGGGACTCGGAGGCCGTATGAGCCATATGCCTTCTCAGCTCTCGGGCGGTGAGAGACAGAGAGTAGCCATAGCAAGAGCTGTCGCTCATAAGCCGAAAATCATATTTGCGGATGAGCCTACGGGAGCACTTGATACGGCAGCAGGTATTGCTGTAATGAAGCTGTTTAGGGAACTCATAGACCGTGAAGGTATCACGATAGTCATGACTACGCATGACCCGAACCTGATGTCTTTGGGCGATGTGGTCTACAACATGGAAGACGGTATGTGTCAGGATGCAACGATCGTAGAGTCAAATAATTGATGAGGTATATATGTCACAGGAGAGTAATACGGCACCGGATAACATCTTGGTATGTGACGGTCTCGTAAAGATCTACAAAACTGAAGATATAGAAGTAATGGCACTGCAGGGACTGGATCTGGAGATAGGCAGAGGCGAGCTTGTTGCCGTCATCGGAAAGAGCGGAAGCGGAAAATCGACTCTTTTAAATATGATAGGCGGACTTGAGAAACCCACTGCCGGAAGGATATATGTTGACGGAAACGATCTGTTTGCCATGGAAGAAAAGGAACTGGTCAAGTACAGGCAGACCACTGTTGGATTTGTATGGCAAAACAGCGGTCAGAATCTTTTTCCCTACATGACGGCTGTGCAGAATGTTGAAGCACCGATGTTCTTTATGAAGGGAAGCAAGAAGGAACGCCGTGAAAAGGCCATGAACCTGCTTAAGCTGACGGGTATCGATCATAAAGCCGATTCCTATCCGCCGCAGATGTCGGGAGGAGAGCAGCAGAGAGTTGCGATAGCGGTTGCGCTTGCCTGTGATCCGAAAGTACTTTTGGCCGACGAACCGACAGGTGCCGTAGATTCGAAGACATCAAATATGATCCAGGATCTGTTCAGAAAGCTTAATGAAGAACTTGGTATCACGATCATCATAGTAACGCATGATATAAGTCTGGCAAATAAGGTATCGAGAGTTATCATGGTTTCCGACGGCAAGATAAGTACTGAGAAGATCATGAAAGATGAGTATAAGAGAAAGCTGGATGAGCTTTCCGCAGAAAACCTTGCACAGGTTGAATCACATGAGGAATACTCCGTTATGGACAAGGCTCACAGAGTACAGCTCAGCGAGGAATTCCTTGAAATGGCAGGTATCGATTCCAACAAGGTCAAAGTCGAAGTCAAAGACGGTAAGATCATAATTTCCAAATAAAAAATCCCCTTTTGGGGATTTTTTTATTTCATCAGTTTTCGTCCGATAAAGATCAAAAGACATGCACCGACAACGGAAGTGATTATGGTTCCGATTATGTTAGATGCCTGGAATCCTATGATCCTAAACAAGATACCGCCTACAAAACCACCGACGATACCGAGGATGATATTTCTGATCCATCCGCCCTGGCTCTTCATGATCACTCCGGCGATACAGCCTGATATCGCACCGATTATAAGACTTATTATAATACCCAATGTGTTCCACTCCTTTCTTTAAGACCGGTAAGACCGGACTGATTAAGTATAACATATATGCTGTTTCTTATCCAATTTCACTTTATACCTTAAGAGTACGAAGGTATGCCTTCTGCTCATCTGTTATACGATAGCTTTCAACTGACTTTTGAATCGCTTTGTTATGTGTCCATGAAGAAAGTCTTTTATCCTTTATGAAGGGTAGGATGACATCATACTGCTTGGCAAGAGCAGTTGCGAAATACCATGAGATCATCATGTTGACGTAATATTCTTCGGATCGTATCTTTGATATCCTTTCGGGATATCGTATATCAAAATCTTCATCCAGAAAGTGTTCCATGAGCATTCCTATACCGAATCTTAAGGTATAAGTCTTTTTTGAAGTCATCCATTTATCTATCCAAACGAGGAGTTCATCCTTGTGTTTTTTAAAGATCTTCGGGCTCATCTGATCACATGTTGCCCAGTTATCTACAAAAGGAAGAAAAGCATCCACTTTTTCAATACATGTATCATAGTCTTTTATCTCACAGAGAATAAAGGCATGCAACTGATCTTCATCAAAATACTGATGAGGCAGCGTATTTAGAAATTCATCGACATCATCCCGTTTAGCCAGCTGTTTGGCATATTTCCTAAGATCCGGAGTTCTGACACCTATCATGTCATCTACAGTTTTGCCGGGGATGAGTTTTACCTGAAAATCTCTGTATTTTGTATCCTGAAGACGAAATAGTTCATCTCGTATCTCTTCGTTTATCATTTTATCTATCCTTTACAATTTTGATATCATAATGATAGTCATTATCTGCCCGTCCGAAAACATCAACAAATACACTCGCTTCCATTGTCTCAAATCCTTTAGCGAGAAGCAGCAATACTTTCATGTCTCTTATCCTCTGTTATCTTATTTTTTCTTTGACTTTTCGGATTTCTTTTTCTTGTCCTTTTTTGCCTTGCTCTTTTTCTTTTTATCAAGATCTATCGTACGAAGTTCATCCGATTCATACTGACCCTTGAAGTATTCGAGAGCACCCTCGTCATAGAATTTTTCTTCTATGTTTTCTATATCACTGAGATCAGCCTGAGTCATATGTATGGCATCTGCTCTTTTTGTATCGGAAATGTCCGGTGTATCATTATCATCCTCCTGATGCTCATAATTGCTCTTGGGATCTTCCTCGTCGTATGAACCTGATTTGTAGAGTGCAAATTTTGCGGCAGCGGGACCGATAAGTTCATAGAGCACACTTGAAGCAAGTATGATGGTAAGAAGTGCTTCACCCATCTCTCCCTTTAATGCTCTTGCGCCCAACTCGGCAAGACCGATGGCAACACCGGCCTGAGGTATGAGCGCAAATCCCAGATATTTTTGTACGGAAGGATGAGTATGTACCATTTTGCTTCCTGCAAAGCTTCCCAGGAATTTACCTACTATCCTGATAAAGAAATATCCTATCCCTATCCATATAAGCGGCAGCGTTCCGAATGAACCCTTGCTGAAAAGAGCGCTTAAGTTAAACGATATACCAGATCTTACAAAGAAAAGCAGAAGTATGGGAGGGTTAAAGTAATTAAGCTGTTTAAACAGCTTGTCGTCATCTGTCATATTTATGTATACAGAACCCATTGCCATACATCCAAGAAGAGGGGAAGTTCCCAGGATGGAAGCTATTCCGCAAAACGTAAACAGCATTGCTATCGCTATTATGAGTCTGTTGTCGGTACTGTGTCTGTGACGCATGAACAGTACGATGAACCAGCCGAAAACACCGCCCAGGATGAGGACTCCTATATTTATGAAAAATGGTATCAGGCTTCCCGTTAAGCTTACAGTACTGCCTGCAAGATGTGATGTGGCAATGGAAATAGCGACACTGTATGCGATAAGACCCACGATATCATCAAGTGCGACAACCTGAAGGAGGATATCGACAAATTCGCCTTTCGCCTTTGTCTGTCTTATGGTCATCATTGTCGATGCGGGAGCCGTGGCAGCTGCAAGTGCAGCGAGTACCGTGGAGAATGCCAGAGGAAGTCTGAAAACGTAAAGACATAGTATGAGAATAAGTAAAGTTGACATTAAAGCTTCGAGTATGGTTATGATAAACACTTTCACACCGCTCTTTTTAAGAGTATCGAGTTTGAAGAATTCACCGATACCGAAAGCTATGAATGCGAGTGCTATATCCGGAAGAAAGGCCGTAGCATTTATAAATCTGTCAGAAACAAGATTAAGGACATAAGGGCCGATAAGAATTCCCGCAACTATATAAGCCGTCACATTGGGCAGCTTAAGCTTTTTGGTTATCCTTGTTACAAGGAAACCGGTAAGCAGCATGATCGAAATTGAAAGGATGTCTTCCGGTACATTCGACCCGGATGCAAATCTCTCATAAAATGCAGTCATATCAGCTTTATCTCCATGTCTGTTATGACTATATAATACCATATTTTACGATTGTTTATGCTATAATCGGAAAGAAAGGACAGTTGGTTATGGGAATAGATGTATCACGATTCATAAACAAACTGGATGAACATCTTACTCAAGGTGATATGAAGGGAGCAAAAGAGTGTCTTTTGTTCTGGGAAGGTGAGGCAAAAAGACTTGGCGATGAAAGAGGTCTGCTTACCGTGTTAAATGAATCTGTCGGTTTTTTCAGACGCATCGGAGATAAAGATTCAGCTCTAAGTGCAGTGAAAGAAAGCTTCTTACTGGTTGATAAGCTTGATCTTTCAAAGAGTATATCGGGAGCCACAGTATTTGTAAACTCAGCCACGGCCCTGTCTTCTTTCGGTCAGAAAGAGGAAGCGCTTAAGTTATATGATAAAGCTGCTTTATGCTTTGAAAAGGCCGATATGACATTTTCCTATGAATATGCTTCACTGCTTAACAATAAGGCGGCAACCCTCTATGAATTGTTAATGTATGATGAAGCAAAAAAGGACTGGCTTTATGCGATAGATATACTAAAGAAAATCGGTTTCCATGACGGTGAGATCGCGATATCTCTTTTAATGCTGGCGCATCTTACCTTTGACAGTGACGGTATGGCTTATGAGAAGGTAGAATCTTTACTGGATGAAGCATGGGAATATCTGAATTCCGATAACCAGCCCAAAGACTCAAGATATGCGGATGTTTTAAATAAATGTGTCTTCTCGTTTGAATATTTCAAACGTCCGATGGAAGCAAATGCATTGAGGGAAGTTATAAAGGAGATATCATTTTCATGAGATTTCCTCTGTGATAGAATATTAGATCATACGGACAAAACGAAAGGATGGATCAAAGATGAAAGTACTGGTTGTTGTTGATATGCAAAACGATTTCATAGATGCCGCTCTTGGTACAAAAGAAGCACAGGCGATAGTTGAAAATGTTAAGAAAAAGATTAAAGGTTTTAACGGAAAGAAGATCTTTACAAGAGACACGCATAAAACTGATTACCTTAATACTCTTGAAGGAAAAAATCTTCCTGTAGAGCATTGTATCAAGGGAAGCAACGGATGGCAGATATCTTCGGTCTTACCCGTATCCGATGATGACATGATAATAGACAAGCCCACATTCGGATCAAAGGAACTTGGTTTATATCTTGAAAATCTTGCAAAAGAAAACACGATAGATGAGATAGAAGTGATCGGTCTTTGTACGGATATATGCGTTATATCAAACGCACTTCTCATCAAGGCGTTCTTACCTGAGATACCTGTAACGGTAGATTCCTCATGTTGTGCGGGAGTAACACCAAAGAGTCATGAAACGGCACTTGAAGCCATGAAGATGTGCCAGATAAATATCATATAAGGATGAGGTATAAGGATATGTTTGATGCTAAAAAAGTTAAAGATGAATGTGTTGCGTGGATAAGAAAGTTTTTTGAAGACAACGGGCCGGGCTGTAATGCGGTTTTGGGAATAAGCGGAGGAAAGGACAGTTCCGTTGTAGCGGCTTTATGTGTTGAGGCTCTGGGAAAAGACAGAGTTGTTGGCGTTCTTATGCCTTGCGGTGATCAGCCTGACATAGACATGTCTTATCTTTTAGTCAATCATCTTGGTATAAAATACTATGTTGTGAACATAAAAGATGCGGTTGAAGGACTTAAGTCAGCCATTCCTTCAGACCTTGAACTCACAAGTCAGACAATCATAAATCTGTCGCCGAGAATACGAATGGCTACGGTATATGCAGTCTCACAAAGCTGTAACGGACGAGTTGCGAATACGTGTAATCTTTCTGAGGACTGGGTGGGATACTCAACCAGATACGGTGATGCAGCAGGAGATTTCAGTCCCCTTGCCCATCTTACCGTTCAGGAGGTTAAGGCTATCGGAAGAGAACTGAAACTCCCCGAAGAACTGATAGAAAAGGTTCCTTCGGACGGACTCTGCGGAAAGACGGATGAGGACAATCTCGGATTTACCTATGCCGAACTCGACAGATATATCAGAGAAGGAGTGATAGACGATCTAGACCACAAGGCGTTAATAGACAGAAAGCATAGGATGAATCTGTTCAAGCTTCAGATCATGCCCGGATTTGATCCCGGTATAGAAGAAAAAGCAGACAGATAAGATAAACAATGCAATTGATATGCATTAAACCAGACGGATATATCCTGGTTTTTGTATTAAATGATCATATTTTTTTCACAGAAATTTAATTGCTTTTAGATTTTTTAATCTCTATAATTGTATCATGCCGTTTCAGGCATGATACTTTCGTTTTGAGGATAATTTTATGAGCGATATAGAAGGAAACAACAGATATAATTCCGGTGATTCCGAACAGGGAGGATACAGCGGAAGAAACAATAGCAATAATAACAATAACAATGACAACGGAAACAATAATCAGGGCAACAGGAATAACAGCAACATGCCGCCCAAGAAACAGAGCCTGCTCTTTCTTGTAATAGCGGTGCTTCTTACCCTGATAAGCATGAGTCTTTTCATGAATCTGTTTTCGGGTGATGCATCTCAGGAGATCACATACGACGAGTTTTTGCAAAAACTTGATGCTGGAGAGATAGCTACCGTAGAAATAAAGTCGGATACATTAAACATCATTCCTAAGACGGAAGGTGATAATGCTCAGACTACAAAGGATCCTCTTCAGGATCTGTATACACCTGCATTCAATCCTTTTGGTGCGGAAGCTCCTCAGATCACATACTACACAGGTATAACCGAAAGCGGTGATGTACTGGTGGAGAGACTGACCAAAGCAGGTGTTGAGATAAAGACATATATTCCGGATAACTCAGGATGGATACTGTCAATACTTTTGACATATGTGCTTCCGATCCTTCTTATCTGGTTCTTACTCTCGTTTGCATATAAGAAGATGGCAGGAGGCGGAGGTCCCATGGGAGTGGGCAAGTCAAATGCCAAGGTATATGTTCAAAAAGAGACAGGTGTCACATTTGACGATGTTGCGGGTGTAGATGAAGCCAAGGAATCATTGGTTGAAGTGGTTGATTTCCTTCATGATCCCGGCAAGTATACCAAGATAGGAGCCAAGCTTCCAAAAGGTGCATTGCTCGTAGGCCCTCCCGGAACAGGTAAGACTCTTCTTGCAAAGGCTGTAGCGGGTGAGGCACATGTACCATTCTTTTCACTTACGGGTTCTGATTTCATAGAACTTTATGTCGGTGTCGGTGCAAGCCGTGTTAGAGATCTTTTCAGGGAAGCCAACAAGAACGCTCCCTGTATCATATTTATAGATGAGATAGATGCTATCGGTCGAAGCCGAGATTCAAAATACGGCGGAGGAAATGAAGAAAGAGAGCAGACTCTTAATCAGCTTTTGAGTGAGATGGATGGATTCGATCCCTCAAAGGGTGTTTTGGTACTCGGTGCGACAAACAGACCGGAGATCCTTGATAAGGCATTGCTCCGTCCGGGACGTTTTGACAGACGTATTGTTGTTGAAAGACCCGACGTCAAAGGCAGGGAGGCAATCCTTAAAGTTCATGCCAAGGATGTCAAGATGGATGAGACGGTGGATCTTAAGGAGATAGCACTTGCCACAGCCGGTTCCGTAGGTTCGGATCTTGCAAATATGATAAATGAGGCTGCCATCAATGCAGTAAAGGGTAAGCGCGAGTTCGTAAGTCAGCAGGATCTTATGGAAGCAATAGAGCAGGTAATGGTCGGTAAGGAGAAGAAAGACCGTATCATGAGCAAGGAAGAGAGAAAGATCGTATCTTATCATGAGATTGGTCACGCCCTTGTCACAGCTCTTCAAAAGAACACGGAGCCTGTCCAGAAGATAACTATCATACCAAGGACCATGGGAGCTCTCGGTTATGTCCTTCAGGTACCTGAAGAGGAGAAATATCTGGAGAGTAATGTTGAACTCAAAGAGAAGCTTGCCATATATATGGGCGGTCGTGCCGCTGAAACGATCGTATTTGGAAGCATAACAAGCGGTGCTGCAAATGATATCGAGCAGGCGACCAATCTTGCCAAGAACATGATTACCAGATTCGGTATGAGTGAGAGATTCGGTCCGATGGGTCTTGCCACGATCGAAAATCAGTATCTGTCGGGAGGAGCACATTTAGAGTGTTCAGATGTGACTGCAGCTCAGATAGACGAAGAAGTCAAGAACATGCTCAAAGAAGCATTTGAGACAGCGAAAAATCTTCTCGAGGAAAACAGAGAAGTCATGGATAAGCTGGCTGAATTCCTTATTGAGAAAGAGACTATCACAGGCAAGGAATTCATGAAGATATTCAGAGAGCTTAAGGGAATACCGGAACCTGAAGAGGAAAAGAGTGAAACTTCTTCTGAAACAGAAACCGATGACAAGAATGAAACTGTTAAAGAAGCAGATAGCGAAGTGAAAGAAGACACTGACGAGGTAGAGTCTGAAGAAATAAACGAATCATCAGAGGAAACGGCTGATGGAGAAACTGTTTGATATACAGGAAGAATTAAAGAAACTCCCCCATGAACCGGGGGTGTACATTATGCATGATAAGAGCGATGCGATCATCTATGTGGGTAAAGCGAAAGACCTGCATAGTCGCGTACGCTCTTATTTTCGTGAGAATATCGGAAGAGGCCCGTGGATAGACCGTATGGTCAGGCTCATTACATATTTTGAATACATAGTGACCGATTCCGAACTCGAATCCCTTGTGCTTGAGAATAACCTTATAAAAGAGCATCGTCCAAAGTACAACACCATGCTCGTGGATGACAAGACCTATCCTTATATAAAAGTGACGGTTGATGACGAATTTCCGAAGATCGTGCTGACAAGAAAGGTAAAGAAGGACAGAGCAAGGTATTTTGGACCATATACGAGTGCTCTTGCCGTAAGGGATACTATAGAGCTGGTAAACAAGATATATAAACTGAGGACATGTAACAAGTACATCAAAGAAGGTCAGGTAAATGACAGACCCTGTTTAAACTATCACATGGGTCTTTGCATGGCACCTTGCAGGGGAAATATATCAGCAGGCGATTATTCAAAGAGTGTGGATGAGGCATTGTCTTTCCTTGGAGGAAATGTTAAAGACGTTCTGGCAGATCTTGAGAAAAAGATGTTAAAACAGTCTGAGGATTTATTGTTTGAAGAGGCGGCCTCGACCAGGGATCTGATAGCCAGTATAAAACACACGACCCAGAAACAGAAGATAACCGACAGCGACCTTGATGACAAGGATGTGATCGCCATGTCAAAAAGCGAATCGGATGCTGTTGTCCAGGTATTCTTTATCAGGGCTGGAAAACTGATAGGGCGTGAACACTTCTATATGAAGGGTGTGGAGGACAGACAGCCCCAGGGCATAATGGAAGACTTTGTAAAGCAGTTTTATGCGGGTACCCCGTTCATACCAAAAGAGATCATGCTTCAGTACGATATAGATGATGTCGAACTTTTGGAAAGCTGGCTGAGTGATAAAAGAGGCAGCAGGACATATATCAGGATACCAAAGGCCGGAAAGAAGGAAAAACTGGTCGAACTTGCCGCTAAAAATGCGGATCTTATACTTTCGAGAGATAAAGAGAGGATAAAGAAGGAAGAGGGCAGAACGATAGGTGCCGTAAAGGAGATCGAGGAAATAACCGGTATAAAAGGCATCAACCGTATGGAAGCATTTGATATATCCAATATCAGCGGATTTGAAAATGTGGGTTCCATGGTGGTATTCGAAAAAGGCCGTCCGAAGAAGAGCGACTACAGGAAGTTTAAGATTAAGACAGTCAGCGGTCCGGATGATTACGCCTGCATGAGAGAAGTCCTTACAAGACGATTCCTTCACGGCATGGAGGAAGCAAAGAACATCGAGGACAGTGAGTACGGAAGCTTTACGAGATTTCCGGATCTGCTACTTATGGATGGCGGAAGAGGACAGGTGAACATAGCGCTTCAGGTTTTGGGAGAGCTTCATCTGGATATTCCGGTATGCGGTATGGTAAAGGATGACAATCACAATACCAGAGGGCTTTATTACAACAATGTCGAGCTGCCGATGGATACCCACAGCGAAGGATTCAAACTGATAACAAGGGTGCAGGATGAAGCACACAGATTTGCCATAGAGTTCCACAGATCATTAAGGAGCAAGGATCAGGTAAGGTCTGTGCTTGACAACATACCCGGAGTCGGAGAGACAAGAAGGAAAGCTCTCATGAAGCATTTTGACAGCATAGATCAGATAAGATCGGCGGATGCAGAAACGCTCTCAAAAGTGCCCGGGATACCCAAAAACGTGGCTCAAGATATATATTCTTTTTTCCACGACGATATGTTAAAATGATACTCGTAGGCTAACTTTCATATCATTTTCTTAAGGGAGACATATATGGCAAGTGTAAAATTAAGTGAGATCATCGAAAGGATGAAGCTTGAGAATCTTACACCTGAGATAGATATCAGCAAGTCTAAGATTACTCAGCCGGATATTAACAGACCTGCTCTTCAGATGGCAGGATATTTTGAACATTATGAAGCGACAAGACTGCAGATAATCGGTTTTGTCGAATATACCTATATGCAGAGTATGGAGCCTGAGATGCAGAAGGACATATATGACAAGCTCTTGTCTTATCCCATTCCAGCTATCATCTTCTGCAGAGAGCTCATCCCCGATGAGCTGTTTATAAAGACTGCAAAGGAAAAGGGAGTTCCGCTCCTTATGACAAAGAAGGCTACCAGTGCATTTACCGCTGAGATCATCAGATGGTTAAACGTAAAGCTTGCACCCTGCATCACTGTTCACGGTGTTTTGGTCGATGTTTACGGCGAAGGTCTTCTCATAACAGGCGAGAGCGGTATCGGTAAATCCGAGGCTGCACTTGAGCTCATCAAGCGTGGACACCGTCTTGTAACAGATGACGTTGTTGAGATAAGAAAGGTATCAGACGAGACACTTATCGGAACCGCACCTGCAGTAACAAAGCACTTTATTGAGCTTCGCGGTATCGGTATCGTAGATGTTAAGACTTTGTTTGGTGTATCCAGCGTTAAGGAGACACAGAACATCGACCTGGTCATCAAGCTTGAGGACTGGGATAAGGATAAGGAGTACGACAGACTTGGTCTGGAGGAAGAATATATAGAATATCTCGGTAACAAAGTTGTGTGTCACAGCATACCTATCCGTCCGGGACGAAATCTTGCGATCATCTGCGAATCTGCAGCTGTTAATCACAGACAGAAGAAGATGGGTTACAATGCGGCCCAGGTATTGTATGAGCGTGTTCAGGCATCTTTGGCACAGAGACGAGAGGAAGAGGATTGATGAAGAAATATGTATTCGGTGTTGATGTAGGCGGCACCACGGTTAAGATCGGACTGTTCAGTCCCGAAGGAGAGATCAGGGAAAAGTGGGAGATACCGACACGAAAGGAAGACAACGGAGATCATATAATCGCCGATATTGCCGACAGCATTAAGGATAAGATGAATGCTCACGGTATTGACAGAACGGACGTCATAGGTATAGGACTCGGTGTTCCGGGACCCGTAAAGGAAGATGGAACCGTATTGCTGGCAGCAAACCTTGGATGGGGCAAGAGAAATATCGCCATGGAACTCTTTGATATCATAAAGATCCCAGTTATGGCGGGCAATGATGCCAATGTAGCAGCACTCGGAGAGATGTGGCGCGGAGGCGGAAGAGGTTACAAGAACATGGTTGCCGTAACACTCGGAACAGGTGTAGGCGGCGGTATCATCATTGGCGGAAAGATCTTAAGCGGTGCTACTGGCGCAGGCGGAGAGATAGGTCATATCCACCTTGATGACAATGAGACTGATACATGCGGATGCGGAGGACACGGTTGTCTTGAGCAGTATGCTTCTGCAACAGGTGTAGTGCGTATCGCGAATAAGAAGCTGGCCGGAACCGATAAACCCAGTCTTTTAAGAGATACTGAAGTATCTGCAAAGAGTGTCTGGGATGCCGTTAAGGAAGGTGACGAATTGGCAATAGAGGTTGCGAATGTTTACGGAGAATATCTCGGTAAGGGACTCGCAGCAGTGGCAGATGTGGTAAATCCTGATGTATTTGTTATCGGTGGCGGAGTTTCCAAAGCCGGCGATATCCTGATTGATTACATGAAGCCATATTTTGAGAAATATGTTTTCCCCGGAGCAAAAGGAGCAAAATTCACACTTGCGCTTCTGGGAAATGACGCAGGAATATACGGAGCAGCAAAATTGGTTCTTGAATAACGGAGTAATATGGTAGATCCGGCAATCATCGAACAGATCAAATGCATAGTGACCCCCGAAAATGTCCGTATTGACGAGCCGATGAGCTTACATACGACTTTCAGGATAGGCGGACCCGCAGATGTCTTTGTTGAGATAATCAACGAACATGAGATCTCGCGGCTTATCGATCTGCTTAAAAGCAAGGATGTGCCGTATTTTATCATCGGGAACGGAAGCAACCTTCTCGTATCGGACAAAGGCTACAGAGGTGTGATCATTGAGATAGGATCAGGTTACAGCGGTTTAAGGATGATGGATGACATCATAGTCGCCAAAGCAGGAACCACCATGTCAAAACTGTCGCATTTCGCTATGGAGAATGAATTGACAGGACTTGAATTTGCAGGCGGCATACCCGGAACTGTGGGTGGCGGTATGATCATGAATGCCGGAGCATACGGCGGAGAGATGCGCCAGGTCGCATACAGAGTAAAGGTCATAATGCCTGATGGACAGGTAAAATATCTGACAAATGCCGAGATGGGGTTTGAATACAGGAATTCAAGGGCAAAAAGGGAAGGCTATATCGTACTTCAGGCGGAATTTATGCTTCATCACGGGGACAGACAGGTGATAGAAGGCATAATGCGCGATCTGACCGCAAAACGCAAGGAGAAGCAGCCTCTTGAATATCCTTCTGCAGGCTCCACATTTAAGAGACCTCAGGGTTATTACGCAGGTAAGCTCATATCAGATTCCGGACTTAAGGGCTTTACGATAGGAGGAGCTCAGGTATCGGAAAAACATGCAGGCTTTTTGATCAATACCAAAGATGCGACGGCAAAAGATATGTATGATCTTATCGCGAAGGTTAAAAAGGAAGTTCACACCCGTTTCGGTGTAACTCTTGAGCCTGAGGTAATATTCCTAGGGGATTTTGATTGATATGTCATTTTCATATGATGTAAAAGAAGAGATGGCAAAGCATACGAGCAGTGCCAGACATTGCCAGATAGCGGAACTGTCCGCTATCGTCGCTTTTTGCGGAAACTTAAGGAAAGAAAACGGCAAAGATGCTCTTGTGATAAGCATGGACCGTGAATCTCTTTTCAGAAAATGCTTTACTTTGCTGAAGAAAACATATAATATAGATGATGCGTCTGCCAGAGTATTACCCGGCAAGGGAGATTCGAACGGCAGATATGAGATAGTAATAACGGATTACGATAAAGTCTGGGATATATTCAAAGGGCTTAAGCTTATAGACAGGGAATCCCGTTTTCTTGGATTTTCCCACAGTACGGATCCCTTACTTATTAAGAATGCCTGTTGCAGAAGATCATATTTAAGAGGAGTATTTTTGTGTGCGGGCTCGATGAGCGATCCGGGCAAAGGATATCATCTTGAGATGGTCTGCGAGAGCAGTGAGCAGGCAAAGCAGATAGCACAGGTACTGTTAACCTTCGAAATTGAAGCAAAAACCATTTGCCGAAAGAAGTATTTTGTTGTATATATTAAAGAAGGTAGCGCAATAGTTGAGTTTTTGGGACTGTGTGAGGCACATGTTTCCCTGATGGAATTTGAGAATCGCCGTATTTTAAAGGAGATGAGCAATTCCATAAACAGAAAAGTCAACTGTGAGACTGCGAACATAGCAAAGACAGTACGAGCAGCGAACAGACAGGTAGAGGATATCCTCTATTTACAAAAGGTATATGGGTTTCATAAGTTGCCGGGCAGCTTAAGAGAGATGGCACAGGTCAGATTGGATAATCCTGATGCCACACTACAGGAATTGGGTAAGTTACTGGATCCGCCGGTGGGTAAGAGCGGTGTGAACCATAGGTTGCGAAAGCTAAGCGAATTAGCAGATGAGAGGAGAAGTTATGATCAGTAAGGAAATTACCATCCGTCTGGAGAATGGTCTTGAAGCCAGACCTGTGGCCCTTCTTGTCCAGGTAGCGAGCCAGTTTGACAGTTCCGTTTATCTTGAGACAGGAGACAAGAGAGTCAATGCCAAGAGTATCATGGGTATGATGAGTCTCGGTCTTGATCTTGGTGAGAAGGTCAACGTAGTGGTTGACGGCGCTGACGAGAGCGATGCACTTACAGGTATCGAGAACTATCTCAGCGGTCGATAGGATCATATAAAAATAAAGCAGGCATTTGCCTGCTTTATTTTTGTCTTTATCACAGCTCCAAAACCCAGCGTTCATGTAGCTGTTCGTTTATCGTATATCGTCCGCATTCGCGGAAACCCAGCTTGTCAAGAAGCGCTATGGAAGGCTCATTCTCAATTCTTACGAATGAGTGGATGCGCTTAAATCCATGTTCTTTCTTTCCGTACTCGATGGATGCACTGCAGGTTTCATAAGCATACCCGCGTCTCCATTGTTTCGGGTCTATAACAAATCCGAGTTCGGGATCCTCAAAGCCCGGTCTGTAATTAAATCCAACCCTTCCTATCAGATTTCCGGAGAATTTATCTTCTATGAGCCAGGTCCCGAAGCCGTAGAAATGATACATGTTCTTAACATAATCCTTGATATAATCAAGTTCATGCATACGGTTTTCGAACAGATCCTCCGTATACTGACATATCCGTTTATCTTTGTACAGATCATACAGATCATTAAGATCATCGGGACACATTTCACGGATCTTGCATCTTTCGGTATCCATCACATGCCAGGGAATATCCGCATAGCGCTGCCAGTATTTTATAAAGTAATGCCAGTCGACTTCAGTGAAGTCTTCAAGCGCATATCTGATGGAAAAATGAGCATCCTTGTTATCACGATGGAATATCGCGACAACATAATATCCTGCATTCAAAAAAGCATGAGCCAGTTCCGGAACATCACAAAGGATAAGGCAGTTTTGTGGTGTCATATTCTTGGGAGGCAGGAACTTTTCTATTGAATGATAAGGGACCTGGAATATCTTTATACCGTGATAAGCCAGATCGGCAATCAGTTCCTGCGGTATCGGAACAAAATGATCTATTGTGACATAGTATATGGCTCTTAACAATTTTGAACGCATTTTTCTTTAAAATTCCCTTTTTATAGGTTAAAATCAAATAAGTGACAAAGGTTAAAACCTAATAACATAATAAATCAATTAAAGACGAAAGGAAATAGAAATCTATGGCACAGAATCCTATAGTTACTATCACGATGGCAAACGGAGATGTTATGAAGGCGGAGCTCTATCCCGAGATCGCACCCCAGTCTGTTAACAATTTCATCAGCCTTATAAACAAGAAGTTTTATGACGGACTTATATTCCACAGAGTCATAAAGGGATTTATGATCCAGGGAGGATGTCCCGACGGAACAGGTATGGGTGGTCCCGGATACAGCATAAAAGGTGAATTTGCACAGAATGGATTTGCAAATGATCTGAAGCATACTGAAGGCGTTCTTTCAATGGCAAGAGCAATGCATCCCGATTCTGCAGGCTCACAGTTCTTTATCATGCATAAGACTTCGCCCCATCTTGACGGAAGCTATGCAGCATTTGGTAAGATCACGGAAGGTATGGATATCGTAAACAAGATAGCCGAGACTAAGACCGACTGGAACGACAGACCGCTTGAGGATCAGAAGATCTCAACGATCACCGTTGAGACTTTCGGTGTGGACTATCCCGAAGCAGATCATGTATAGGATTAAATTGCAAAATCTGACATAAACAGCAAAAAAGTACGGAAACAGGCGCCTTTCGGGGCGCTTGTTCATATTTCGTTAACAATTAATTAACGGTAAGTTAATTAACATAACATTATTTAGACAAATTCCTACTTTACAATACTAACTATAGAGAGAGACATTCACAGTTAAATAAATAACTTTTTCATAATAAAATGCCAAGTACACAGAGTGTACTTGGCATCCTCCCATTTATGGGGGTTTTTTTATTTTACGGGATAATCTATAATACTTGTGTATGAAAAAGGAATCTAAGAACAATTTTATCCTGCAGGCAGGCATAATGGCCGCAGCAGGTATCATAGTCAGGATAATAGGCATATTGTATAGGAGTCCGCTTGTAGCCATCATAGGTGATGAAGGCAACGGATATTACAACACTGCCTACAATATCTACACCATAATCCTTTTGGTGTCTTCTTACAGTATCCCTTCGGCAATATCAAAGGTCATGGCAGCCCGCCTGGGCCTGGGACAGTACAGGAATGCCCACAGGCTTTTTATAGGCTCGCTGATCTATGTATTTATAGTCGGCGGCATAGCATCGCTGTTTTGCTTTACATGTGCCGATAAGCTTGTCGGTTACAATTCGGCCATGGTACTCAGAGTATTCTCACCGACTATTTTCTTCTCAGGATTCTTAGGATGCTTAAGAGGGTATTTTCAGGCGCATAAAAGTCTTGTAGAAACTTCGGTGTCACAGATCATAGAACAGATATTAAATGCGATAGTCAGTATTACTGCCGCATATTTTCTGATGGCTTCCGTTATTGACAAAACCGATACCGTAAGAGCTATATACGGAGCAATAGGCAGTGCACTCGGAACCGGAAGCGGCGTGTTGATCGCACTCATCTTTGTTTTTGCCGTTTATCTTCACAGAAGAAAAGACATAATGGAACGCATAAAGGAGGACGAGCATGCCGAAGTTCTCTCAGCTGCTCAGACTGCAAAGATATTGATAAGCATGGTGACTCCGATAGTACTAAGCACATGTATCTACAATCTTTCAACAGCATCAAATCTGAAGATATATCAGACGATCACTCAGAAGTATCAGGGCATGGATGAGGCAACATCTACGACTCTTTACGGACTGTTTTCAGGGAAGGCCATGCAGATCATAAATATACCTGTAGCTATTGCTACGGCGATGTCGTCTGCACTTATACCTGTCATTTCCTCATCATACGAACGCAAGGAATACGACATTACAAGAACCAGAATAGCAAGTGCCATTCGTGTGACAATGCTGATCGCCATACCTGCATGTGTGGGTCTGTTTGTGTTATCAAATCCGGTGACAATGCTTTTATATCCTCAGAAAGCATCGCTTGATACAGTATCTCTTCTTATAAAGGTGCTTGCAATAGCCGTAGTGCTTTACTGTCTGTCAACTTTAAGCAACGGTATGTTACAGGGAACGGGGTTTGTTAACAGGCCGGTAGTGCATGCAGCGATAGCGCTTGTCGTTCAGGCACTTCTCCTTGTATTCATGTTATTTAAGACAGATCTGGGACTGTATTCCCTTTGTCTTGCAAATGTTATCTATTCGCTTTTGATGTGCATAATGAACGGAAGATCATTGAGGACACAGCTCGGTTACATACAGGAGATTAAAAAGACTTTCATACTTCCCTCGATCAGCGCTCTCATAATGGGGGTTATTGCATGGGGGATAAATCTGATCGGAAGAAACACATATCTTTATCTGTTTAAAAAAGATGAACTAAACTGGTATGCAAATGCAATGATCCTGATAGTCGTTCTTTTGATATCTGTACTGATATACGGAATTCTGCTTATAAAACTTAAAGCGCTTGATGAAGAATCCATTGAAGAACTCCCCAAAGGAAAGACTCTGATACGCATATTCAAGAAGATGAGATTACTTCAGTAAATAGCAAATAAGTGTGAAAAGGGTAGATTTTTTGAGCCGATAGTTGTAAAATCATTTAGAATAGCTATCTATGTAATCTGTCGGTAGCTAGGGAGATAGATCGAATGTCGAAGAGATTAAGTATACTTGCCGTACTGGTGATGGCGCTTGTGCTTTCAGCATGCAAAACACCGAAGGAAGCGGCAGAGGATACACAGCATACACAGGAAGCCGAAGTTACAGCACAGGCTACCGAAGAAGTAAAACAGGAAACAGAACAGCCGGATGAAGAGATATACAGCTACTTTACCGGTCTGCCGTGTACCGTTGAACAGCAGCAGCACAGACCTCTTGCTGTAATGTTGAACAACATCAAGGAAGGCTGTCCTCAGTCGGGAACGGCACAGGCATCAATAATCTATGAATGCCCTGTAGAAGGACGTATTACGCGTCTCATGGGTATATTCGAGGATTACGAGCACGTGGAGAAGATCGGCTCAATCAGAAGCTGCAGAGACTATTTTGTATTCCTGGCAAATGAATACGACTGTATATACTGTCATTTCGGCCAGGCGACACCTTATGTGGGCGATTACCTCAATTCGGACGGAGTCGATAACATAAGCGGAGCCGTATCCGGTATCGAAAGACCGGCTACAAATACATTTTACAGAGTCACCGAGAGAAAAGCTCCTCATAACGTGTATATCGATCCCGAAGGTCTTATGACCGATATTGAGAAGTTCGGATACAGAACTACCATCAGGGAAGGTTATACTCCCAAGTTCACTTACATAAGAGGAGATGAGGATCCTTATAAGGATGATGCTTCTGCAACCGTATTGTATCCCGGCGGCAAGGAGACCGGTAAGGCTAACGGTTTTTCAACTGTTCAGTCAAGATTTGAGTATAATGCCGAAGACGGAAAGTATTACAGATTCCAGTACGGTGATAAGCATATCGATGAGATGACAGGCGAACAGCTTGCTTTTGATAATGTAGTGTTCCAGTATTGTCACGGTGAAGTAAGAGATGAACATGATTATCTTGCATTCGGATGTCACGGAGACAACGGATATAAGGTTCAGGTGTTTACCAAGGGCAAGATGAAAGAAGGAACATGGAAAAGGACTGAAGATACTGTTCCCGCAAGTTATATCGATGCAGACGGTGAACCGATACCGTTGACACCGGGTAAGACCTGGGTATGTATCATATGGAATGATTTCGCAGACGATGTAGTGATAGAGTAAAGGATAGGTATGAACGCAGTTTTTAGAAGTTTCGTGCTTGCTTTTTCAAAATATTCGATAAGCCCGAAGGCTCGTTTTAAGGACCATGAAGATGCCGAAAGCAGATTCATCCTGCTTTTCGTGCCTTTTATCGGCTTTATCATAGGCGGCCTTATATTTATATGTTCACAAGGGTGGCCTTATCTTTGCAATTATGAATTGCTTCCGGCAGTTGTATGTGTTATCCTGCCGATCATCATATCGGGTGGCGGACATCTTGAGGGATTCATAAAAACGGTCGATGCTCTTTGCGCACATAAGCCCAGAGAGAAAAAGATGGAGATTTTAGCTGATTCCCATGGCGGATATTTTGCTATTATCGTATGCCTTAGTTATTTTCTTATTGGCATCGGCATATGGAGTGAGATGCCTATAGACGGAATACCGATACTTGCCATCGGGTTTGTGATGTCAAGAGCTCTTTTCGGACTTTCGATACTTACACTCAACCATGCAGATGAGAGTAAGTGTGTTTCATATGTTCCCGACAATCCGGTATTAAGGATGGCAGAGATCATTATTCTTGGCGTGCTTGCAATGATCGGGGCATATTTTATGGTATTCTTTAATGCTTCGGTTGGACTTGCCTGTGTTGTGGGAGCTCTTTTGACATTTCTGTATTACTGGCTCGTTACACATAAGCATTTTGGTGGTATCACGGAAGACAGCGCAGGATTTTTCCTTCAGCTTTGTGAGATCATCATTCCTCTTGCAGCTCTTCTTGCTTACAAGAAGTGGTGGTAATATATGGAGTCTAAAGTAAAAAACAATTTGGGCTACAGGCTTGCCCTTTGGCTTATCATTGTCATATCCATGATCATAGCGGTCCTGTTTTGTAATATGAAGCAGGGCTTTCATTATGATGAGAACTATTCCTATTATTCAACAAATTCAACATACGGTCTGTGGCCGACGGATCACGAATGGAAGAGCACCGAAGAGATAAAGAGTGAGTATATGGTGCTTCCGGGGGAATCTCTGTCTCTTGGTATGGTAAAGACCAACCAGGGTTATGATGTCCATCCGCCGCTGTATTATTATGTTTTGCGCATAGTCTGTTTCTTTTCCAAAGGCGTTTTTTCAAAATGGCAGGGTCTTGCCATAAATCTTATCTTTTATTTCATATGTCTTTTATTGCTCTACAGGATCACGGATATCGTTTCGGGACATGACATATATGTAAATCTGTTCACCATGGCCTTGTTCGGACTGTCTCCGGGATATCTGAGCACAGTCACATTTATCAGGATGTATGTAATGCTGACGATGTTTTGTTTTATCCTGCTTCTTATAGCGCTCAGATGTGTAAGAGACGATACATGGAACTTTAAAAGAGCATATATACCGACAGTTATTGTGACCTGTCTGGGATTTCTGACACATTATTACTTCATGGTGTTTGCTTTCTTTGTTGCAGCATATGTGTGCATTTATCTTGTTATTCGCAGCAAAACAAGAAAAGCGGCATTTATATACGGAGGAAGTGTGTGCCTTGGCATGGCAATGGCTGTTTTATATTATCCGGTATGTTTAAGTCATATCTTTTCAGGATACAGAGGTACCGAATCAACGCAGGCTTTCATGGATATGTCGAATACCGTGGACAGATTTGAGTTTTTTGTCGGTATGCTAAACGATTATACATTCAGCGGTATGTTCTACATCTTAATACTTGTAGGTCTGCTTCTGTATATGTTTTATTCATACAGAAGAAAGGTTAGATGGGCGGGTCGCATGACCGGTGAAGCCGGTGTGTCAGAAGATGAGAAAAAACCGGTTGAGATCAGAGAAGATCCTAAACACCAAAAGGCTGTACTGGGACTTATGATCACAGTTACGATAGGATTCTTCCTGATAGTCTGTAAGACAGCGATGACACCCAGTAATCCCGCCGAAGCATTGAGATATGAATGTCCGGATTACGGACTTATCATCATGCTCATTGTTTTGGGCATAGTGAGAGTTTTCGAAAAGGTCATGAATAAAAAGATGATCGCTGTAGCCGTTCTTGTCATCTCGGTTGGATGTCAGGTTTACGGACTGTGTGATGACAGGGTATTCTTTATCTATGAGGGAGCACAGGATTTTGTGGCATTTGCCAGAGAACATAAGGATGCCGACATTGTGTATATCTACAATCCCAACAACGACTGGATGATATGGAATGACGGTCCCGAGCTTATGGAGTACAAAGATATATACTTTGTTCCGTATGATACATCGACCGCGATAGATGATGAAAGACTTTTAAACAGCAGTGATATCTACGTATATGCATGCAGAAGTGACGAGACTGATGCTATAATACAGAGTATAGTGGATGAAAATGAGAAACTACAGGGATATGAAAAGATATCCGAGAGAACATTTGTTGATGTCTACAGACTCAGATAACGGGGGGATCTACTTGAGGAAGAGATTAATCATATCATTTTTTATCTTGATACTGCTTATATGCGGATGCGGCCATGATGATGATCAGGGGCAGGATCAGGTTGATGTGCATATCATAAAGGATCCTGTTTCGGAAACCGTAAAGAGTGGTACATCATCGGGAAGTGAGAAGATGAATGATGTAAACAGTAAGTCCATAGGAGCATGGATAACATACTGGGATCTGGATACGGCATACGATGAACTAGAGCTTTTGGGAGAAGATCTGGATACTCTTTGTTATTTTGCCGCTTATTTTGATAATGACAGCGAACCTTTCATACCCGAGGGAACACTAGGGACTATGGATAAGCTTAAGCAGGATGGAAGTTTTGGAAAGACCGTAAATTATCTTACATTTGTAAATGACAAACTTCTCAATCAGGGTTCATCGTTAAAGGATACCGAACTTTTATATGATCTTATCGGGAATGAGAAGAAAGCAAAAAAACATGCCGAACAGATAACGGACATGACGGTATCATCAGGTTTTGACGGTATAGAGATCGATTATGAGGCGATAAAAAAGGATTATGAACTTTGGGAGCATTTTCGTGATTTCGTAAATATCCTTGTTCCCATGGCACATGAAAAGGGACTGAGTGTCCGCATCCTTTTTGAGCCGGGTGCACCGATCGAGAAATATGAATGGCCATCTGATGTTGAATATGTAATGATGTGTTACAATCTTTATGGATACGGAACCAAGCCGGGGCCCAAGGCTGATAAGGAATTCCTAAAAGAGATGGTCACAAAGATGGAAACGCTGCCAGGAACCGTAAACTTTGCTTTAGCGACAGGCGGATTTGATTTTACATCTGACGGCAGTGTTATGCAGATAGATACCAGGACAGCCAAGGCCGTTGCGATGCGCTATGAAGCTAAAGAGCGTATCGATGAAGCCAGCGGAGACCATGTCTATGAATATACCGATGAAGACGGCCTGTCACATGAAGTGTGGTATGCCGATCAGGATACTTTAAGACTCTGGATACAGACGATCAAAGATGAAGGCCATGAACGTATCACCATATGGCGTATTGGAGGGAACATATGAATATAGCGGAGGTATTGAAGGAACTTGATTCTTTGGAATACAAGGATTTTGAGGGGTATCTGCTTAAGATGATGAAGCAGGCTGATCAAGAGCATGATATGGGATCAAAGATCACGCTGCTCAATGAGATGATAGGGTTTTGCCGTGACAGCTGTCAGTTTAACAAGACAAAGATATACAGCAATGAACTGCTTACTCTGCTTGAGGATGAGAAACTTAAAGGAACGCAGGCCTATGCCACATCGCTTTTAAATATCGCAAATGCTTACAGGGCAAGCGGAGATCTTGAAGAATCACTGGATTTTTACAAACAGGCTTATGCGATATATGAAAAGGAGTTAAAACCCGGTGATTTTCTGTTCGCGAGCATAAACAACAACATGGCTCTTCTTTATCAGGAGATGAAAGACTTTGAATCTGCATGTGTTTGTCTTGAAAAGGCACTGGATATAATAGAGCTTTATGATGATAAGATCATAGAGGAAGCCATCACATATACGAATCTGGCCCAGTCAAGACTAAGGCTTGATGATATCGATGCGGCAAAGGACAGCATCGACAGAGCGATGTATATATTTGAAAACGGAAGACAGGGTGATTATCATTACAGCGGAGCACTTTCCGTCAGCGGTGAACTGTTTTTTAAGCAGGGCGAGTATGCAAAGGCGGCGGAGCTTTATAACAGGGCGATGCAGGAGCTTAAAAAACATATAGGAAAGACCGGTAACTATGACATAATCATGGAAAACAGGGATGAAGCCATGAAGAAAGCAATAGAGTGCGGACAGGATGTATCGGAGCTGACAGAGACTATAAAGATATGTGAATCTGATGATAAAGCCGTGAAGGATGGAGACAAAAAGGCTATGAATGAGACAGAGAAACCTTTAAGAGGTCTTGACATCTGCAGAAAGTATTATGAAGAGGTCGGAGCACCTATGATCCATGAGAGATTCCCTGCGTATGAGACAAGGATATCCGTGGGACTGGTCGGAGAGGGATCTGACTGCTTCGGATTTGATGATGAGTTTTCAAGAGATCATGACTGGGGACCGGGCTTTTGCATGTGGCTTGACGATGTCACATATGATGCGATAGGAAAAGAGTTGCAGGCAGCTTATGATGAACTGCCGGCTCAGTTCATGGGATATAGAAGGATGACCACCAGAGAGGCTCAGGGACGTCTCGGTGTCATGCGTGTAAAGGATTTTTATTCCGAGCTGCTGCGCATGAAAAACGGTATACCGAGAAATGATGATGAATGGCTTGCGGTGGATGAGGCAGATCTGGCAGCAGCCACAAACGGTGCCATATTCAGAGATGATGACGGTATATTCTTCAGTTTGAGAAATGATCTTTTAGCATATTATCCGGAGAGTGTATACAGAAGAAAACTTGCTTATGAGATAGTACGCATGTCTCAGACGGGACAGTATAATTTCGGAAGATGTCTGGGCAGACAGGATAAAGTAACCGCTCAGTTATATCTTTCGGAATTCATGGAGCATACACTCCATGTGCTCTTCCTTATAAACAGAAAGTATGCACCGTATAAAAAATGGCTGATGAAGTCTGCAGCCACAAAACTTCAGATACTCCCTGAAGTAACGGATATACTTATAGCGATATCCGATATGGATATATATGACGACAACATCAAAGGCAGTATAGAGATAATAGCAAACCTTATATTAAATGAACTCAAAAACCAGGGACTTGTGGTAGCATTTAACAGAAGAGACCCTTATTTCCTTGAGCCTTACGGACATGAGATATTAAACAGTATCAATTTCCTGCCTGGTGAAGCTTCAACCAAGGCCGATAGTGTCAAGAATAAGCGGGCAAGACTGGTCGATGAGGTTGTCGCTGCCGAGTGGGAAGCTTTTGACAAGGTTAAAAACGAGGGCGGAAGAGCCGACTGTCAGGACAACTGGGAGACATTCTCAAAGATGAGAAAGAGCCAGTACATGACATGGAGCATAGAGATGCTAGAAAGCTTTCTTGATGACATGAGACAGGCACAGGCAAAAGGCTGGAATCTTATAACAGAGAAATATGCGCGTATGGAAGAAAGCACCGCTCCCGAAGAGTATGCCAAGATAGCGGATAAACTTCCGCAAAGAGACGATCATACAAAAGCCATAGTTGAAGAGATAGTTAAATTCCAGGTAGGCTTTATGGAAGAACTTGCCGAGGATTATCCAAAGGTCGCAGGTACGGCAAGAGCTATTCACACTTACGAAGATACGCCTTATGACACCAGTTATGAGACATACCTGAGAGGAGAGCTGTTAACATACTCAGAAAGGACACTTTCACTGTACGGTCAGTATGTTGTGGATCATGTAAAGAGCGAGAAGAATCTCGCTATCGAGATCATGACAAATACAGCACTTTTATACGGATATAAGTCTCTTGACGATCTAGAGAGCAAGCTTGATTAAATACGGTAAGGATATATTGTTTTAAATGAGGAAATATTTTATTTGTCTGCTGATGTGCATGCTTATCGGCATATCGGTTCTTTCAGGGTGCGGTTCTGAACAGGTAGTTGAAGAAGCTGCACCGGTAAAGATAAGCATATATACATATGACGGGATCCTTGACAGTTCCATGAAGATGATCTTTGAGAGTAACGCCGACTTAAATGACAGGGTTGAGCTTATTGACATACCTAAAGAAGAATATGCTCAAAAACTAAAAGAGGCACTCTATGGAGAAGAAAAGCCTGAGAATGAAAAACAGACAGACTCGGGAGAGGTAGTTGCCCCTCCGGTTTATCCTGATATATTCCTGGCCGATATAGATGAACTGTACGGATACGTGTCTGATAAGACGGTTATATCCATGAATGAACTGGGATTGACCGAAGAAGACATATCACTGATGTATCAGTATACAAAAGACAGTGTGACCGATAAAGACGGTAACATGTGGGCTCTGACATGGAGTCTTGATCCGACGGCCTTTGTATATAACAGGGCTATCGCAGCAGAGTATCTTGGAAGTGATGACAGAAGGGATGTGCAGTCCTACATAAAGGATGAGCATACCATAGAGGATACTTTGTTTGCCATAAAGAAAAAGTCGGGCAAGGATTACAGGATACTTAACAGTCTTTCACAATATCGTGATGACAAGTCAAAGACAACCGTATTTGGATTTTACTGCGACATGGACGGACTCACGGGTGAGTTTGCGTCGGATATCAAGCTGAACATGAATGACAAGTGGGGTGTCTGCAAAGGGATTAAAGATGAGATGACAGCGGGCCCCTGGCTTATGGTCACCAAAGACTGCAAAGATAAGGAACTTGCTCTGAATGTGATAAAAGAGCTCTGCCTTAGCGAGAGCATTCTAAAAACAAAACAGGAAGAGAAGAATATTTTTGTAAACAATACAAGGATAATGTCCAATGCATTCAATACGGGTAAGGGAAAACTTGATGTTTTAGGTTCGGATGACTGTATTGAAGTATATGATGACAGGGCAAAGAAAGCCACCCCCGTAAACTGGGATGATCTTAAGCCCGAAGAGATTCAAGAGACGACAGATGGCGAGTAAAAAAGTTGAAAACATACTTTGTGCCCTGGATGAGGCATACGGAACAGAATACAGATGTTATCTTGATCATGACAGTGCATGGCAGCTTTTGATAGCAACTATTTTGAGTGCGCAGTGCACCGATGCCAGGGTCAATTTGGTGACAAAGGATCTGTTTTTAAAATATCCTGATGTCAATGCTTTTGCATGCGCTGATCTTAATGAGCTTGAACAGGATATAAGATCCACGGGTTTTTATCACAATAAGGCAAAGAATATCATAGCCTGCTGTAAAAAACTTGTGAATGATTATGAAGGAGAAGTGCCTTCTGACATAGAAAAACTGACTTCGCTTCCGGGAGTTGGAAGAAAGACTGCAAATGTTATAAGAGGAAATATATATAATGAACCGAGTATCGTTGTGGATACTCATGTCAAACGCATATCAAATCTTTTGGGACTTACAAAAGAATCGGATCCTGTGAAGATCGAGTTTGATCTGATGAAGAAGCTCCCAAAAGATCACTGGATCATATACAACATACATATCATCAGACTTGGAAGAGAGATCTGTATCGCAAACCGTCCGAAGTGTTCTCAGTGCATGTTAAAGGATTACTGTTCACACTGTCTGGCAAATACCAAAAAGAGATAAGAGAATATGAAGATAATCAACAGGCTAATATTATCGATCGGAATAATGATATCAGCGCTTCTGATCCTGTATTTTCCGTCCCGTGCGGATATGGGGCCCAAACCGAGCATCAGCCTGGTCTTGGAGAATGCACCACAGGATTATTATGTCGGTCTTCTTGTTGAAGATGATAAATACGGTAAGGCCGATGTATCTTTAGACGATGAGATGAGTATTGAAGAGTTCAATGCTCTTTGCACACTGACAGGCTATGACAGTGACGGATGGATTTACTGGGACGGTAACCCGGTCACCGGCACACGGTTTAAGTCAAATGCAAATCATAAGTATAATTTTACATATATGGTGCCTTCAACTTTCAGAGTCATTGTCGTTTCGCTTGACGGTCAGACCTATATAAGCAATAAGATTAAAAAGCAGAAATTCAATGCGGAGTGTACATATGATCTTGCGACAGGTCAGATAAAAGAAAATGTACTGGCGGGTACCGGGAAATATCTGATATTTGTGCTGGTCTGTTATCTGGCCACTCTGTTTTTTGAGGGTATCATGCTCATTTTGTTCGGACTGTTTAACAGAAAGAATCTAAAGTGTTTCTTTATGGCAAATACGATCACCCAGGTAATGTTAAACAGCGTCATTGTATATATGGATTATAAGGGAATGGATATTCTTCTAGTACTGATATGGCCTCTGGCAGAATTAGCAATAATAATTGTGGAGAGCCTGATCTACAGGAAGCGACTGATTAAAAAGGATGGAGAGATCAGTACAAAGAGAAATGTCGGATATGCGATAGCAGCAAACATCTTCAGTATTGTGGCCGGTCTGGTAGCGCTGATGGCAGTTTTTTAATAAAATATACTTGGCAAGCTAACATGTATTCTAGTATACTAATCATGGAAAATATTGATACGTAAAAGGGTACACATTATGAAACAGTTTATGGATAAGGATTTTTTACTTAACAGCAATACTGCATCAAAGCTTTTTCACGAGTATGCAGAAAATGCACCGATAATAGATTATCACTGCCATATCAGCCCAAAAGAGATCGCAGAGAACAGACACTTTAATAACATAACCGAAGTCTGGCTTGGTGGAGATCACTATAAATGGCGTTTTATGCGTTCATGCGGCATTGAAGAGAAATATATTACAGGCAATGCGAGCGATGAGGAGAAATTCTTTAAGTGGGCAGAATGTCTTGGCAAGGCCATAGGCAATCCTTTGTATCACTGGAGCCATCTTGAACTGCAAAGATACTTTGATTTTAATAAGCCTTTGAGCTCAAAGACTGCCGGGGAAGCATGGGAAGTATGCAACAAAGTTCTTAACAGACTCGATATGGGTGCCAAAGATATCATAATGAGATCACATGTTAAGCTTATCTGCACCACTGACGATCCTGTCGATTCCCTCTGTTATCATGATGAGATTAAAAAGGACAAAGACTTTACTGTCCAGGTATTACCTGCGTGGCGTCCGGACAGGGCAATGAACATAGAAAAGCCGGATTTTGTCGAATATATTAAAAAACTTGCTGATGTCAGCGGTGTAAAGACGGATACATTTGCTAACCTAATCAAAGCTCTAAGAATAAGAATGGATTTCTTTGAAGAAAAGGGATGTGTATTATCAGATCACGGACTTGAGTTTGTGATGTATGCCCCTTCATCCGAAAAAGAAGTGGAGGATATATTTGCATCCAGACTGGCAGGAAATGCTGTTACTCGTGATCAGGAGCTTAAGTACAAGTTTGCCTTCATGCAGGAACTTGCCAAGGAATATGTAAAAAAGAACTGGGTCATGCAGCTCCATTACGGATGCAAGAGAGACAATAACAAGTCAAGGTATAAAGAACTGGGTCCCGATACGGGATTTGACTGCATAAATGACAACACGCCTTCAGCTCAGTTATCCGATTTTTTAAATGCTCTTGAAGAGAATGAAAGCCTTCCGAAGACTATCCTTTACAGTCTGAATCCTTCGGACAATGCAGCGATAGGGACAATACTTGGCTGCTTCCAGGATTCTTCAGCCGTCGGAAAGATCCAGCAGGGAAGCGCATGGTGGTTTAACGATCATAAGATCGGCATGACTAAACAGCTTAGTTCGCTGGCTTCTTTGGGCAATCTGTCAGGATTTGTCGGCATGCTTACTGATTCAAGATCTTTCCTGTCATATACAAGACATGAGTATTTCAGAAGAATTCTGTGCAACATGTTCGGTGAACTCGTGGAAAACGGGGAATTCCCCGAAGACTACGATATCCTTGGCGGGATCGTCAAGGATATC
>JAEEGJ010002013.1_pt1 | contig 175303 bp, 129 predicted proteins | sample 8958761 | NCBI WGS metagenome assembly JAEEGJ01 (sample SAMN16246546, study PRJNA631951) | gut metagenome | biome: gut microbiome; feature: rumen; material: RS-attached | host: Bos | place: Iran: Karaj | collected 2018-10
CCGCAGCCCACGGCGCCAACGTATTCTTCATCTCCATCACCAACCCCGACAACAAGGCCTTCAAGGAGAAGGAGGGTGCCGTCGTTACCGTTTACTTCGACGGCAGCGAGCTGGCTGACGGCGACTATGTAGTGAAGATGACCTCCTCACTGGCCGTAGGCACCGACGCCAAGTCCTACAAGGCAGCCGACATGGATGCCAAGTTCAGCATCAAGGACGGTAAGGTGACCGCCGTAGCAGCCCTCACCGCTGAGGCCGTTGCCGCTGGCAAGGCCATCTACACCGTTGACGGCAAGAAGGTAGCTGCTCCTGCAAAGGGTCAGATCTACGTTGTTGACGGCAAGGCTGTGAAGTTCTAAGAGATCCCCTCTTATCCCCCTAAAGGGGGAGGATGGGACACTCCCATACGATTTCGGGAGGCGCAAGCAATTGCGCCTCCCGATTTTTTGCTATAATTCTCTGTTCTCTGTTCTCTATTATCTGTTCTCTAGTGTAATTGAATTACACTAGGTGCCGAGCTCGCTGACTTATGTTGCGCCGAGCCTGAATTTAATCGCGCCGAGCCTGAATCTAATCGCGTCGAGCCTGAATCTAATCGCGTCGAGCCTGAATTTTAATCGCGATTAATTTTCATTGTCTGCGCAGTTTGTTGTAATTATGTCGCGAAGCGACGGGGGCGTATGAAATAACAGTTATTGCTAGATTAATGCCAACTGCTATATCATTGCAATAATTTTTTTACTATCTTTGCACCATGATAAATGTATGCGCGCAATGACTATAGAGCAACTTTACGAGATCTATCAGCAGCACCCAGTGGTAACCACTGACAGCCGCAACTGCCCCGAGGGCTCCATATTCTTCGCCCTGAAGGGCGACAACTTCAATGGCAATCGCTTCGCTGCCGCTGCACTTGAGCAAGGCTGCGCCTACGCAGTGGTGGATGAGGAGAGTGAGGAGTTAGGAGTTTGGAGTGAGGAGTTAGGAGCGAGGATTATCCTCGTTGACGATGTGCTGACTACGCTGCAGCAGTTGGCGCACTTCCACCGCCTGCACTTCCGCGGTCCTGTGCTCCAGATTACCGGCACCAACGGCAAGACGACCACCAAGGAACTGGTGAGCACCGTGCTGGCGCAGAAGTATAACGTGCTCTTCACCCAGGGCAACCTCAACAATCATATCGGTGTGCCCAGAACGCTGCTGCGCCTCACCGCCGACCATGACATCGCCGTGATAGAGACCGGCGCCAATCACCCCGGCGAGATAAAGACGCTGGCAGAGATAGTGGCTCCCGACTGCGGACTCATCACCAATGTGGGCGTGGCTCACATCGAGGGCTTCGGCTCCTTTGAGGGCGTGGTCAAGACCAAGGGAGAGCTGTATGATTTTTTGAGGAGTAAGGAGGAAAGGAGTAAAGGGAGTAAGGAGGAAAGGAGTAAAGGGAGTAAGGAGGAAAGGAGTAAAGGGCTGGATGCTGCGCCTTTCATCTTCCTTAACGCCGATAATGAGCACCTGTGCAATATTGCCCACGGTTTGCCTGCCGTCAGCTACGGCAGCATGGGCCACGGCTACGACGTGGAGGGCGAGGTGGTGGAGTGCGCCCCCTTCCTCAAGCTCCGTTGGCGCTCAAAGCTCAACGGCCAGCCCCAAACGGCCAATGTTCAATGTTCAACGGTCAATGTTCAACGGTCAATGGTCAATGAAGTCCAGACTCATCTCATCGGGGCGTATAATATCGACAATGTGCTGGCTGCCATAAGCGTCGGCCTGCGCTTCGGCGTGGAGCCAGCGCAGATAAATGCCGCCCTGGCTGGCTATGTGCCCACCAACAACCGCTCGGAGATGCGCAAGACGGCCCGTAATACCCTTATCGTCGATGCCTACAATGCCAATCCCTCCAGCATGGCCGCCGCCTTGCAGAACTTTGTCATGATGCAGGCGCCCGAGGGAATGAGAAAAATGCTAATCCTCGGCGAGATGCGCGAACTGGGCGATATTTCAGAGCGCGAGCATGCTCGTGTGGTCGAAAAGATAAAGTCAGAATGTCCGGGACTCAGCGCTGAGAGCGTATGGCTGGTGGGAGAGAATTTCCAGAGGCTCAACCCGCCGTTTTCCACGTTTAAGGATGTGGAGGAGGTGAAGGCTCGCCTTGGCGAGGTCCCCGTGGAGAACCGTCTCATCCTTATCAAGGGCAGCAACGGCACCCGCCTCTTCCAACTGCCCGACTGCCTGTAAAACCATTGTAATTTCACAATTTGACTAATTACAATTTACAATTTAGCGAAGTCCCGATAGAGTGCAGGACTTCGCTAAATTTATCGCTTCGCTCTCAGGCTCTTTTTTTGTCAGCCCGCGCCAGACCCTCTCAACTCCCCCTATATGGGGAGTAACAAGGTATAAGTCTTTATCGACCACTGACAGAGCCCTTGCGATGCCTTCGGCCTTTAATTTTCAAATTTCAAATTTCAAAAAACTTAGATGTTAGGCAGCGACATGCCGTTGATCTTGCGGTAGAGGTCAAGGGCATAGACGTCGGTCATGCCGGTGATGTAGTCGAGCACTCCGATGAGCCGGCCCGTCAGGGTGGGGGCGTTGATTTGATACTGGCTGCTCACGCGGTCGATGAGTCGTTTGGAGTAGGCCTTGTCGGGGCGTACGATGGCATCGGTGAAAAGCTCGAGCAGAGTGTCGATAATCTTGTAGCCGGCGAGCTCTACGTCCAGCACTTCACGCGACCGATAGACATTGCTTGCCGAAAAGCTGGCGCATTGGGCGAAGGCATCGCGCATGCGCGGCTGTGCATGGCTGATGAGGCTGCCCTCCAGCTGGCCGCGCAGGATGAGCTCCTCATTGTCGGTGAAGACGCGCACGCACTCCTGCTCGATGGCATTGATCACGCATGAGCGCAGATAGATGATGCGCTCGTTGGGGTCGGTTACGGAGGGATAAGCATTGTCGATGGCCTGCTGCTGATGTGGTTCGAAGAAGCTGAACAGCAGTTGGCGTGTCTGCTCGGCGGTGATGATGTGCAGCTTGTAGGCATCCTCAATATCCATTATCTGATAGCAGATATCGTCGGCAGCTTCCACGAAGTAGGCCAGCGGATGGCGGGCGTAGCGCAGGCGGTAGCCGTCGCTGTAGAGCTGAAGGATGCCGAGGTGGTCGGCCACCTCACGGAAGAAGGGTAGCTCGCTATGGAAGAATCCAAACTTGCTCTTGCCTCCGCTGAGCAGTGAACTGTAAGGATATTTCACTATGGAGGCCAGAGTGCTGTAGGTCATGACATAGCCGCCCTCGCGGCGCCCCTCATACTGATGGGTGAGCAGGCGGAAGGCATTGGCGTTGCCGTCGTAGCGGGTGATGTCCTGCCAGATGATGTCTGCCAGGTCGGGTCCCACCTCGTCCCTGATCATCTGCTGGAAGCGGGTGCCCTTGCCTTCGCTGAAGAATGTGGCAATGGCTTTCTCGCCCGAGTGGCCAAAAGGGGGATTGCCCAGGTCATGGGCCAGGCAGGCAGCCGACACGATGGTGCCCAGCTGGCCGAAGAGGGCTGGATTGACCTCGGGGTGGCGGTTGATCAGGATGCGTGCGGCATCGTTGCCCATGGAGCGGCCCACGCTGGCCACCTCAAGGCTGTGGGTGAGGCGGTTGTGAACAAATACGCTGCCCGGCAGGGGGAATACTTGAGTCTTGTTTTGCAGCCTGCGGAAAGGGGCGGAGAAAATCATGCGGTCATAGTCGCGCTGAAATTCAGAACGGCTTTCTACGAAATCGGTGAGCTCGGGATGGCCGAGACGTTTGGTTGATATGAGGCGTTGCCATTGCATGGTGTCCATGGGGAGGTGGGAGTTAGGAGTTAGGAGTGAGGAGTGAGGAATTAGGAATTAGAAATTAGGAATTAGGAATTAGGAATTGGGAATTAGGAATTGGCTCTATGTGGCCTAAGTGTTTGTTTTGTGGTGCAAAAATAAGTTATTTTAGTTTAAAAGATTAAAGACCACATGCAGAAATTTGGTTCTGCGCTGATAAAGTTATAAATTTGTAGCACAAAAGCAGAAATCAAAGACTATGAAGGTAAAGATAATCAACCGTTCGAAGCACGCCCTGCCCGAATATGCCACCGAGCAGAGCGCTGGCGTGGACCTGCGCGCTAATATTGACAGCCCCGTGGTGATTGCTCCGTTGGGTCGTGCCCTTATTCCTACAGGCCTCTATATGGCCCTGCCCGAGGGGTGGGAGGCCCAGGTGAGGCCGCGCTCCGGACTGGCCATCAAGAAGGGGGTGACTGTGCTCAACACTCCAGGCACCATTGATGCCGACTATCGCGGCGAGGTGGGCGTGATACTGGTTAACCTGTCGGGCGAGGATTTCGTGGTGCAGGACGGCGACCGCATTGCCCAGATGATATTCAACCAGTATGGCAAGGCTGACTTTGTGGAGGTGGAGACCCTTGACGAGACAGAGCGCGGTGCCGGTGGATTCGGACACACAGGTAAGAGTTAGGAGTTGACGATGAGAATATTATTGTTTATCTTCGGTTTGGCAGTATGTGGTCTGTCGGTTGCGGCTGCAACTGATGACGATGGACGCCAGCAGAGATACCAGCAGCTGTATCTGGAGTCGGTATGCCAGCGCGAGGCCGGCAACGAGGTGGCCCAGTACAGGCTGCTGCAGTGCGCCCTCGAGGTTAACCCCGATGGGGCGGAGGCCTATTTCGACCTCGCTTTGATGCAGAAGGAGAATCCCGATAGGATACTGGAATACCTGGCCAAGGCCTATTCCCTGAGTCCAGACAACAAGGATTATGCTTACGAATATGCCCGTGTGAAGGCTGCCATGGGCGACAGCACCGGCATCACCCTGATGGAGACACTGCTGGGCGATGAGGAGCGCCGCGACGATATATATGCCTATATGTGCAATTACTATTCATGGCAGCAGGATTACGACGGACTGTGCCGTACGCTGGAACGGTGGCGACAGGTGAAGGGCGACGATGAGTTTATGTCCTCAAACAAGATGCGTGCAGCCATGGAGTTTGGACGCCTTGACGATGCCTTGCTCATAGCCGACACCCTGATAGACCAGCATCCATATAAGGCTACACAGTATAAGGCAGTGAAGGGCGAAATCCTACTCGGCCTCAATCGCGAGGCAGAGGCGCTGGAGGTCTATAACACTTTCAGCACTACCGAAGCCCAGGAACCGGGTGCGCAGATCTTACTCTATAAATATGCGCTCAAGACTGGCAATAAGCAGCTTGAGACTCAGGTGCTGAAGGACATTGTCGTCAATCCCGATATGCAGATGCAGACACGCCAGGCTGCCTTAGTGCAATACATGGGCTCTAAGACTGACAGCAACTATGTTGCGCGCCGCGATACTATGATGGCTATGCTGTTGCCGTTGCCCGAGGAGGATCCGGCTTTGCTTGCCGTGATGCTTAACGAGATGCAGAAGGAGGGTGCCGACTCACTGTGCATACCTATTTTTAATAAGCTGCTGGAGATTAACCCGGCTGATGAGTATTCGCGTATCAACCTGATGCAGAATGCACTGCGCAACGATGACTATGAGGAGGTGCAGCGCCTGTGTACCGACGGCCTGAAGGAGAATGCCACCCAGCCGCTGTTCTATTATTTTGGCGGCGCTGGACTGATGGTGGCCAAGAAATACGAGGAGGCTCTCAGCCTCTTTGAGCGCGGTCGTGGCTATATTGCCGGTGATACCAATACCGAGCTGGTGTCAAGCTACTATTGCAGCTACGGTGATGCCCTCCATCAGATGGGTCGCAACCAAGAGGCCTACGCTATGTATGATTCTGCCCTTGTTTACAACAATGGCAATGAGATGTGTCTTAACAACTACGCCTATTTCCTCTCCCTCGACGGAGTGCAGCTGGACAAGGCTGAGCGCATGAGCGCCTATACGGTGGAGATGCGTCCGGAGGAGTCAACCTTCCTCGACACCTATGCGTGGGTGCTTTTCCTGAAAGGCGACTACGAGAAGGCTCGCGAATATATCGACAAGGCGCTGGACAATATTGGCAATCGTGAAGACCAGGACAACTCCAGCCTATATGACCATGCCGGCGACATCTACTGGCATCTCAACCTGACGGTTGAGGCTGTGGACTACTGGCGGCAGGCACTTAAGATGGAGCCCGACTCGCAGCTGATTAGGAAAAAGGTAACAAATAGGAAATACTATAAAGACTGACAAGATGAAGATAATGACAACCGGTTGCAAGATGCTTGCGACAGTCGTAATGATAATGGTGATACTGGGCTTAGCAGCCTGTAGCAGTACCAAACATGTGGGAGGTACGGATGCGCCTAAGGCAAAGGCCGCCAGTCCGGCGGCCAGCTATGCCAAGAAGGTGCTGACAAACACCCCCGAGGTGAAGGCTCTCACCGCCAAGATGAAGGTGGGGCTTGCCATCGGTGACAGAAATGTGTCGCTTTCCGGCAACCTGCGCATGAAGCGCGGCGATGTTATCCAGCTTTCCATGTCCTTTCCTCTGGTGGGCGAAGTATGCCGCATGGAGTTCACGGCCAACGAGGTGCTGGTGGTGGACCGCATCAATACCCGCTATGTCAGGGCCTCCTACGATCAGGTGGATTTCCTGCGCTCGGCCAACCTTGACTTTAATGTGCTGGAGTCGATATTCTGGAACGAGATTTTCTATCCCGGCAGCAAGGATGTGGAGAGTCATCTTGATGAGTACACCATCTCGTCAGCCGGTTCCCACACGTTGCTCAGCCTGGCTACTGCGCCCAAGCTGGATTATGCTTTCCTCACTATCACCGAGAGTGCATTGCTGGACCGCACCACTGTATCTTCCAAGAATATAACCGATAAGAGCAACCTCGTTTGTGCCTACGGCGATTTCGCTAAGTTTGGCGCAGGCCGTTTTCCCACCCACATGCAGCTCACCTTTGCCGGCGATGCAAAGACCTACGGACTAGACATCTCACTCAGTTCGCTGGCTGCCAATAGCGACTGGAAGACGCGCACCGAGCTATCGGCAAAATATCAGCGAATAGAAGCCGAGCAGCTGTTTAAGAGCCTGATTCCATGACAAAAGGTCATGTTATGGCGTAGAAACGTCTATTAATAAAATAAGATGAAAAGTATACTGAAGATATTGCCCCTTGTGCTGGCGCTGGTCGTTGTTATGCCTGTCATGACCGTGGCACAGAAGCGAAAGACCAAGACTACCGCCGTTGCAAAAAAAGGTAAGGCTGCCGTAAAGCAGAAGAAGACTAAGACGGCCGCTCCTGCACCCAGTGTCAGCTCGCTGCGCAATCAGCGCGATGCCTTGCAGAAGAAAATCAAGCAGTCGGAGGCACAGCTTAATCAGACACGCAAGGATGTGAAGAAGCAACTGAGCAATCTGGCCATAATAAATGCCCAGATTGACCAGCACCAGCGTAATATCGGCACCATTAAGCAGACGCTCGACACTGTCAACACAAATATTGGGCGATTGGAAACCGACATACAGAAACTAGCCGTTCAGCTTAAAGACCGCAAGCAGAAGTACTCCCGCTCAATGCTCTATCTCTATCAAAACCGCAAGACAAGTAATAAGATGCTATTTCTGCTGTCGGCCTCTGACTTCACCCAGATGGCTCGCCGCTACAGATATATGAAGGAGTACTCCAAGTATCAGCGTGTGCAGGGCGAGCTTGTGAAGCGTAAGCAGACTGAGCTGGAGACAGCCAAGATGGAGCTTAAAGCTGAGCGCGACCGCCACACTCTGCTGTTGGCGAAGGAGCAGGACGAGAATCGCCAACTCGCTGTTAAGCAGAACGAGCAGCAGACGGCTGTCAATACCCTGCAGAAACAGCAGAAAAGCCTGCAGGCTACTCTTGCCTCTGACCGTAAGGAGGTTGCAGCCCTTAACTCTAAGATAGACTATTACGTTAAGTTGGCCATTGAGCAAGAGCGTAAACGCCGCGAGGAGGCTGAGCGCAAGGCACGTGAGCTGGCTGAACGCAAGGCTCGCGAAGAACGTCAGCGCAAGGAGGCTGCCGCTGCCGCAGAGCGCAAACAGAGGGAGAGTCAGACCGCCACGGCTTCAGCAGCTAAGACGCCAGCTAAGTCTGTGGCAAAGGAAAAACCCGCTCCAAAGGCAGAGCCTGCTCCGCGCTATATGCCCAATGATAAGGAATATCAGCTGACTAGCAATTTTGCAGCAAACAAAGGACGTTTCCCAATGCCCATAACAGGCTCCTATCTTATCTCAACCCATTACGGCAGCTATACTATGAGCGGCATGAGCAATGTGCGCCTCGATAGCAAGGGCATCAATCTCACTGGCCAGTCGGGTGCGCAGGCACGCTGCATCTTTGACGGTGAGGTTACTGCTGTCTTTACCGTGAGCGGTCTCAAGAATGTTATGGTGCGTCACGGCAGTTATATTTCCATCTATTGCAATCTGCGCTCAGTTTCAGTTAGCCAGGGCCAGAAAGTCAGTGCCCGCCAAACCCTTGGCGCCGTAGCTCCCGACGCCAGCGGCAAACCTAACCTCCACTTTCAGTTGCGCAAAGAGTCAGCAACGCTCAACCCCGAGCAGTGGCTGGCGAGGTAATTCGATTAATTGAGCAAAATAAAACAAGCAGCCGGCTTACTGATGCAAGCTGGCTGCTTTGTTGTTTGCCGTAAGTCTAAGGGCGAATGGCCTGACTCTTATAGCCGCTATTGTAAAGCCACTCCAGGTATTCAGGAAGCAGCCGGCGCGTTTCCTGCTCGTGCCGCTGACAAAAATGGAATAGGACAACGTCGCCGCCCTTGGTCTTGGCTTTCAGATTGCTAAGGGCCTGCATATGGTCGTACCTATCCAAGTCAGAATCTCCCGAGTTTAATGACCAATAAATGAAGCGGAATTTCTTGCGAAGCTTGAGCCACGTCCCAAAAGTCAGCCTTCCGTAGGATGCCCTGAACAGGGGAGTGTGCAGTATGGAGTCAGCCCGCTCTGCATCAGCGGCGTATTTTGCTGCCGGCGTACTGAAGGCATTGAGATGACTGAATGTGTGGTTGCCGATGGAGTGTCCTTTCTGCTGCAGCAGTTCCAAGAGATGAGGATAGCGCTCTGCATTGTCGCCGCGGCAAAAGAAGGTGGCCTTAAAATTGTATTTGTCCAGTTCGCTGAGGACGAAGTCAAGGATGCTTGGCTCAGGTCCATCGTCGAAGGTGAGGTAAACGACTTTCTCCTTCGTTGGGATAGACTTAACCTCAAATTGCTGGATTATCTTATTGATTATTCTTTTTACTAACATATATATTATTATTGCATTTCATCAGTGCTCCATGTCCTGGTCTATAAAGGTCAGATATCCGGAAGGCAACTTTTCCACATTAATTGTAGAGAGCAAATCTGTGCCTGAGAAAGGGTAAATCAGTGACGGCCAGTATTTGATTCGTTGGAGGGACTGAATGCCGTCAAGCTTCTCCTTGTGTTGCTTGAGATATCCTGTCACAAGGAATAGAAGGTCGCGGTGAGAGAGCCCAGAGTCTTTCCTATATAGACTTTCGAGGATTTTGACCGTGCGAGCAGGAGAAGCTATGACAAGGCTGTCGTTGACACAGGAAAAAACTACCAGTCCAACAATGGCACTATTCTTTGATATGCTAAGAACTCTGCATTTCAGGAGAGGATTGTCAATATACTTCCATTTTAGGTAATCCTCGGAACGAACGATGTGGAACGGCTCATCCTCAAGAAATGTGTTTATTAGGGAGGAAAGGGAAGGCAGTGTCTCTTGGCTAACTTCGGCTACAGTATAAGCTAGGTCTTTGCGGTGTATCCAGGCGTTGAGCGTGGAATAGAAGTGGGGTAGTCGTATGTGTGGTAGTCCAACACTCCTGTTGAAGATTTTTCTCATACCCAATTCTAGCAGGATGCTGAAATAGCACGATACGGGGTAGTAGGCAAATGGAAACTTTAGGATGGCGTGTCCTCCGCACTTGCGCTTGATGGCCCCATTGGCAGGTGAGTACCATGCCGAGGTGAAGTTAGGCATATCTTGATGTAGCCGCGCTTGTAATGCCTTGCCAATGCCTTGGCCACGGAAAGCACTAAGGACAAAGGTGTCAACGCCCCACCAAATTTCATGGACTTTATGATTTATTCGCGCTTTTACGCGATAGGCGCATGCTTGCCCTACGTACTCGTCGCCGGCTTTTGCAACCAGTACACGAAAGCCTTCATCGCCCAACAGCCAATACCACTCCATACGCTGCCGCCGCAGCTCATAGGTGCCATCGCCATGGAATTTCTCCAAGAATGTGCGATACTCCGGCGAGTAGATGTCGTCCTTGTGTAGGTACTGGTATGTCATGTGGTAGGGGAGTTAGAAATGTCGAAGGTATCGCGAATTGCTCGCAGTGGTCGCGCCTGGCGCGGGCTGGCATTAAGAGCTGTGAGAGCGAAGCGGCAATTAGGAGTTAGGGCATACTTGCAATTAAGTTAGGGCATACTTGCGATTGTTTAATAAACGACGAGTAATCTGACGCCTTGCTTGTGGGCGTACTTGAGCCATTTGAAACTTTCTTTTATCCCATAGTTCAGGAATGCCCGTCCAACTCGCGTGTATATTCGGGGGCATTGTTGTTGCTTGCCGATGGCTTTTAGAAATTTATATCTGCTAATAATTACGGAGAAGCGTATGAATTCGTTCTCTGCACTCTTTGTCTTGGTGAGTGACGTCCCAACGCCGCCCTCTGTGATTACGTAGACTACCTCGCTGGAGGCAGTGATCGTCTTGGCCTTGTGTCCAATCCTCACAGAGAACAGGGAATCATTGGCCACGCGTGTCTCACCAAACTGAATTCCGTTCTCCAGAACGAGGGAGGCCCGCACCATCTTGCAATAGGGGTTGACAAAGTCGTAGCGGAGGGGGTCTTCGTTTCCGGTCGCGATGTAATCAGTGATTCTGCTGTGTATTGTGTTATGGCGCTTGCTTATGCTGTTGTCAGACAGCTTGATGCTGCTGGCGTCAAAATAGACGATGTCATACCCCCTGTCCAGATACTTGTCGAACGATTCGAAGGCATTGGGAGTGAAGTAGTCGTCAGAATCCAGGAAAACCAGATACAGTCCTTTCGCCAATGTCAGTCCTACGTTGCGTGCGTGCCCCGCTCCTTTGGTGGGTGATGAGGTGGTAAACAAAACCGTAGCACTCTCTTTTACGGGTATCTGCGATTCGGGGAGGGGCTGGGGGGCATTGTCAACTATTATTATCTGAATGTCCACGCGGTCAGGAATACTCTCTATCGCCTTTAGGAGTAGTTCGTATCTGTCGCGGAATGGAACTATTACAGAATAATTGTAGTTCATGTTACGTCGGGTTAGGTCTTGCGCTCTCTGATTTGCTATGGCGTAATGCAGCCTCTTCTGCTATTCTTCCTTGTCGGCAGACTCGGCAATAGGCGTGTCGTCATCTGCGGCAGAGAGAGAGAATGTGTGTTTTGACAGGTAGGCTATAATGATTAGGCTGAAAATGATGATAGTGCTTTGGAAGTCGAAGAATCGGTAATAGAAAATGCCAAAGGATGGAATTATGCCGAGCATGAATACGATAAGGTAGTCGCTGGCATGAATGACGGTGTCAGGGTCAGCGGTGGAAGGTATGAGAGCGTAGCAGATAGCAATAAATGCAATTATCCACAAAATCATACCTGGCAATGTGAGGTCAAGCAGTATGTCGCCAATAAAGGAGGGAAATACGCTTATATAGAATCCCTGCTCGGCAGAGCGGACATTGCGTCGGTCGCTGTCGGATACGATGCCAGAGACGAGGCGGTTGTAGAGGGGGAATTCGCGCTCGGTGGAGATGAAGTCAGGCTTGGCGTTCTCCCAGAAGTAGCAGAAGTTGACATATCCTTGCCCCACATACTGCATGGCGGCGGCGGCGGGACCTGCATATGATTTGTCGAAACGGTCGGTGGTTACGGCGCTGAGGTAGATAACCATCGCGGCGATAAAGGGGGCGGATGCTGCAACAAGGATTATTTTCACCCTAAGAGTTATCTGCCGCCAGAACAGGACAAGGGTAAAGGCGGCCATAATTCCCCAAAAGGCAATCTCTGTACGGTCGGCTGTCTGCGTGGCGGCAATAGGCTTGGACAGAGAGGTCAGCAGCAGAAGTCCGTTAAACCACCACGTGCAGCGGTGGTGGGTTATATTGTAGAAAGCCAGGGGCAGGGCAAAGATGGTTATGGAGTTGAAGAGATAGATATTGTAGATGATGGGGGTGTTCATCGCCTTCAGCTTGGCGGGAGATAATTCCCCTTCATAGACGCTGTGGCGCAGCTCTGCGAAGTCGCCGCTGAGGATGTCGAGGGTGGAGTCGGCTACCAGATAAATGTTGAGGATAAGCATCAGGATCATGCCAATCCCGAATACATCTAATATCCTGGGATTGATGAGTTCCGCACTTTTTATCTTTGTGCTGTTGAAACGGGTAAACGGCCATATGGTCGCAGTGATTATGGCGCAATAGAATACGGTTGGCAGCAGGTTGAATTCGGCATTGCTGTTGTTGTAGAGAATGCCGCCGTCCTCTCCCAGATAGCCGCCCAATATCGTAACGATGGCACACAGCGCAGTGAAGGCATACAGCGCCGACATATATACAGCTACCGTTGCTCCCTCTTGCTTCTTGTAGAGGTAGTAGGTCAGCAGACTGAAATATATGAACGGCAGCAGGAACATTAGGAATTAGGAGTTAGGAATTAGGAATTAGGAGTTAGGAATTAGGAATTAGGAGTGGTTTCCTCAGGGGTGGGGGCTTCTTCTCTTGAGGGGAGGATTGAGGTGTTGTTAGGAGTTAGCTCTTGAGCAGCTGCTTGATATGCACCAGGTCGCGCCATCCCAGCAGCAGGGCCTTGGTTTGCTGGCGGAATATGTGGCGGTATGCAGGCACGAGCAGGTCGGCCACGTATCCTGCGGCAAGATTGGCGGCTATGGCTACAAAGGCAGCGGCCATGGCGCCATACATGGGCAGGAGCCACCAGTTGAGGCCAATGCATACCAGGCAGCCCAGCACGTCGCGGAAGAACACCCATTTCTGCAGCCGCTCAACGATAACCATAATGCCTCCGCCGTTGGACAGGGCTACGCTTACCATCTTAAAGGACAGCACTTGCAGTATGGCGGCAGCATGCAGATACTGGGTGCCGAAGGTGTGGAGGACAATCCAGTAGGATATGACGGAAACGCCTATGCTGCAAAGGATGCTTACCCAGACGGTGATGTTGAGGTACTGCTGGGCCTTGACGGTATATATCTCACGGCTCTTGTCGAGCATTTGTACAAGGATGGGCGAGATGGTGTGGGCAATGGTGGCGGGTATGAAAATCATCACCTCCACAAACTTGGCGGCTACGGAGAAATAGCCTACGTCAGCCTTGCTCACCATGTGGCCGATCATCACCTGGTCGATGCGCTGGTAGATGATAACGGCGGCGTTGGTCAGAAGCAGGGGGAACGACTCCTTGAGCAGATATTTTGCGTAGGGCAGGGAGAATCGCCACTCCTTCAGCTTGCCGATCTTATGGCGGTAGGACGAGATGTAGCCGCCGGCCAGCAACACGTGGTCGAAGGCAAAGGCTGCCACAAACCATGTCAGCGAGCAGTCAGTAGCCCACATCGTGAGCTTGATGGCAATGCCAACGAAGGTGCGGAATATCTCTGAAAGGACGATGTATTTGTTCTGCACCAGGCTGGTGAAGTAGTTGCGGATGACCACGAAGGAATTGAACACGATATAGCTGGAGTATAGGGCAACCAGTCCAATCGTGTAGCCGTCTTCGCTCATGACTACAGCGGTGCCGATTGAGAGGGCTATGCAGATAACGCCGAACACCACCTTTATCCAGAAGGCGGTGCCGATGATGGTATTGACAGGAACCTTGCCGGCGGCTTCTTCGCGCACCTCAATGCTGTCCAGGCCGAAGCTGGCAAGAGTCTGGAATAGGAAGGCGTAGCTGATGACATAGTTCATCAGGCCGTACTGCTCCACTCCCAGATAGCGGGCCACGATAATGCCAAGAACCAAAGAGCCGACAAGGTTGACGACCTTGCCGCCAACAGCCCACAACAGGTTGTTGACTATCTTCTGTTTATTGCCTGAGAGGGAGAATTTCAAGTGGTCTGAGATTTAAAGTTGGGCGCCAGCGGGGCTGCCGGGGTCGGTAGAGGGTGAAGGCTGGCGCGGTGCGGAGGGCTGCTCCTTGAAAGCACGCTTGAGGTCATCGCCTTTCACCACATAGTATGCCGTAGCCAGGAAGGTGAGGATCATCATACCCAGCACGAACATCACCCTCTTGGGGCCGGTGGGCTTGACTGGCACGCTGGCGCACTTGAGGGTGGTGAAGGCGGGGGTGGCCTCCTGCACCTTGGCCTTGGCCTGCTCCAGCTGCTGGCTCACGGCGGTATAGACATTGAAGGCCATCTGCATGTCGTTCTCCAGATTGTCGCGCTGCGAGATGTAGGACTGGAGTATCATGTCGCGGTGGCTGTCGGCATACACGCTGTATGCTTTCATCGTCTTGTCGTAGTCCTGCTTAGCCTTGGCCTGCAGCTTCTTGTAGTACTCTACGTCGCCGCGGGCCTTGCTGGTGCGGTAGTCGGTGATGTATTGCTGCAGTCTTGCCCTCACGGTGTCGGCCATGGAGGCGGCAATCAGCGGGTCTTGGTCGGTCACGTGGATGGTGATGACATAGCTGCGGCGGTCAACGGAGCAGGTGATGAGCTTGGTGATTTTCTCGGCCATATTGTAGTCGTCCTCGCTGAGGCGGAAGGGGTCGGCATGCTTGTAGTTGCCCTCCTGCTTGGCCTTGGGCTTGCCGAAGAGATTCTTGACGACATTCTTGACCCATATGGTCAGCTTCTGCCACCATGGCTTCTGCTGATGCTTGGCAAGGTAGGTGTGGTAGTCGGTGTCGATGAGTCCGTCCTGGCTCTTTACCCTCACGGGGAACAGGCTAACCACGAATTGCTTCGACTCAATCAGGTCGGGGTAGAGCGATGGCGATATGGCGTCGTCACCCGCGCCGTTGCCCACATTGATGCCAAACGACGATGCAAACGAGGCCAGCGAGCCGGCGCTGGCGGCATTGCCGAACTCAGGGGCCATGGTCACCTCGCAGGTGTAGGTGCGGGGCACGCACATGATGAGTGCGCCGAACACTACTGCTGCCAGCAGCATGTTGCGAATTATCAGCTTCTTGCGCTTGAGCAGCTTCCTTATAATCTTGCCCAGGTTTATGTTGGTTTTCTTCTTGCTTTCCATTCTTCAATTCCAAATATCAAATATCAAATTTCAAATTGTTCCTTACCAATTCCTTATCATGTTCATCAAGCTGACAATCATTGTCGCAACAGATGTTGTTCCAGTTCCGATGGCCATCTTCTCCGCAGTAGAGAGTTTCTGGCCTTCCTCCTTGGTGGGCACCACTATCTCGCAACCGGGCTGCACGGCCTTTGACGAGCCGCGGTCAACCTTCTCCACGGCACCGTTGGCATAGACCACATATACGGCCCTCTTCTTTGCCCTGTTGGCAAAGCCGCCGGCGTGGTTGATGTAGTATTTGAGTTTCTCGCCCTTCTTGTAGTTCATGCTGATGGGGTAGGAGACCTCACCGCTCACCTTCACGGTGTTGGTGAACTGCGGTATGCTGAGCACGTCGCCTTTGCGCAGCACTATGTCGTAGCTACCGCCGGGGTTGGAAATGGCTTTGTCCAGGTCGACGGCCACGGGGTAGCTGTCGTCGAGGTTCATCTTCATGCTGAGCAGGGTGTCGGCTTTCTCGAAGTCCATGTTGGCGTTCTCCGACTTGAGGGCCTGTTCATAGAGTTGTATTTGCGCCTGGCGCAGGGCGTTGTCGCGCTGTATGCGCTCATCGTCGGTAAGGCGGCGCATCAGTCGGGCACCGGGCACGTAGGCCAGTGTGGTGAAGCCGCCGGCGGCCTTCACCAGGTCGCTAAGGCGATAGTCCTTCTTGGTCATGGTATATTGGCCGGCAAAGTTGATACAGCCGCTGATGTTTACGTTCTGCTGCTCCTCGTAGCCGGGGCTGCGGCGGATGTAGATTTCGTCGAAGGGCTTGAGGTAGAAGATGGTGTCCTTAATCATACGGAAGTTCTCGTCCAGCTGGAAGGAGAACTGCTCAGCCAGCCGGTCGTCGTCATTGGTGGCGGTGGGGTTGGAGATTCGGCGGTATACGTTGACGTGTGCCAGGCTGGCAGCATCGGTCATGCCTCCGGCCATCAGGATAATGTCTTGCAGGGTAGTGTTGTCGGCATAGGGATACTGGCCGGGATAGACTACCTCGCCCTTTACGTTGAAGTTCCATTTGCCGCGCATCTCTGTCTTGCTGGGCACGAAGAGCATGTCGTTCTTCTGCAGGGCGACGTCGGCCTCGGTGCCGTCGAGTATGCCCTTGAGGTTCACGCCCACCATCTCGAGGCTGAGGTCTTCCTTCTGGCGGTGCATCACGGCGCGCTCCTGATAGGCATCCTCCCTCAGGCCGTCGGCGGCCTCAATGAGTTCCCTCACGCTTTGGATGTTGTTGCCGAGCTGGAACTGGCCTGCATGGTTGACGGCGCCGCGCACCTCCACCATGTTGCTGTATTTCATCACCACGCTGTCCACATAGACTTCGTCGCCGTCCTTGACGATGAATCCGCCCATCTCAAACTCGTCGATGGTGTGGATGCTCCTTTCGTCGCCGGCCTTGCGCGACAGCCTGACGTTCTTGGTGTAGGCGTCGCCGGTGTAGCCGCCGGCAAACCTGAGCAGCTGCTTTACGCTCTCATTGTCGCGCATCTCATAGTACATGGGTCGCTTGATCTTGCCGTCCACCTGCACAAGGCAGTCGTAGGGGCCCACCACGATGATGTCCTTGTCCTGCAGCCTTACGTCGCTGGAGCTGTTGCCGTTGATGAGGTAGTCATAGACGTCCACCGTGGTCAGCACCCTGTTGTTGCGATAGACCTTGATATTGCGCAGTGTACCGATGTCGTTGATGCCGCCGGCGGAGTAGAGGGCGTTGAATGCCGAGGCCAGTCCGCTGAGCGAATAGGTGCCGGGCATCTCTACCTCGCCCACCACCTGCACCTGGATGGTGCGTGTCTGGCCCACCGACAGGCTGACCTTGCTGCCGCCGTAGTACTGGCCCAGCTTGCTTTTGATGGCTGCCGTGGCGGCCTGCACGCTGAGTCCGGCCAGGCGGATGGGGCCCACTTCGTCAATCACTATCACGCCGTCGGGCGACACGGTGCAGTCGAAGGTCTTCTGGCTTGCGCCCCACACATCAATAATCACCTGGTCGCCGGCGCCAAGGGTGTAGTTGGCGGGCGTGGCCATATTCATGTTCGGCTCAAAGGTAAGGTTCTCCTTATTGAATATGTCGTGGCCGAAGATCTTCTTGCTGGTGGTCAGGCTCTCCATGTAGAACAGCAGGGAGTCCTGCGTCTGCTCATTGTAGAGCCCCACGTTGTTGATGTTCTCATAGGGCGGCACCACGGGGCGCATCTGCTCCAGGTGGGCGTCGCTGGCCTGCTGGCGCTCCTGGGCCTGCTGTGTCTTGCGGTTGCGCTCGATGGTCTTGGCAAGGGGAGAGTTGGGGGCGGCCATGGTGTTCTGGCCGGAGAAGTAGTTTTTCCTCACCCTGTTGAGCTGGTTGATGGTTACACCCTTGCCCATCAGGTTGCGTACGATTACCTGCTGGCTCGTTCCTTTGCTGACTTCGCTGCTGAGGTAGGCAGCCACCTGCTGGTCGGTCATCTGGCTCTGGGCCCATGCGCTGCCAGAGCCTATGAGCAGGATGGCGGCGGTAATGAGAAGTGATTTTCGTATCATAGTTTTGCTTATAAACGATGGTGTATTCTTTATTTGAAATTTGAAATTTGAAATTTGAAATTTTATTGCCAAGTCCGGAAATATTAAAATTGAAAAATGGAAAAACGGAAAAGTTGAATTTCAATTCTTAAACACTTCAATTCTTAAATTCTTCTTGGCTTCTTAGCTTCTTAACTTCATGAATTTGCTGTCTATGCAGCTGTGTCTTCAGTCTGTTGTCTCTTTGCTATGCTTGGCTATACATTATTTAATGATTGGTGGCGCCTCATGCCGTCTTCGGGGAACTGAAGATGTGCCCCAGGCCGATCTTGAGTCTCACCAGATAGTTGGTGAGGCTTGCCATGAAGATGACGGAGCGGGTGGTGTGGCAGTAGTTGCGGTAGTAGTACAGGTTGCTGACGTTCTGCCACTTGAGTATGGCCCTCTTCTTGCTGTAGCGGCCGGTGGTCATGCCGTGGGCGTGTATCACGTTCACGCTGGGCAGGTAGTAGGCCTTCTTGTCGATGGTCTTCATTCGCTCCGCCAGTATCTTCTCCTCGGCATAGAGGAAGGTGTTGGGGTCAAACATGTCGCACCTGTAGAAGTCGGAGGCGCGTACTATGAAGAAGCAACCCAGCACGAAATAGTGGAATCCCTCCGTGGCCTTCTGCGCATAGTCCATGTGGAAGCGCTCCACCTGCTTCCTCTTGGAGAGGAAATAGGCGGACCAGTGCTTCACCACCTCGCGCTCCCAGCAGGAGTGGTAGCAGCAGGGGCTCTGCTCTACGCCGTCGGGGCCCAGCACCTTCGGTCCGATCACTCCGGCCTCTGGTGTGACGTGCAGCTTTTGCAGCATCTTGCCCACCACGTTGTTGTCGGGGATCTGGATGTCGTTGTTGGTAAACAGTATGTAGTAGGGGTCAAACGCCCTGCGGCTGAATTCGGCGCCTAGGTTGTTGCCGCGCGCAAATCCCAGGTTCTCGTCAGACGATATCACAAACACATCCTTCTCGGCATCTGTCTCGGCCTCGATGTCGGTGATTAGCGTGGCGTTGAGGCTCTTGCAGAGCGCCGCGTTGCTCTCCGGCGTGGCCGCATTGTTCACGATTACCGTCTTGTGCGGAATAGCCACCTTCACCAACTCGTTCTTTACAAAGCTGGATGTCAGGTCATCCATTTTGTAGTTGACAATTATGACGGAGAGTAGTGAAGACATGTCTGACGATGAGGTTTTATGGCGTTTTTTGAAATTGGTTTGCAAAGGTAGGTAAAAAAACGGATATGGCGTATTCTTGCGTGCCTTAATTACCTTATTAAACGCGAAAAGGGCGATAATATTGCTTTTGCGTAGCAAAAAAGAATGGCATATTTTTTCATTCTCTATGCCCGGTTTGGCACAAAAACCGCGCCCAAGTAAAAATATTTCGCAGAAAAACGCCTTTTTCAGCCCCTGAGATTTGAGCATACGGACGCCGGCTGGCATCGGCGCCGATATGGCGCAAGCACGGCCTTTACGGCAACTGCCTGTATTTTAGTGGATTGCGACCTTGTGAAATATGCTCCTTATCTCCCAATTGCGGCGGCCGAGCTCGCGGGAGAAAAGAGCGAGGAAAAGGAAAATAACTGCGAGCGGAAAAAATTTAAACGCGTCGGGACGAAATCTAAACGCGTCGAAACGAAATCTAATCGCGTCGGGACGGAATCTAATCGCGTCGAAACGACCAGTCTCTTCGCAATTAAAAATAATCTTTTCGCAGTTAAAATTTATAATTACGCAATAAAGCAGCATCTTCACGCAGCTATAAATTTTCTCCTCGCCTTTATTCTTCGCGAATTCGCATATTTTATCCTGGTTCTCGTCCCTCGGATTTCTCCGCCTGTGAAGAAATGAAAAATCGGTGCTTTTTCAGCCGCGATTTGTTCGTTTCGGTAAAATATTGTTGCATTTTTGTTCTTTTTGTGCGTGTCGGATGTTCAGCCTTGCGATTTTTTGTCTTGGCGGTTGTCGCTCCTCTGATAGCTCTCCGCGCCCAGAAAGGACGAAAATGGCCGAAATTGCAGCCAAATCATAAATAATGTGCTATTTCACGGACTTTCCTGCAAAAAATATGGTAAAAATATTTCGCAGAATATTATCGCAGAAATAACAGAAAAAAATAATTGGCGGCTGGACTTGGCTTAATTGTCAGCTGTCAACTGAGAACTATTTGCTGTCAGCGTCAATACTCAAATTCCACCATTATGGGCAGGTGGTCGCTGAATCCGCCGTGGTATATCGGCCCCAGAAAAGTGCGCCATGGCTTTTGGCCGCCGTATTGGCGGTCGTCCTCCATCAGAAACGAGTGGCTGACGATGCTTACGGGGGTTGGGCCTGCTACGTGGAGGCTGTTGGCCGGATTGAGCAGGTCGCTGCTGACCACGCACTGGTCCAGCATGTCCCAGTGGCCGCGGTAGCGGTAGGTGCCGCGCGGCGAGGTGGGCGTGGCGCGAAGGTTGGAGATGTTGCAGAGGGAGGGAGTCCCCTCTATGTCCCCCTCAAGGGGGGAGGCCAGCCCCTCCCTGCCTCCGGGGCTAAGCATCCTTGCGCCCAGGTCTCGCTGCATGGTACGGCTGTTGGGCGTGGTGTTCATGTCGCCGATTATTACTATGCAGGGTCGGGTGCTGGCAGCGCATATTGAGTCGGTGTAGGAGCGCAGGGCTGAGGCAATGGTGCTGCGCAGCTGGCGTGATTTCTTCTTGCCTTGCTGGCTGGGCAAGTGGCAGACAATTATGTTGGCGGTGTCGCCGCTGCGTAGCAGTCCGCTTACATGCAGTGCGTCGCGGGTGGGGTAGGCTATGCCGGCGCGCTGCTGCCAGCAGAGGTTCTTTATGCTTAGGGGCCGCAGCGAGCCTTCGCGGTAGAGCAGTGCCACATTGATGCCGCGGCGGTCGGAGCCGTGGGTTATGATGTATCTGTAGTTGAGTCTGCTCAGGCGTGTGCGTCTGGTCAGGTCGCGCAGCACGGTGTCGTTTTCCACCTCAGTCAGCGCCAGCATGTCCACAGGCTCCATGGGGCTGAGCGATACTATCTCGCGGGCCAGCATGCTGAGCTTGTGCCAGTAGCGGCGCGTGTCCCATCGGCGCTCCGCCTGCGGCAGAAACTCATGGTCGTCGTGCCCTTCGGTGTGCAGGGTGTCGAAGAGGTTCTCGCAGTTCAGCTCGGCTATGCGCAGCCGCTGCGTTTTCGTCTCTGCGGACGGGGGCGTCTGGGCTGTGAGATGAATGGGTGCTGCTGCTGTCAGCAGGGCTGCCAATAGGACTGTAAGTAGGGAGCGCTGGGGCATCTTTGCGGTAATTATGATGCAAAATTATGATTTTTGTCCTCATTCTGGTGACGATATTGCGGATTTTGCGTATATTTGTCGCAAATAACTCAAAAACCAATTAGATATGATTGACGTAAAAGCATGTCTTGCTGAGCAAGAGCAGAAAATGGAACAGTCGGCAAAGTTCCTGGAGGAGACCCTGTCGCATATGCGCGCAGGCAAAGCTAATGTTCATATCCTTGACGGCATCAAGGTCAACTCCTATGGAGCCAGCCTGCCGCTGAGCAACGTGGCGGCCATCACTACCCCCGACCAGCGCACCATAGCCATCAAGCCGTGGGACAAGTCGATGTTCCCCCACATCGAGAAGGCCATCATCGACTCTGAGGTGGGCATCATGCCCGAGAACAACGGCGAGATAATCCGCCTCAATATCCCGCCCCTCACCGAGGAGCGCCGTAAGGACCTCGCCAAGAAGTGCGGCAAGGAGGGCGAGACTGCCCGCATCGGTGTGCGCAATGCCCGCCGCGACGGCATCGACAAGCTTAAGAAGGCCATCAAGGACGGACTGAGCGAGGACCTCGAGAAGGACGCCGAGGGCGACCTGCAGAAGCTCCACGACAAGTATATGAAGAAGATTGATGCCATACTTGCCGAGAAGGAGAAGGAGATTATGACCGTATAGAGTTTTGAGGTTTGATGTTTGAGTTTTGAGGTTTGGCTAAGTCCAGTAGCGAACGGTAAACTTCAAATCTCAAACCTCAAACCTCAAATAAGACATATGACAGGTCTCGTCATTAAGAACACCGGCAGCTGGTTTGACGTGCGCACCGCTGAGGGTGAGGTCGTGCCGTGCAAGGTGAAGGGCAACTTCCGCCTTAAGGGCATTCGCAGCACCTCGCCCGTGGTGGTGGGCGACTATGTCACCTTTGAGAAGAACCGCGAGGGGACGGCCTTCATCACCCAGATCAGCGACCGCCGCAACTATATCATCCGCAAGGCCAGCAACCTCTCCAAGCAGAGCCACATCCTGGCGGCCAATATCGACCTTTGCCTGCTGCTGGTTACCCTCAGGCAGCCCGTCACCTCAGTGGTCTTCATCGACCGCTTTCTTGCCACCGCCGAGGCTTACTCCATACCTGTTTGCATTATTATAAATAAGGTGGACCTACTGGACTCCGCCGAGCTCGCTGAGGCCGAGCAGCTGGCCGAACTCTACCGGGGCATAGGCTACGAGACCCTGCTGGCCTCCGTCACCGAGCGCCGCGGGCTGGAGGCTTTGCCCACGCTGCTCAAGGATAAGACGGCGCTGCTGGCCGGCAACTCCGGCGTAGGCAAATCCGAGCTGCTCAATATGTTGGTGCCCGGTGCCGGTGCTCGGACTCAGGCCATCTCGGAGGCGCACCTCAGCGGTATGCACACCACGACGTTCTCGGAGATGTACGACCTGCCCTTCGGCGGCAGGCTCATCGATATCCCGGGCGTCAAGGGCTTCGGCACCTTCAACTTCGAGCGCGAGGAGGTCAGCCACTTCTTCCGCGAGATATTCAGCGTTGGCCGCGGCTGCCGCTACGGCAACTGCCTCCACCTCAACGAGCCCGGCTGCGCAGTGCGCGAGGCCCTCGAGCGAGGCGAGATAGCTCAGTCGCGCTACAACTCCTACCTCAATATGCTCGACGATGAGGACGAGGGCAAGTACCGCGCCGCGTATTGAAATAGGAGTAAGGAGTAAAGGAGTAAGGAGTAAAGAAGGATTGAAGAATTGAAGTGTTTAAGAATTGAAAGTCAACTTTTCCGTTTTTCAATTTTAATATTTCCGGACTTGGCAATAAATCTCAAATCTCAAATTTCAAATCTCAAATAAAAAAGCATATGACTCTCACAATCTTAATAATCATCTTCGCCCTTGCGCTGGTACTGTGTTTGGTTGAGACCTTCCTCATCCCGGGCTTTGGCGTGTGCGGCGTGCTCAGCGCCGTCTGTGCGCTGATAGGCTTGGGCGCCACCTTCGGCATGTACGGTGCCATGGTTGGCACCATAGCCACCGCTGTGGTACTGTTGCTGGGCGGCCTGCTGCTTTACTGGGTTATGCACTCCAAGCGCATCAAGCGCCTGTCGCTCGACGCCACCATCGACTCCTCCGTGGCTACCGCTGAGCAGGCGCAGGTCAAGGTCGGCGACAAGGGCACGGCTCTCACCCGCCTGGCCCTCGTGGGCACTGCTCGCCTCGGCACCGTCGAGGTGGAGGTGCGCTCCGCCAGCGGCTTCCTCGACGAAGGCACCCCTGTCGTTGTCACCAAGGTAAACGGCGGTGAGATCTACGTCTCTAAAGAGTAACAATGTGTTGCGTGGTCTTTCCACGCGAAAACCTATTTAATTTTAATCACAAATTCTTTCAAATATATGGAAACAACAATCCTTTTTCCCGCAATCATTGCGGTAGCAGCCATCATCGTGCTGTCTATCTTCTTTCACTTCGTGCCGTTCTTCCTGTGGCTCAGCGCCCATGTCAGCGGCGTTCACATCTCGCTCATCCAGCTCTTTCTGATGCGCATCCGTAATGTGCCGCCCAATGTGATTGTGCCCTCGCTGATTGAGGCCCACAAGGCCGGACTTGACAATGTTACCCGCGACAAGCTGGAGGCCCACTTCCTTACCGGCGGCCATGTGCAGCGCGTGGTTCACGCTCTTGTCTCCGCCAGCAAGGCCAATATCGAGCTCTCCTTTGAGAAGGCCGCTGCCATCGACCTGGCAGGTCGTGATGTTTTTGAGGCCGTCAAGACTAGTGTCAATCCCAAGGTTATCGATACTCCCCCCGTGGCTGCCGTGGCAAAGAATGGTATCCAGCTCATCGCCAAGGCCCGCGTGACCGTCAGGGCTAATATCCAGCAGCTGGTGGGCGGTGCAGGCGAAGACACCATCCTGGCCCGTGTGGGCGAGGGCATCGTCAGCTCCATCGGCTCGGCCGAAACCCATGAGATGGTGCTGGAGAACCCCGACTCTATCTCCAAGCTCGTACTACGCAAGGGACTGGATGCCGGCACGGCCTTTGAAATTCTCTCCATAGATATCGCTGACATCGACGTGGGCAAGAATATCGGTGCCACGCTGCAGATTGACCAGGCCAACGCCGACAAGAATATTGCCCAGGCCAAGGCCGAGGAGCGCCGCGCCATGGCCGTGGCCCTTGAGCAGGAGAATGTGGCTAAGGCACAGGATGCCCGCGCTCAGGTTATCATGGCCGAGGCCGAGGTGCCCAAGGCTCTCGCCCAGGCCCTCCGCGACGGCAACATGGGCTTCATGGACTACTATAAATTGCAGCAGGTGAAGGCCGATGCCTCCATGCGTGAGAATATCGGCAAACTTGACCTCGGCGCTGCCAAGGATATCTTGAAGAAAGATAAGCAATAGGTCTAATTCCCAATTCCTAATTCCTAATTTCTAATTCCTAATTCTTAATTGAACAAAATCTGCTGCATATATAATAGCGGAGCGCATTATCGTTGGGCTATATTCAAGGCGCTGGCCGATAACTTCGACATCGACTTTTGCTTCGGCCCCGATACGGCTTATACCAAGTCTATCAAGACATTTGACTACAACCAGTTGCCCGGCTTTACACGGATGCTGAAAAACCGCCGCCTTTTCGGCAAGTTCTATTGGCAGAGTGGGGCAGTGCGTCAGGTGTTCAAGCCCTACCGCCAGTATCTTATGCTGGGGGAGGCATACTGCCTGTCGTCATGGATTATACTGCTGCTGGCAAGGATTATGCGCAAGCGTACTGTGTGCTGGACTCACGGCTGGTATGGGCGCGAGGGTAAGGTGAAGAAGTGCATCAGCAGGTGGTTTTATTCTCTTTTCAACGATATCCTTACCTATAATAACTACGCGCGACAGCTGCTCATAGAGGGTGGTATCCGCGAGAGTAAGGTTAGGGTGATAGGCAACTCGCTCGACTCTCCCAAACTCAAGGAGATGCGGGCCGAACTGGAGAAGACCGACATATATACCTCGCACTTTGGCAATGCCAATCCTGTGTTGCTATATTGTGGTCGCATACAGCAGTACAAGCGCCTTGACCTGATGGTGGATGCTGCCGCCAAACTCAAGACGCAGGGCATTGAGACAAATCTGGTGTTTGTGGGCAAGGACTCAGAGGATGTGGGCGTGGATAAGCTGGCTGCCGATGCGGGCATAGCCGACAGTGTATGGCTCTATGGCCCGTGCTATGACGACAGGAAGTTGGCGGAACTGTTCTACAATGCCGCTCTCTGCGTGTCGCCCGGCAATGTGGGCCTCACGGCTGTCCATGCCCTGTCGTTTGGATGCCCTGTGGTCACTCACAACAACCTGCCGTGGCAGGGGCCGGAGTTTGAGTGCATCAAGTCGGGTGTGACGGGAGACTTTTTCCATCAATATGATGCAGATGATTTGGCTCGAGTGGTGAGCAAATGGCTTTGCCGCACTGATGAAGAGCGTGCCGAGACGGCGGCTGCCGCCTTTGCGGAGATTGATGCCCGCTGGAATGTGGACCATCAGATAGAGGTGTTCAAGGAAGTACTAATCAAAAAAGGCTAAGAATAATGCTAAAGTTCATTATCCAACTGATAGGAAATCTCTTTAAACGCAATATCTCGCTCACGGCATGTGTGTATGCCGGCTCAAATGTTGCGCCTACGGCATACGTGCACCGCGGTTGCAAGGTGAGGAGCTCCAACATAGGCGCTCACTCATACGTGGCCGCACATTCGTGGCTCACTAACATTGATGTCGGCAGATTCTGCTCCATTGGCAATAATGTGATGGCCGGCCTTGCCTCCCATACTCTTGGCAATGCCTCCACCTCGCCCATCTTTACCCTGCGCCGCAATGCCACGGGCAAGGCGTGGGTAAATCAGGACGTTGCAGAGAACAGCGACGACTTTCCGCGCACAGTGATTGGCGATGATGCCTGGATAGGCAGCAATGCCATGATAATGAGTGGCGTGACCATCGGCACCGGTGCTGCCGTGGGGGCCGGAGCCGTTGTGACCAAGGACGTGCCGCCCTATGCCATCGTGGCAGGAGTACCCGCTCGCGTAATACGCTATCGTTTCGACGAGCCTGTGCGCCAAAAGCTTCTCGCCTCACGATGGTGGGAGCAGCCCGACAGTGTGCTCAAGGACCGCCTCGGTTTGTTTCAGCAGCCACTTACCCCCGACAACATTGACGATTTCCTGCGAAAAATCCAGTGAAAAGTTTGATGTTTAGCTACAGTAATTCTCGATTTTTAATTTGTTTGTACCTGGGCTGCTTTTTTTGCATCAAAGCAGGCTGCGCATAGAAAAAACTCAAAAAAATTTGGTTTTTTACTCGGTTTGCACTACCTTTGCACCCGCTATCACGAGATGGTAGCATATCAAACCATTTAAAACCTATATAATTATGGCATCAAGAATCAGATTACAGCGTCGCGGCCGCAAGGGCTATGCTTTCTACAGCATCGTAATCGCCGACGCTAACGCACCACGCGATGGTAGATTTACTGAGAAGATTGGTACCTACAATCCTAACACCAATCCTGCCACAGTAGATTTGAAGTTTGATCGTGCACTCTATTGGGTGGAGGTAGGCGCTCAGCCCACTGACACAGTGCGCAACATCCTCTCCCGTGAGGGCGTCTATCTCATGAAGCACCTCCGCGGAGGCGTTAAGAAGGGCGCTTTTGACGAGGCCGCTGCCCAGAGCAAGTTCGACGCTTGGAAGAAGGACAAAGAGGCTAAGCTCAACAAGGTTTCTGTCGCTGAGGCAGAGGCTAAGAAGGCTGACGCCAAGGCCCGTCTCGATGCAGAGAAGAAGGTCAATGAGGCAATCGCCAAGAAGGTAGCAGAGAAGAAGGCTGCCGTTGAGGCCGCTAAGGCTGAGGCCGAGGCTGCTGCCCGTGCAGAGATCGAAGCTGCCGCCGCCGCTCAGGACGCTCCCATTGAGGCACCTGAGGCTCCCGCAGCAGAGGAGACTCCCGCTGAGGCTTAATTGCCCAAGCAAGAAAAGTTAAGGCGGACATTCTTTTACGGATGTCCGCCTATTTTAATCGAATCGTCTGTAAATGTTGATTGAAGATGCAACGTCTGACCTTAGGCATATTACTCTTTGTGATTCTGTCTCTATGCAATGCTACCATTGCACAGGGGCAGTCGCGCTGGGGGCGTGTTCTCTCCAGTGCCGTCAAGACATACCAGGCGTCAACCGTCACCGACGAAGAGCTGGCCGAGTATGTCAGTAAGGGCGTAAAGGAGATGGACCGCAAGAATACTGTTTACGGTCCTGGCACCAACTACGGCAAGAGGCTTGCGCGCCTAACCAGGGGAATGAAGGACGCCAATGGCATCAAGCTCAATTTCAAGGTTTATAAGACATCCGACATCAACGCCTTTGCTTGCCCCGACGGCAGCGTGCGTGTCTTTTCTGCATTGATGGACATTCTTACCGACAATGAACTGCTGGGCGTTATTGGTCACGAGATAGGCCATGTGGCATTGCGCCACTCCAAGAAAGCCTGGCGTAGCGCCCTGCTGCGTAGTGCCGGCTCCGATGCCATGGGAGCCGTCAGCACTACATGGGCCAGGGTGTCAGACTCCTCCCTGGGCGAACTGACCAGTGCCGCACTGTCGGCCAAGCACTCGCGTTACCATGAGACTCAGGCCGACGACTATGGCTATGACTTTTTGAAAAAGCATGGGCGCAATCCCTGGGCAATGGGACTCGCCTTCAAGAAACTCCAGAAACTCTCCAAGCAGAAGAGTTCCAAATATGACAAACTGCTCTCGGCCTTCTCCTCACATCCCGATTTCGATGAGCGGATCGAGCACATGAAAGAGAAGGCCGAGGCCGACGGATACGTTACGTATTAAGGTAATAAGTATATTCTAGTCAGATACGAGTTTTACCATAAACTCATATGTACGGAAGCGGCCCATCTTGCCTGTAGACTCCGTAAGTTCCAATGTATTCAAGCGGTATGTTGTCTTGCCGCCAACCGTCTTTGTCTTCTTAAAGCCCAAATCCAAAGCTTGCTGTCTGAAAGTTGCGGCATTTGTTTGTGAAAACAGAAACAGGATAACCTCTACATCATCTGGCATCATATGGGCGGCAACCATATTGCTTATTCCTTCTTTGTGTAGCCGCACGATGTTACCATAAATGTCACAGACCAGATTTAGGGCATAGAGCGAGATGAAACTATCATCGCTTGTGTTAGCATTATTTACCAATGTGTATTTGCCTCCAGTGTCCAATATCTCGTCAATGTTGCGACCATCGTTTAACACTATCCGGCAAAGGTCTCTGCATGTTGCGGCATCCCATTCAGCAAGAGATTTAACAGGTCCTAATGCAAATATGCATAATAGAAATAATAGAGTCTTGATTTTCATGTTGTCAGTATCTGTTTGTTGGTTCGTTTATTAGTTGTTAATGGGGCAAAGGATCCTCGCCCCATTACTTTCCTTGTTTTTGTCCTTTTCTATTTACTTTTCAGCTCTCCTCTGGGTTGCCGGTCTTTCTCAACCGACTTGGCAAAGATAGAGATTTTTTTTATAGCACCATTTGTGAGCTGATTTTTAATGTTTTGTCAGATGTTTCTTATCACGAACCATGCCAGGTAGGCGATGAGATAGATGATTACTGCAATCTTGCGGATGCGGATCAGGAGCATGTCGCCGGCGGTGAGCACGTGGCCTTCTCTGACGCTCCGGCGGTGCAGGCGCAGATGGACGGCTATGACGAACAGCAGCACGGGGAAGCCGAGCAGGAAAAAGGGATTGACGGCGATGGCTTCGCCGACGTGGCCATGCAGCAGGGCATGGGCTGCCCGCTGACCTCCGCATGACGGGCAGTCCCATCCGGTGAGTAGCTTGAATGGGCATTTCGGCACGAGCACACTCTTAGCAGGGTCGCAGAAGTAGTAGAAGACGGCGAGCCCTGCAAGTGCCAGTGCGCACAGTGTGCCCAACAGGATGTGTCTCAATGCGTTTGGCGTGTGGGATGGCTAATAATAATCGAAGAGGCGATGTCTAACCGCCTGCGAGGCGGTAGTGAAGACGATGATGAGGTAGATAATCAATATCAGGCAACCGGTGATGGCGGCCCACATGGCCCATAGGCCGGCACGCCTGGATGACTTCTGTGCCTCTTCATAGAATCCGGCGATGTAGAGGCCGGTCACCTTGCTGGCATATACTATCGACACGATGCCGAAGGGCAGGCAGCAGAACAGTGTCGTAAGGATGGCCCAGACGAGGTTGCTTTCCGGCATCGGGGGGCGGTCCTGGGGAGGCGTCAGTGCTACCGGGGTGGGGGCGGCGCCGTCTGGTGTCTTTTTGAGCTGGGCACCGCAGTTGTTGCAGAAATTAACGTCGGCAGGTACTTCGCTGCCGCATTTGTAACAGAATGGCATGGCGGTATTTTTTATTTGAGATTTGAAATTTGAGATTTGAGATTTATTGCCAAGTCCGGAAGCGGGCAGTAACGAACACGAATCTCACGAATAATTTCTTATCAAGAATTTGAGAACAATTTTATTTCACGATTGGACAATTTCACGATTGGACGATTTGTGCGAGGTCCCGATTGAGGATTAAAACGAACACGAATTTCACGAATTAAACGGATTGTTTTTGATAATTTATGGTAATCTGAGTTTAAGAAAACTGTGAATTTCATGAACGGCTTGCCTAATGGCGAAAGCGTCTTAATGAACTATCGTTTCTTTGAGAAGAAGTCTTGCATGAGGGCTGCGCACTCATCGGCGAGGATGCCGGAGGTTACGGTGGTCTTGGGGTGGAGGGCGTGGGGTGCTATGAGGGTGTAGCCGCGCTTGGGGTCGGGGGCTCCATAGACGAGCCGGCCAATCTGTGCCCATCCGATGGCGCCGGCGCACATGGGACAGGGTTCTACGGTTACGTAGAGGGTGCAGTCGGTGAGGTACTTGCCACCGAGGGTGTCGGCGGCAGCAGTGATGGCCTGCATCTCAGCATGGGCTGTCACGTCGTTGAGGCGCTCCACCATATTGTGGGCGCGGGCTATGATCTGGCCGTTGCTGACTATGACGGTCCCGATTGGCACCTCGTCTTCGCAGAATGCGCGCTCTGCCTCCTGCAAGGCACGGCGCATGAAATAATTGTCGTCAAACATTTAATTGATTTGAGGTTTGAGGTTGGAGATTTGAGGTTTGCCGTTTCGCTCTCGCGTTTCTTTATGTCAGCTCGCCTTAGGCGACCACTGACGAAACGCTCGCGACCCCTTTGGGTTTGAGGTTTGAGGTTGGAGATTTGAGATTTGATATTTGATTATTGCTGTTCTTTGCTGCAAAAGTAGTAATTTTGCGTGAGATATGATGACAAGTGATAGCAATATCAATATTATTCGTGTTGCGGAGACGGACTCCACGAGCAAGGAGCTTGTCCGGGAATTGGGCGATGGCGTTCAAAGTTCAAAGTACATCTCCGTGCTGTCTGCCGACTACCAGACGGCGGGTCGCGGCCAGCTTGGCAGCCGCTGGGAGGCTGAGCGTGGCAAGAATCTGCTGTTCAGCCTCATGGCGTGGCCCGTGGGTGTGCCTGTGGGTCGGCAGTTCAGGTTGTCGCAGGCTATGGCGGTGGCGGTGAGGGATGCGTTGGCGTCTTATGCCGAGGGCTTCACTATCAAGTGGCCTAACGACATCTATTTTGGCGGTGGCAAGGTGTGCGGCACTATCATCGAGACGACTTGGATGGGTGGGATGGTGGAGCGGTTTGTGATGGGTGTCGGCATAAACGTGAACCAGCGTGCGTTTCTCGGCGATGCGCCCAATCCCCTGTCGCTGTGGCAGATTGTGGGTCGCGAGACGGACCGCGACGAGCTGCTGGGCAGGGTGCTGGAGCGTTTTGCCGCGCTGTATGGGCGGTTGCAGGCGGGTGATGAGACTGAGGTCGTTCGCTGCTATGACAATCATCTCCTATGGCGCGAGGGCATGCACCGCTACAGTGACAGCGACGGTGAGTTTGAGGCCGAGTTTGTCAGCGTGGCTCCCGACGGGCGGCTGACTCTGCGTGATGCCGACGGCCGCGAGCGCAGGTATTACTTTAAGGAAGTGAAACACGTGCTAAAGAGTTGAAAAATTAAAAGGTTAAAGGGTTAAAATGTTATGGGTTAAAGCATTAGAACAATGACAATAGACCGTCAGATAATGAAGATTGCCTTGCCTGCCATCGTGTCGAATATCACGGTGCCGCTGCTGGGGTTGGTGGACACAGCCATTGTGGGCCACATGGACAGCGCATCGTATATTGGCGCCATTGCCGTGGGAGGCGTGATCTTCAACATCGTTTACTGGCTCTTTACTTTCCTGCGGATGGGCACCAGCGGCATTACCGCGCAGGACCTTGGCGCCGGCAATACGGCAGAGATTACCAATACGCTCTACCGCTCGTGTCTGCTGGCACTGGCGATTGGCGTGCTGCTCATTGCGCTGCAGTGGCCGATATTCCATGTGGCGCTGAGACTGATGGATCCTACGCCTGAGGTGATGGCTCATGCGCGTACATATTTATATATATGTATTTGGGGCGCGGTGGCCGTGCAGCTGCTCTATGCTCTCAACGGATGGTTTATCGGTATGCAGAACACGCGCATTCCCATGGTTGTGGCCATTGTGCAGAATGTGGTCAATATCCCGCTGAGCCTGCTGTTGGTGTTCGGTTTCGGCATGGGCATTGCCGGCGTGGCGCTGGGCACCGTGCTGGCGCAGTATATCGGTCTGCTGACTGCGGTGCTGATGCTCAGGGCGAAGTATAGGGAATACCTTACCCCTATAGTGTGGCGCAATGTGATGCAGCGCGCGGCGCTGATGCGTTTCCTCAATGTCAATCGCGACATTATGCTGAGGATGGTGTGCCTCATTGCCGTCACTACATGGTTTACTGCTGCCGGCAGCCGCCAGGGCGACCTGATACTGGCAGCCAACGCCATTCTGTTTCAGCTGTTCTATCTGTTCTCTTTCTTCTTCGACGGCTTTGCTAATGCTGCCGAGGCTATGTGCGGCAAGTACAAGGGGGCGCGCGACGTGGAGCGGTTTGCCCTGACGGTGAAGCGCGTGTTCCTCTGCGGCGGAGTGCTGGTGCTGGCGTTTACGGCGCTGTATATAGTGGGCGAGGACTTTATCCTGGGCCTGCTCTCCAATCAGCCCCTGGTGATTGACACTGCCCGCGAGTATTTCCACTGGCTGCTGCTGGTGCCGGTGTGCGGCATCATGGCCTTCGTGTGGGACGGCGTCTTTTTCGGCACCACTGCCACCGGCCACCTGCTGCTCTCGATGTTCACCGGCACGGTGCTCTTCTTCGCATCGTATTTCATCCTCTTTCCGCTGTATGCCAACGACGGCCTTTGGATCAGCTTCCTGCTGTACCTGGCGGGACGCGGATTTGTGCAGTGTTTCAGCTTCCCGAAGATAATCAAAGCTATTTGATGCGGTTAAAACTTCACGGATTGGCAATTCTTTCGTATATTTGCCGCAAAATATAATTGCAGAAATAAAGTCATGGCAAAATTTAAGAGAGTTCTCCTTAAGCTCAGCGGCGAGAGCCTGCAGGGCAACCAGGGTTACGGCATCGACGTTGAGCGCCTCAACGATTATGCCGAGCAGATTAAGCAGGCCTGTGAGATGGGCGTGCAGGTAGGCATCGTTATTGGCGGCGGCAACATCTTCCGCGGCCTGAGCGGTGCGGGCAAGGGTTTCGACCGCGTGAAGGGCGACCAGATGGGTATGTGCGCCACGGTCATCAACAGTCTTGCGCTGAGCAGCGCGCTGGGCGCCAAGGGCGTGAAGAGCCGCGTGTTCACAGCCATCAGGATGGAGCCTGTCGGCGAGTTCTACAATAAGTGGAAGGCTATCGAGGCCCTGGAGGCCGGCGAGGTGGCCATCTTCAGCGGCGGCACGGGCAATCCCTATTTCACCACTGACACGGGCTCGTCGCTGCGCGGCATAGAGATAGAGGCCGACGTGATGCTCAAGGGCACGCGCGTGGACGGCATCTATACTGCCGACCCCGAGAAAGACCCCACGGCCACCAAGTTCAGCGAGATAAGCTACGACGAGATTTACAATCGCGGCCTGAAGGTGATGGACCTCACCGCCACCACCATGTGCAAGGAAAACGGCCTGCCCATCTATGTGTTCAACATGGATGTGTATGGCAATCTGAAGAAGGTGCTCGATGGAGAGCCCATCGGCACCTTCGTCCATAATTGATTACATCAGGTGGATTATGGCTTTGACACTGAGGTTGAAGCCCATATTCCATACTCCCATCCGCCCCGTGGCGGAGTTGATATCGGCATACTTGAGGCGGCTCAGGTGATTCTGGTATGCCTTGTCAAGGAGGTTGTCGGCCATAAGGTAGAGGTCGGCAACCTTCTTTTTCTTCACTACCAGGCTTGTGCCTGCCGAGAGGTTCACAAGCGCATAGCCGGGAGTGGGCGTCTCCGTGTTGTCGGCGCGGTAACAGTGGCTTTGGCGCAGGTAGCCGTCGAGAGCGATGGCTATGTAGCTATGGTGGAGGGGGCCGCTATGCTCATTGATTTCGTACTTTATTTCGGTGGTCCAGTGGGGGGCAGGGGTCATGGGCAGGTACTTGGTGTCGCGCCTTTGGTGCATCTGCTGCGCATTGACGTAGGAGAAGGTGCCGCCCAAGTGCAGTTGGTGGATGGGGTGGAGGTCGAAGCCGGCCTCAAATCCCAGCAGCCTGGCGTCGCCCTGGGCATAGGCAAAAGTGGCATAGTCGGGGTCTATAACTGCGTCAATGCGCTTGGCAAAGATGTAGTTCTGGATTCGGTTGGCAAAGAGGGCTACCTGTGCCGACAGGTATTTGTCGGAGTAGTCGAAGCCGAGGTCGGCCTGCCAGCTATACTCGGCCTTGAGCTGCGGATTGCCTATCTCATAGCGCAGGGTGCCTTCATGCACGCCGTTGCTGCCGAGCTCGCTCATGTTAGGGGCGCGGAATCCACGGGCAACGTTGAGGCGGAGATTGGCTTTGTCGCTCACATTCCACACTGCCCCAAGGCTGCCTGTCACTCCGTCAAGATTGCGGCTGCCAAAGGCTATGTGGCGGTGGTCGTAGCGCAGGCCGCCGTTGAGCGTGAGGTTTTGGAAAGTCTTGCTGCCAGTGGCATAGGTGCCGATGTCCAGCAGGTGGTATTCGGGAATGAGGGTCTCCTCGCCGAGGTTCTCCGACTGCTGCCACATTCCGTTGATGCCGCCGGTCAAGCGCCAACCGCTGAATTCCTCCGTAAGATAGCGCAGGTCATAGGTCAGGGTGTGGAGGCGGAAGTATAGTTCATAGTCACTGGCGCTCTCCTCATATTCCTGGCGACGGTTTTGCTGATAGCCGATAATGGCCTTCAGTTTGCCAGAGGCCAGATTGAAGGAGTTGTCGCTCACGGCCTTGTAGTGCTTCACCTGCTGAAACGGCAGGCTCTTGCCATAGGCCTTGCGGTGCCATCCGTCGGCATGCTCCAGGGTGCCGGTCTGCTCATCGCGCTCACCCTCAATGATGCTGGGAGTCTGGTGGAAGGCGCTGAGCACCAGGTGGGTGAAGCCCCAGTTGCGATTGAGGCCCACCATGGCGCGGGCAGCCCGCTCGCGCAGTTGTGAGCCGGGCACATAGCCGTCATATCTGTTTCTGTAGGCGTGGGCCATCTTGTCGCTGAAGCGAGCGTCCCATACAAGGCCCTTCTTGTTGCCGGCCATGTTGAGCGAGTAGCCGAAGAGGCCGCTGTTGGTTTGGTATTCGCTGCTCAGCGTGGCGCGCATCTCGCCCTCGGGCAGGATGGGGGCGCTGTTGAGTATCACCACCCCCGCCATTGCGTCGGAGCCGTAGATGAGAGAGGCCGGTCCTTTTATTATCTCAACGGAGTGAACGCTTTGGGCATCCACCTCAACGCCGTGTTCGTCGCCCCACTGCTGCCCCTCCTGACGCACGCCGTCGCTGAGGGTGATGATGCGGTTGTAGCCGAGGCCGCGTATGATGGGCTTGGATATGCCGTTGCCTGTGGTGATCTGTGCCACGCCCGGCTGGCGGCTGATGGCATCGATGATGTTGGTGGCTGAGGCAGACTGCAAGTCCTTGCCCGACAGCACAGCTACAGGAAAGGTGGAATTCTTTATTTTGGTCTTGCCCGCCACGCCGGTCACCTTTATTTCGTTCAGCTTCAGGTGGCCGAAGAATACGTCGGCAGAGTCTGGCGTATTCTGCGCTGTTGACGCTATGCCAAAGCACAGCATCAACAGACTTGAAAATATCTTTTTCATTCTGTTTTTGCTTTGAAAATTCAGTTGAGGAGATAAATTGTCTTTCGCTCTGATAAATTTTCAAGGCAGGGTGGGGCGCGCGAGTCGCGGCTGTCGCCAATGCGGTTGCGCAGGGCGTTGGTCTGGCGGCGAATTATTGCGCTGACATTCAGTGCTGCCGGGGCAAGGGCAACTGCTGCAGCAGCGATGTAATTAAGTGTCAGAAACTGGCAGAGCAGGCAGTCGTGGATGCTGCTGAAGCCTGCAGTCAGGTGAGAGTGGTGCACATGGTGGGCGCACTCGATGCAGTCAGCGGCAGTGTCAGCCACGGTCTCATGGTGGTGCAAAGCCGACAGGGCCGTCATCGATACGAATACCGACAACAGCACCCAGGCCTTGATGACTCTGCTTCTCTGCTCTCTCATCATTGTGATATTGTTTCTCGGTGGTTGAGCCGTTAGTTGCCGTCAGCCTCGCCGTTTGTCTGCCGATGCAGCTCGGCCAGGATTCCGTTTCTCACTCCTATGGCGGGCACGTTGATGGTGTCAGCGCCTATGCCGGCGGCTATGCGCAGGAATATGGAGCATGCCGGGGTGAGGATGACGGCGCGCTCCTCGGCAATGTCGTAATGCTCAACTATCTGGCTCACGGTCTTAGTCTGGAGGTCGGCATAGACGGCCTCCATGTCTGATACAGGAATAATGCCCCTCCTTACTCCTTTCTCCTTACTCCTTTTCTCCTTACTCCTTTTCTCCTTCTCCAGATACTTATCCATGAACTTCACGCAGCCGCCGGCGGCGATATAGTGCAGGGGGGTGCAGTCGTGGTGTATCTCTTTGATTTTGTCGTCAAGCATTCGCTCCTGCTCGGGGCTCTGGTTGTTGCAGAGGTAGCGCATGGAGCCCACCTGAAAGGAGTGGCCGTAGAGCAGCCGCCTCTGGTGCGTTACGCTAACCTCTGTGCTGCCGCCGCCTACGTCAACAAATAGGAAGTAGTCGTCTTTCCATTCCTGCGGCGGCATGAAGCTGAGGCGTGTCAGGCGGGCCTCTTCATCTCCGGGGATTATCTCGATGTTCAGGCCGCTGTCCTTACCAGCCCTGCTTATCACCTCTTGCCCGTTGCGGGCGTCGCGATAGGCGGAGGTGGCCACGGCGCGGTATCGACTCACGCCATACTGCCGCATGACGGCGGCAAAATGTTGCAACGCCAGGGTCAGCCTGATCTTGGTGGGCGGCAGTATGTTGCCGGTGGCAAACACATCCATTCCGCTTTTTAGCGGCACCCTCTCATAATACTCGCCTTCGCGCAGTGACTCCAGCGAGAGCAGGAAGTCGGGCTGGCTGCAGTCTTTTATCTGTAGCCTTAGGGCGTTGGAACCGATGTCAATGGCTGCAATCTTCATGGGAGAGGGTTATGCCTATGTCGCTGATGCCGCTGAGCTGCGTGCGGCGCATAATGTGGGAGAGGCTGATTTGTCCGCTTTGCCCCTTGCGCAGGTGTACTGCGGCCTTGACGGGCGCGGAGAAGCAGTAATGGTTGAACCCCTTGCCCTGTATTTTGCCGGCTTCGTCGGTAAGCCGTATCATCACCGTGTCTCTGCGGTGGAGGGCTGGCATGGAGTAGTCTTGCTCTGCGGTTACGTAAATTTTCTGAAACGGCACCTTGCTGGTGGTGCGTATGTCAATGCTGAGCCTGTAGCATCCGTTCTCGGCAATGCTGTCAATGGGAAAGACGATGCTGTCCTGCGAGTTCCAGGTAGCATTGTCCACATGCTGATACAGGCTGACCACCCTCTTGTCGTTGCCGTTGCAGGCGGTTAGCAGCATAGCGGCCACAGCCATCCATGACACGAGGGTATGACTTTTTTTAATCGTCATTTTGGGTTTTAGGCTGATTGTTTCTGCCGTTGCGGTTGTTCTTACGCTTTTTCTTGCGCTTGCTCTTGTCGAAGCGGGTAAGGCTGTCCTGCTCTGCCAGGTCCATCACTAGGGGCTTCTCGCTGCCTGAAGGAATGCCGGCAAGTGAGGCGGGCCTCTCGCCGCGGCGGTTCATCTCTATCACCTCGGCGGCCTGCTCGGCGGTCAGCGTGACTATGTTGGCTGCCAGGTGGCGGTCGGTGGAGTAGCTGACCAGGCCGGCCAGTATGTCGGCTTTGAAGAAGTAGTATGTGGCATCCTCCGTCTCGAGGTGGATATCGCGGCGGGGCAGCTTCTGCGCAGCCTCGGTGTAGGCCGACACCTCGTAGTTAAGGCAGCATTTCAGCTTGGCGCATTGTCCGGCCAGCTTCTGAGGGTTGAGCGACACATCCTGGCAGCGGGCAGCGCCGGTGCTGACGGTATTGAAGTTTTTGAGCCATGTGGCGCAGCACATCTCCCTGCCGCAGGGACCGAATCCGCCGATGAGGCCTGCCTCCTGCCTTGCGCCGATCTGGCGCATCTCTATGCGGATGCCAAACTCCTGCGCCAGGACCTTGATAAGTTCGCGGAAGTCCACTCGCTGGTCGGCGATGTAGTAGAAGATGGCCTTGTTGCCGTCGCCCTGATACTCTACGTCGCCAATCTTCATGTCGAGGCCGAGATTCTTGGCTATGGCGCGCGACTTGATCATGGTGTCCTGCTCGCGGGCCTTTGCTTCGTTGTATTTCTCAATGTCCACCTCGCGTGCCAGGCGGTAGATGCGCTTGGTGCCGGCATCGGCCTTAAGCCTCTGCTTCGACATCTGCAGGGGCACCAGCGGCCCGGTGAGGCTCACGGTGCCGATGTCGTGGCCCGGCGTGCCTTCCACGGCAACTATGTCGCCCTTTTGCAGAGGGAGATGGTTGCTGTTGACATAGTAGTCCTTATGGGTGTTCTTAAACTGCACTTCCACAAGGTCGGTCATCTGCTGGGCTCCCGGCACATCGGCCAGGTAGTCGTAGGTATTTAGTTGTTTGTCGTGAAGGCAGCATCCCTTGGCGCTGAGGCCGCGTCCGCCGCCGCAAATAAACTTGTCAATCATTATATTTATATTTGAGGTTTGAGATTTGAGGTTTGAGGTTTATTGCCAAGTCCGGGAGTTTGACTGGCTATTTGTTGGTTTGAGGTTTATTGCCAAGTCCGGGAGTTTGACTGGCTATTTGTTGGTTTGAGGCTTGAGGTCTATTTGTTTGCTTGATTTCACTATTTTAGTGAGAACGCCCATAATTCTATTCCAGTCGGCATAGATGGAACTATATTGTTGCTCTGTAAGGAATTCTGTCTTGTAAAGAAGGTCAATCCAATACCCTGTTTCTGTGGCCTCCTTCAACGCGATGCTCATCTTATGTGTAAAATCAGCCTTGCTTTGGGCATTCTTACCTTCGAAAACATTTGCTCCTATGCTTGTTCCCGAGCGGAAGAGTTGTTTGGAGATAATGTATTCGTCCTTTTTCTCCATAAGGAATCTGTATAAATTTACAATCCTGATAGCGAAGTCAATTGTGATTTCGTAGATGTTGTTTTCTATCTGTATATTATTATTAATCATGATGCGTCTGTCTGGTATTTAAACCTCCAACCTCCAACCTCCAACCTCCAACCTCAAACCTCAAACCCTAAGAAGTATGATCGTTTGAAGGGCGAGATTAAAGAATATTGTCTTACCGTTGACGTTGCCGGCCACGTCGCGCTGGGCGTGGGCAAACTCCTCAGCGAAGCGGATGATGTTGCGCTCATTGATGAAGCGGGCGAACTTATAGGCGAAGTCGGCCTCCTGCGGCGTCATGAAGTTTAGCTCCGAGCGTCCGAAGTTGTAGATGAAGTTCTCACGCAGCATCTGCTGCATGTAGCTGAGGTATGCTTTCTGCTGCTCGCGGGTCAGCGTGGTCATACCCTCGCTCCATTTCATCAGGCCGGGGAGGTCGCGCACATACGCCAGCCTCATCAGCTGTATGAAGCACTGCAGCATCGCCTTTGAGTCGTCGGCGTCGCATATCTGCTTGAGGGCTTTCAGCCAGCTGCCGCCAGCCACCCGCGCCACGCTTACGGCAGTGTCGCGGTCCAGGCCGCGCCTCTCCATGAGGGCCTTGGTCAGGTCCTCCACGCTGAGCGGCGGCACGTCGATGCGCTGGGTGCGGCTCACGATGGTGTCGAGCAGCTGCTCGGGGTGCTCTGAGCAGAGGATGAAGAGAGTCTTGGGCGACGGTTCCTCCAGCATTTTGAGCAGCGTGTTGGCGGCACTGCCGTTCATCTTTTCCGGCAGCCAGATTACCATCACCTTCCATCCTCCCTCGTAGGCGCTGAGGCTCAGCTTGCGGATGATGTTGTCGGCCTCGTCGTCGGGGATGATGGCCTGCTTATTCTCAGTGCCAATCGTGCGCAGCCAGTCGGTGAGGTCGAAGTATTTCTCGCTTGTCAGCTGCGTGAGCCACTCCTTGAGGTAGGTGTCGCTGGTCGTTGTGCCGCTGCTTTTCTTTATTACGGGGAAGGAGAAGTGGAGGTCGGGATGGACGAGTTTGCCGGTCTTAATGCATTCGCTGCACTCGCCGCAGCTGTCGCTGTCGCCTTGCTGCGAGCACATCACGTAGCTTGCCAGCGCCAGTGCCAGTGCCAGCGTGCCGTAGCCCGTGTCACCTGTCAGCAGCAGCGCATGAGGCAGACGTCCTGCCCTCACCTGAGCCAGCAGCACATCCTTCACCTCTTGTTGCCCTATGACATCTGCGAATCGCATAAATCTTAATGTTCAAATCTCAAACCTCAAATCTCAAACCTCAAACCTCAATAGATTGCCCTCGCAATCTTTTGCAGGCTCTTCACGTTGCCCGTCATGTAGAAATGTATGCTCGGCACTCCGGCGGCCATCAGTTCGCGGCACTGCTGCACGCACCATTCCACGCCCAGCTCCTTCACCGCGTCGTCGTCCTTGCAGCGCAGCACCTCGGCAGCCAGCTCCTCCGGCAGGTCGCAGTGGAACAGGCGCGGCAGCACGTTGAGCTGCTTCTTGCTCACCAGCGGCTTGATGCCCGGTATGATGGGCACTGTCACCCCGTCCTCGCGCATCCTGCTCACGAAGCTGAAGTATTTGCTGTTGTCGAAGAACATCTGCGTCACGCCGTATTCTGCACCCATCTCCACCTTCTTCTTAAACCACGCCGCGTCGCTCGCCATGTTGGGAGCCTCCTCGTGCTTCTCGGGGTAGCAGGCCACGCCGTAGCTGAACAGCGGGCCGCGTTCCTTCATCTCCGAGCCGTCCATGAAGCGGCCGCTGTTGAAGTCGTTGACCTGCTTCTGCAGCTCCGTGGTGTGGCTGTAGCCGTCGGGGCTGGGGCGGAACTCCTTGTCCTCCGGAGCCTTGTCACCGCGCAGCAGCAGCAGATTGGTGATGCCCAGATACTGCAGGTCGATGAGCACATATTCCGTCTCCTCGCGTGTGAAGCCGCTGCACAGTATGTGCGGCACTATAGGCACGCCGAACTCCTGCTGCAGGGCGGCGGCCACGGCCACCGAGCCCGGCCTGCGCCTCAGCGGGGTGCGCTGCAGCAGACCGTTGCCGAGGTCTTTGGTCACCATCTCGCTGCGGTGGGTGGTGATGTTGATGTATTTGGGGCCGAACTCCATCAGACTCTGGATGTCATCCTGCAGCTTGCGGATGCCCGCGCCCTTCAGCGGCGGCAGCACCTCGAAGGAGAAGGCCGTGCCCTGGTCCTGGCTTATCAGTTCGGTTATGCGTAGATTTTCGTTGCTCATAATTATGTCGCTCGCGTGTGTGTACACACTATGCATTGACTGCAAAGTTACGCAATAATCTTCAATTACGGGGTATTCCCTTGGTAACCCTTACTTTTTTTATATCAAATTTCTCAAATTTCTCAAATCTGCCATTGATTATGTGCAAAAAAAGAGGCATTTTCTCAAACAAAATAGGAGTCCGTGAGTTTCAAATTTCGCGGACTCCTATACTTAGGTTAGCACATCTGTTACCTGTTCTCTGTTTTCTGTTAACTTTTAACTACTGCACGACTGCAGCCGGACTTGGCTAAATTTCAAACTTGCCGCCTCGCTCTCACTGCTCTTTGATATCGGCACCGTTGCCTGCAACGAGATCTTTTCTTAATTCCCCAAAGGGGACCCCGGCACGACAGCCGATGAGTAGTTCGCTATGCCTTCGGCATTCAAATTTCGGCTTAAGGCTCAAATTTCAAATAACATAAATTCTCTAATTGTCGCTTTGCTCTCAGATTTTCTTTGTGTGTTGGCACCGGCTTCGCCGATAGCCAGCGAAAGTCTTCGCGATGCCTTCGGCATTCTCTAATTCTTGACAGAAAAAAACTCTTGACTTGTGCGACCAGGCTGATTGCTTTAAGCTATTGCCGGTGCCAACATCTATATTGTTTACTTTTTTATTAAATGGGATGAAAATATGGCCGTTGGGCGGAAAAAGATAAAAAAAACGGACGGAATGGGGCGTTTTTGGTTGCGAATGATTACATTTGCAGATTGAATTGCAATTTGAATTTTATTTTTATGATACAATCGAAGAAGATTATAATGTTGGCGGGGGCGCTGCTGCTTGCTACGGTGGGGGCGCTGGCTCAATACACATCGTTCACTGTCAAGGAGACCTCCGGCACCTGGACGAGCTACGCCCTCGACAGGCTGAAGATTACCTTCTCCAACGACGAGATGACGCTCTCCAACGCTCAGGAGACGGTGGTGTATCCCATCAGCGAGCTCGGCTCCATGCTCTTCACCGACCTGCCGTCGGCAGTGGAGCGCGCCGCCACCCAGCGCACCGTGGTCTCGCTGCAGGGCGCCAGGGTGCAGCTCAACGTGCCGGCCGGCACACAGGCGCGAGTCTATGACATGCAGGGCAAGCTGTGCGCCACGGCACGCATAGGCCAGGAGGGAGTGCCCGTCTATATCGGCAACCTCCAGCAGGGGATTTTCATCCTACGCGCCGGCAGGGAGCATCACAAGATCCTGGTGAAGTGAAGAAGAGTTGAAGAATTGAAGAATTGAAGAGTTGAGAACTCTTGTAGAATTGAAGAGTTGAAGAACTCTTGTAGGATTGAAGAGTTGAAAGATTGAAGAATTGAAAACTCCTATAGAGTTGAAAAAACATAATTGATGAAAAAGATATTTTTCCTTTTGCTGACCGCTTTAATGGTCAATGGTCAATGGTCAATGGTCAATGGCCAGACCGTGGCTATCCATACCGATGCGCTGACGCTGCTGGCCACCCCCGACGAGGTGGGTGAGATGATGTTCAGCGGCGGCATGCTCAGCATCGGCGACACGGTGATTGACGTGACCACCATCGACAGCCTCAGCTACAGCGCCGGGGACTTCGACCCCCTCACCGTAAGCGTCAGCTACGCCGGCAGCCGCAGCCGCGTCAGCATGCCCCTGGCACTCGCCGACTCCGTGCAGGTGGAGCAGGACGGCGCATACGTCAACATTATCTCCGCCAAGACCGGCGGCACGGAGGTGGTGTATAGCCTGAGCGGCACGACGGCCGACGGCTGCTTCCGCCAGGAGGGCTCCTACAAGTGCACCGTGCAGCTCAACGGCGTAAGCATCACCTCGCAGCGCGGAGCAGCCCTCCACGTCAAGAACGGCAAGCGCATCGACATAGAGGCCGTGGAGGGCACCGTCAACAACTTCGTGGACCACGCCGACACGCTACATGACGCCTGCTTCCACGTGAAGGGACACCCCGAGTTCTCCGGCTCCGGCACCATCAACATCACCGGACGCGGTAAGCATGCCTTCAAGAGCGGCGAATACACCAAGCTCAAGAAGACGGCGGGCACCATCAACATCCTGGCGGCACCCAACGACGGCATGCACGTCAACCAGTACTTCAAGATGAACGGCGGCAAGCTGACCATCGCCGACGGAGTGAAGGGCGACGGTGTGCAGGCCGAGTGCAACAGCGATTCCACCAAGGAGTACAACGGCTATATGTTCATCAACGGCGGCGACATCAGCATAACCATCAAGGGCGACAGCTGCGAGGGGCTCAAGTGCGACTCGCTGCTATGCATAGGCGGAGGCACGCAGCAGGTCAACTGCAGCGGCAAGTTCTCCAAGTGCATCAGCGCAGGCACCGACATGGCTATCTACAACCTACTCTCCAGCCCCCAGGTGACTCTCGTCAACACCGGCACCTACGTCACCGTAGGCGACAAGAATAAGAAGAGCGTCTGCCTCAAGGTGGAGGGCTCACTCTATTTCCACACCGGCACAGTCAGCCTCACCGCCGACGAGGACCTCAAGGGCAAGTCGGCCGCCATTGCCGGCGACTACGTCTATGTCAGGAATGCCGGAACCATCAAGGCCTCACCCGCCATGGACGTGGACGGCGCCCTGCGCTCCCGACGCAGCGAGGCCGACATAATAGCCTTCGAGGCCACCAAGGGACTCGTGCTGCCCACCGCCAGCCCCGACGACGAGGAGTAGCACCGCCAGCCCCGACGACGAAGAGTAGCACCGCCGCAGCGCGGCAGCCATACCTTATCCGTCACCGATACCCCACACGGAGCCGTCAGCCCAGCCAGCCGACGGCTCCGCGCTTACTTTTTTGCAGCTGTTGCTTGTATTGCGATTAAATCATACGTCCCTCAACAGATGTTACTCTCATACGTCCCCGTCTGCTTCGCAAGCTCCGCAGCCACCCCCTCGCTCCGCGAGGATATCCATATTGAATTCCCCAAAGGGGGGCCTCGCTTAGAGGGGGAGCTGACACGCCATTCTTCTGTTTGCAGGTGTAAGGATATCAGGGAGACGGCTCCCCCTCTAAGATAGAGGGGGTGGCGCGTAGGGCCGGGGCGTATGATACTAACTTTTACCGGACAGCAAAAAAAGATGATTCGTTTAATTCGTGAAATTCGTAGTTCATTTATGTCCACCGGCTTGCCAAATCGTCAAATCGTGAAATCGTGAAATCGTGAAACGGCTTCGGTGCCAACGGGTATATTTTATCCCCTATTTTTTTTGCTGTTGACGAAAATGTATGTACCTTTGTCGCAGTGATTACTAACGACAAAAAGACCTATCGTATGAAGAAGATGCTGCTAAGCCTGCTGGCTGTGATACTGTGCGTCAGCGCCAGCGCCCAAGGTCAGGTGAAGGAAAAGCTGAACCGCGTCCCTGTGGCAGTGATGACCTCGCAGGGTGTCCTCGTGTCATGGCGCTATCTGCAAGCCGACGGCAATGCCGAGTTCTCGTTATATCGCGATGGATTATGCTTGGATGAGCACATTACCGACGTTACCAACTACCTCGATGCAGATGGCCGTGCCGGCGCCGAATACAAGGTGGTGAGCAGCAACGGCGACGAGGCTACCTGCGTCGCATGGGACAATATGTTTATCAAGATAAGTATTTCCCGTCCCGCACCGCGCAATTCAAAAATCGGCGACCTGAAAGGCGAATACCGTCCCGACGACATCTCCGTGGGCGACGTTGACGGCGACGGCGACTATGAGCTCATAGTGAAATGGCTGCCCAGCAACCAGCGCGGCTCTGATGCCGACGGCTTCACGAGCGCCACCTACATAGACTGCTATGAGATGGACGGCACGCAGAAATGGCGCATCGACATGGGCGACGGCGTGCGCTCAGGCCACCATACCACGCCATTACTGGTCTATGACTTCGACGGCGACGGCAAGGCAGAGGTTATCGCCAAGACCGCTCCCGACTCCAAGGACGGCTTGGGCAGCTATGTCACACAGGCTGGCAATGCCACCATCCAGGCCATCGAGCCTTCAGCCTTTGACGTGAACACCGACGGCCGCGTGACGGCAGGCGCCGAGTTCCTCACCGTGTTCAACGGAGAGACGGGCGCCGCCATGCACACGATATTCTATTCTCCAAGCCGCTCCATGGCGGACTTCCCTTCCGGAGGCACATCCTACAGCAGGGACTGGGGCGATGCCTCCACCTACAACTACGGCGAGCGCTACAATGCCGCCGTGGCATACCTTGATGGCACCGACAGACTCCCTACAGCCATCATGCAGCGCGGCGGCCTTACGGCATGCTACATCTGGGCAGTCGACTGGAATGGCACAGCCCTGAAGACGCGGTGGCTGCACAAAGGCACTTCCGCCACAGAATGGCATGTCATCGATTTCGCGGATACAGAACTGGCCAATCAGACCACCAATCCCGTGACATCACAGGGCAAGTCAATCTACGGACAGGGAGCCGGCGGCATCAGCATAGGCGATGTCGATGACGACGGATTCGATGATATCTGCATCGGCGGCGCCACCATACGCCACGACGGCATACTGCTCTGCGCAACAGGCCTCGGTCATGGCGAGACCCACACCCTGGCAGACCTCTGCCCGGACCGCCCGGGGCTTGAGGTGATGATGCCTCACGCGACGAGCCCATTCGGCTGGGATGTGCATGACGCCACGACCGGCGAGGTGCTGCTCAGCGCCAACGGCGATGACGCCAACGGCAGCGGACTGGCATGCGACTTCGTTCCCGGCAAGCGAGGCTCAGAGTTCTGGTCTTCCGCCGACGATATCATACGCTCATGCTACGACGGCAATGCAGTGAGCGAGAAGAAGCCTGACACCGGCTTCCGTATCTACTGGACAGGCGACCCCTACGACCAGACTTTCGACGGACGGTATGACGAGGTACACGGTTGCTCACCGCGCATCTGCTCATGGGATACTCAGAGCAATGCCGTTATAACATTCCAGGAGTTTGCGGAATACGACATGCCGCAGACGTGCAACAACGCCAAGGCCACGCCTTGCCTGCTGGCCGACCTGATGGGCGACTGGCGCGAGGAGATCATCATGACAAGCTATGAGACCGACTGGAGCGACCCCAACTGCGAACTACTTATCTTCTTCACGCCGGAGCCTACCGACTATAAGGTGCCCTGCCTCATGGAGGACCACATGTACCGCATGGCCGTAGCAAGCCAGAACTCTTCGTGCAACCAGCCCCCACATCTAGGCTTCTACCTGCCAGACTATCTGGGAGTGGACGGCAACACCTACACTACACAGACTGCCAGCCATGCTCCGGAATCCACCACCGCAGTGAAGAATGTCAGGGGCAAGGCCTCCGCCGACAAGGCCCAAGCCGCAAGGAAAACCATCCGCAACGGCACAGTCATCATCGTTAAGGACGGCAAGGAGTACAATGCAGCAGGCTTAAACAATAACCAATAACCAATAACCGTTAACCGTTAATTATATTGAGGTTTGAGGTTTAGCCGAGCCATTTTAATTTCACAACTTGACGATTTCACAATTTGACAATTTTTTTCAGTCGTGAGTCAAGAGGCGAGAGGAATTAGGAATTAGGAATGCCGCAGGCATCGCGAAAAGGCTCTTTCGCTGTCGGCGAAGCCGGAGCGAAACTTGCAGGAGCCTTTGAGAGCGAAGCGGCAATTAGAAATTAAAAATTAAAAATTAGGAATTAGTCCCCGCTAACCGCTAACCGCTAACCGCTAACCGTTAACCGCTAACCGTTAACCGCTAACCGCTCAACGCTAACCGCTCAACGCTAACCGCTAACCGCTAACCTCTCAACGCTAACCGCTCAACGCTCAACGCTAACCGCTCAACGCTCAACGCTCAACGCTAATCGCTAACCGCTCAACGCTTCTTCGGCTTGATGTTGAGGCGGTAGATGGCGTGGAGCATCACGTAGCGGGGCAGCGAGTTGCGGTATGTCTCGGTGCGTCCCTGCGAGTTGAGCACCTGCGAGATGTTGCTCAGGTTGCCGAGGATGTCGAATCCGTCGAGGGCAAGGGTGAGGCCGAGCTTGGGTATGGTCTTGCTGATGCGTGCGTTCCACACGAGGTCGTTGGTGTTGGAGCCTGCGTTGGCGTAGCCTCGGTGGCAGTAGAGGGTGAGGTCGCTGACGAGCTGCATGTGCCAGGGTAGGGCGAGCTGGGAGGTAAGCCCGTAGTTGAAGTCCCAGAGGTTGACGGACGTGAAGTCGGCGCGTGAGGAGGCTGAGTGGCCGTAGCCGACGTAGCCGCGCACTCCCAATTTGCTTTCCTTGCCGAGCTTATAGCTGAGGGCGAGGTCTTCGGTGGTCCAGTAGGTCATGACGCTGCTGAGGGACGGTGCGGCGCCGGTGTCGGTGCCCACGAGGTCCATGCCGTGCACGATGCGCGAGCCTGTCTTGCTGTCGAGGCTGAATTTCTTGAGCTTGCCGAAGGCGCGATGGAGGTCGTAGTCGAGCTGCAGGGTGTAGTTGCCGTTGACATTGCCGGGAGTGTAGGTGCGTATGCCGCTGGTGCGGTCATAGACGTAGCCCATGGCGACGGCGTTGTGGGAGATGTTGTAGGTTAGGGAGAGTCCATGGCGCAGTTCTTTCTGTTCGTTATCTATCATGAGGTGGAACACTGCGTTGTGGGTGGTGGTGTTGCGCAGGTGCGGGTTGCCGTAGTAGATATTGAGGGGGTCTTCGTCGTTGAGTATGTTGAGTGCGTATATCATCGACGGCGGTGTGTGGGTGAGTGTGTAGGAGATGTAGAAGCCGTGCGTCATATTGGCCCAGTTGCGCCCTATCCAGAAGCTGGGATTGAAGAAGGTGTTGTTGCGCTTGGTGAGTCCGCTGTAGGCTGCGCGTGTGTAGTCGAGCTGGTCGTGGGCGAAGGTGACGGGCAGCGTGAGTATGGCGAAGGTCATGTGGCTGCCTTTGATATTGCCTGCGGTGTCGCTCTGCACCTGCGACAGATTTCTATAGACGAGTTTGAGTTCGGGTGTATGCTCCACGGTGCGCTCTATCTGCAGGTAGCTGTTTTGGCGGTCGATGGCTTCGGCGCATTCGAGCTCTGAGGGGAGCATGCCGATGGGGTGGTCGTCGGGATCGTCCCAACCGGTGATGCGGTGGAGCAGGTAGGTGTTGTAGTCGTTGCGGCGGCGGGTGTATTGATATTCGTAGGAGAGCTGGGCGGTGAGGTTGTTTATCTGGCGTTGCATCTGCACTTCGTTGCTGAAGGTGAAGCTGCGGTCGGGCCTGTTGTGGGTGTAGCGGTAGTTGTAGAGCGGCTCCAGGCGGTCGTTGTTGGGATAGTCTATTTGCTGCTGTTGCCAGCTGTTCTGTGCGTTGTCGCTGTAGCTTATCTCTTGGGCGACGGTGAGACCATGGATTCCGTCAAGCTTGAAAAGGTTGATATTCTGAATGTTAAGGTCGAGCTTATGGCCGTCGAGCATGGTGTTGTTGAGGTTGCGGTTGATGACGGTGGCAAGCAGGTCGGCATTGCTGCCGCGATAGACGCTGTCGATGAGTGCCGAGGTGGCCTTGATGGCGGGGTTTTGGTTGAAGGCCATGGCGATGTTCTGGTTCATTGAGTGAGTCTTGAGGTAGGTTAGCTTGGGCTCAAGTCGCCACACGATTGTCTGGCGTTTGTTCCATACCTCAAGTTCTTGCTCGGTGGTGAAGGAGAAGTCGCGTGCCTTTTTCAGGTCGAGTGAGCGGGAGAAGGTGTTGCCGTCGGCGAGGAATGTCTCGCCGGTCGTCTCGATGCGGTCGTCGGTGTCGATGTTGGAGAACTGTACGTTGCCGGAGTATTTGCTTTGCTCGTCTTTGCTCTTGAATAGGAAGTCGAGGCCCGCCGTCTTTGTGGCCATGAGGCCTGTGGGCATGGTCTCCGGTGTCCAGGTGGTGTTTTCGCCGGGCTTGCGGTTGTCGTTGAGGTTGTTGAGGTTGCCGTAGAGGGTGATGCGCGATTTGGCGCCGAAGCGCATGGCGAAGAGTCGGGCGAGGTAGCGGTCTTCGGTGCCGTAGCCTGCCTCGACATTGCCCATCCATCCTATCTGGTACTGCTTCTTGAGGCCCACGTCCATCACAAACTCTTTGTCGCCCATGTCGCGGCCGTTGAGCTGGGAGAGGAGCCCGGCTTTCTCGTAGGTCTTGACGGTCTTGACCATATAGGCGGGCAGGTTTTCGAGCATTATCTGTCGGTTGTTGTCGAAGAATTTCTCACCGTTGAGCAGCAGGCTCTCCACCTTGCGGCCATTGACGAATATCTCGCCCTGGTCGGTGAGCTCTGCGCCCGGCAGCTGACGGATGAGTGCGTCGAGCATGGAGCCCTCGGCGGTCTGGAAGGCGTCGGCGTCATAGACGAGGGTGTCGCCGCGGTGGTAGAACTTGACCTTGGTGGCCCGGATGGTGACACCGTCGATTTCGTGTACCTTGGGCGCTTTGTCGAGCGGGATGTCCTCAATGAATCGATACTCGCCCACTTTCAGGGGCTTCTTGTCGAACTGCGCCTTGAGCGGCCATGACATCACCGTGTAGCCGTCGCGCTCGAGGATGATGGTGTAGTCGGTGGTGCCATCGACGGGAACGATAAAGAACCAGGCTCCGCCCTTTGAGCCTACATTGAAGTTGCTATTGGTGGCGGTGACACTGATGATGCTGTCGCCCTTCATGAGCGACACCTGTGTGTTGATAAGGTTTTCGTGGGTGATGCGGTCGTGCGCAAAGCCGTAGATAAACGCTGTCTTGTCGGCCAGGGCATGGGTGGCGGCAAAGAGTGCTGTGAATATAACAAGAGATTTGATTAGTTTCATTGTGTCGGTGTGTGTCTTGTTTCTTGCGTTGAACTTCGTGTTTTGTTTTCTCTCTAATTATATTAGACACAGGTTAGCCTTATTTTATTACAAACATTCCCAAGTTTTTTTTCGTCACCGCCTGTAGCGGTTGCGGCCGGCGTCGAAGCGGAGGAAGATGAAGAGCAGCAGGGTGAAGCCCCACAGCGAGCTGCCGCCGTAGCTGAAGAAGGGTAGGGGGATGCCTATCACGGGCATGATGCCCATCACCATGCCGATATTTATCAGGATATGAAATAGGAATATGCTGATGACGCAGTAGCCGTAGATGCGCGCCATCTTGCTCGTCTGCCGCTCCGCCACGTGGATGAGCCGCAGTATCAGGGCCAGGAAGAGCAGCAGTACGATGGTGCTGCCCACAAAGCCGTGCTCCTCGCCCACGGTGCAGAAGATGAAGTCGGTGTCCTGCTCCGGCACGTATTTCAGCTTGGTCTGGGTGCCGTTGAGGAAGCCCTTGCCCCACATGCCGCCCGAGCCGATGGCTATCTCGCTCTGGTGCACGTTGTAGCCCGCGCCGCTGAGGTCCTCCTCCAGGCCGAGCAGCACCTTGACGCGCTGCTGTTGGTGGGGAGCCAGCACATTGTTGAGCGCATAGTTGGCCATGAAGAACACCGCGAGGCTGCCAATGGTGAAGGTGGCTATGAGCAGCAGCTTCCTGGTGCGCTGGCGCATGCTACGCACAATCAGGAATACTGCGGTGCCTATGCACAGGGCGGTAAGCACCCACCACAGCTGTATCTGGGGGAAGACAATCTGCGCCGCGTAGCCAAGGGCGATGGTGCCGAGGCCGTAGAGCAGCACGGGGCGGAAACAGGAGCGGCTCTTGTCGTAGATCTTGAGCAGCAGCAGGGTGAACGCCCATATGAGCACCAGCACAGAGAAGGTGCCCACGCTGGTGGTGGAAGCGGGCATGTTGATGACGCTGAACTTGAGGCCCACCACGAAATAGACCACGGCGGCAAAGGCTACGAAGAGGATGCTGCCGCTCATGCCTTCGCGGTAGAACACCAGGGCCAGCGACAGATAGACCAGGGCTGAGCCCGTCTCCCTCTGCATGAGGATGAGCATCACGGGCAGCACCACCAGGGCCGCAGCGGAGAGGAAGTGCTTACGGTTCTCCAGGCTGAAGTTGTACGACCCCATGTAGCGTGCCAGGGCCAGCGCGGTGGCGCACTTGGCAAACTCGGCGGGCTGCAGGCTGACGGAGCCCAGCGATATCCAGGAGTAGGAGCCTTTGATGTTGGTGGCCACGAAGGGGGTGACCAGCAGCAGGAGCATGAACGCCACGTAGATGATGGGCGTCAGAGTGTCGAATATGCGGTCGTCGGTCAGCAGCAGCACCAGACCAAGCATGACGGAGCACCCTATCCACACGAGCTGCTTGCCCGAGCGCGCGGCAAAGTCCAGGAGGTCGGGGGTGTCATAGCTGTAGCTGGCGCCTACCACGCTTATCCAGCCTGCACCTATGAGCAGCACGTAGATGAGTATGGTCCACCAGTCGATGGAGCGGAAGACGGAGGTAGTGCTATCTTGTGCCGGTGCCATAGTTGATTGTCCTTGCAGCGAAGCTGGCGGCCTTTGCCTCTGAGGAGGGCGACAGCTTGCCGTTGATATACTGTTCCATGATGAGCGAGCCGATGGGCACACCGTAGGTGGCGCCGAAGCCGCCGTTCTCCACATATACCGATACGGCAATCTTGGGCTCGTTCATCGGTGCGAAGCCCATGAAGATGGAGTGGTCGCGTCCGTGGTTCTGCGCCGTACCCGTCTTGCCACACACCTCTATGCCCGGTATGGCGCCCGAGCGGCATGTGCCGCCCAGCACGGCGGCTCTCATGCCTTCGGCCACGAGGTCGTAGTAGTGCTTGTCCACCTTGGTATAGTGGCGCTTGGTGTAGGTGCTGTCGAGCTTGCGTCCCTCCACGCTGCGCACCACGTGGGGTGTGTAGTAGTAGCCGCGGTTGGCTATGGTGGCACCCAGGTTGGCTATCTGCAGTGGGGTGAGCAGCACCTCGCCCTGACCGATGGCATCACTGATGATGGTCTGGCCCGTCCAACCGCCCTCGCCGTACCATTTGTTATAATATTCCACGTTGGGTATGAATCCGCGTTTCTCGCCCGGCAGGTCGATGCCCAGCCGGTAGCCGAAGCCCATCGACACCATGTAGTCCTTCCACGTGGTGAAGGCCTCCTCGTACGATTTGTAGTGACGCTTGGATATCATGTGGAAGAATCCCCAGCAGAAGTAGGCGTTGCATGAGGTCTGTATGGCAAACTTCAGCTGCGCCGGCGAGCCGTGGCCGTGACAGCCCACCCGGAGGCCGGCGTTGATATAGCCGCGGTGGCATGGGTAGGCCGTCTGTGGGGTGATGATGCCCTCCTGCAGGAAGGTGAGTGCCTGCGAGGTCTTGAATGTGGAGCCTGGCGGATACTGGCCCATGATGGCGCGGTTGTAGAGTGGCTTGTAGGGGTCGGCGGCCAGGTGCAGATAGTTCTTGCCGCGGTCCGGACCTATCAGCTGGTGGGGGTCATAGGACGGCGACGACACCAGGCACAGCACCTCGCCGGTGCTGGGCTCGATAGCCACTATGGTGCCAATCTTGCCGTGGAGCAGGCGCTCGCCCAGAGCCTGCAGGTCTTGGTCGATGCCTAGGTATAGGTTGCTGCCCGGCACGGCGTCCTCATCGAAGCGGCCGCCTAGGTATGCTCCCTTGATGCGGCCCTTCACGTCGCGTAGCAGTATCTGCACGCCCTTCTTGCCGCGCAGGTCCTTCTCGTAGGAGCTTTCGATGCCCAGCTTGCCGATGAAGTCGCCCTGGCGGTAGTAGGCGTCGGAGTCGATGTCGGCCTGGTTGACCTCGCCCACGTCGCCCAGCACATGGGCTCCCACGGTGGTGGAGTAGCGGCGCACCGTGCGCAGCTCAGGGTAGAATCCGCGGAACTTGTAGAGTTTCTCCTGGAAGACGGCAAACTGCTCGGGGGTTATCTGCGCATAGAACAGCTGGGGCGTGTAGCGCGAGTAGCCGGGGTTGAGATTGCGGTCCTTGATTTTCTCCATGCGGCGGATATAGTCCTCCTTGCTGATGCCGATGGTCTGGCAGAAGTCGAGGGTGTCGATGCCTTGCTGCTCGTCCATGACCACCATAATGTTGTAGGCCGACTCGTTGTACACCATCAGCGTGCTGTCGCGGTCGTAGATAAGGCCGCGGGCGGGGTATTGGATCTTGCGGAAAAAGGCGTTGGAGTCGGCGCTGGCCTTGTAGTCGTCGCTGAATACCTGCAGGCTTAGCAGGCGCACTATATACACTAGGACGATGATCACTGCCATCAGTCCTATGGTGTATTTGCGCTTCTCAAGGTCAAAATTCCGCATAGAGGTCTAATCAAGTTATAACTATTACAACTAGTCTAACTGGTAAGCCTAGTCTGACCAGTTGTCAAAAATCAATTGTCAAATGTCAATTGTTACCGCGTATGCTGTCGATAAACCAGATGATGAGCAGGGAGAACAGCGTGCTGCCGGCGATGTTGATCAGCGTGTCGGCTATGCTGAAGAACGAGAATGTCTCCAGCAGGTAGAAGACTGTGCACTGCAGCAGTATGCCGCACAGGGCATAGCGCAGGAAGGGAAACATGCCTATCCTGGCTATGGAGGGTGCCGTCTCGTCCTCCTTGTTGTCCTCTTCGTCCACTCCGCCAATGAAGGTAAGCATCTTGGGCTGCACCAGGCCCACCAGTGTCAGCGTGGCGGCCATCATGCCCGGAGTGTTGGCAAACATGTCCTGCACCAGTCCGATGGCGAAGCCCCACAGCAGCAGCGCCCACCGTGGAGTGCTGAGCGGCATGATCAGCAGGAAATAGACGCATATCATGGGCGTGGCATAGCCGCAGATGTGCACATGATTGAATATCAGCACCTGCATGGCCAGTAGCAAGATGAGCAGTCCTATATGCCTGATGTATGTCTGGATCATTGCTGCGGAAAAAGAGTGTCAGTTGGTGTGGTTGCTTATGGTCGAGTCGCTCCGCTCAATCAGTTCCTGCACCTCCTCCTTGTGTAGGTTTTCAAACACAGTTACGTCGCGCAGGTTGCCGAAGTTAGTGCCAAGGTTGACCACCAGTTGCAGCGACAGTCCGTCGGGGGCCGGCTTGGTGTCGCGCACCTTGCCCACAAAGAGGCCCGGTGGAAACATTGTGGAGTATCCGCTTGTCTCGATGGCGTCGCCGCGCTTGGCCCGGGCATACTGCGGCACACCTGTCAGGTTGGCATAGTAGATGCTGCCCCCGTCCCAGGTGAGCGAGCCGTAGTAGCCTGTGCGGCGTATGCGGCAGCTGATGCGAGAGTTTCGGTTGATGATTGGCAGCACCATTGAGTGGTGGCTGTTGACCATGCTCACTATGCCTACAACGCCGCCGCCGCCCACCACTCCCATCTCGGGCTTGATGCCGTCGGCGGCACCCTTGTCAATCACGATATAGTTCTCGTTCTTTACGATGGAGGCTGACACTACCTTGGCGTTGTAGAGCCTGTATCCGCTCAGCGAGTCCAGTATGTGGCGGTCGTTGATGGAGGGCTCTGCCTTGGCGTCCTTCAGCTGCTCGCGCAGTTGGCTTACCTGCATCTGCAGCACCGAGTTCTGCTCCGTCAGCATGGCGTTCACCTCATCCAGGTGGATGAAGGCCTCGATGTTGGTGTAGATGCGGTTCACCTTGGCCACGGCGCTGTTGGCCTGCGTAAACCATACGCTGCCCTGGTAGCTGTTGAATCTGAACAGCAACACAAAACTGGCCACCTCCAGCAGAATGAAGATGAACCAGTAATTGTATTTCCTTAGGAACTCAAGTAGCGCAGCCATAAGAAGACTTGACAATTTTACGATTTCACTATTTGGCAGTTCGATTACTTGACAATCTTGGCGATTTTGCGATAATGATTGTTTATATCGGCAAATAGCTGATTTGTGAAATTGTAATTTGTGAAATTGTCAAATATGTCTATCTCATCAGGAAGGAGAAGTGGTCGATATTCTTCAGCGCTATGCCTGTGCCGCGAGCCACGCAGTGCAGCGGGTCTTCGGCCACGTGGAACTGGATGTTCAGCCTGTCGGTCAGGCGCTTGCCCAGTCCGCGCAGTAGGGCGCCGCCGCCGGTGAGGTAGATGCCGTTCTTCACGATGTCGGCATAGAGCTCGGGCGGGGTCTCCTCCAGGGCCTGCAGCACAGCCGTCTCGATGCGTGCAATAGACTTGTCGAGGCAGTGGGCAATTTCCTGGTAGCATACCTGCACCTCCATGGGCAGTGCCGTAATCTTGTTGGGGCCGTGCACCACATACTCCTCCGGGGCATCCTCGGGCAGGTCGGTTAGGGCAGCGCCCACATGAATCTTGATACGCTCGGCCATGCGCTCGCTCACCTTCACGTTGTGCTGGCGGCTCATGTAGTCCTGGATGTTAGCCGTAAACTCATCGCCCGCCATGCGTATCGAGTTGTTTACCACGATGCCGCCCAGCGAGATAACGGCAATCTCCGTGGTGCCGCCGCCTATGTCAACCACCATGTTGCCCTCGGGGGCCTCTACGTCGATGCCCACGCCCAGGGCCGATGCCATGGGCTCAAAGATGAGGAACACGTCGCGGCCTCCGGCGTGCTCGGCAGAGTCGCGCACGGCGCGCAGCTCCACCTCGGTGGCGCCGCTGGGCACACCGATTACCATTCTCAGCGACGGCGAGAACATGCGTCCGCCGCTGCGTACCATCTTGATAAGGCCGCGCATCATCTGCTCGCAGGCATAGAAGTCGGCAATCACGCCATCCCGCAGGGGGCGGATAACGCGAATCTTGTCGTTATGCTTCTCGTACATCAGCTTGGCCTTGCTGCCTACGGCCAGAGTCTTGTTTGACAAGCGGTCAAGGGCAACCACAGAGGGCTCGTCCACCACGATCTTGCCGTCGTGCAGGATAATGGTGTTGGCAGTGCCGAGGTCCATTGCCAGTTCCTGGGTAAAAGAAAAGAATCCCATATCTTAATTTACAATTTTACAATGTACAAAGTACAATTTATTTACAATTTAACTATCGGCTCTATACTTGAGACTACTTAGCAAACCACTCATGAATAGCAGTGTCGTAGTGGCTGCTTACGCCGAAGGCATGCTCGGCAAACTGCTTGCGCTCGGCCAGGGTGGTCTGTGCGCCGCTGCGGGTGAGGATGTCGTCCAGCATCTGGTACTCGGCCTTGCTCGGCACTATCACCACGTCGTTGAAGTTCTTGGCGGCAGCGCGGATGAGCGATATGCCGCCAATGTCAATCTTCTCGATGATGTCAGCCTCGCTGGCGCCGCTTTTCACCGTATCTTCAAAGGGGTAGAGGTCCACCACCACGAGGTCAATCTCGGGGATTCCGTACTTGGCCATCTGCTCGCGGTCGCCCTCCAGCTCGCGGCGACCCAGTATGCCGCCGAACACCTTGGGGTGCAGCGTCTTGACCCTGCCGCCCAGTATGGAGGGATAGCTTGTCAGGTCCTCCACCTTGTCGCACTTGTAGCCAAGGCTCTCGATGAAACTCTGCGTGCCGCCCGTGGAGAGCAGCTTCACGCCCTCGGCATCCAGCTTCTGCAGGATGCTCTCAAGCCCATCTTTGTGATAGACGGAGATGAGTGCCGTCTTGATTTTCTTAGTGTCTGCCATATTTCAGTGTTTTTTCTTCAGTTGCTTGGAAGTTGTCTCTAACCTAGGCCCAATAGCCTTTAACCTCTCGTTGAGGTATTCATAAGAGTTGCAAAGTTACGATTTTTTTCTGTATTAAAAGTCATAATCATCCCTACTTTATATAAAAAATGTTTCAGGGAACCTGCAAGACTACAGATTTAGTGTAAGTTTATAGCTGGTAGTTGTGCGTCCCCTGCGTGAGGGCAGGGTAGGGCAGAACGCCGGCCTCGATAGTCACTGTCGCAAGGACGGCATATATAAAGACATCGTCGACGACCAGTTCGACGAGGAACAATAACCAATAACTGTTAATTATTTGAGATTTAATCCATTATTTGAGATTTAATCTATTATTTGAGATTTGAAAATGTTGTGAGATCCCGGCCCCTCACTCTCTACCAAGTTGGAGATTGGGAGCACCGCAAACTTTATCCAGTCTTTATTCTTTGCTATTAACAAGCGTTGTCGCTGATGTTGCAAAAAAAGGGCATTATCCGAGGAGAATAGTAATAAATCCGCAGAAATTTTTTCTTAAAGCGAGAAGAATTTTTCTAATCGCGCAGAAGTTGTCAGTTTCGGCGCGATTAGATTTAGTTTCGGCGCGATTAGATTCTGGCTCGGCGCGATTAGATTTTGCCTCTTCGTGATTAGATTTTCTCTTTTCGCGGTTATAGGATTTCTTCGCGCGTTGCCTGCGGCATCTCTCGGCTACCTTTTTATTCCCACGATGGTTTAGGAGTGGAAATGCTATTATGTGCAGGGCGGGCATACAAAAAAATCACCTCCGCACAACAATCATTGCGCGGAGGTGGCTCTCTCTCTGGGTGGAGATAATGGGATTCGAACCCATGACCTCTTGCATGCCATGCAAGCGCTCTAGCCAGCTGAGCTATACCCCCTTTTTTAAGGTTGAGATGCTAAAGGCTGAAAGGGTTGGAAAGTGTGCCCTTTTTCCTTTGCGGTGCAAAAGTAGTACTTTTTTTGTTATTACCAAAATTTTATGGAGTTTTTTCGTGGTTTTGGTTTTTTGTGTCAAGTGTTGGTGAAAAAATGTAATGGCCGGCGCTTGGCGGCGCCGACCATTATCTCGGGGGTTATGGATATTCCGATTATTCCTTTGCAGGCTATTCTTCTGACTCCTTTGCAGGCTTCTCTGCAGACTCTGTTGCGGGTGCCTTCTCTGCGGCTTCCTCGGCTGCGGGTGCCTCTACGGGCTCGGCCGGTGCCTCGGTTGCTGCGGGAGTTTCCTCAGTGGCAGGAGCCTCGGCGGCGGGCTTGGGCTCTGACTCCTGACGGATGCGTTCTGCCAGGTCGGCAAGGTTGGCCTTGAGGGTCTCTATCTTCTTCATCATGGTGTCGATGAGAGCGGAGCCTTTCTTGGAGTTGGTGGTGAGGAACGAGATGTTGTTCTCGTAGGTTGCCAGCTCGGCCTTGCGGGCCTCATAGAGGCGCAGGAGGCTGTTGCCCTCGGGCATGGGACGGCCGGAGCCGCCGTTGCCGCCCTTGGGGGCACGGCGCGGCGAGCGGAGGTTGAACTCCTTGTAGAGCTTGTCAACGACCTCGCGATACTTGGCGTAGATCTTGTCCTTGCTCTTGAAGGGCACGTGGCCTATGCCTGCCCACTCGTCCTGGAGAGCCCTGACGGCCTCGGCGATATTGTCGCCGCCCTCGATGGCGAGGGCTTCGAGCTTCTCGATGATGGTCTTCTTTCTTATGAGGTTTTCGCTCTCTTCCTTGTGCTGGTCGCCGAGCACGGCTTTCTTCTTGTCGAAGAATTCATTGCATGCGGCGTTGAAGCGCTCCCAGAGGGCGTTGGAAGTCTTGTGGGTGGTGGCGCCTATCTCCTTCCACTCTTTCTGCAGCTGGATGAGCTCGTTGGTGGTGGCTGTCCACTGTGTGCTCTCCTTGAGGGCCTCGGCTTTCTCCACGAGGGCGAGCTTGCGGGCTGCATTGTCGGCATAGGCCTTCTTCTGGTCCTTGAAGAACTCGGCCTTCTTGGTGAAGAAGTTGTCGCATGCGGCGCGGAAGCGCTCGAAGATTTTGGTGTTCATCTTCTTGGTGGCGCGGCCGATGGTCTTCCACTCTTCCTGCAGGGCTATGATTTGCTTGGTGAGGCCGTCCCACTGGGCGTAGCCGTTGATGCTCTCCAGCTCGATGGCTTCTATTTCCTCACAGATTGCGGTCTTCTTGGCGAGGTTTTCCTCTTCTTTCTCCTTGAGGCCCTCGAAGTACTGGGCGTGGCGCTTGTTGACGGCGGTGGAGGCTGCCTTGAAGCGGTTCCACAGATCTTCTCTCACTTCCCTGGCCACGGGGCCGATCTCGCGGAACTCCTGATGGAGTTGCTGGAGGGCGTGGGAGGCGCGTATTACGTCGGGCTCGTCGATGAGCTGCTCGGCAGCCTCGCAGAGGCGGGTCTTGGCCTCAAGGTTTTTCTTGAAGTCGTAGTCGCGCAGGGCGGAGTTGGTCTTGAGCAGGTCGTAGAACTGGTCTTGTGCAAACTGGAACTGCTTCCACACTTCGTTGGCTGCGCTCTCGGGTATGGGTTTGATTTCCTTCCACTCGGTCTGAAGCTTGCGGAAGGTGTCATATGCTTTGTTGGCCTCCTCGGGTGAGGTGCTGATGGCCTTGATTTCTTCTATTATGGCGCGCTTGCGCTCGAGGTTGGTTTCTTTCTTCTTCTCGTTGTCTTCTATCTGCTTGGCGCGAAGCTCCTTGAGTATGGCGAGCTGTGCCTTGAGTTCCTCCTCCAGGGGGTCCTCCTCGGGGGTGAATTCTTCGGCTTTGCCTCCGTTGGCAACGAATTCGGCTTGGGCCTTGGCTCTCTCTTCACGCTGCAGGCGATAGAAAGCCTGCTTCAGCTGCTCCTGGACGGCGCGTGAGCCGGCATCGCCGCTGGCGGCTATGGCTGCCACGCACTCTACGATACCTTCCTTGGTGTCGGGGATATCTATCGGCTTTTCGGGAGAGGATTCTTCCTCTGCGGTTGCTTCCTCTGTAGGTGCTTCTTCTGCGGGTGCCTCCTCTGCGGGTGCTTCCTCTGCAGGTGTTTCCTCTGCAGGTGCTTCCTCCTTTGCGGGTTCTTCAGCTATAGGTGCCTCCTCTTCTGCGGATACTTCAGCTACAGGTTCTTCCTCTACAGGTTCTTCCTCTACAGGTTCTTCCTCTGCTACGGGTGTCTCCTCTGCGGGTGCTACCTCAGCTACGGGTGCTTCCTCAGCTACGGGTGCTTCCTCAGCTACGGGTGCCTCTGCGGGTGCTTCCTCAGCTACAGGTGTCTCCTCTGCAGGTGCTTCCTCAGCTACAGGTGTCTCCTCTGCAGGTGCTTCCTCGGCTACAGGTGCCTCGGTAGTTTCTTCTACTGGTGCGGCAGGTGCCTCTGCCTCGGTAATAGTCTCTTTAACCTCTTCCTCTGCTACGGGTGCAGGGGTTTCTGCGGGTTGCTCAACGGTTGGCTGCTCCTGCAGTTCGTCCGTTCTGGTGTCGGTAACATTTTTCATGTTGATATCGTTTAAGCAATTAGTATGTTCGCAATCGTTCATATTCTTGCGAACTGCAAATGAAGTTATTTTATTTCATTTGTCCAAATTTTTGTCCGCGAAATTGATGGAAACGGGGGTGGCGTACGAAAAAACGTCAAGATTATGCTCCTTTTGGCGGATTATGCGAACACGGACCTTTCTTAAATATACCTTATCTTATATATAAAGGATTCAACCTGTCAGATCCAGTGGCGGTGCTTGAAAGCCCAGAAGCTGATGGCTGCCACGCCCACTGATGCTATGGTGACCACGGGGAAGCCCCACCATGCGTGCTCTATGCCGTTGAGGAGGTTCATGCCAAAGAGGCTGGCAACCAGCGTGGGGAACATGAGCACGATGCTGATGGAGGTCATGGTCTTCATCACGGAGTTAGTGTTGTTGTTGATGATGCTGGCGTAGGTGTCCATTGTGGAGTCGAGGATGTGGGTGTAGATGTTGGTGGTCTCGCGGGCCTGGTTCATCTCGATGGTCACGTCCTCAATGAGGTCGGCGTCCAGTTCATCGACGGGCAGCTTGAACTTGAGCTTGGAGAGTAGTGTCTCGTTGCCACGCAGGGAGGTGACGAAGTATGTGAGGCTGTCTTGCAGGCGGGAGAGCCCGATGAGGTCCTCGTTGCTGATCTTCTGGTCGAGCTTCTGTTTTGACTCATCGATGAGCACGCTGATCTGCTTCAGCCTCTTCAGATACCATACTGAGGAGCTGAGGAATAGCCTGAACACGAGGTCGACGGCATCGGTGAAGCCCTGGTTGCGCTTCTGCTGATAGCTGACGAAGTCTATCATCATGTTGGTCTCGTAGTTGCAGACAGTGATGCAGATGTCGTCGTGGATGAGTATGCCGAGGGGCACGGTGGTGTGGGGCGTGCGCGAGCGCACCTCCTTGACATAGGGTATGCGCAGGATGATGAGCACCCATCCCTCGTCGTACTCGTAGCGGGCGCGCTCGTCCTTATCCCTGATATCGTCAAGGAACCAGCTTGGCACGTTCAGCTCGTTGGTAAGATAGTCTTCGTCTCTTTGCGTGGGACACGTAACCTGCACCCAGCAGTTAGGCTCCCATTCGCTCAATGTACGCAGCGTACGGTTGATGTTCCAAAATGTTCGCATTTTTAGTCCTCCACTGATAAAGGCCCCGAGGCAGAGTGGTAAGGATTAAAAACTGCTACACTTTGCCTCAATACCGTTTGTTACTATCCGCGTAATAATCGTCCATTATTCGGTTGAAATTATGATTAACGGCTGCAAAAGTAGTGTTTTTTTCGAAAAAGGAGGGCAGAAAGTTGCGTTTTTTTGCCTTTGCCGGGCAAAAAGTGTATAATTTGAGTGTTGTTTTTATTAAAAATTAAAAGGCAATGGTATGGGAGTTGGCACAATACAGTCCCAGACGTGAGATATTCCACCTGGATATTTCACCTGACATCACTGCAAAGCCTCAATCTGTTCGGCGTTCAGTTTGCCTGAGTCGATATAAGATTGTTTGATGGCATAGAGCCTCTGCTGCAGGTCTTCAGTCATCGAGTAATCCCACAGTTTTGCTTCTTCATTGGTCACGCGCCTGCCGCCGTTGTTGTGGCTGTTGTCAAGGCAGTAGAATTTCATATCGGGATAATGCTCTTCGATGTATTCCACCCTGCCCTGAAACTGTGGGTAGACCGCGATATACGCCTCACAAGTCACGGCACGGTTTGAATGGATCAGTCGCTCCATGCAGTTTGTATAGCCTGTCTCAGCATCGTTATATACATAAATAAGGTGGGGCTCAAATCCTCTCTCGCCACTTTGGGCCACCATCTCATCGAAGTATGTCATGTTGTTGTAAGCACCTTCGGAGATTACACCTACCTCGTCGGCTAGCGTCTTAAGTTCTGGATTGTTGTTCAGGCTCGTCGTCTTGCCGCATCCGTACATTCCCATCGTGAAAAGTATGGTCTTGTTATTAGCCTGGGCTGCCCGGTCCATCAGACGGATGAACACCACGCTGTCTATCAGCCAGCCGGCCTCCCTATAGTCGAGCACATTCAGGCGTGTATAGCCGATGCACTTCAGCAGGTCTCTCGTCATGTCGGGGTCCAGCAGATTGCCGCAGTCGGCCATATATACGTTTACCAGCGAGTCGAGGTGATTCCTTGTCCACTCTACGGCAGTTTTGCCTTTGAGAATGACAGGATGCGGCTTTGGTTGTGGGATTATAGGGTCGTCCTCGCTACATGATGTTAGGACAGTTGAGCAGCTTATTGTAAGGATGAGGGCTAACATCCACAGTTGGATTGTCTTCATTGCTGTAGATTTATTGATTTTTGATGCAAAGGTAAGGGTCTTGTCTGTCATATGCAGGTGCTGTGTGTATAGGAAGATTTGGAACGGCAAGTGCCAGCCAGGAAAAGAGCGATTAAAGGGGACGCAGTGGCTCCTGACTCCTTTGCGCCCTTATACCTTAATATATTATGTGGGAATAATACATGTCGTAACCAAAATTCTTTTAAGAAAAGCACTCTCTCTCCACGGCATTGGTAAGGTCGATAAAGTCCTGCACGCTGAGTTGCTCGGGTCTTTTGGTAAGGACGGGGAGGCTGAGGAAGGCTGAGTGGTCGGGGGCATTTGCCATCGACCATCGACCATTGACCATTGACCATTGACCATTGACCGTTGACAGTTGATCATTACGCTGTGTGGAGACAAGGCGCTCACTGTCGAGCTGGGCCAGGAGCGGTTTGATGGAGCCTCGCATCATCTTTCGGCGCTGATTGAAGGTTGTCTTGACCACGCGGCGGAAGAGTCGTTCGTCGCATCCGAGGTCGGTGACGCTGTTGCGGGTGAAGCGGACGACGGCGCTCTTGACCTTGGGGGGCGGGTTGAAGGCGTTTTCATCAACGGTGAAGAGGTACTCAGTGTCGTACCACGCCTGGAGGATTACGCTGAGTATGCCGTAGTCGCGGTTGCCGGGACCGGAGCATAGGCGCAGGGCCACCTCGTGCTGTATCATGCCGGTGCAGCAGGGGATGAGGTCGCGATAGTCGAGCATCTTGAAGAATATCTGGCTGCTGATGTTGTAGGGATAGTTGCCGGTGAGCACGAAGGGCTTGCCGCCGAAAAGTCGGCTGAGGTCCATTCGGAGGAAGTCACCCTCAATGAGCCGCTCGCCGCGCAGCATGGGGAAATGCTCGCGGAGGTAGGCTATGCTCTCGCGGTCGAGTTCCACCACCCGGAGGTCGCGCCCCTTGATGACCAGGTGCTCGGTTAGGGCGCCGGTGCCGGGGCCCACCTCCAGTACCGGCAGGGTGGGGGCGGCGTCAACGGTGTCGGCTATGCGGCGTGCCACACTTACGTCGGTAAGGAAATGCTGGCCCAGCGACTTTTTGGCTTTTACATCGCGTCTTCTCATGCTGTGGTTTAAATAGGTTGAAGGATTGAAGAATTTAAGGATTGAAGAATTGAGGTCTGACTTCCGTTCTTCCATTTTTTTACTCTTCAATTCTATTTCCTATGCAAAGATATGCAATTCTGACGAAAAGTCGGCTCTAGGGTCTGGCAAAAAGTGATCTGGCGTTGCTTTAATATAATAATATGGTGTTTTTTTTGGTCATTGGCGCGAAAATTCCTACTTTTGCTCGTTAAGATATAAACATTCCGAATAAATGTCAAAGAGAAATAATAGAGAGCGAAAGCCGCAGGCTTCGCGAGAAGGCTCTTTTGCCGTGAGCGAAGCCGGCGGAAAGCAGGCAAAGGCAGCTAGTTTGAAAGGGGGCAAGGGTGTGAGTCCTGCCTCCAAGGCTAAGAATGTCAAGAAGAAGGGGCCCTCGTTGCTGGGAAGGCTTATGGCCTTTCTGCTCAGCCATCCGTGGATGACTATGCTGGTGGCCCTGTGGGCTTTCCTGTTCTTCTTCTATGGCGACATGCTTCGTGTGGCCCAGCAGCGCAGCTTTTTTGTCTTTGACTCGTTGGCCATGGACTACTGGCTATGCCAGTCATTGGGATGGCTCTATGTTACGGGTCGCTTCCTGCTGCTGAGCTGCGTATGGCCGCTGTGCGGTACACTGCTGATAGCCGGCATGCTCACCCTGGCTGCCCGACTGCTGGATTATGCCCTAGGGCTTCGCGGATGGGGCAGGGCGGTGGCCTTTGTGGCTCCGTTTGCCTATATGGGATTCCTGTTCTATAAGGGTCTCAACCTCTTCTACCTGCGCGAGCCGAGCTGGATTACTAACTGGCCGCTGCTGGCCCTGGCGCTGTGCGCCGTGCTTGCCGCAGTGAGGTGGGCGATGAAGAGGGCACAAGGGCGTAAGGTCGAGAGCACGGAAGTTGCCGCCGAGCCTTCGAGGCCGCTTACCAAGGGCGTGCTGGCGGTGTTTGCCGCACTGTGGGTGGCATGTGCAGCAATGGCTATGACCTATGCGCAGAACGACAGGCTTACCTGTGCCATGGAGTGCAAGATGATGGAGCAGGACTGGGACGGTATGGTCCAGCTGGCCATGACCAGCGCCCACCCCACCCGCACCGTGGCTGCCTATCATGCCCTGGCCCTCAATCAGAACGGCCAGCTGGCCACCGAGTTGTTTAACCTGCCCTATCAGTATCCTAATGCCCACCTCAGCCGTAAGAGCGGCTCCTTCGACGGTGGCTTAGACTACATTGTGATAGACTGCAATTTCTATGCCGGCCTCACCCGCAGCGCCTATCATGAGGCTATGGAGCAGAATGTGCTGGAGGGTCCCACCATCCATAGGATCAAGCGCATGACGCAGTGTGCATTGCTGGACGGCGAGAATGCCCTGGCAGAGAAATACCTGGCCATACTGAAGAAGGCACCCTTTGAGGGCGACTTCGTGGAGAAATACTCAGCCATGCTCAAAGACCCTGGTCTCATCACCCAGGACCAGGAGCTGGTGGGGGTGATAGAGCTGCAGCCCGTCAACGACAACTTTGAGCAGATATACAGGGAGCCTATGTTTTTGGGCTACAACCTGGCGCTGACCGAGGCTAAGACTATGCGCGGCCTCCACAACTCGCTCTATGCTTGCCTCTACACCAAGGACATGAATGCCTTCGGCTCGCGCATCAGGACTATGCTGGAGCAGGGCGTGCCGCTGCCTAAGATATATGAGGAGGCTATAGTGGTGCTGAATATCAAGAACCTTGCCGTGCTGAAGCAGATAAAACTGTCGCCCTATGTGCTGCAGGAGATGAAGGACTTTATGGGCGAGTGCTTTGCCAAAGACGAGAAGGGCGAGAAGAAAGACCTCAAGAAGAAGGCCAAGAAATTTGAGAAGTACCGCGGTACCTATGAATACTATTACTATTTCCAGAATATTCCCGACGAGAACTATGTGGTTCCCGACGAGGGAGAGAAAGGAGGAGTCAACTGATATGAAATGTCTTAGAAATAAAGGAATAAGGAGTATGAGGAGTAAAATCGCAGGTTTGGTGTTTGGTGCCGTGACGAGCCTGATGCTCATGAGCTGCGGCAGCTACAGCGTGCCGCAGGATGCCGTGGCCAACGGCAGGGACGTGGTGCTATACCCCGATTACACCGAGGTGACGGTGCCGTCCAACATTGCTCCGCTCAACTTTATCGTCAAGGCCGAGGCCGACGAGTATGTGGTGGAGGTCAAGGCCGCAGGCAAGGTGCTGATGGTTAGCGGCGGCGGCGATGACGGCGTGGTGCAGTTTGACTCCACTCAGTGGCGCAGCGCCCTGCGCGACAATCGCGGCAAGTCCCTCGACGTGACCGTCTATGAACTCGCCGACGGCCAGTGGACCAGCTATAAGCCTTACAAGATTTACGTGGCTGAGGACGACATCGACCCCTACCTGTCTTACCGCCTCATAGAGCCCGGCTTTGAGATGTATCGCCATGTAGGACTCTATCAGCGTAACCTCACTACCTATGAGCAGAAAGTGATTTATGAGAATAACCGTGAGGAGAACCCCAAAGAGAACCACTGCGTCAACTGCCATAACTACCAGAACTACGGGGGCAAGAATATGCTTTTCCATGTGCGCGCCAGCATGGGTGGTACCATGATAGCCAAGGACGGCAAGGTGGAGAAGCTCAATTTCAAGAACGACTCTATCCTTGGATCGGCCGTCTATCCGTCGTGGCACCCCACCAAGCACTATATTGTCTTCTCCAGCAACCGCACCGGCCAGGCTTTCCATATGCAGAACCTGGAGAAGATAGAGGTGCTTGACTACGGCAGCGACCTTCTTTTCTACAATGCCGATACCCATGAGGTGAGCAACATCCGCAAGACCGCCGACGCCATGGAGACCTTCCCAGCATGGGCTCCCGACGGCAAGAAGATATACTTTTGCCAGGCCGACGTGCCGGGCTTCGGCTTACTGAACGACTCTGCTAAGGTAAACTACGTGCTCCGCAACTATCGCGAGCTGCGCTACAACCTGATGAGCGTGACCTTCGACGAGCAGACCATGCAGTTTGGCGACCCCCAGGTGGAGGTGGACTGCGTGGCTATGGGCAAGAGTGCCACGGTGCCCAGGGTGAGCCCCGACGGCAAGTATCTGCTTTTTACTCTCGGCGACTACGGCCAGTTCCATATCTGGCACAAGAGTTCCGACCAGTATGTCAAAAACCTGGAGACCGGCGAGGTCTATCCCCTCACCGAGGCAAACGGCCCTGACGTTGACTCCTATCACTCCTGGAGTAGCAATGGTCGCTGGCTGGCCTTCAGCTCACGCCGCGACGACGGCTCCTACACCCGGCCCTACATAGCCTATTTCGACCGCCAGGGCAAGGCGCGCAAGGCCTTCATGCTGCCGCAGGAAGACCCCGTCAAGAATCTCATGCTCCTCAAGAGCTACAATGTGCCTGAGCTCACCCGTGAGCCTGTGGGCTACACCACGGCACAGCTCAAGGAGGCCATCTATACACAGAATCCCGGCACCGATATCAAGTATCGCGAGCTCCGTACTCCCGCTCAGATAAGCGCCCAGAGCAAGCAGGCGGCTTCACCCCCGTCTGAAGCCCTTCCCTCAAAGGACGGAGCCCCGGCGCCTGACGCCCAGACTGGTGCTTCACCAAAGGCCGATGCCCAGACCGGCGCCTCACCCAAGGCCGATGCCCAGACCGGCGCCTCACCAAAGGCAAAGTGATGCAGCATTATTTGTTTATCGACAGGCAGTTGCTGCTTACCGCTGACAATAGGGTGCCCGAGGCCGACGGTTCCCCCGACGGTGCACTGATATTCTCGCTCGACGACGGCATCAGGTGTGCCGCAGCCATAAGCAAAGGCAGCGAGGGTCTGCACCCCGTGGACCTCAGAGCCAGTTACGACCTGCTGCCCCTAACAGATTATCTACGTGCCGGCAAGGCTGCCGAGCTGCTCTACTGGCAGGAGCACCACCGCTACTGCGGCAAGTGCGGCACAGAGCTGGAGCCGAAGACGGAGCTATGCAGATGGTGTCCCACATGCCAAACCGAGCTGTGGCCACAGCTCTCTCCCGCCGTCATAGTGCTCATACATCGCGGCGATGAGATACTGCTGGTGAGAAGCCGCACATTCAGAGGCAGCTACTACGGACTGGTGGCAGGCTTTGTGGAATTCGGTGAGAGCCTTGAGGAATGCGTGCGCCGCGAGATAAGAGAGGAAACACAGCTGGAGGTGGATGACATACGCTATTTCGGCAGCCAGCCCTGGCCCTATCCCCAGGGGCTCATGGTAGGCTTCACCGCGCGCTACAAGAGCGGCAAGCTGCGCCTGCAGGCTGATGAGCTCGCCACCGGGGGATGGTTTAATGTCCACCATCTGCCCACCATACCCAAGCCTCTCAGCATGGCCCGCAAGCTGATAGACAACTATGTAAGAACAATAACCAATAAAACGAGTCCCCTCTAACTCTCCCTCAAGGGGAGAAAAGCCACCTCTAGCTCCCCCTCAAGGGGAGAACTCTAGCGCCAGGGGCCCCTCCCTTGAGGTGAACTCTTGACTCTACAACACTATCAATTATCAACCGTCTAAAGATTGAAAAATTTAAAAGTTGAAAAATGGAAGAATAATTTCAATTCTTCAGTTCTTCAATTCTTCAGTTCTAATAACTATCAACTATCAATTATCAACTATATGACACGCGCTCATTCCCTATTCGTCAGTCTGCTAATCATAGGCTGCTGCCTGACTGCCAACGCCCAGTCGCCCTCCAACCCTGACAATAATGCTCAGTGTTATACCGCCAGCCCCGTGTTCAGGGTAAAGAAAACGGTAGTGCAATCAGATGGCAGCCGGCTCACCGTAACCCGCACCGGCGTACACCATATCCTCTATTACGTTACCGACGACGACATGGTTGTCTTCCCCAACGACAGAGGCGACTACTGCTATGCCGTCTTCGACTCCGAGGGCAATGTCAGCGCCGGCAGCCTGCTTGCCCATGAGGCTGCAGATCGCACCCCCGCGGAGCGGCGTATGGCCCAGCGCAGTACTGAGCAGTTCTTCACCACTCTCAATATGCGCCACAAGGTTCGCTACGGCGTGGGCGCTCTTAGCCTGGCCAGCGTAGCCAGCAAGGGCGATGTCAAGATACCCGTCATCTTGGCTGAGTTTTCCGACGTGGCCTTTAAGCAAGGTAATGATATTGCCCGCTTCGACCGCCACTTCAATGGCGAGAACTATACCGAGGAGGGCGGCCCCGGCAGTGTGCGCGACTATTTCATGGCGCAGAGCGACGGTCAGTTTCGTCCCCGTTTCGACGTGCTTGGCAAGGTTAAGGTCAGCAAGCGCCGTGCCGACTACGGCGCCAACTCTGGCGGCGATGATAAGAATGCCACCGGCTTCATAGCTGAGGCCGTTGACTCTGCCGAGGCCCACGGCATCGATTTCTCGCCATACAAGAATTCTAAGGGCGAGATAATGGTCACCGTCATCTACCCCGGCCATGGCGAGCAGGTCAGTGGCAACGCTGACGAGATATGGGCCGCCTATTACTGGAGCATCTCACATACCGGCAAACGGTCTGGCCTCAAGTTTAAGGCTGGATTCGTGATGGACGAGCTCGCTGACTACGGAGCAGGCGAGCAGTTCGACGGCATCGGTACCTTCTGCCATGAGTTCAGCCATGCCATCGGCCTGCCCGACTTCTATAACACCAACGGCGCCTCCGGCATCTTTGGCATGGACGCCTGGGATCTCATGGACTACGGCCAGTTTAACAACTATGGTCACACCCCCGTGGGCTATACCGCCTACGAGCGTGAGTTCTTCGGCTGGATCAAGATTGACACCCTCCGCAATGAGAAGCAGCTCGTCACTCTGCCGCCCCTCCACTCCAACTCCCCCGTACGCGCCTACCGCATCCCTAACCCCGCCGATGCCAGCGGCCACGAATACTATATGCTCGAAAACCGTGAGGAGTCTGACTGGTTTCTCCGACTATATGGCGAGGGAATGCTTATCCTCCATGTTGACTACGATTACACTGCATGGACCAACAAGGATATCAACAACAATCGCTACCACCAGCGCATGACCATCATCCCCGCCGACGGAGTGCTCACCCCCCTCTCCACCAAGTCCAGCGACTACAAGGGCGACCTCTGGCCCGGCCGCACCAACAACATGACATTAAATAGCACCACTACCCCCTGCGATACCGCATATGTGGGCCGCTATATGGGCATCATGATGAACAATATCCACCGCGACGGTCTCAACAACATAGTCTTCTACTATCAGTGCTCCGGCCAGCTCGGCTCCATCCGCAATCTCAGTCTCGACCCGGGGGAGGAGGAGAATAGCCTCACCGCTACCTTCAAGGCCGTTGCCAATGCCGAGCACTATGTGCTCACCCTTACCCAGGGTGACCAAACGGTGCGCACCGACACCATTATCGCAGACAATACAACGGCTACCTCGCTCACCTTTACCTATCCAGGATTGCAGCATGCCACCTTATACACCCTGACGGTAGTGGCGGAGGCCGACGACTGGCTCTCCTCGCCCCAGGCCGTAATCAGCGCCTCCGTGCCCGATGTCATAGCCCGCGGCGACGTCAACCGCGACCACTCTGTCAACACCGCCGACGTAGTAGCCATCTATGCCTACATCATCAGCGGACAGGAGAGTAAGATAGACCCAGAGGATGCTGACGTAGATCAGAATGGCTCCGTCAACTCCGCCGACGTGGTGGCAGTGTACAATATAATAATAAATTCATAGGAAAGCCCCCTAACTCCCCCTCAAGGAGAGGAAAGCCCCGACATCAGCCTAAAGAAATAAGCCCCGACAAACGTCGGGGCTTTTGCTGTAGCGAGAGTGGGCCATGATCCCACGACCTCCGGATTATGAATCCGACGCTCTAACCAACTGAGCTATCTCGCCAACGGGCAAACGCGAAGCAGTCGCGAGGCAGTCGCGTCATCGCTTTTGCGGCTGCAAAGGTAATACAACTTTTTCTTTTGGCAAAATAATCAGAAACTTTTTGTTGAGTAGTCCAACGAAATTGCCGGGCAGACCAACGGAAAGGTATCAATAGCCATTTTAATTTCGCAATTAGACAATTCACTATTTTATCATTTTACAATCTAGCAAGCTCCCCTGAACACACCGGAGGAACAGAAATACTGCGAGGGGACTTTTCTAATTGCGCAGAAGTTTATGCTGAGCCCGTCAAAGCAAAATCTAATTGCGCAGAAGTTTATGCTGAGCCCGTCGAAGCAAAATCTAATTGCGCAGAAGTTTATGCTGAGCCCGTCGAGGCAAAATCTAATCGCGCAGAGCCGAAATCTAATCGCGCTGAAGTCAAAACTAATCGCGCCGAAACTGACTATCTCGGCGCGATTAGTTTTTTTCTCCTCGCAATAAAATAAAATGTTCTCGCGAGATTGTCACTTGCAATTTGAGAAAACTGCTTTTTCCCGCAATTGAAAATTTTATTTTACTGATTGATAGAGTGTATGTTTTAGTTCAACATATAACTCTGTAAGGGTATTTGTCTGACCATGCGCCGCAGCGGCCGGCTGTGTGTCTATAGCCTGGCGCAGGTAGATTAGACGCGGTGCTTATTTGAGCAGTGCCAGTGCCTCACGTATGCGGCGCATGGCCTCAACGATGTTCTGGTCGCTGGTGGCATAGCTCATGCGTATGCAGTCGGGGTCGCCGAAGGCCTGTCCTCCCACCGTGGCCACGTGGGCTACGTTGAGGAGGTACATGGCGAGGTCCATGTTGTTGGAAATCTGATATTTGACATCGGAGATTTCTGCGCTCTTGCCGTAGTAGCTGCTGACCTTGGGGAAGACGTAGAAAGCTCCGTCGGGCTCGCTGACCTCGAAGCCGGGAGTCTCGCGGCAGAGCTGGACGATGAGCTTCTTGCGGCGCTCAAAGGCGAGGCGCATGTCCTCAACGCACTGCTGTGAGCCGCTGAAGGCTGCGGCCGCTGCTATCTGACTGACGGAGCAGGGACCTGAGGTGTACTGGCCCTGCAGCTTGTTGCAGGCCTTGACGATCCACTCGGGGGCGGCGATGAAGCCGATGCGCCAGCCGGTCATGGCGTATGCCTTGCTGACGCCGTTGATGACAACGGTGCGGTCCTGCATGCCGGGCACCTGGGCGATGCTGGCGTGGCGGCCCACATAATTGATGTGCTCGTATATCTCATCGGAGATGACGATGATGTTGTCGTGCTTGAGGAAGACCTGGGCCAGTGCCTCGAGCTCTGTCTTGCTATAGACGGCTCCTGTGGGGTTGGAGGGGGAGCAGAGGATGAAGGCGCGGGTGCGGGGGGTGATGGCAGCCTCGAGCTGGGTGGGGGTAATCTTGAAGTTCTGGTCGATACCTGCGGGCACGATGACGGGCTGGCCGTCGGCGAGCTTGACCATCTGTGTGTAGCTCACCCAGTAAGGGGCGGGTATGATGACTTCGTCGCCCTCGCCGACGAGGGCCATGATGACGTTGCACACGCTCTGCTTGGCTCCGTTGGAGCAAAGGATCTGTGCCTGGGTGTAGGTGAGGCCGTTTTCGCGCTGGAGCTTATCGACGATGGCCTGGCGCAGCACGGGGTAGCCGGGCACGGGCGAATAGCGGGAGTAGTTGTCGTCGATGGCCTGATGGGCGGCCTGCTTGATGGCGTCAGGGGTATTGAAGTCGGGTTCGCCGACGGAGAGATTGATTACGTCGATGCCTTGGGCTTTGAGCTCGGCACTCTTTTGAGACATTGCCAGGGTGGCGGATGGCTCGAGACGGTTGAGTCTTGCTGAGAGAGTCATGGGGATATTTGATATTTGAAATTTGAAATTTAGCCAAGTCCGGGGGTGTACCCGCGCAGCCGAACTGCGCGGCACAGTGGGTTATTGGTTAACGGTTATTGGTTAACGTTTATTGGTTATTGTAGTTTACAGGTGCAGCTCATGGCCCATGCGGTGGGCCTTGGTGCAGAGGTATGACTGGTTGTACTGATTGGGGGCTATCTCGATGGGCACGTTTTCGACTATCTCGAGGCCGAAGCCGTCGAGGCCGGCGCGCTTGGTGGGGTTGTTGGTGATGAGGCGCATCTTCTTGACGCCTATCTCGCGGAGTATCTGGGCGCCTACGCCGTAGTCGCGCTCGTCGGCGGCATAGCCGAGGTGGATGTTGGCATCGACAGTGTCGAGGCCCTGCTCCTGTAGCTTATATGCGGCAATCTTGGCCATGAGGCCTATGCCGCGGCCTTCCTGGTTGAGATAGAGCACTACGCCCTTGCCCTCGCGGTCTATCATCTGCATGGCGCGGTGGAGCTGCTCACCGCAGTCGCAGCGCTTGCTGCCGAAGATGTCGCCGGTCATGCAGGAGGAGTGGACTCTCACGAGGATGGGCTCGTCGTCGGCCCACTGACCTTTGATGAGGGCGATGTGCTCAAGACCATTGCTCTTCTGGCGGAAGGGGATGAGGTGGAAGTGGCCGTAGGCGGTTGGCAGGTCAACGCGCTCGCCCTTCTCAACGATAGTCTCGTCCTTGAGGCGATAGGCTATGAGGTCGCGGATGGAGATGATCTTGAGTCCGTGGCGGCGTGCCACCTCGACGAGTTGTGGCATGCGTGCCATGGTGCCGTCTTCATTCATTATCTCGATGAGTGCGGCTGCGGGCTGCAGTCCTGCGAGTCGGGCGAGGTCGATGGCAGCCTCGGTGTGGCCTGCGCGGCGCAGCACTCCCTTGGCCTGGGCGTAGAGAGGGTTGATGTGGCCTGGTCGGCCGAATGTCTCGGGCACGGATGCTGGGTCGGCGAGGGCGCGGATGGTGGCTGCTCGGTCGGCGGCGCTGACTCCGGTGGTGCATCCCTCAAGCTTATCGACGGTCACAGTGAAGGGGGTGCCGAGCATAGAGGTGTTGTCCTCCACCTGATGGGGCAGACGGAGCTCGCGGCATCGCTCGATTGTGATGGGGGCGCAGAGCACTCCTCGGCCGTTGTGGAGCATGAAGTTGACTTTCTCGGGGGTGATGAGCTCGGCGGCGGTGATGAAGTCGCCCTCGTTCTCGCGGTCCTCGTCGTCAACGACTATGACGAACTTGCCCTGACGGAAATCGTCGATGGCTTCCTCTATGGTGCTGAGTACTGATTTGGTGTCGGTCATATGTATTGGTGATTGCTTTTTTACCTATCTGAAGGTTTGGTTGAAGATTCTCTTTATGCGCTGGCCGCGGGTCTCGCCGGGCAGATACTTGAATCTGGCGGCGAAGGTGGTGACGCGCTGCTTGAGGTTGTCGAAGTTGAATTCGATGGAGTCGCGGTTGGCCTTATAGGTGAGGAAGATGCCCAGGGGCGCCATGACTACGGTGCTTATCCACATGCCGTAGGTGATGTCCCACGAACCGTCGCGCGCCATCTTCATGCCTGAGATGCCTATGATATAGTAGATGATGAATATCAGCACTGAGACGATTGTGGAGATGCCGAGGCCGCCCTTGCGAATGATGGCTCCCAGCGGGGCGCCGATGAAGAAGAAGAAGAGGCATGCGAGGGCGTTGGTGAATTTCTCGTGCCACTTGATATGATGCTTGCGCACCATGCGGTAGCCGTCCTGGCTGACGGGTGTGCGCCACTCCATCTCGGTGAGAATGTTGTCGACGGTGTTGCTGGCTCCGTGGAGCATGGCGAGGCGGCTAAGGCCTGTGGCTGCTATGATGGTGTCGATGTTGACGCTGGCAGCCATCTGCCGGGCGCGGGCGGAGTCTTGACGGCTGAGGTAGCCGCTCTGCATATAGCGCGCAGTCATCTCGGAGTAGTTGACGCGCCCCAGGCTGTCGTAGGTGGCGGCCATGGAGTCGGCGTCGGCACGGAGCTGCGCCAGCGATTTGGTCTCGGCCATGGCGTTGAGGTCGTCAGCGGCCATGAGGTCAAAGTTGGAGTTGTAGTCAATCAGCAGCGTCTTGTATTGGAATGTCTCGCGGTCGTAGGGCACCTGGGTCTGATTGAGCAGGCCGGAGGCGTTGGCCTGGAGGTTTTCAAACTGCTCGCCGTTGAAGACGGTGAGCTTGAGGTTCTGCTTGTCGGCAGTCACCTCTATCTTGGCGGAGTCGGCCACGACTATCTGGGCATTGTCGATGCCCTGGTCCATCTTGTAGATGATGACATTGTATAGCATGCCGGTCTCGGCGGTCTTGCGTTCGACATAGAGGTTGACATTTGGAATGCCGTTGTAGAAGACTCCCTCTGGAATCTCGAGTGCGGGGGATGTGTCCTTCATTGAGATGAGGAGTCGGGCCAGTTGCATCTGGGCCTTGGGACTGATATTATTCTGAAAATAGAAGGAAACGCACATGAGCAGGGCGCAGCTGATCATGACGCTTCGCATGATCCTGATCAGGGGCACGCCAGCGGCCTTGAAGGCGGTGAGCTCCAGCTGCTCGCCCATGTTGCCGAAGGAGATGAGCGAGGTGAGCAGCACGGCCATGGGCAATGCCATGGGCACCAGTGAGAGAGCCATATACCAGAAGAACTGGGCCAGCACATCGATGCCCAAGCCCTTGCCAACGAGATCATTGACGTGCTTCCACACAAACTGCATCATAAACACAAACAGGCAGATGCAGAAACAGCCCAAGAAAAGCAGGAAGAATTTCTTGAGCACAAAGGTGTCTATCTTTTTTATGCCTAGCATTCAGACTGCAAAGGTAGTAAATATATTTGAAATTTGAAATTGAAATTTGAAAATTAGCCAGGTCCGAGGGTGGGTCTTGGTTAATGGCTATTGTTTATGGCTTTGCTCCTCGCCGTAGCCGAAGAGGGCGAAGTCGCCGAGGGCGGGATCGGATGGGAAGATGCGGCGGAAATAGTCGGTTATCTCACGGGCTGTCTTGATGTCGGCAGTGCGGCGTGAAGTGATGCCCATCGAGAGAGCTGTGTGATAGACATGAGTGTCGAGAGGTATGACGAGCTCGGCGGGCGAGAGCCTGCGCCAGATGCCGAGGTCCACTATGCCGTCGCGCCTCACCATCCAGCGGAGGAAGAACCACAGACGCTTACAGGGTGAGCCCAGGGATGCATTGGCTATGCCGCTGATGCCGCTGAACAGTTTGCTGAGAGCGTGGGCAGGATCGAGGCCGCGGGCGGTGAGCAACACTACGGCATCCTCGAGGTCGGGGTGGGTGGCATAGATTCCGTGGAGGCGCTCCATGAGGCTGAAAAAGTCGGAGTAACGGCAGGTGCGGTAGAAGCATTGGGGGCTGTCCTTGTATTTGCGCCACTGGGTGCTCATGAGATAGTCGTAGGGGTGAGAGCAGAATATCTCGGTGTCGATAAGCGAGGCGGTCTTTATTATCTGCCTGCGGTTGCCCCAGCTGATCCACGCGGTGACGAAGGCAGAGACCTCTATGTCGCGCTTGTTGGTATAGCGGCGGGGAAACTGCACGGGGTCGGCAGCGATGAAGGTGGGTGAGTTATAATGACGGGCAAGCTGGGCGAGCTTCTGTGACAGTTCGGAATGCATGGTATGTGACTTGTTTTACCGCAAATTTAGCGGTTTCTGGCGTCTCTTTAGCAACAATTAAATGAGAAATTTGGCAATTACCGACAAAAATCCTATTTTTGCATAATTAACGACTCATTATTGCCCTTATGAAAAGATATTTTGCCTTTTTTGTTGCGCTTGCAATGCTTGCCGTGATGACTTGCGCTGCGCAGAATGCTAAGCCGTTCGTGATACCTGAGCTAAAGGAGTGGAAGGGCGGTACAGGTAATTTTGTCGTCTCCCCGCTGGTGCGCCTGGTCAATCAGGCGGGTAGGGATGGTGGCGTTGTGCAGCAGTTGGCAGACGACTGGCGCTTCCTCTTCGGTCAGCGGCTGAATATTGCAAAGGTGGGCGAGCAGCCTCGCGTTGGCGACATAGTGCTGAGGCTGACCTCTAAGAAGGGCGCCAATCCCGAGAGCTACACTATCAGGATTGGCGACATGGTGGAAGTGAGTGCGCCCACCAAGCGTGGCCTATACTGGGCTACCCGCACGCTGCTGCAGATGGGCGAGGCCACCGATGGAATATCGTTGCCGAAGGGCGTTGTCAACGACAGTCCCGACTTCGGAGTGCGTGGCATGATGATTGACTGTGGCCGCAAATTCATACCCATGGAGTATCTGCAGAGCCTGGTGCGTATCATGAGCTACTACAAGATGAACACTCTGCAGGTGCACCTCAACGATAACGGATTTCCCAAATTCTTCGACAATGACTGGCAGAAGACCTACTCCGCCTTCCGACTGGAGTGTGACACCTATCCTGGCCTGACGGCCCGTGACGGCTACTACACTAAATGGCAGTTTACCAGCCTGCAGCTGATGGCTGCCGACTGCGGGGTGGAGATAATACCCGAGATAGACGCACCCGCCCACTGCCTCGCCTTTACCAAGTATATGCCTGAGCTGGGCAGCGAGCGTTTCGGTATGGATCACCTGGATATCACCAATCCAAAGACTACAGAGTTTCTTGACGGTCTGTGGCGTGAATACTTGGAGGGCGACGAGCCTGTGTTTGTTGGCAAGCGGGTGCATATCGGCACCGATGAGTATAATAATTCCGATCCTGCAGTGGTGGAGAAGTTCCGTGCCTTGGCCGACCACCTTATTAAATATGTGGAGGGCTACGGTAAGAAAGCTTGCATGTGGGGTTCGCTCACCCATGCCAAGGGCAAGACGCCCGTGAAGTCGAAGGACGTAACAATGTCGCTATGGTACAACGGATTTGCCAAACCCGACTCGATGCTTAGCCTGGGATACAAGGGTATCAGCATACCTGACGGGCTGGTGTATATAGTGCCTAACGCCGGCTACTACTACGACTATCTCAACACGGAGTACCTATACAATAACTGGACTCCTAATCAGGTGGGCGACAAGACATTCGACTACTCTGACAAGCGTATAGAGGGCGGTATGTTTGCTGTGTGGAATGATATCTGCGGCAATGGCATCAGCGTGAAGGACATACACCATCGCGTATATCCCGCCTTGCAGACTCTGAGCCAGAAGTTGTGGACCGGGTGCAGCACTACTGTGCCGTTTGTCGAGTTTGACAGCTTGCGTCACAGGCTCAGCGAGTCACCATGGGACAATGAGCTGGGCACCTTGCGCAAGCCCTGTTACGCCCTTGACACCGTTAGGGCCAACCTAAGCGAGATTCCCGGGTTTGACATTGTGGAGGCAGGCTATCCCTATCGTGTAAGCTTCCATCTTAAGGCTGCCGAGGAGGAACGCGGTACTATGCTGTTCTATTCGCCCAACGCCTCCTTCTATCTGGCCGATCCCGTAAGCGGACGACTGGGCTATGACCGCGATGGCTATCTCTACACCTTCGACTTCGCCCCCTATTTTGGCGAGGAGGTGGACATAGCTGTTGAGGGCGATCACCGCGAGACTCGCCTTTATGTGAATGGCAAATTGAAAGAGCGCAAGAGCGGCCGCACCTTCTGGACTGATGGTAAGAACAGGAATACCACGGTGGAGACCCTGGTATTCCCACTCCAGTTTACCGGTAATTTCCGTTCCACCGTCACCAATCTGGAGGTAAAGAAGAATTGAAGATATTAAGAACTGAAGGATTAAATCATAACTTTCTAACTTTTTAACTCTCTAATAATAATGACTTCCGTTTGTCCCGAATGTGCATGCCCGTACGACGGCAACCTGCTTTGCTGCCCCGAGTGCGGATGCCCCAATGAGCGTGTGGATGATCAAAAGAAGGCTGCTCTGCGCCGCCAGGCCATAGAGGAATTGACAGAGCTCAGCCAAACCAAGGAGCAACTGGCCGAAATGGAGACCGATGCAGCCATGGCAAAGGATAACCACGACACAGCCCGCAGCCTGCTGCGATCACTCAAGCGCGTGTTTACTCGATGCGACAATTTCAGAGGCCGCTCGCGCCGCTCGGAGTTTTGGACTTTTATTGCATTCAATGTGGTGGTGAGTGTGATACTGTATATCATGCTCTTCTCCAGCATAGGTCGCGACTATATTACAATCTCCGAGGCCAACTCCGATGAAGAGTACTGGCACCGCCTTATCAACTCCTGTCTTAGTAATCACCTCTTTATCACTTTGCTCATTATGGGCTATTTGCTGCTCATATCGTTACCGCTGCTCAGTGTGACGGTACGCCGGTTGCACGACACCAACCGCTCCGGCCTCTGGGTGCTGTTGGGTATAGTGCCTTTCTTTATTGCCGAGCCCCTCGGCATCAGCCCCTACATCGGACTGCTGTTCCTAGCCATCATGCTGCTGCTGGACAGTGCTCCGTCAAATAAGTATGGCAAACTGCTGAGGGTTAAGGAGAGTTAGGAGTTATGAGTTAGGAATTAGGAGTTTTACATCTTTTTAATTTTTCAATTTTTCTTAATGGAGACTATCGGCCAGTGGGTAACGACTATGCTTGAGACTATGTATAGCTGGGTGTGGAGCCCGGCACTGGTGGTGCTGTGCCTGGTTGCTGGTCTGTATTTTTCGTTCCGTACACGCTTTGTGCAGGTGCGCTTCTTCCGCGAGATGGCACGGCTGCTTTTCAAGGGCGACAAGTCGGCAGGCAAAGACCGTGATGCCAAGGTGGGTATATCGTCGTTTCAGGCTTTTGCCATGGCTCTGTCAGGCCGTGTGGGTACGGGCAACATCGTAGGTGTGGCTACGGCCATCGGCTTTGGCGGCCCTGGAGCCATTGTGTGGATGTGGGTGATAGCCTTCTTTGGTGCCGGCAGTGCCTTTGTGGAGGCTACATTGGCTCAGATATACAAGGAGAACCATAACGGTCAGTTTCGCGGTGGTCCCGCCTATTACATTGAGCATGGTCTGAAAAGTCCGTGGCTTGGCTGTGCGTTTGCTGTACTGGCAGCACTGGCTTGCGGCGTGTTCCTGCCCCCCGTGCAGTGTAACGGTATTGCCCTGTCGTGCTCCCGTTCGTTTGGCGTGGAGGTGTGGGTGATGGGCCTTGTGGTGGCCACTCTTATTGCGCTGGTCATCATCGGCGGCGTTAAGCGCATTGCCAGTGTGGCACAGGTGGTGGCTCCTGTGATGGCTGTGATATATATCGTGCTGTCGTTGGTGGTGCTGGCAGTGCATTGGCAGATAGTGCCCGATATGTTCATGCAGATGCTGCGCGGTGCCGTGGGTGTGAATGAGGTGGGCGGTGCCCTGTTGGGCACTACTATCGCGTGGGGCGTGAAGCGCGGTATCTATAGCAACGAGGCTGGTCAGGGAACAGGGCCTATAGCAGCAGCTGCCGCCAAGGTGAGCCACCCTGTGAAGCAGGGACTGGTGCAGGCTTTCTCGGTATATATTGATACACTGTTCGTCTGCACTGCTACGGCATTGATGATTCTGGCCTGCAAGACGTACAACATTGTTGACACTGTACAGCAGACTCCGCAGGGCGCGGTGGTGACGTATCTGCAGCAGAATCCCGGTGCGCCGGACGGAGAGCCGGGCGTGTTCTATACCTCGGAGGCACTCGGTACCTTGATGGGCAACGGAGTGGGCGACATGGTAGTGTCGATTGCGCTGTTCTTCTTCGCTTTTACAACTATAATGGCGTACTATTACTATGCCGAAACGAATATCGTGTATCTATTTAATCGCTATCGCCGACGGGTGTTTAAGAAACATCCGGAGCGACTGGACGAGCTGGAGCGCCAGGATATGGTTCTCGACGGCACTACGGGTGAGGCGATAGTAGTGTGGATACTGCGTGTGTGCACCATATGTACAGTCTTTGTCGGCTCATTGGTGGGCAGCGGCATAGTGTGGACAGTGGGAGACATTGGCGTGGGTGCCATGGCATGGATAAATATCGTGAGCATCCTGCTACTTGCCCCGAAGGCTATGCGCACGCTCCGCGACTATGAGAGACAACGCAAGCAGGGCAAGGAGCCGACCTTCGACCCGGAGGCGCTGAATATTAAGAATGTAGAGTATTGGAGGAAATAACTGTTAACCAACAATCAATAACTGTTAAACATTAAAATACTAAACACTATGAAGAAATTCATTATTGCCGCATGTGTCGGCCTCCTCTTCGCTGCATGTGGCAGCAAGCAGGAAACACAGAGTGTAGAAGAAAAGGCTCAAGCTTACGCTGAGCAGTTGGAGCAGGCCGTGCAGGCAGGTGACACCGCCACTGCAAAGAATCTTGCTCAGGAGATTAAGGCATGGCACGACGGCCTCACTGCCGAAGACCAGCTGAAGGTGCTGACTGTTACCGACATCGATGAGGTTATTGCCAAGGCTGAGAAAGACCTCAATGTAAGCCTCGTAGATGCAGTGAAGGAAGCTGCCGAGCAAGTTGCCACCGAGGCACAGGAAGCAGCAGAAGGCGTGGCTGACCAAGCTAAGGAAGCAGGTAAGACTGCTCTTGATGCTACCAAGGAGGCTGGCAAGAACGTTGTCAACAGTGCCAACGAGGCTGCCAAGTCTGCCATCAATGATGCTGCCAAGAAAGGCGCCGATGCTATCAACGATGCTGCCAAGAAGGGCTCCGACGCTATCAAGGAAGCCGTAGATAAGGGCACAAAGCAGATGGGTCTCTAAGACTACACCTTATTTATATATAAATAGAGCCAGAGGTTAGTTCCTCCGGCTCTATTTTTATTCTACGCTTGATTATTAGTCTTTCGTAATCTCATCTATCTGGTCGATGATGGCCTGTGCCTGACGCTGCTGGCGTGTGTAGACATAGGCTCCTATGGCAAGTCCTATGATGAGACCGATGGCTCCGCCGTAGAGAGCTCCTTCGAGGTTGGCCCTGGTTATGAGACTGTCGGTTGTAAACATGAGATATGCCATTGTTGCAATCCAAACAATGCTGAAAGGTATGCTGAACCATAGCCAGCGGGCATTCATCTTCTTCATTCTTGCCACGCGGCGACTGGTGTCAAGCATTTGTTCCCTTGAGAGGTCGCCGTTGTTGATGCCGTTCATATAGTAGAAATCATAAAATGCGGCGAAGGCAAAGTACAGTAGGCTGACGATGCAGAACCATGCAGGCAGATTCAGCATCCAGTAGAGTATGGCGGGCACATAGAGCATGGCAAACAGTATGAGTATGAGTTTGGTCCACTTCTGGCGCTTTACCTTGCCCAGCTTGGTGTTGAGGGAGTCGCGTATCAGACGGTCGTTGATTATCTCTTGCTGCTCCAGCTTGCTCTTGAGGGTGGCCATTTGCTGGCGCATGTTCTCTAATTCAAAATCATTGGTGTTCATAATGGGAGTGTGTTTAGTCGTTGGACATGTTTTTCAGTTGCTCTCTGATTCTGAACAGACGGACGCTGACGTTTTTGGCAGTGATGCCGACTATCTGCCCGATTTCGTCATAGTTGAGGTCTTCCAGCCATAGCAGCACTATGGCGCGGTCGAAGGGCTGAAGCTTGGAGATGCGCTTGTGGAGCATGTCCACCTGCCGCGTATCTTCATCGCGGTCTTCAAAGAGGTTGATGTCCATGGCCAGTGGAACGGTGGACGAGCGGCGTCTTTTCCTGTCAAGCGAGATGCAGGTGTTGAGTGCCACGCGGTAGATCCACGTCTTGATGTTGCTGCGATGCTCAAAGCCTTCAAAGCCTTTCCAGAGGTTGATCAGTACTTCTTGGAAAAGGTCGTTGACCTCATCGGTGTCGTTGGAGAACATATAGCACACTGTGTAGATGGTGCTCTTGTGTTCCGTTACTGTTTGCGCAAACAGTCTTTCTTCTGTGTTCATTGTCTTGTCTGTTTTTAGAATCTTTGCCCATTAGACGCAGCAAGGGTATGAAAAACTACAAGAAAAAAGAAAAAAAATATTTGATTCTCAAAAAAGAAACGGACTTGGCTCAATCGTCAATGCCGTTTTCCTGCTGTCTGAACAGGCTGAAGTTTACGCTGCCATAGGCGCGATGCTCCACAAAATCTGGGGTGGAGGAGAAGTCGTTGTCCTTACCGTGCTCCAGCACAAAGAGACTGCCGGGGGCCATCACTTCGGAACCCAGCACCAGGGTAGGCAGCTCAGCCAGCTGGGGCAGAGCGTACGGCGGGTCGGCAAAGACTAGGTCAAACTGCTCCCGGCAGCGTGGAATGAATTTCAACACGTCGGCCTTTACTGCGCTGCCGGCGGGGTCGCCGAGGGTGGCAAGCATCTTGCGAATGAAGGAGAAGTGCTGGTAGTCTTTCTCCACGCATATCACTCTGCTGGCGCCACGCGAAAGCAGCTCCAGGGTGATACTGCCCGTGCCGCCAAAGAGGTCGAGGGCACGCAGTCCATCAAAGTCAAGGTAGGCGCGCAGCACGTTAAACAGGTTTTCCTTGGCAAAGTCGGTGGTAGGCCTTGCCTTGAAGGTCTGGGGCACGCTGAAATGCCGTCCTTTGTATTTTCCTGTTATTGCGCGCATAATAAAAATTCAAGACTTTCTCTACTCATGCTCTATGGTGAGCACTCTGGCGTCAGAGGTCTCCCACATGGAGGGTGGGACGATGGGCGGGTTGCTGCTTTACATCTCGTAAGCCTTGAGCAGGTGGACCTTAAGGTCATATGGAAATTCCTCAATCTTTGCAATAGGGTGATGGCTGAGCTCCTCGTTGTCATCCATAAAGAAGGCATTGAGGTTTATCTTGTCCAGATTTTGAGCTAGCGAGGCTGCCTCGGGGCCGAATCCACTCACATATACCCGCTCGCCGTCGGCATGGAGATTAAACCGCTGTGCTATGCCGGCAATGAAGTAGAGGCTGTCGGCGGGATTGTGGATATCATAGGTGTTGGCAAACTGCAGCTTACCTTGCTCTACTACCACCAGTGTCAGCCTGCCTTCGCAGAGATAGCCGTAGAGTCGGGGTAGGGTGGACGAGAAGGGGTAGCGAGCCACATACTGGCGCATTAGTGCCGTGAGGTTGCTGTGGAACTTGGCTGAAGGGAAATAGTCGCTAAACGTGTTGCTGGCGTCGCGGTCCATGGAGAAAAGCAGCAGAGCGTTGAGATATGGCAGGGTGTCGTAGTACACCTTGCTGCGCGCCTTGAGGGAGGGATAGTTATAATAGTAGAAGTCCGCTGCATCATCTTCGTCAAATTCCTTCAGCGGCACCAGCAGTGTTGGCTCATCAGTAAAGATGTCCACAAAGTTATAGTCATGCTGCGCTATCTCGGTGGACTTGATGGCCTGGTGCACGTTGGCATTGAGTGATATGTCGGGGTTGTTAGGGCATACGGAGTAGTCGGGCAGCATATTGCGCAGCCTGTCGTAGGTGGCAAAGATGATGCGGTTGCGGCTTACCCTTATCGTCAGTGAGTCCATAATTATTCTATTTGACTGCAAAGGTATAAATTTATTAGGAATTATAAATTAGGAATTAGGAATTTTTACCAACTCCTAACTCCTAATTCCCAACTCCTAACTCCTATGGCGGTTACCGTCCCGGTCTGCCAAATCCGCCGGGGCCATCACCGCCGGGTCCGCCCCATCTGCCACGACGCTCCCCACCCGGTCGGTCGCCGCCCTGACGCGGTCCCATCGAGTCGTGGTCGCCTGGCTTGATGCGCCCGTCCTGTCCGCCCAGAATATGGAGTCGGCAGATGAAATGGAGCATCACGTAGCTGTTGATGCTGTTGTTCCATGAGTCGCGGCGCGACATGGCGTTGATGCTACGGCTTATGTTGCTCTGGCGGTGCAGTATATCGTAGAATTGCAGTGATATTGTGGCAGCCTTGTTCTTATAAAAGGCCTGAGAAATTTGGGCGTTCCATATCAATTCGTTGGTATTCATCGAGGCATCGTTGTATCCGCGTCTGGAGTTCATCGACAGATTGGTGGATACGGAGAATCCGAAGTTAGTGGAATACTGCACATTGCCGCCGTAGGCAAATTGGTAGGTGTTGAGGTCGGTCTGCGACTGTATGGTGCTACGCGAGATATTGTAGGTGATGCTTCCGTTGAGTCCCAGCTCAAACAGGCCTGTGCGGAAGGAACCCCTCAGTCTTTCCGTGATGTCTGATGTGCGCATGGTGTTCTTCTGGCTGTTGCTGTTGCCCACGCTCATAAAGTTCACGCTGTTGGTGTAGCGATAGTTGGTCATGGTGAAGAAACTGAAAGGGCTCTCATCGCTGAAGGAGGTGTTAAACATTCCAAACACTCCGGCGTTCCAGTTGCCGTTGATATTCTCAGGCCTTGTGGTACGTACGCCCGTCTGTTCATCGTAGCTAACAGCCGTTGATATGCTGTTCTCCGTGTTGGTGTAGTCGGCAGACAGTCTCAGTGCGCTCTGCGATGAGCGCCAGTAGTTGGAGTATTCGGCCCGCATATTGTTGGTCCACGAGGGCTTCAGCCCGGGGTTACCCTTGGTGATGTTTAGCGGGTCGGAGGTGTCGGTGATGTCCAGCAGATTGGTCATGCTAGGCTGGCTGGAGTTGCCTCGGTAGTTTATTTCCAGTCGGCTGTCCTTCGAAATGTTGTAGCGGAATCGCATGTTGGGCGACACCTTAAACACGTTGCGCACCACGGTGGTGTCAAGCAGATTTTTCTTGTAGTCAAGCTTGGTGCGTTGTGGCTCAAAGCGCACTCCGGCATTCATGTTAATGGTTTTGTTGGTGAAGCGCAGTCCGATGTTGAATCCGTGGATATCGTCATGGTAGGTGGCATAGCGCGAATTTTCGATGCTCTTGGCCAGCAGCAGTGAGTCCTCCGACGGCAGGTAGCCCAGGGGGTGGAGTGGGGTGATGTTGCCATGCCCGTAGCCGTCTAGCGAGTCCAGCTGGTAGAGCGTACGGTCCTGGTCCTGGAATTTGTGCTGGTATTCGTAGTTTGTCTGCAGGAAGAGGTTTTTGACCAGAGGCTCCGTGTAGCTCAGCCTCAGCGAATAGTCCCAATTGGTGGAGGGCGACACAGAGTGCTGGTTGTTAACCCTGGCGCGGGTGTCTTGGTAGTAGTAGATGTCGCTCAGGCTGTAGCTGTAGCTGTGGCTCGATGAGTAGTTGCCGCTGGCCCTGAGCGAGATGTTGCGTCCAGCCTTGTAGAATCGGCGCATGATGTTCATCTCGCCGCCCACGCTGGTGCTGTTGCTGTTAGACATCGACGAGCGGTTGTTGCGGTTGACGGCTATTGCGGCAATCTCGGCTGGAATGTCCAGAGCATCGGTCATTGAGCGGAACACTGAGTCCAGCGGCGAGGCGGCTACCTCGTAAGGGTCGCTGTTGAAGGTTGCCGAACGGCTATTGGAGTGGTTGTCGCTTTTCGAGTAACTGAAGGTGGGCCTGAATCTCAGCGTTGTCAGACTGTCGGGGTTCCATCTCAGGTTGAGGTTGGCGCTGAAGCTGCGGCTGTGACCGATGCTCTTGCTCTGGCTGTTGTCGAAAGAGCTGTGCCCTGAGGCTAGGAAGTTCTCCGAGTTCGACCTCGACTGATTGTCGGTGCCTGTGTAGGAGTATCTCGCACCGCCGCCTATCTCAAAGAATCCCGCATCGCGCTCGCGAAGCCCGTTGTTCCAGAATCCGTCGGCACCGAAGCTCTTGGTGGCGGTCAGACCGCTACCTCCTCGGCGGAAGCCCGGGCCACCGCCGCCAAATCCGCGGTTGCCCACATTATTGAGGTTACCATAGAAGGATATGCGGCTGTTGTCTGTCTTGCCTAGGGCAAAGAACTGGTCGGCATAGCGGTGCTTGGTGCCTACGCTAAGGTCTATGTTGGTAAACCACGCCCTCTTGAGTTTCTGCTTCAGGCGCAGGTCGATTACCGTCTCCTCGTTGCCGTCGTCAATGCCGGTCATCTCGGTGTAGTCGCTCTTCTTGTCGTATGCCTGTATACTGGCCACGATATCGGCGGGCAGATTTTTCATCGCCACATTCTGGTCGTTCTTAAAGAAGTCCTTGCCGTCCACCCTGATTTGCTTCACCTTCTTACCGTTGATGGTTATGCTGCCGTCGTCGTCCACCACAGCGCCAGGCAGTTTCTCCACCAGGCTCTCCAGGTAGGAGCCCTCCGGCACCCTGTAGGCAGCGGCGTTATACACGAAAGTGTCGCCTTTCACCTCCACCTTGGAAGCCTTGGCGGTAACGGTGGCTCCTTGCAGGGCCACGGCGTCCTGCTCCAACAGTATGGTGCCCAGCGCTGCGCTCTTGTTCTGCTTGTCGAGTGTGATGTCGCGGTAAACGGTCTTGTATCCCACCGACGAAATCTTTACGATCAGTTTCCCTCCCTTGTCAGGCTTGATGATAAAGATGCCCAGCTCGCTCGTGGCATCGCCTGTCACATAGGTGCTGTCGGTCTTCATCACTCTTACTCCGGCCATCTGTATAGGCTCCTTGGTAGCGCTGTCCACCACCTTGCCCGAGATGGTCCACTTGCTATCGGCGCTGGCCGCGGCAGCCACACACAGCAGCCATATCATGCAGAGAAATCTGTTCATGTCTTTCGCTTATTTTGCTTAGGTTGGCTATAGTTCCTGTGGTATCTATAGTGTTCCTATAATATTATATAATGTTCGCGCGCAATGTGCGCTCCATTGTTTAGACCTTGGCAGAGAGCAAAGGTTTAATTGCTGCCGGCAAAAAAGATCAAAAAAAGGTGCATCCCTCAGCCTTGCGGAGAAGGATGCACACCTGTGTCTGTCAGTTTTTCTAGCTGCGTGATTAAGCGCCCGGGCTGATAGCACCCGACGGGCAGGCGTCAGCACATGTGCCGCAGTCAACGCATACATCGGGGTCGATGCTGTAGATGTCGCCCTCAGAGATTGCACCTGCGGGGCACTCGTCGATGCAAGTACCGCATGCAACGCAATCATTACCAATTACATAAGCCATTTCTGATAAGTTTTAAGTGTTAGAATACTCAAGTTTGATACGGCAAAGGTAGGAATAAATCGGGAATAACTCACCAGAAATGGGTAATAATTTTCACTTCCAACCCTATTTTTCTACTCAGAAATACTAAAACACCCACTTTTCCGTTAATAAAGAGATATGAAGAAGATACTACTCTTACTACTCCTGCTGCTCAACGTACATGGCCTGCTGTTCGATGGGCAGTGGCTAACGGGCACTCAGGCTGTTGCTCAGGAGCGCAAGCGCGTGGTGCAGAACAAGCCCTACATTGACCTGCGTCCCTTCCACTATGGATTTTCCTTCGGCCTCCATCAGCAGAGTATCATAATGCCCAACTCTGGGTATGTGGATCCTGAAACCGGCCAGCAATGGTGGGTAAGCAACGACAATTTCAGCCCTGGCTTCACCGTGGGACTGCTGGGCGAGTGGAGGATCAATCAGTATCTCGGCCTGCGCCTGCAGCCCACCATGCACTTCGCATCAAAGCATATCACATTCCGTGAGCAGACCACCGGCCTCACCGATCACCAGGACATGAAGTCCACCTATATCGTGCTGCCTCTTAACCTTAAGATTGCCGCTCCTCGCCACAACAACTATCGGCCTTACGTCATCACCGGCGTCAATGCCATGTACAACCTTACTACCAAGGACCAGGCCAACATAGCCACCAAGCCTCTCAGCCTCAATGTCGAGGTAGGCTTCGGCTGCGACTATTATCTTCCCTTCTTCAAGTTTTGCCCGGAGCTCAAGTTCTGCTTCGGCCTTACCGATGTTCTTAAGACCGACCGCTCTAACCTAAACGACAAGTCGAAGGAGGTATTCACTCATGCTGTCAAGAACGCCCACACTGCTATGGTAGTCCTCACGTTCCACTTCGAGTAGCTTTTGGTTTATGAAAGTCTCTTTCGTAGTGATAGGCAAGACGGTGTCCAAGCCCTTGGGACAGATGATTGACGACTATGTGGGCCGCATCGCCCATTTTGTTCCCTTTGCCGTGGAGGTAATACCTGAGCTCAAGAACGCCAAGGCCCTATCCCAGGAGCAGCAGAAGGCTGCTGAGGGCAAGGCTCTGCTGGCAAGGATTAAGCCTTCCGACCGCCTTGTCCTGTTTGATGAGCGCGGCATCCTGCGCAGCTCCCTCGATTTTGCCGACTATGTAAGGAAGCAGCAGGATAGCTCTGTCCAGCGCATAGTCTTTGCGGTCGGCGGCCCCTACGGATTTTCCCCCGATGTCTATTCACGTGCCGACGACAAGCTCTCGCTTTCCCCCATGACCTTCTCTCATCAGATGATAAGGCTCCTCTTTGTCGAGCAGTATTATCGTGCTCTCACCATCATCCACCATCTGCCTTACCACCATGAGTGAGCGGCGGTATGACGGGGCGCCTCTCTCACAGGCGCATAACGGAAGAAGCTGATAATGAAACGGTTCCGCTTCTTCATCTCTCGTAAAAATGTTCGGGGGAATTATTATTGCGAGGAGAAAAAATCTAATCGCGTCGAGCCGAAATCTAATCGCGTCGAGCCGAAATCTAATCGCGCCGAAACTGAATGGCTCTGCGCGATTAGATTCAGGTTCTGCGCTATTAAAAATTTTCTTTGCGCGATTGAAGTTTTTTTTCTCGCAAATAAAAAAAACTCGTGATGAAAACCTTTATCCCCGCGGTTGGAAATAGCATCGGAAGCGGTGGATAAAGTTTTTAGGATTTTCTCCTGTGCTCCTGTCGGTGCTCAGACGCGCACTGCCTGGAGGATGGCCTCTATCTTGAGGAGCTCCTCGCAGAGGGCGTTGACCTCTCTGCCGTCGTGGACGAGCACCGTGATGTCGGCGTGGAAGTAGCCTTTGTCGCTCTGGATGTTGAGGCCTTTGACGTTGAGGCCGCGATGCTTGAAGATGGCCTCGGCTATCTGGAACAGGGTGCCCATCTCGTCGGCGCCCTCTACATGGATAGTGGTCTCGAAGAGGTGGCCGCGCTGCATCTGCCATCTGACAGCGACCAGGTTGTTGCCAAACTGGCTCTTAAGCTTAGTGGCCTCCTCGCAGTCTAGTTTGTGGAGGGTGAAGGTCTGGGTGGCCTCATCGATGTAGCCCAGGGCGTCATCGCCGGGGATGGGCTTGCAGCAGGAGGCTATCTGGCAGTGGTCGATGGTCTGCTCGTCGATTATGAAGATTTTCTTGCGGTCAATGGTAGAGAGGAAGGAGGAGGAAAGGTCGGGCGATGACTGGGAGTCACGGTTCGGTTCCTTGCTGGTTTTCTTGCCGCCTTCTGACTTTGCCGCAGAATTGGCTGCGCTGCTTTCTTTCTTTACGAAGGGTATGAGGCTGCGCCAAGAGAAGGAGGATCCCTCGCCGTTGCTGTGCCCGCGGAGCATGTTGATATCGTCGTCGCCTAGGGCAATGGTGCCTGTTGCCACATCGAGGAGGAAACGGCTTGCTGTGGTGCGCTGATGGAAGATGCGGAGCTTGTCGAGAATGGTAGGGTTGTATTCTATGTCGTTGCCGGTCAGGAAGTCGCGCAGCAGTCGCTCTCCCTCGGCCTGCTTTTCGCGGTCCATCTTGCGCAGGCATGCCTGTATCTTGCTGCGGGCTTTGGCGGTGGTGACATAGTCAAGCCACTCGCGCTTTACCTGCAGGGTGCGTGAAGTGAGTATTTCCACCTGGTCGCCGGAGTTGAGGGGCTCGGTGGGGGGCACGAGGCGGTGGTTGACCTTGGCGCCGATACAGTTGGTGCCGAGGAAGGAGTGGATGGAGAAGGCGAAGTCCAGGGCGGTGGCTCCCGTAGGCATGGTCTTGATTTCGCCCTTAGGGGTGAATACGATTATCTCTGAGGCGAACAGGTTGAGCTTGATGGTGTCGAGCAGGTCGAGGGAGTCTGGCTGGGGGTCGTCGAGTATCTCCTTGATGGTGTGAATCCAGCTGTCCATCTTGTCATCAGCTGCCCCTCTCTTGTCTTCCCCGGCTGGGTTTTCATTCGCCGTCTGGATCTCCGCCGGTGTTTCTGTCGATACGGGATTGTCCTGGGGCTGGGCCGGTGATGGGCTGACCGCCTTCTCGCTCTCATACCTCCAATGGGCTGCTACGCCCTGCTCGGCGATATCCTGCATGCGGTGGGAGCGTATCTGCACCTCTATCCATTCGCCGCGGTGGCTCATCAGGGTGACGTGGAGCGCCTGATAGCCATTGGCCTTTGGATGGTTCACCCAATCGCGTGTACGGTCGGGGTGAAGGGTATATATCTTGGTGAGAGCTACATAGATGTTGAAGCATGTGTTTACCTCGTCCTCGCCCTCCTTGGGTTCAAAGATGATGCGCGTGGCAAGGATGTCGAATATTTCCTCAAAGGTGACGTGCTTGTCCTGCATCTTCTTCCAGATGGAGTAGGGGGTCTTGATGCGGGCTTCGATGGAATAGTTAAGCTTCAGGCCGTCAAGGGCGGTGCGGATGGGCGTAGTGAATTCTTTGAAAACGAAGTCGCGCTCTGCCTGGGTGGATGTCAGCTTGTCCTTGATGAGCTGATAGTCGTCGGGGTGCTCATACTTGAAACTGAGGTCCTCCAGCTCATTCTTGATGCGGTTGAGGCCAAGGCGGCTGGCTATTGGGGCGTAGATGTAGAGGGTCTCTCCGGCTATCTTATACTGCTTGCTGGGCAGCATGGAGGAGAGGGTGCGCATATTGTGGAGGCGGTCGGATATCTTGATGAGGATAACGCGTATGTCCTCGCTCATGGTGAGCAGCAGCTTCTTGAAGGTCTCTGCCTGCAGCGAGGCTCGCTCGCCGAAGATGCCGCCGGCTATCTTGGTGAGGCCCTCCACTATGCTGGCTATCTTGGTGCCGAAGAGGTTTTGGATGTCTTCAAAGGTGTACTCCGTGTCTTCCACCACATCGTGGAGTAGGGCTGCGCAGATGCTGGTGGAGCCGAGGCCGATCTCCTCACAGGCTATGCGTGCCACGGCTATGGGGTGCATGATGTAGGGCTCGCCCGAGCGGCGGCGCACTCCCTTGTGGGCCTGTTTGGCAAAATTGAAGGCGCGCGTTATGATGTCCACCTTTTTCCTGTGATTGGATGCGAGGTAGGCATCTAGGAGCTTGCGGAATTCCTGGTAAACTTGCTGTTCTTCCAGCTCCTCGGGGGTTAACGCGTTATCCATCTTAGATTTCTCTGTTATTGAAAAACGGCTGACAGGCTGATGGGCTGACGAGTTAGTGGGTCGCCAGACGTCAAATCATCTTACTTTTATCTTCTGGCCGGCACGTATGCGGTCTCCCTTGATATTGTTTTTGCGCTTGAGCTCTGCCACGGTGGTGTGGTTGCGCTTGGCTATCTTGCTGAGGTTGTCGCCCTGCTGGATGGTAACCTCGCGGCTGCCGCCTCCGCGTTTCTTGCCCTTGCGGCCCTGCGACTTGGAGTTTTTATGGTTGCTTTTCGAATGCTCGTACTTCCGGCTCTTGGAGCTTGCATAGGTCTTGGTCTCAGGTGCGGGAGCTACCACCTCATCCTCTGCGGTCTCATCGCTGTCCGTCATGGTGGTGTCGTCAGCTGCAGTGTATGATACAGGAGCCAGAGTGCCTTGATAGATGGAGTCCTCGATGCCTGCAAACCTGACCGTGAGGTCCACTGGCAATGCGATTGTGCTGCGGCGGCGGCCTCCTGGAATGAAGGTAGTCTTGTATTGCGGATTGAAGCTTTTTATCTCCTCCACGCTGATGCCGCAGGCCTTGGCTATCTGCTCCATGCGCATGTCGTAGTGCACCACGGCAGTGTCCACCTCTATGGCCTTTACGGCATGGCGGGGCTTGATGTTATGCTGACTATAGTTGTTCATGATATAGGTGGCGGCAATGAAGGCGGGCACATAGCCGCGGGTCTCGCGCGGCAGGTAGGGATAAATCACCCAGAAGTCCTTGACTCCGCCGGCCCTGGCGATGGCTCTGCTCACATTGCCGGAGCCGCAGTTGTAGGCAGCCAGCACGAGGCTCCAGTCGCCAAACTTCTCATAGTCATGCTTCAGCATGCGCGCAGCTGCATCGGTGGAGAGGTAGGGGTCGTTGCGCTCGTCCACCCAACTGTTGATTTCAAGGCCGTAGGTCTTGCCGGTGCCGGGCATAAACTGCCACAGGCCTCCGGCTCCTGCATGACTCTTTGCCTTGGGGTTGAGGCCGCTCTCTATCACGGGCAGGAAGCGCAGCACCTCCGGCAGGTCGTAGCGGTCGAGGATATCGTCAAAGATATTGCCATACAGATTATACTTGCCCAGCATGACTGCCACGGAGCGGCGCATGCGGGTGGCGTAGCGGTCAATGTAGCTGCGCACGGTGCTGTTATAGACATGGAATTCCTCGGGGGCAGGGATGGCCTTGAGGCGCTCGGCATAGTATTCGTCGTTGAAGAAGGGATTCTTGTCTTCCAGCTCCACGTCTTCGTCAAGCGGAGAGAGGAAATTACTCTCAAAGAATGTGTCAGCATTATCCTCCTCGGCTTCCTGAAGGCCAAAGGGGATGTCTTCCTCCTGGATGTCGGTGTCGTCAGTCTGTGCTGCAGCAGGCAATGCGACTGCTATCAGCATGGCAATGAGATAATAATAAATCTTATTCATAATTCGATACTAAAAGTTAAGGCTGCACTGCACTCCGATGGCACGGCTTTTGCGGCTGCCTATGTTGTTGTTGATTTCTATGCTGGCAGGCTCAACGCTGAGGCTGAGGTCCTTGCTAATGTCGAAGGTGGAGAGTTGCGCGTCTACATAAGCGTCAACCACCGATATGAGATAGACTCCAAAGAAGGCGAAAATGCTCATGTCGCGATATTTGCGGTAGTAGTCGCGCTTGTGCCTGAATATTTTCTTAAACTGCTCCTCGCGCCCCGATATGTCGTAGCCCATGGGCAGCATGTTGTTGTAGGAGGCGGTGGCGGGGTCATCGTCCATGATGTCGATGTAGGCCTGCGAATAGTCGTCGTACATCTGCTGGTTCCACAGCAAGGCGTAGGTGCATCCGATGAATCCTCCATAAATGATGGGCAGCTTCCAGTATTTGCGGTTATATATCTGCCCTGCTCCGGGTAGCACCAGCGATAGCCATAGGGCCCTCTTGGGATTGGGCACGAACAGCGACTTGTCGCGCTGCTTGCCAAGCTTGATTTTCTGCGGTTTGAGCATCGAGAGGCTGTCAATGGTGAAACCTGCAAGCGAGTCGGTAACCTCAGTCCCTTCCGTTTCCCCTTCAAGTGAAAGGACTTGGCCGGAGGCCATAATTCCTTCATCCAGGGGGGCTAGGGGATGGGGGTGCCCATTAATCCCCTCCGAGGGGGTCTCCGCTCTGCTGCAAAGCACAATGGCGCAGAAGGCTAATATAGCACAGGCTGTCTTCAAATCACCTTATTTTATTTTGCTAAGCAAAGCGATAATCTTTTGCATCTCTTTATCATTGGCAAAGGGAATGGTTATCTTGCCCTTGCCGTCGGCATACTTCATCTGCACCTTAGCGCCGAGCTTTTTGCTGAGGCTGGATTGCATTGTCTTAAGCTCCTTGGGTAGGGTGGAAGCGGTTTTGACATTCTTGGCGGTCTGGCCGATGGTGCTGCCCTCGTTGATATCTTTAACCATTTCCTCCACCTTGCGCACGGAGTAGCCCTTCTTCTGTATCTCATTAAAGAGCTTAACCTGTTGCGCAGGGCTTTCCAGCCCGAGGATGGCGCGTGCATGGCCTTGGTCTATCTGCTTGTTGCGCAGCGCCAGCTGCACTGGGGCGGGCAGCTTGAGGAGGCGCAGATAGTTGGCTACGGTGGCGCGCTTCTTGCCTACCTTCTCAGCCACAGCCTCCTGCGTGAGGTTCATCACTTGCTGCATATTGCTGTAGGCCAGTGCTATCTCTATGGCGTTGAGGTCCTCGCGCTGAATGTTCTCTACCAGCGCCATCAGGGCCACGCTCTCATCGCTAGCCTTGCGCACATAGGCGGGTATGGTGGTGAGGCCTGCCAGCTGGCTGGCTCTCCAGCGGCGCTCGCCGGCAATTATCTGGTAAGTGCCGTCGTCCATCTGGCGCAGGGTGATGGGCTGTACAATGCCTATCTGTGCAATTGAGTCTGCCAGTTCCTGCAGGGCTGTCTGGTCTATCTCGCGACGCGGCTGATTGGGGTTGGCTACAATCTTGGCAATCTCTATCTCGTTGATTGAAGAAGAGCCCTGGGGATTGACGTCGTCGGTAGAAATCAAGGCATCAAGACCGCGTCCCAGAGCGGAATGCTTCTTGTTTGGAAATTTCTTATGTGGAGGCATTGTGGTATTTGCTATTGGATGATTAACTGTTTACTATTCGTTTTGCTGTCAGGCGATTTCCTGTCAAAAAAAAGACTAGCATGGCATGCATCTCTCTTCCAGACGAGCCCTGCTAGTTATGTGAGCCTATGTTTTCTGCTTGCTAAGTATTTCCTTGGCCAGAGCCAGATAGTTGCGTGCTCCCTTGGCATCGGCATCATATTGTACTGCTGCCATACCATGAGAGGGAGCTTCGCTCAGCTTGACATTACGCTGTATCACAGTCTTAAACACAAGGTCCTCAAAGTGGCGCTTTACCTCATTGTATATCTGGTTGGCCAGTTTGAGGCGGCCGTCATACATGGTGAGCAGGAATCCCTCAATCTGCAGGTCGGGGTTAAGCTTGCGCTTAATCAGCTTGATGGTGTTGAGCAGCTGGGCAATACCCTCCAAAGCAAAATATTCACACTGCACCGGTATGATTACCGAGTCGGAGGCAGTGATGGCGTTAACAGTGATAGAACCCAGCGACGGACTGCAGTCAATAAGGATATAGTCATACTCACTCTTCATGGGCGTGAGCATTTTCTTCATCAGCAACTCGCGTCCTTCATTGATGGCAAAGAGCTCCCTCTCTGCCCCGGCCAGTGTGACATGGCTTGATATTATATCGAGATTAGGCACATCGGTGGTATAGATGGCATCATGAGGGTCAGCCCCATTGATGAGGCAGTCGTATATGGTGCAGTCAATGTTGCCCACCTCCAGGCCAAGGCCTGACGAGGAGTTGGCCTGCGGGTCGGCATCCACAAGTAGCACATTCTTTTCCAGCATAGCCAGCGAGGCGGCCAGGTTGATGGCTGTGGTGGTCTTGCCCACACCGCCCTTTTGATTGGCAATAGCAATAATCTTTCCCATGTTAATAGTCTTTTTTGCCTTTATCGGCCAATATAGCGTGCAAAGTTAGTACAAATCGAGGGAAAAACCAAATTTATTTGAGGTTTTCCGAGTCGCAGCCTAACTTGACTTGCACAACAGGGCAAAATTAGCGCTTTATTTCTTGTTTTGGCCGTATCTAAATACTATTTTATGCATAATAATCTTAAAAAGTATTACCTTTGCCATAAAAAACAGAAAAAATATGCGTCCGTTAATCTTATTATCCAATGATGATGGCTACCAGTCGCACGGACTGGCAGCGCTTATCGAGGCTGTACGCCCGCTGGGCGACCTGTTTGTCTGCGCTCCTGACGGCCCGCGTTCAGGAGCCAGCTGTTCAATCACCACTGAAGCGCCTGTAAGCTATCGACACATACGCTCGGAGGAGGGCCTTAAGATTTATGTGTGCAGCGGCACGCCCTGCATGTGTATTAAGCTTGCCCTCGACGAGTTGCTCATGCGTCAACCCGACCTCGTCGTGGCTGGCATTAACCACGGCAGCAATGCCTCGATCAACATGCACTATTCAGGCACTACGGCAATAACCACTGAAGCTGCCCTCCATGGCATTCCGTCGGTGGCCTTCTCGCTAGATAATCATGACCCTTCCGGACGTGTAGCGCACCTCGTCCCAATATGCGCTCACATAGCCCAGCTGACATTGGAGAACGGCTTGCCCTATGGATCATACCTTAATGTCAACTTTCCCGACGTGGAAGAGATTAAGGGCATACGCGTATGCCGGATGGCCTACAGCCGATGGGTAGAGGAGTTTGAGCCTTGCCCGCGTAGCCGTGGCGGCCACCACTTCTGGCTTACTGGCGAGCAGATAGACGACGAGCCAAACAACGATACCACCGACCTATGGGCCATGCGCCACGACTATGCGGCCATCACTCCCATTATGGTGGACTCTACTGACCATAAGCTGATACAAACCATGCAAGATTGGGATCTGTAAGAGAGTTGATAGTTGATAATTGATAGTTGATAATTGAGGAGTTTTGAGTCAAGAGTTGGCGCTGCGCGGTTTACCGTTTACTGTTTATCGAGCTTCGCGCTCTGTCAAGAGTCCCCGCTAACCGCTAACGTCTAAACCTCAAATCTCAAACCTCAAAACTCAAACAGTGATGAAATACTTTCTCATAGCAGGCGAGGCAAGCGGCGACCTGCACGCCTCCAACCTCATGCGCGCCATAATGGACCGAGACCCTGAGGCACAGTTCCGCTTCTATGGCGGCGACCACATGCAGCAGGCGGCAGGCAGCCAGGGCGTTATGCTGCGCCATTATAAGGACATTGCCTTCATGGGGTTCGTCACGGTGGTCCTGCATCTCAGGACCATCCTGCGTGCCATGCGCAGCTGTCGCCAAAGCATCGTGGAGTGGCAGCCCAACGTGCTGATTCTTGTTGACTATCCTGGCTTCAACCTAAAGATAGCCAAGAAGATAAAGGCAAGCACCAGCATACCTATATACTATTATATCTCGCCTAAGATATGGGCATGGAAGGAACATCGCATCCATGCCATCAAGCGTGACATCGATGAGATGTTTTCTATCCTACCCTTTGAGGTAGACTTCTATAAGCGCTACTCCTATCCCATCCATTACGTTGGCAATCCCTCGGTGGATGAAATCAGCGAGTGGAAGAAGGAGCATCAGGCAAGCATCCAACCTCCAACCTCAAGCCTCAAAACCATAGCATTGCTGCCTGGCTCGCGCATCAACGAGATAAAAGCCAATCTTCCCCTTATGCTCCAGGCAGCCATGCCTTACACACAGCGAGGTTACCAGCTGGTCGTTGCCGGTGCGCCAAACATTGAGGATTCCCTTTATAAGGGGCTGTCTGCTCCCGGCAGCCAATTCACTATATTCCGCGGAGGTTCCTTTGAGCTGTTGTCAGTCAGTGAGGCCGCCCTTGTAACCTCCGGCACCGCCACCCTGGAGACAGCGCTGCTGCGAGTGCCCCAGGTGGTGTGCTACTATTTGCGGGCAGGATGGTTTGTGGCCCTGTTGCGCAAGCTGTTGCTTAAGGTGAAATACATTTCCCTTGTCAACCTCATCGTGGACCGCGAGCTGGTGCCCGAGCTTGTGGCCAGCGAGATGACTCCCGCCAACCTTGCCACCCATCTTGCCGGCATAGTATGCGGCGGAGCCGACCGCGAAGCACAGCTTAAGGGCTATGAGGAGATGGCCCGGCGGCTCGGCGAGCCCGGCGCACCGCAGCGTGCCGCCCAGATAATCTGCCGGAAACTCAAAGAACGGTGAAAAGAGAAAAACTACGATTGTGGAGAAAAAACGCCTATGCGATGTAACCAGCATCCCACGTGGCGGGACTTTTTTCCCGTTGGCAGGGAAAAAAGTCCCGTTGGCAGGGAAAAAGTTCCCGTCAACTGGCAGAAAAGTCCCGTTTAGCAGGAATTATGTAAAGTCGTAAGTCTGCACCAGTTCGTCGAAGATATCTGCATCAGCGAAGTCAGTATATTGGCGAAAGACAGTTGCAATTATCTGCATCTCGTCACGAGTGAGCAGCCTCTCGCCCTTTTTCAGACGGTCGTAGGTGCCCTTACTGCCCAGCTGCTCACTCAATATTACACGGATATCGTGGCGTGCATCGCGACTGGTCAGACTGCTAAAACCTTTGTCAAATCCCTTAGCCAGTACGACCTTTTCTGCCCTTACGAAACACGAATACTTGCCGTCGGCCCATGCAGCCGGCAGCATACACTTGGCGTAACGCCATCCCTTGGGCGCGTTAGAGAAGACAATGTGCCGCAGACGCTCTGACGCCTCCTGGCATTTGCCGTTTGCGCATATTACTCAACTGGTGGGTACGTTGTTAATTTCTATTTACTTCTCAACAAACTCCCTGAGCTTTTTTCGAACAACCTCCATATCACACGGGTGATTTCGAGATATTTTCTTGTTATGACCAAAATCAGTATAGTCTATTGTTACAAGCTTAATACCGTGTTCTGGAAGTACTTTGCGGCGTCTTTCGTCATAAATACGGCGCTGTTCTCCACGCGAAACACCACTAATAGTCTCTCGCTTGTCGAAAAAAGGTACAGCTCGACTATGCTGGTACTCATTATATTCTACAACAAGCCCCAAATCTTCATAGTAGGCATCAACAGGCAATAGTCTTCCTTTTTTCCCGTCTTTACTATCGCCTCTAAGAAAATCAAATGTCTTTTGTCGGGAAGCTTCTCTTCCTAGGACTTGATTGCATAAATCAATGACATAACTCTCATCGCTACCTTCTCGTGGTTTATACGACATCAACTGTTTAACGAACTCGCTCATAATCTAATATTTATGTTGGCAATTTGATAAAAAAGAACTGTCACCCAATTTAAGCTAATTGCTTTGTGCTTTTTCTAGCTGTTTGCCCGTAAGGGAAATTTTACTCCCGTCCATATATGTGATCGTGGCCGAAGTAATTTTCGTATGATATGACATATCATAGTCTAAGGATGCGAAATAATAAGGCGTTTGGCATGAAAAGATATGCCCATATTTATACTCATAATCATTTTTCTTCATCATATATGATAATAAATTGCCACTTTCAATAATATCATAAAAATCATGATAATTCTCCATTGATCTAGGCGCTGGAGTAATGGGGCCAGTCACCCTGCATTTCCAATAAGAACCTCTAGTACGTAGCTCTCTCAGAGGTTCGTTTACCCTATCTAGAATTTGCCCTGTTATATCTACGTATTTGATTTTCCTTGTAGAAAAATTTATTATGGATACCTCCAATTGCAGAGGTTCGTCAGGAGCGAAAGCAATGTTTCCGACCTTAAGTAAAATTGGAGCATGCTGCTTGACATACTTTATGTAGGCAGTGAAGGCAGACTGTTCTTTTTCTATTTCTCTTTTTAGTTCAAACTCAGCCATCATTTCTTCTAAATCAGCCCTACGTTGTTTCTCCGTTGGAACTTCTTCAATGAAAGTGTATATCGAATCTCCCACATACAGGATTATAACATTTTGCATCTCACAAAACAAATCTTTATCGGCATCCAAATGATTTAATGTAGATTTGTTTATATATTTTTTATTTTTGTCAGGCTCAATCTTGTCAACGACAGTTTTTTCTAAGTCCCCGATATTCACACCATCCATAACGTCTAGAACATCTATAAATTCACCATCCTCTACATATTGCTTCCACGAAATACTGTCTATATATAATGTCTTTGTTATTTCGTCATATCCCATTTGTATTGATTGGCAAGAATCAAAACCAAGGTAATCATCATAATATATTTCTTTCCCCTCAGAAGAAGATATAATTTTTAACTTGTTGAGTTTAATGGAATCTCTGATAAAGTTCTTTCTTTCCTCAATGGAATCTTGGACGAACTTTTGCCTTTTTGCTATAGAATCTGCAACAAATTTCTTCCTCTGTTCAATTGAGTCTTTAACAAATTCTATTCTCCATAAATCTGCTTCATGTGCGTAATATTTATCAATTCTGACTCGAATATTATTCTGCATTTCAATCAAATGTGATATCTCCATCTTGACCTTATATACACCTGTGTCTTTTAGGATCTTAGAAAGTTTTTCACCCTTATGTAATTCATCGCATATGCCAACAATTATACCCATTTTATGTTGATTGTATACATATACTCTGTCTTCTTTTTTGTCATATGCATATATATGGAATTCCTCTCCGTCTTTTGCAATATCACAGCGTTCAGGCAGCTTATAGCCACCAACTTTATCGTAATCAGGATAATAACCTATTAGATTATGTGAGCCATCCACTTTAAAACGATACTCTTGGGCATTAATAACCATAGGGCACAATAATGCCACCAACAACAAAGAATAGCCTCCAATTATTCTTGATAATTTCTCAAGAAGTAAAACCAAGAAAGTCGCCATTTGCTTTTATTGTTTCCCTGCCAACTCCCCAAGGCGGATTGTGTCATTATGATTGGGTATATATACAAAAAGAGCGTGGGAGTTCTGTCCTGTTACTCGTCCCACACATAGAGGCTCTGGCATCGCCCAATCAGTCCGAACGAGCAATGCCGAAGCCCACGCCGATATGTACACTTATAACCACAAAGCAAGAAAACCTGTAAGCTCTATCGTGCTTATGGCTGTTGATACATACCCAATGGGCGTCATTGTTGCCTTGTTTGCCTGACTGATTGTTTGAAATTGCCAGTTTCCTATGTGCCAAGAACAAAGCGTAAGTACGCCTTTCTATATATTTTCTTATCCCGATTAACCCACCCTCTTGCGGGCCTCGGCAAAGAATGGTGCAAATTTATTGAGAATTTTTATTCTGACAAATTTTAAGAACAAGAAAAAACTTTTCCCCCTTTTTATATAGACCATCTACCTGCCACAGGCTGCGGGAGTCCAGCAGCGGAAGAAGCGCAGCACTTTATCTTTGTCGTAGCTCTTGCCTTCTTCAAGAAAGCTGGAGTCCTGCGTGTGCAGGATTTCTCCGTTGTTATCAAGTATCACAAAAACGGGAAACCCAAAACGTGCCGGATTTGCAAGGCGGTTCATCAGCGCTTTGCCTTGTTCCATACTGGTTTGGTCAGCCTTGCGGGGATTGTAGTTCACATGGATGTAAACGAAGTTTTCGTCTATCACCTTGCTTATCGTACTGTCGTTGCTTATATAATCAACAAAGCGCAGGCACCACGGGCACCAATTGCCACCGACCTGGCATACCACAAATTTATTCTCGGCTTTTGCCTCGGCGATAGCCTTGTCTATTTGTTCAATGGGATTGAGGCTCTCGTCATAGACCTTTTTCAACTCTGATTGGGCGCCGGCTGCTATGCAGCAGCATGCAAACATTAAGCAACAAACAAGCTTTTTCATTTGTTCTCTTCTCATTATTAACTGTTTATGCTCCCCACAGCAGCACGTATGCTGCCGCTGCGGGTATGGCGAGCAGGGCGCTGTCGAAGCGGTCGAGTACTCCGCCGTGGCCGGGGAGGAAGCGTCCGCTGTCCTTAATGCCGACAGTGCGCTTGAGCTGGCTCTCCACGAGGTCGCCCCATGTGCCGAAGACGCACACGATGAGGCCGAGGCCGAGCCAGAAAATCAGATTGCCGTAAATGATGGAAAAAATCCATGCGCCCAGCAGTACTACGATTCCGCCTCCTACGCTGCCCACCCATGACTTCTTAGGCGAGACGGAGGGGAAAAGCTTGTAGGGAATCTTGCGCCCCAGCGAGCAGCCGAAGCAGTAGGCCCCCGTGTCGTTGAGCCAAAGGAAGACAAACACGGCCAGTGGCAGCGTGGGGGAGTAAATGGGATTGAAAGCCAGCGTATTGAGTAAGGCTATGGGCAAGGCTATGTACAGGTGGCCGGCAAAGGTGTATGCCCATGTTCCGATGGGGTCTGGCTGCTTGAAATAGAGTCCGCTTGCCAGGATGAAAATCAGCGACAGTATGTAGGGGGCAAATACTGCCGGCCCTGCGCTGCCTGAACAATAGAGGAAGAAGGCGATGAATAGATATACTCCGCTGACCACGCTGACAGTGTTGTTGACCTGGGCTATGTCATGGTCTGAAAGCAGGCCGTTGAATTCGTTGAGTAGCAGGGCTGCCACCAGGCAGAACAGCACACAGAAGGTGGACATTCCGAGAAGTATGCACCCAACGATGGCTGCTACGAACAGCGCACCTGACAATGCGCGCACCACTACGTTTGGCATCTGTATCCTCTTACTTCCCATCTTGCTCTTTGTCATTTTCGCTTTTATTCTTCGCCACGTCAGGCAGGAGTTTGTCTATCTCTGCCTTCTGCTCGGCTTCCTTCCTATCAGCCTCCTTGGCTTCAGCTTCGGCGCGCTCCTTGGCTATCCGCTCGTTTTCGGCTATTATCTCATCGGAGCGGCTGGTCCACTGGCGCTTGCCAAACACTTCCTCAACGTCCTCGGCAAAGATTACCTCCTTGTCGATGAGCTGCTGTGCCACCTTGGCATGGCCGTCACTGTGCTCAGTAAGTATCTGTTTGGCTCTCTCATACTGCTCTGCAATCAGAGTCTTTACTTCTTCGTCAATCTGCTTGGCAGTGATGTCGGAGTAGGGCTTCTGGAAATAGTCCTGCTGGGCAGTATAGTAGCTTATGTTGAAGAGGTTGTCGCTCATGCCATAGTAGGCTACCATGCTGAACGCCATCTTGTTGGCGCGCTCCAGGTCGTTGAGGGCGCCGGTGGAGATATGGCCGGTAAACAGCTCCTCGGCAGCGCGTCCGCCAAGCAGTGAGCATATCTTGTCGAGCATCTGCTCCTTGGTGACGTTCACTCGCTCCTCGGGCAGATACCATGCTGCCCCGAGGGCCTGGCCGCGCGGCACGATGGTCACCTTGATGAGCGGGTCGGCATATTGGCAGAACCACGAGATGGTGGCGTGGCCGGCCTCGTGGATGGCGATGCTGCGCTTCTCCTCCTGCGTCATCACCTTGGTCTTCTTCTCCAGACCGCCGATGATGCGGTCGATGGCGTCCAGGAAGTCCTGCATGCCCACGGCCTGCTTGTCGCGGCGGGCTGCTATCAGTGCCGCCTCGTTGCATACATTGGCTATGTCGGCTCCCGAGAATCCGGGCGTCTGGCGGGAGAGGAGCTCCAGGTTGACCGTTTCATCCATCTTCAGCGGCTTGACATGGACAAGGAATATCTGCTTCCTCTCGGGCAGACCGGGCAGCTCGACATGTATCTGGCGGTCAAAGCGTCCGGCGCGGAGCAGGGCCTTGTCGAGGATGTCGGCGCGGTTGGTGGCAGCCATCACGATGATGCCGCTGTTGGTGCCAAAGCCGTCCATCTCGGTGAGCAGCTGATTGAGGGTGCTTTCGCGCTCATCATTGCCGCCCATCGACGGATTGCGGCCTCGGGCACGGCCCACGGCGTCGATTTCGTCGATAAACACTATGCAGGGAGCCTTCTCCTTGGCCTGGCGGAAGAGGTCGCGTACGCGGCTGGCGCCTACGCCCACAAACATCTCCACGAAGTCGCTGCCCGACAGGGAGAAGAACGGCACACCGGCCTCGCCTGCCACAGCCTTGGCCAGCAGTGTCTTGCCCGTGCCCGGGGGACCTACGAGCAGGGCGCCCTTGGGAATCTTGCCGCCCAGCTCGGTATATTTCTTGGGGTCTTTAAGAAACTTGACAATCTCCTGCACTTCCTGCTTGGCCTCATCCTGACCGGCAACGTCGTTGAAGGTGATATTGATCTTGCTGCCCTTCTCATATAGCTGGGCGCGGCTCTTGCCGACGGAGAAGATGCCACCGCCGGCACCGCCGCCTGAACGGCGGAATATAAATACCCAGAATGCCACTATCAGCAATACCGGCAACAAAATGTTGAGTAACAGTGAGCCGAGGAAGCTGCTGTTGGAGTCGTATTGCACCTTGCCGCTGAAATGCTTGGCAGTCCGCTCAGCGGCTATGAATTCATCTACATCACTCACAGAGGGAAACTCCGCCACCACCGAAGGGTCGCGTCCTGCCTCGGCAGCCTTGCCGAAGATTTCGCCTACATAGGGTTTCTGTATGTACATCTTGACATTGCCGTCGCCCTTGTTGACCACGATGTTACGAGCCCATCCCTTCTGCACGTACTCCTGAAACTCTGAGTAGCTCACTTCCTTCTGGAAGCTGTTGCCTTGGTTGGAGTTGGTGTAGAACATGTAACCCAGCAGTAGGATTACTATCATATAAGTCCAGTTCAGATTGAACTTGGGCATCTTCATGTTATTATTGTTGTTGTTTGCCATTAATAAAAATTTGAGGATTTTTATTTGGTAGTTAAGTAGTTAAGAAGAAAAGCTGAAACTCGGGCAGTCATACCAGACTGAATTTATGTTTCCGAATTTTCTAGTCATCAATGGCAGTGAGCTTGGCATCTGCCCATAGGTGCTCCAGATCATAAAACTCTCGTGCCTGCGGCTGCAGCACATGCACCATGATGTCGCCGTAGTCCACAGCCACCCAGCAGGCGTTCTCCAGTCCGCTTACGCCGATGGCCTTCTCGCCCAGTTTTTCGCGCGTCATATCGCTTACAGAGCCGGCTATAGCCTCAATCTGTGTGCTGCTGTTTGCTTGGCATATCACGAAATATTTGCATATGGCATCCTTGATGCTTGAGAAGTCGGCTACCACAATCCTGTGTCCCTTTTTCTCCTGAATACCCTCAATAATGGTTTTTAGTAAAATCTTAGTGTTGTTTTCCTTTGCACTTGGCATTTCTGTTTGTCTAAAAGGTTAAATATGTATTATCGCAGTGCAAAAATACTATTTTTTTAGGTAAGAAGCATTTTTTTTTGCCGATTTCTTTGCAGAGAAATTAAAATGTTATACTTTTGCACTGCAAAGCGATTGGGATATGGTGTAATGGTAACACTGCAGATTCTGGTCCTGCCTTTCCTGGTTCGAGTCCGGGTATCCCAACCAACAAGCGGCAACTGAAGCGATTTCGGTTGCCGCTTTCTTGTTAGGAAAAAGTTTTGACAGATACGGAAAATTAGCCGCCGACAAATTGCCGGCGGCTAACATTGTATAGATAACCGATGAAAATAAACAAGGGAGTCTTTATAAAAGGGAATCGTTGTCGTCAGGTTTGTCGCCGTCGTCTTCCCAAGGGAATGAGCTGTGCCAGAATCGCTTGGAGTCTGCCGTTCCGTTATCCTGCTTGCCTCCGCTGGTTATACTGAAGAGCGGGGTTGAGGCTAGACGCAAGGCATTTGCAGTAGGTGCAATATAGCTCTTTCTCATAGTTATTGCTCCGTCTTAGTGTTACTTAACGATAATCTTCTTAGTCTCTCCGTTGGCAGATCGCAAGATGTTGATGCCCTTGCGGAGTGCGCCGATCTTGTGTCCCTGCAGGTCGTAGGCTGATTGGTCATTGGTCATTGGCCATTGGTCATTAGTGTTTAATTCTTCATTCCTTATTCCGGTCATGTCGTCAGACAGGGCTATGTCAAAGATGGGCGAGCTCTCGCCGGTGTTGTTCTCGAAATAAGCACGGAAGGGTGCCACTGTCAGCGAGTTGGTGGCCTGATAGAATTTGTCCTGAGAGATGTAGTAGATATTGTCTAGCGAGTCGGCGTCAGTGATGTATAGCTTCTTGAACGTGCCCACCAACTTCAGTCCTGTTGCCGATGCAACCGCCTCGGCCTTGATGGTACCGCTGCCCTGTGCGCCTATGGTGGTGGCGTTGTCGGTGAGCTTGGCAAAGACTGCAGGTGTGCCTGCCTCCAGGGTGGCCACTTCGGTGAGGCAGAGTGTGCCATCCTCTATGCGATCGATGTAGTAGTACTGTACGTCGCTATCTGAGTTGACCTCGAAGGGTAGGCAGATGGTGCCATATTTGGTGGTAGCCTCAACATTGCGCTCATAGCTGGCTGCGGTGGCGGTGAAGTCCTCTGGGGTGTAGAAGGGTTCGCCGTCGGTTATCACCAAGTTGGCGCACTTGCCTTTCTTGATGAGGTTGTCGCCAAAGAGCACACTGTTGTCTGGCAGCTTGTAGATGGTGTTGTCTGGCATGTCCTGCTTGAGAATGGCAAGGGTTATCTCCTTGCTCATCTTTACTCCGCTGAGGTCGATGAATGCCGGCTTGTTGGTCTGCACATGGCTGGTGTACTGCTCAGGGGTGAGCATTGAGGTGCCGCTGAAGGTGCCGGTCTCATCCTGCTCGCTATAGCTGATGTCGCTTTCGGGCATCATCTCCTTATAGAAGTCATATATCTCCTGGGCAATGTCGGGATAGTCGGTGGTGATGAAGTCCACGCCCACTTCGTTGAGCTTGAATATCGCGCCTCTGTCGTTGGCAGTCCATCCGTTGGTGTAGAGGCCCAGGTTGTCGCACCTTTCCACCAGCGAGGGATTGCCTGTGAAGGCGGTGTATCCGAAGTCGGCACCCTGCAGGTCGTTGGTTACGAGCACCGAGGGGTCAACGGTGCTGAGGTAGGAGAAGATGGCTGTCGGGTCTGCCTTCCTGATATACACGCCTGCTGTCAGACCGAAAGAGATATACTCCACGCGGTCTTGCAGCCCGGCATCCTTCACGGCCTGCACCACAGAGTTGGCCAGGCGCAGGGTGTCGGTGTTCTGGTTGGTCTTGAGTTCGATTACCAGCTTGGTGGGCGAGTCGGGATATTCGTTCTTCATTATGTCAAAGAGATCAGACAGCTGCGGTATTATCTCGCCGTTGCCGATGGTTTTGTTCTTCACTTGGTCGTAGGTGCTCTGATTGATGGTTACGCCGCCAATGCCGAAGTCGTGGTTGATCATCAGGTAGCCGTCGGTGGTCTGGTGAACGTCAATCTCGCAGCCGTAGAATCCTGCCTCCATGGCGTTGCGGACAGACTGGCGTGAGTTGTGGGCTGCGTTGTTGCCCTTGGTATGCCATCCGCGGTGGGCAATTACCCTGGAGGGTTTGGGCATGGAGGTGCCCATGGTCAGTTTGCTCGTGCCGAGAGTCTGCACATCGGTGCCGCGCGTAATGCTCACCGTGTACTCACCGGTGGCGAATCCGGCGGGAATGTCAATCTGTGCTCCCTTGGCGGTCAGCACGACGGGTGAGCTAAGACTGACGGAGGCGTCCTCGGTGGATGTCAGGGTTATCACATCGCCCTCGGCAAAGCCGTCACCGTGGACGGGGAAGTGGGCACCTTCGGTTACGATGTAGCCGTCAGGGTATTTGTAGCCGGTGATGAAGCGGTTACGGATGGTCTCTATGTCCTGCCACAGCAGGCTTACCTGGTAGTCGCTGAGCGGCTGGTCGTAGATGCGGCTTACGCCGAGGTCCCATTCGCTGCCGCTTCTTACTACTACCGAGCCGGCGGCCGCAGAGCCTGTGCTGATGGTGCCGCAGCCAATGCCTATCCAGTTGAAGTTGTCTCCCTTGGTAAACAGGGGACCCGTGGTGGTCACCTGGCCCTTAAACTCGCCGTCAATATATACCTTGGCCACATTATTGGCTTTGTCCCATACGCCTACCAGGTGGTAGTATTTGTCCTTCTCTAGGTTGATGCCTGAGGTGGCGAAATTCCATTTGTTGGCTGTTGTACCGGTGCCGACGAGGAATGTCAACTCGCCGCCCTGCTTGTTGCCGTAGCTGTTGGTGGCGCAAAGCACTGCCCATCCGCCGCCGGAGGTGCCGCCCATAAGCTTTGCCTCAACGTTAGCTGTTGGGTTTATGCGGCTGCGGAAGTAGCACTCTACGGTGAAGCCGTCGGTGATGGCGGCGTTCATAGAGGGGGCTTTGGGGTTGTTGGTCGTTCGTCCCGAGGCATAGTCCACGACGTAGTATCCGCCCGGTGCCGCAGCCTGTCCCCAGGTGTTCTTGGTCTGGAGGAAGTAGTTGTTAAACTGGGGATCGAAGGTCAGGTTGCCGTTGAGGTTGGTGGCGTCGTCCACGGTGATGGTGCCCTTCTTGCTGATAGTATTACCCATGGTGGAGGCATCGGTGGCGGTGCCGTTGGCGTTGAACACTACGTCCAGCACGTCGGCCACTGGCTTGCTGACCACAGAGTATGCCTCGCGTAGCTGTGCCTCGAGGGCTCTGTACTCTGCTGGGGTGGAGGTGTCTGCCGCAACGGCGGCCTCACACTGTTCCACCACTCCCTCGAGGGTGGCGATGCTGGTGTACTTGGCTGACAGGGTGCTGAAGTCAACTGCGGTTCTTATCTCTTCAATCAGCTCGTCCAGCGAGCCCTTTGCAGTAGAGTCCACAAGGTTGTCCCACAGCAGCTCTACCTGGTTTGCCGTGAGGGGGTCGTCATAGACTCTGGTCCTGACGATGTCCCATGAGCCGCTGGCCTCTGCCCCTGTGGCTGACGCGGGGTCGCCGCCTATGCAGAACCACTGGGTGGAGGCCAGTTTCAGGGTGCCGCTGGCGTCAGCCTCGCCGGCCAGTTCACCGTTGATGTATATCAGGGCCTTGCCTTCTGCCTTGTCCCATACTCCCACTACGTGATAGAACACGTCAACCTCAGGCACCACCTCGGAGCATGCCCACCTGTAGGCGCTGCCCACATAAGGCAGGAAGGTGATGGCATTGAGATTATTGCTGCCCTTGCCTGTGGTCTTAACGAGGAAACCGGTGCCGCCGCTCTGGTGCGACGAGAACCACTTGCCTTCCACGTTGGTCACCGGCACGCGAGTGCGGAACACAGTTTCTAAGGTATGGCCGTCGAATAGCTTATCCTTAAATGTGGTGTTGTTGGCGTAATCTACCTTATAGAAATAAGGGGGCACGGAAACGTAGTCATTGTCAAACGAAGCCATGTATTTGCCATACTTCTTGCTATACTTGGTCACGGTGGAGCCAATCCTCTGCACCGTGTTGTGCATGGCCGACACATCGGTGGCAGTGCCGTCGGCGTTGAATACCACGTCAAGCATGTCGGCCACGGGCAGTGTAGCCGTCTTCAGCACCATGCCCTCCACGGCGGCCTGCAGCGCATCCTTGGCCTCGTTCAACTCCGCAGAGCTGGGGCTCTCGCTGTCGAGGGCAGCCTGTGCTTCGGCCAGGGCTGTAGTGTATTTCTGCACGCTCGTGGCGGTGTAGATCTCTGTGTCGGTATAGTCATTGCCGTCGGTGGTCACCGTGGTGATGTATGCTGCCAGGGCCTCCTTGGCGGCGTCAACCTCAGTGTCCTCTTCAGCGGCATATACGTTCCATACCATGCGGTGTGTGCCGTTGCCGTAGATCATGCCTACGTTGGTGCCCGCATCGTTACCCAGGTAATAATCGGTGCCGATAACCTTAAACACAACGGAGTTGGCATCCCATCCGGTGGGATATATGGTCTTGTCGTTGTAGGTGGTTACTCCCGCTGTGGCCGGGTCAAGGAAAGAGAACTTGTATGCCGTAGAGGGGCTGGTGCCCAAGGTACCCAGCGAGTTGGCCATGTAGTGGTCGGTGTTGGCGTTCATTAGGTAATACTGATCGGTGGTGCCGCTTACGGCTATCACCTTCCAGATGGCTTTCTGACTAAACCTCTTGATGAAGGAGGCCGAGTAGCGGTCGGTCAGTCCGAGCTCTGCAGACCTGTCGGTAATGTAGTAGCCGTACAGCACCGTTGTCGAGGCTGCCTCGATAATGATCAGGTCGCCATCCTTGAGTTGTGAGGACGTTAACTGTGAACCGATCTTGTAGCTCTTGGCGGCATCAGCCGTGCACAGCCCTGCAAACAGCAGCAGCATGCACAGAAGGATGTGAAAAGTCTTTTTCATGATAATATGATTGTTTAGATTTTGTTGGCTATCTTTGCTATTGTTTTTATTTATGCAAATTTGGCAAGAATAATCCAAATAGTAGTATAAAAACGTAAGAAAAGTCGTTCAAATACACAAAGTGGCTCTTTTCTTTCATTTAGGCACAGCGGTATCTTTTAATGTAAAAAAACGTGAGCTTGATATAAGATAGCTGTGAAAAAAATGGCTCTCAGTTAATACCAAAATTTCTTAAGATTATATGTAAAAAATGAAGGGGGTAGCTTTCTCTGGTTTCTAAAAACCTCAAGAAGCTTAAAGAATGTCGCTCTTCGTGGCTATGCGCAGACTCCAAGATTTCATGCGCAGACTCCAAGATCTCACGCGCAGGCTCCAAAATTCCGTGTGCAGGCTCTAAGATTTCCTTATGTCGGCCTGCTGTGGGATGATTAATAAAAAAAGGTATCGACTCTCACGAGTGGATACCTTCGTAATAATCTTTTATGAAAGGGAATGTTGTGTTGGTGGGCGCTGACGGATTCGAACCGCCGACCCTCTGCTTGTAAGGCAGATGCTCTGAACCAGCTGCGCTAAGCGCCCGAAATACCTTTGTGTCGTTTCCCTCACTTGGGGTGACGGTCTTCTCTTTCTTTGAAAGACGGTGCAAAAGTAACACCTTTTTTTTTACCACGCAAGGATTTGGGCATTTTTTTTGCTCTCCGGGTGAAATTAATTGACGCGGAACTGTGAAATATGCTTTTTTATTACTGTGTAGTGAATACGGAACTCTCTGATTGCAGGGATATTTCAACATTGAAAAACACAGAAGGTACCTGCCTTATATATACAAGCATAAAATTGCCATTAAGCCGTCATTGTTTAATGCCACAGCCAGCACGGCGGCAGTGTTCGGTGAAGTTTACCTGACTGCTACCTTTTGCGTGGTGCTGTGTCCGTCGGGCTCGGTTATGCGGACGATATAGATGCCCTTGGAGAGGTCGAGACGGTTGTTGAAGTCCTGGATGGTGGTGCTGGCTGTCAGGGTACCGCCGGGGCTGTAGACCCTGAGGGTGGAGCCGGGGGCGAATCCGCGCACAAGGATGTAGCCTTCGTGACCGTGGATGCCGCCGTGGGCCTCGGTGTCGGCCTGGGCATTGTGGATGCCGATGGGCTCTTCAAGGCCTACCATGTTGTCCATCCAGTAGATGCGGTCGCTGAGGTACTCATAGATGAAGTCCACTTCGGCTTTGTAGGAGCCGCGTGTGGTGTATTGCTGCTGGGTGCAGGTGTTGAGGATGTCCCAACGGGTGTAGTTGAGTTCCTGCGACTGATTGTTGAGCTCGCCGTAGTAGTCGACTATATCGTGGAGGTTGTCGGGGTTGAGGTTGCCGTTGTAGCGATACCACGACCATAGTTCCTTGAGTTCCTGGGTACAGCTATCGATAATCTTGCGGTTGAAGCTTCTGACTCCGCTGGCGGCTGAGGACTTGGAGCTGAGGCTGAGGTAGCTGTTCATGGTGAGGATGGGGTGGGTGCGGCGGTCATTGTCGAAGGCGAGGTCGAAGTCCCAGATGGGACTGACGCGGAACTTGCCATTGCGGTCTTTGGTGAGATATACGCTCCAGTAGCTGTCGGTATTGCCGCTGAGCTCGGCTATGAGGAAGTATTTGAGCCAAGTGTCCTCGGCCAGCAAAGCGGAGTAGCCCATGTCGGGGTCTTTAAACTCTTTGGAGAATACGCGGGCGCAGAGGTCATTGAAGGTATTGACGATGTAGCTGAACTGCTGATCGGTGATCTCGTCGTGCTTGGGATAGTGGACAGTTACTGGTATGCTGTAGGGATTGGAGGTGAAGCGCTTGGGCTCGCCGCCGGCATAGGCATCGAGCTCGATGAGATAGCCTCCGGTAAGGGCCTCGCCCTCATTGTCGTCGGGGGTCATTTCGGTGATGTCGACGCGGTTCTTGCGCACCTCCACCTGGTCGCAGAGCTGATAGCTGCCTTTATATTGACCGTTGAAGATGACATCCACCAGAGAGAGGGCGGGGGTGTAGTCCATTTCGAAGATGCGGCTGATCTCAAAGGCTATGGCATTGCGGATGAGGGTCTTGTCGCCGTAGTTGTTGATGAGAGTCCACTCGCGCGCCTTGGCGGGCATGTCGAGAAGTCGCGTCTTGCCAGCGAACTTAAGTTTGTAGGGTTTCTTGGGGAAGGTCCAGCTGCCGTTGCCGCGGCCGCGCACGGTCATGGTGTCGCCCTTAAAGGCTGTGCCGCCGTCGGAGATGACGTAGGCCATGCCGGGAAGCCAGGTGCTCTTGGAGGTGACATCGGCTACGTTGGCCTGGGTGCGGATGATAACGGTGGGCAGATTGGTGAGCTGGAGGAGCTGGCTATCGTCGCCACGGCCGGGATGGCCGTAGAAGCGGAGCTCGCTGACGTTGCAGCGCGACTCGTTGGGACCTATGTAGCGCACATAGCGGAATCCGCGAGTGCAGAGCACGGTGTCGGAAGTGAGCTGCTCATACTCGGGGGCGGTGCGTATCATGTAGAAGGGCATGGCATCGCTGAAGTCGGGCTCGTTGGCGCCCTCGAAGATACCGAGCACCATACGGTTAGCCCATCCGGCGCGCGGGGCATAGGCTATGCGGTCAATCACATATTTCTGGCCGAGGTCGAGACCTACCCATCCGGTGCTGCGGTCGTAGGCGGCATAAATGGTGGTATAGTCGTTGTCGAAGGCCTCGGCGGGCAGATTGACAGTGGTGGAAGGCTGACTGGTGGTATAGTCAACGGAAACGGCTCCGATGGGGATGCCGGTGAGCTGTTGGTTGCTGGTGGTGTCGGGCTTGGTGGTGAGCACTGCCTGGTAGGCATCACGCAGGTCGGCCTCGGCCTCGGCATAGGTGGAGGCGGGAGTGGCGATGTCGTAGGGACGGATGCTGACAAGGCTCTGCACGGTGCTGTGGCGTGACTTGAGCATAGTGACGGCGGTGCTATTGTAGAGACCTTCCTGATCGGTGATAATTTCCTGATAGGCGGCGCTGATCTCGTCGGCGTAGGAGACCATCTGGTTGTAAGCCTGGAGGGTGCGGGCGTCGTTGTCGCGCTGGGCGGCAATGAGCGTGGCGGCCTGGCTCTCGGTGAGGGGGATGAAGGACCATGTGTTGTAGCCACTGATGTCGGCAGGGATGTTGTCGGTGAAGGATGTGCCGCCGACGATGAACAGGCGCTTGTTGAGCGCGGAGGGGTTGGCGATGGAGTGGCCTATGTCGGAGGCCTGCTGGTCGGCCATCCAGAATTTGCCGGCGGAGTGCCAACGTGCAATCTGGCTGTTGACGATGTCGGGGGTGCTGGTAAAGACTCCGCCTGCATGGCCGGTGCCTTCACCGGTGTTGAGATAGCGCAAGGTGTAGGCGTTCTGCACGTGGAAGGTTCCGGGCTCACCTGTGGTGCTTACCTTATAGATATAGTTGGCATTGTCGGGGTCGAAGGTGTCATAGTAGCAAGCAGTGGTGTTGCCGCCAGTGCTGAGTGCGGTGGTGTAGATGGCGGGATAGTTGCCAAAGGTCTGCCGGTAGGCTTCATAGTTGCTGACGAGGTAGTAGTAGCCGTCGGTGAGGGGGCGTACCTCGCAGGCCTGGTTGTAGGCGGTCTCGAGTTGCTGACGCAGTTCGGCCTTCTCCTCGTCGGTAAGGGTGGTGGTGGCGCGTTCCCTGGCGGTGGCGATAGCCTGGCGCAAAGCCAGCACATTGTCGGCAAAGTAGAAGCCGGGCTCCTCATCAGTGGGCATGGAGGATATGGCTGCCTCATACTTGGCGCATAGGGCCATGAGGCCGGCATCGGTCTTGTTGAACTCTTCTATCACCTCGGCGGACACTGCCTTGACATACCATACGTTGACTCCGAACTTGACAGCCTCGGAATAGGACCCCCAAATGTTGAGGGTGCCCTCGTCATTGGTGCTGCCGTTATGGGTGGCGGCCATGGAATAGACGTAGGGGTTGCCGTCAGGCTTGACGGTGAACTTGCCCTGACCTATGGGCTCGAATACCTGGGCGGTGGTGGGCTCGAGGGTGGTGGATATCTTGGTGGAGTAGGTGCTGGTGCCTTTGTTGATATAGGTGGCGTTGAGTGCGGACTGCACGAACCAGTTGCCGTTGCCGTCGGGATAGAAATGGTAGATTTGGTTGAAGTCGTTGGGGTCGAAGGCCTTCCAGTGGACAAGGTCGCCCTCATTGTACATGGCATTGGTGAACTCAAAGTTGTAGTTGACGTCGGGTGGCGTGTCGCCAGTGTAATATCCGGTGCCGTTGCCTGCGGTTACAATATAGTAGTAGCCCTCGGTGATTGGGTTGGGCTGCTGTAGGGCTTCGGCTGCAGTCTTGAGAGCCTCGCTGAGCTGGCGCAGCTTGGTGCGGGGAGCACTGCGCGTGGCTTGCCTGGCGCTCTCGAGGGCGGCGAGGTAGGCCTCGACTTTGTCGGAGCTGTAGAAACCTGGGTCGGGGCTCAGGGGGAGGTCGGCGGTGGCGATGGCGCCGTAGGCATCGATGGTGTTCTGCAGTTCCTCGTAGGCGTCGTTGCTGTCGCTGACGGGATAGAAGAGCCAGCCCACGCCCTCATTCCAGGGTTCCATGCCGACATTGTTGTCCTGATGGCCGAGTTTGTAGTAGTAGGTCTTGTTAGCCACCACGGGGTCGCGCATGGCTAGCACATAGCCTGATGTGGCTCCCTCGCTGCGCCAGTTGGCGGTTGAGGAGGCGGCGAGCACGGTGACCTCCATGGCGGTGGTGGCGGGGCCCATTTCGGCATTGAGACCGGCATAGTCATACCAGTCGTAGGCATCGTATGGATTGCCGTCGTCCCACCTCTTGGCGGCGTAGTCAATGTGCTGCCAATAGGCGCCCTTGTCTACGGATTTGAGGAAATAGGTGGGATAGCCGTCAACATCGCGACCACTGGCCTCAATCTGCCAGAAGTAGGGCTTCTCGGGCAGGGCCAGGTTGGTCATGCCTCCTTCGGAGGTGATGTAGAAATCAGCGGTGGCATTCTTGATAACGTATTTCTTGCCAGGCTGGGGCGCCTCGGGGTCAGTGGCGATGGAGAGGGTGCCCTGCATATCATTGTCGCGTAGATAGCTGACCACTTCCTCGGGTACGGGATTGACATACCATAGGTTGACACCAAACCTTGCTCCCTCTTCGGTGGTGCCCCATACGCTGAGATTGGCATCTTCGGCATCGAGACCGTTATGGCTGTCGGTCATGGAGTAGATAAATCGCGAGCTGGCGGCCTTGATCATCCACTTGCCACTATCCACAGCTATGAGTTCCTGAGCGGTGGGAGTGCTGGAGGCGGACACCTGGCCGCCATAGGACTTGGTGCCAGCCTCTACGTAGGATTGGTCGCGCAGATTAAAGATGAGCCAGGCACCGGAGTCATCCTTCTTCAGCTGGTAAATCATACTGTAGTCGCCCGGGTCGTAGGTGGCCCAGTGGACGAGACCTCCGTCATTGTACCACGCCACCTTGCCCTCATAGTTGTAATTGACATCGGGCGGGGTGTCGCCGGTGTAATAGCCGGTGCCATTGCCGGCGGAGATGATACGGTAGTATCCCTCAGTCAGTTCTTCTGATTGGGCATGGATGCTGCCTGACAGGCACAGCGCTATTGCGGCGATTAATGCCTTGAAAGCCTTTCTAAAGGATGTAAAACGGAGGTTGTTCATTGCTGTTATTTGAAAATGGGGAGTCCTCTTCTTAATTAAAAGGGAGAGGTAAAGGTTATAGGTTTGTGGTTCTATCGGTTAACGGTTTTCTTGCCGTTGGTTATCTTGATGCCGGGGGTGTTGGCATCGGTGGGACGACCCTGGAGATCGTAGGTAGCTTGAGGCTTGAGGCTCGTGGTCTGAGACTTGCTCTCTATGGGGGTGACGGAGTCGATGATATTCTCAAAGTCGAAGGTATAGGTGTCCAGCTCGGGCATTCCCTCTGCGCTGAGGATGTAGGCCTTGTTGTCGGCAATGGTGGTGGCCACGGCGGATGTCTTCATGACGGCTTGGCCGCCGGATGTCTTGAGGCTGTAGCATGTGCCCTTGGCGAGGCCTGTCTTCTTGAGCAAGGTGCCGGTGAGGATGTTGGCTCCGTCGTAGGGCTCTAACTCACGGCCAGCCACGGTGAGCGACACGGTGGCGTAGGGCTCGCCGCGCAACACCACTGCAGTGGAGTGTGGAATGGCGTCGGTGAGTTGGAGTAGGCTGATGACGCCGCTGGAGGATACATGGTCGGCTATGTAGGCGCTGACTCCCTCGGGCAGCCTTGTGTCGAAGTCTACGTACATTAGGCCTACGCCGCTGGCGTTGAGCTTAACATCGTAGGTCTCTACTGGCTTAATCTTCCATCGTGAGCCGTCGGCACTCTGTTTCTGGAAGGCTACATTGGTGCCTTTGCTATTGACGGTGTAGGGGTGGAAGGAACCCTGAGAGAGATAGAAGCTGCCCTCGGTGACCTGGGATAGATGGTAGGCAAATGATTTGTCGGCAGCGGTGAGGTGGAGGTTGCCATAGCCCTCGATGGGCTGCATGTCGAATCCGTACTGCTGCGAACTGAAGCGATAGCCTGAGGCCTCGGGAATGATGGTCCACATCTGGCTGGCCTCGGCGGACTCTTTGGCCATGGTGAGCCATGGTGAGCTGACAGTTATACAACTGCTTTCCTCAGCGTCGTTGTCGGCTATGATGCGATAGGTATGGTGCTTGTCAATTTCTACATATTTAGCATTGAGAATAGCATCTTCCAGGGCGGTGAGATTGGCGGTAGCTACATTGCCATTGTTGTATAGTTCGGTAATGGTCTGCTTCTCAGCCTGGTCGGCAAGGCTGCCCACGATGCCGTCTTCCAGGGCTAGCAGGCGGCCGGCACGCTCAACGGCGGCATTGAGGCGCGGCTGGGTGGTGGCTTGCTCGATGAGGGCGAGAGTGGCGTGGTTTTCCGGGCGGAGGTAATAGTTGTTGTAGAGTACGAAGTTCTGACCCTTGATGCGCGGGGTTACGGTCACTGGCTGCACGGCCGAAGTGAGGTCGAAGGCCAGGGCCATGCCGTTGGCGGCGTCGTGGGTGTCGGTGCAGGAGAAATTGAGGCGAGAGCCTGTGCCGCTTACGCCGAGTGCATAGGGCTCATCGGCAAGGGTTGGACTGCCATTCTTGAGGGTTAGGTATTTGGCGGTACCGATATTGTAGAGGTAATAGGTGTCGGCATAGCGCTCGGTGGAGAGCACCTGCCATGAGTTGTAGGGATCGGTCACATCAACCTTGGTGGCATATTGTGTCAGGGCTCCATCGGCGGCACTCTCTTTGACGGTGACCTTGCCATCCGGAGTGGCGCATAGGTATCCGCGGTTGGTGGTGGCGCAGATGAGGTAGGCATTGTCGGCGGCCACATTGTTCTTCTGGGCGGCCTTGCCATACTTGAGCAGGGTGCCGTTCATGGCCATTTGCTTGAGGGCTACGCTCAGAGCTTCAGCATCGGTGCAGGCACCATCGGCATAGACGGCCTTGACGCCTTCAAGATCGGAGCTGGCGTAGTAGTTGAGTGCGTTCTCATGGTCAATATATTCTTTGGCTACCTCTTTGATGGCGTCAAGGTCGTAGGCGCCCTTGAAGACTATGTCGTGCATGGTTACGTAGTCGCCGTGAACGTGGTCGTAGAAGACGAGGCGGATATTCTTGGTCTTGACGCTATGGGGCAGGCTGACCTCGCAGTCGTTGTGATTGTGCATATAGATGCTGTCGGCGGCTAGGGTCCAGTCCTGACCGTTGTCGGAGGTATAGACATCAACCAGTCGGCACCTGTTGGCTGTGGACTTGGCTATGAAGGATGTGATCACATGGTCCTCGCTGGCGCTGAAGTTGATGGTATGAGTGCCGCTGCCGGCAGCATACCAGTGGGTCTGCATATTATTATCTAGGGCATGGGCGGGATTGACGCCGTCGTTGGATGACGCCGTCCAGTCGCTCTTGGGATAGGTGGGGCATGCCTTATTGATATTCTGATTGACATAATAGCGGTTGGAGAGCTTGAGGGCCTGGTCGATGCGGTCGTTGAGGCGGTCAAGGTTGATGGTGTCAACGCAGGTCTTGTCCTCAAGGAGTGAGGTGTAGTGAGCGCTGTCATAGTGCACGTTGTAACCGCCGTACTCCAGGAAGAAGGTGTTGTCCATGGTGCCGGAGGCTCCGTGGCTGGCCTCTGACTTGGGGCGCTCGGTTGTGTAGCAGGGGAAGAAGTTGACGTAGTTGCGGTTATACCATTCGCCGCTGGCAGCTGAGCGCATGAAAGCATGGCGATAGTTTACACGGTGCTTGCCCCAGCCCTCGTTGCCGCCGAAGTTCTCGATGAAACTGTACCATCCGCCAATGAGTTGATTGATGAAGGCAGCGCGGATGGAGGCCATATACTGCCACTCGGGCCAGTTGTCCATCTTGTACCACGCGGTCATCACTGTGTTCTCTGCCTCGGCTATAGAGTCGTTGCCATGCTTGTCCTTCATGGGGATGCGTACATTCTCAGGGCGAACATTGAGTAGGAACTGTACCCAGTGGTCGGGCTGCCAGTACCAGGTCTTGTCCATAAACATTACCGAGCCGGTGGAGCCTTCGCCACCGCCGTGGCCGGATACTCCCTCGTGATTGTAGTCAAACACCTCGGCCTGCATATACTCGGGCAGGTCAGGGTCTTCGTCGGTGTTGCCGTTGTCCCATACGGAGAAGAGGACGCGGCGGTTGAAATCGGTACCATTGTTCACTCGGCCATTGGTCTGGAAACCCATGTAGCTGTTGAGTGCACCGATGGTCATGAAGTAGTCGCAAGGATGCTGATGCTCGCTCAGTACCATGCCTTCCACATAGGCCCAGTCGTAGGCATTGCCTGCCGGAGCCAGTGGGTCGGTGGTGCCAAAATCGAAGAGGTGGCTGCCGGTACCGCCCATGTTAGACATGGTGGCCACGGGCAAGGCATTTTCACGCTGCACTAGGAAGTAGTGGATATAGTTGACATACGACGGGTTGTCAACCGTAAACTCTATGCGGTAATACTCGTCGGCGGGTATGTTGATGTCGCTGATGGCTTCTATGGTGGTCTGCTCCTTCTTGTAGGATGTGGTGGCGATTGTGCCTTCATACATCAACTCACTAGTGTTTACGCGGATGACCTTGATGCCAAATACGGGGCGGCGCATATAGTTGGGGGTATAAACGAGGTCTGCCCTCACATGGCCTGGGGCGATGCGCCAGTAGTAGACGACAGTGGCTCCGTTTTCGGACCACCCCTTCATGGAGGTGTAGTTGGAGTTGCTCAGGGTGTACTTGTCGCCCACCTGCTCATAGCGGTGACTGGCCCAAAGGGTGTCAATCTTGGCCTGCCATTTCTGGGCGGAGGCAGTGTCGGAGATAAAGGCCATCGCTATGACAGTTGCTACATAGAATAAAGCTTTTTTCATTTAATTTATGTGTTACGTGTTTTTGCAAATAATGACATCGATTCCTTAAGAGGGCGTCATACTATCATGCAAAGATAGCGCAAACTTCCGATATCGTTGTGCAATATCACCCAAAAAAGAACGAAAAAGGAATAAAAGCTTTGCTTTTATGCAAAAAACACTCTCGTTATGCCAGTTTGTTGCGTCTATAGTGTCCTGAGGCATATAGATAGAAGAAAGCCACGCCTGCTGCATTGACGGCCCATGCCATCCAAAACGCGGCATGGTAGCCACCCCACTGTGCCGCTACTCCGCCAAGCAGGATGCCGAGGCCAATACCCACGTCCCATGCGGTAAGCAGGGTGGAGTTAGCCGTGCCGCGCTGGGAAGCGGGGGCGAGGTTGATGAACATATTCTGCATGGCAGGAAACATATGGCCGTTGCCGAGGCCGATTATTAGGGCGGCACCATAGTAGCCAAGGCTTGTGGGCACGGCGGCAAAGAGCAGATAGCCGAATACTGAGATGGTCATGCCTATGGTGCAGTTCCACAGGATGCGGCCCTGCCGCAAGGTGCGTACGCCAATGAGGCGACTGGCCATGAGACCTATGCAGAGGATGGCGAAGAAGAGGCCTGTTCCTTCGGTGACACCTAGTTCCTCCTTGCCGTATATGGCGAGGTAGGTGGAGAGCACGCCATAGCTGAATGCCAGGCATGCCAACGTGGTGCCTTCGCTCCAGCCCTTGAGCAGCAGGAATCGGTCGAGTGAGAGCGGCTGCTTGCCGGCAACGGCGGGGCGCGGCTTCATCTTGACGGTGCTGTTGATGAGCAGGCCTATGCCGGAGGCTATGAGTGCTACGGTGAAGATGAGGTTGTAGGAGTTGAGGTGCTGATAGATGAGCAGGCCTACGGTGGGGGCGATGGCTGTGGCCAGGTTGTTGCTCAGTCCATAGTAGCCTATGCCCTCTGCCCTGCGCGAGGAAGGCAGTACATCAATGGCCACCGTGGAGTTGGCCACAGTGACAGTGCCCATCGGGGCGCCGTGGAGGGTACGCACGATGGCAAAGAGGGTCAGGGATGTGGCTACGATGTAGCCGGCAAAGAGGAAAAAGAAAAGGAAATAGCTGGTCAGAAGCACTACCTTGCGTGGCAGGGTATCAACCAGATAGCCGCTGAATGGACGCGCCAGCAGGGCAGTGATTGTATAGCCACTCAGCACAATGCCTATGGTGTGTCTGTCGGCACCAAACTCCTCGCTAAGGTATAGCGGCAACAGCGGCATCACTATCATGAAAGAGAAGAATATCATGAAGTTGGCCGCCCAGACCTTTATGTAATCAGTATTCCAAAGCCTATCCGCCGAAGTCGTCATACATGATGCTCTCAGGCTCTACGCCGAGGTCGGTGAGCATGCCTACCACGGCCTTACTCATCGGACCGGGGCCGCACATATAGTATTCAATGTCTTCAGGGGCCTCATGGTCCTTGAGATAGGTGTTGTACATCACCTGGTGAACAAATCCCGCGGTGTAGGCCACGCCGGCAGCATCAGCAGCGGGATCGGGACGGTCAAGAGCCAGATGGAAGTGGAAGTTGGGGAACTCTTTCTCCAGCTGGTGGAAATCGTCAAGGTAGAACACCTCGTTGAGAGCGCGGGCACCATAGAAATAGTGCATCTCGCGATCGGTTGTATGAAGGGTCTTGGTCATGTGCATGATCTGGGCACGGAGCGGAGCCATACCAGCACCACCGCCAACCCAAATCATTTCCTTCTTGGAGTCGAAGATGGGGTGGAAGTCACCGTAGGGTCCGCTCATCAACACCTTGTCGCCGGGTTTGAGAGTGAAGATATAGCTAGAGGCGATGCCAGGCATCACATTCTGGAAACCAACCTCAGGCTTTGGCTTCATAGGCGGTGTGGCTATGCGCACAGTCAGCATGAAGCGGTCACCCTCAGCGGGATAGTTGGCCATGGAGTAGGCGCGTATGGTGGGCTCTGTGTTGCGGCACTTCAGGCCAAAGAGACCGAATTTCTCCCATGATGGCAGGTACTCTGGGCCGATGGAAGCCTTGTCAATATCCTTGTCGTAGTCCATCTCGTACTTGGGAATGCGTATCTGTGCATAGGAGCCGGGCACGAAGTCCATGTGGGCACCCTCGGGCAGAGCTACGATAAACTCCTTGATAAATGTGGCCACATTCTTGTTGCTCACCACGGTGCACTCGTATTCCTTGACGCCGAGCACGCTCTCCGGCACCTTAATCCGGAGGTCGCCCTTAACCTTGCACTGGCATCCCAGGCGCCAGTGATCCTTGATCTGCTTGCGGGTGAACTGGCCCTTCTCGGAGTCAAGTATCTCGCCGCCGCCTTCCACTACTTGGCATTTGCATTGGCCGCAACTGCCCTTGCCGCCGCATGCCGAGGGCAGAAATACGCCGCTCTCAGCAAGGGTAGACAGCAGGGTGCCGCCTTGTGGAACGGAAAGGACGTCCTTGTCATTGATGCTTATATTGACATTGCCGCTGGGGGAAAGATATTTCTTTGCCACGAGCAGCACGATAACGAGCAGTATGATTATTGCTAAGAAAACGCCTATGCTGGCGAGAATGAAATGTATGTCCATTTATTGAATTGAAGAGTTTAAGGATTTAAGGATTGAAGAGGGGTGCTTTTAGATTTTCATTCCACTGAAACACATAAATGCCATTGCCATCAGGCCCACGGTTATGAACGTGATGCCGAGGCCGCGTAGATTTTGGGGCACATCGGTGTAAGCCATTTTCTCGCGAATGGCTGCAAGGCTCACAATGGCTAGCATCCATCCGATGCCGCTGCCAAGTGCGTAGGCTATGCAGTCGCTAAAGCCGCCGATAAATTGTGTGTTGGCGGGGTCAAGGTTGATGCGCTGCTGCATAAATAGGCTGGCACCCATGATGGCGCAGTTGACTGCTATGAGCGGCAGAAAAATGCCAAGAGCCGCATAGAGAGAGGGACTGAAGCGCTCCACCAGCATCTCCACCAGCTGAACGATGCCGGCAATTACGGCAATAAAGAGAATAAACGACAGGTAGCTGAGGTCGATGCCCAGCAGACCGTCTTCAGACAGCACCTTAGTCTGGAGCAGCCAGTCAACAGGCACTGTTACAAGCAGCACAAAGGTTACTGCTATGCCGAGGCCGAAGGCGGTCTTGACACTCTTGCTCACGGCCAGGTAGGAGCACATGCCGAGGAAGAATGCAAATATCATGTTGTCCACAAAAATGGAGCGGACGAATAGACTTATGAAGTGTTCCATCTTTCTTCTGTTTAAGGGTGACTACTGTTAACTTCTTATTAACTTCCTGTCAGGATTTATTCTTTCTGTTGTTGAATGCACAGTTGGCCCATATGACGCAACCTACTATGATGAGGGCCATGGCAGGCATGGTCATCATACCATTGTTCATATAGCCGAGGTCATAGGCACCCTGCGGTATTACGGTGTAGCCTAGCAGTGTGCCGTTACCCAGCAACTCGCGGAAGAATGCCACCACAACCAGAATCCAGGCGTAGCCGAGGCCATTGCCAATGCCGTCGAGTAGCGAGGGTAGCACTTTCTGCTGCATGGCGAAGGCTTCAAGGCGACCCATCAGGATGCAGTTGGTGATTATAAGCCCCACATAGACAGAGAGCTGTACGCTTACATCATAGAGGAAAGCTTTTAGAACCATGCTCACAATAGTAACCAACGCAGCCACTACCACCAGTTGCACGATAATGCGTATGCGGTTGGGAATAGTGTTGCGCAGCAGCGAGATGACCACATTGGCCATAGCCGTGATGATCGTTACTGACAAACCCATCACAATGGCTGGCTTGAGCTGTGCTGTAACAGCCAGTGCAGAGCATATGCCGAGCACCTGCGCCACTATGGGGTTATTTCTGTTGAGGGGCTCAACCAGAGCCTCCTTATTTTGTTTTGATAGAAAAGCCATTATTGTTTAACGGTTATTGGTTGTTGTTGAGGATTTCCTTGTATTTGCCGAGGCAGGATTTAAGCATCTGGTCCACGCCGTCGGAGGTGAGGGTGGCACCCGTCAGTGCATCACATCGGCTCCCTTCGTCCAGACCGTCGATTTTCTTGCCAACCTTGACCACCGATAAGGCCACATTGCCGTCGGAGTCAAAAATCTTTTTGTCCTTAAATTGCTCCTGGAAGGGTAGCTCGGCTATCAGCGCGCCCAGACCAGCAGTCTCGCTCTCGTGGGAGAAGTAGGCGCCGTAAACGGTATTGCCGTCATCATTGATGCCGATGTAGCCCCAGAGACCACCCCAGAGGCCCATACCTTTTACGGGTACCACATATTTTGTCTGACCGTCCACCTCGCAGATATATAGGGGATGGTCGCCGTCCAGGTCTTTCTCTTCTTTTACCACTTCGGCATACTTGGCTTCTACCATGTCCTTGTCAAGCGAGCGTATGCAGAGGGCGGCCAGTATCTGCGACTTCTTGTCGATAGCCACATTGGCATCGCTCTTCTTCTGTAGTGCTTTGCTCACGAAGGCAAGCAGAAAAGCCACAATCACCACCATCACGGTAGCGTAGATGACGATATACAGGTTGGAATTGGTATTTAGTTTCTTACTCATGATTCTATGTTGTTATTTAGTTATCTGCGTCCGGATTTGGTTGAATTTGCCGCTTCACTTTCAGACTCTCTTTTGTCAGTCCACGCCGGGCGCGACCACTGACAGAGTCTTCACGATGCCTACGGCATTCAAATCTCAAATTTCAAATTTAAATTTTAAATTTCAAATAACTAACGGTTACTGGCCTTTGCCCTCTTCATGCGGCGGCTGATGTTGCGTTGCACGAAGCAGTAGTCGATGAGCGGGGCGAAGAGGTTCATAAATAGGATGGCGAGCATCATACCCTCGGGGTAGCCGGGATTGAGCACGCGCACTAGCACGGCAATCACACCTATGAGCAGTCCGTAGATATATTTGCCTCCCTCGGTGCGAGCCGAGGTTACGGGGTCAGTGGCCATAAACACTGCGCCAAAGCAGAATCCGCCTAGCGCCAGGTGCTCATACCACTCTAGGGGAGAAGTGCCAGCGGCATGGAATAGGGCTGCCGTAATGCCGCCGCCCACAAATACGCTGAGCATGGTCTTCCAGCTGGCGATGCCAGTCCACAGCAGCAGCACAGCGCCCAGGGCAATGGCCACTACGCTGGTCTCGCCCACTGAGCCGGGGATGAGGCCTACAATCATGTCGTTAAGGCTGGTCGTCACATCGCCGCTGCCTACCTCGGCCAGCGGCGTGGCGCAGGTAAAGGTGTCGGGCAGATCTTTGCCAAGTCCCATGATAGACTCCTTGGCCACCCATACATCGTCGCCGGTCATCTTGCTGCTGTAGGAGAAAAACAGGAAAGCCCTTGCTACGAGCGCCACATTAAATATGTTCATGCCTGTGCCGCCGAATATCTCCTTGGCGAAGATCACGGCAAAGGCGATGGCTACAGCCATCATCCACAGGGGGCAGTTGATGGGCAGAATCAGCGGCACGATAAGACCGGTGACCAAGTATCCCTCCTGAATCTCCTCGTGCTTATACTGCGCTACCACAAACTCAATGCCAAGGCCCACCACATAGCTTACCACAATCTTGGGCAGCAGGGCCAGCAGACCATAGGCAAACATTTCCATCAGCCCTCCTTGCAGGCCTGCGGCCATGTAGTGCTGGTAGCCGATGTTATACATGCCGAAGAGCATGGCGGGCATCAGTGCAATCACCACCATCGACATTATGCGCTTGGAGTCGATGGCGTCGTGTATGCTGGCTCCGCTGCGGCTGGTGGCGTTTGACACAAGCAGAAACGATTCAAATCCCTCAAACACTGAGCGCAGGCTTTTCAGCCTGCCGCCCTCGCTGAATGCGGGCCGTGCCTTATCAAAAGTCTTCTTTATGAAATTCATTGTCTTCTGTTTTATTTTATAGGTACTATAGTTACTATAGGTACTATAGGAATTATTATCTTATCCTTCTTTGCGTAGCAGGTCGAGACCTTGGCGCACGATGCGCTGCAGCTCCAGCTTGGAGGAGTCGGCAAATTCGGCTACGGCAAAGTCTTCGGGGGCCACTTCGTAGATGCCCAGCGCCTCCATGCGGTCGAGGTCGGCGGTGAGGATGGCCTTGATGAGATAGCCGGCATAGATGTTCATGGGCAGATAGCGGTCGTATTCACCGCTCATAATCATGTGACGCTCGCCACCCTTGATACGTGCATCGAGGTTGTATTCCTTCTTGCGTCCTTGCAGCCAGGAGAAATAGCTGCGGTTGGTAGAGAAGTCGCTGAGGCGCGGCATAATCCAACCGAGTATTTCGTCGCGGTCGTCACCCTCTGGTATCACTGTGAGCTCGGTGGCGCGGGCTGATAGGTGGCCGTCCATCGAGGTCTTGGTGCCCACCAGAGGATTGCCGTTGATTATGCGTATGTGTTCCTCGCGGTGCAGGTTGTCCTTTAGCAGTGCGGATATGGGCGCACCGATGAGCGTCTTGACGTATGCGGGTTGCTTCACCTCTGCACCAGCCACGGCTATGGTGCGAGTGAGGTCAACTTTGCCCTGCTTCATCAGCCTGCCAATGAAAACGACTTCCTCTGCACTGAGAGTCCAGACAACTTCGCCCTTGTTGACGGGATCGATATGATTGATATGTACTCCCACATTGCCGGCGGGATTAGGGCCGCTTATTACATAGACGTCTGCATCGGCCAGCAGTGGAGACAGCAACTCTTCCTGCTCGGGGGCTATGCCTACGCTTACCTTGGCAATGGCTGCCAGTGCCTTGATTCCGGCTTGCAGATGTTCTTCTTCGCCCTTAAGGGCAAAAGAGAAGTCTTGTGCCAGCGGCATTTTGCTGAACGCGGTTACAAATATACCCTTGGGAGTATCCTGAGGGTTGGCCACGATATCAAAAGGCCTCTGTCTGATGAAGGCAAACAGGCCTGCCTCCAGCAGCAGTGCCTTTATCTGATCGGCAGTGGTGGCCGTGGTGCTGAAGGTTTTGTGCTCTTGCTGTCCATCGGCTTTCACGTTGATAGACAGCAGCTTGCGGCGCTCACCGCGAACCACGCCCTCGACCTTGCCGCTGACAGGCGAAACCACCTTCAGTTCAGGACAATCTTTACTGACAAACAGGGGCTCGCCGGCCTTTACGCTATCTCCCTCCTTCACAACGGGACGGGGACTGAATCCATTGAAGTCGTCTGGCATCACGGAGTAGATGCCCTCTGCGGGTAGCGTGCTAGCTGCCAGCGAGGCCTGCCCCTGAAGGCGTAGGTCAAGACCCTTCTTGAGCTTAATGCGTCTTATCATAATAATAAAGGTTTACTATTGAATAGCAGGTGCATGGCAGGGAGCCAAGACACCTTATGCCCGCGAATTTACCACTTTTTCAAATATTTGCCCATAAAAAAGGATTAAAAAAAATACGCTCAGTGCCCTAAATCTTCAGAAACGGCAACTCTCCTTGACGAAAGTGGCGTCTAGCGGCATGCGTATTGCTGCAGTATATTGCGGTATGAGCCAGGGTCTTTGTTGCTAGCTGCAACCCAACAAGTGTGGGTTGATGGAAGCACTTTTTTCATTAAGACGATGACGAAAATGCAAGAAAAATACCATGGAGGGAAATAAGTTACTTAAATAATGCTTACCTTTGCAATGGAAATCAGAAAGTGAGAGTAAAGACTAATCCTAAAAACAGCAGAGATGAAAGAATCTTTCAGCATAGCCTATCCTTCTTCAAAGAAAGTTTATCTCAAGGGACATATATATAATGACCTGCGCGTAGGCGCGCGTGAGGTGGAGCTTACCCCTACGGTCACCAAGAGTGCTGACGGCACTGTCTGCCGCGAGGAGAATGCTCCGGTGATGCTTTACGACACCTCTGGCCCTTACTCTGACCCCGCAGTAAAGATCGACGTTCGCCAAGGGCTGCCCCGCCTGCGTACTCCGTGGATTGAGGAGCGTGGCGATGTGCTTCAGCTGCAGGAACTCAGCTCACTGTATGGACGCCAGCGTGCTGCCGATCCGACGCTCAGCGATGTTAGATTCCCTTCCACGCGGATGCCGCTCGTTGCCAAGCCTGGCCATCAACTTACGCAGATGTACTATGCGCGTCAGGGCATTATCACCCGTGAGATGGAGTATGTGGCCATCCGAGAGCGCATGAACTGCGAACAGCTGGGTATCGAGAGTCATATCACTCCCGAGTTTGTGCGCCAGGAGGTGGCTGCCGGGCGCGCCGCCATTCCCTCCAACATCAATCATCCTGAAGCCGAGCCGATGATTATAGGCCGCAACTTCCTTGTGAAAATAAACACCAACATCGGCAACTCTGCCACTTCGTCCGGCATCGACGAGGAGATTGAGAAGGCAATCTGGAGCTGCAAGTGGGGCGGTGATACCCTGATGGATCTCTCCACTGGGCAGAATATCCATGAAACCCGCGAATGGATAATCCGCAATTGTCCTGTGCCGATGGGCACTGTGCCTATCTATCAGGCATTGGAGAAAGTCAACGGCCATGCCATGGAGCTCGACTGGTCCATGTTCCGCGATACGCTTATTGAGCAGTGCGAGCAGGGGGTGGACTATTTTACCATCCACTGCGGAATCCGTCTTAAGAATGTGCCCTATTCGCAGGAGCGTCTTACCGGCATGGTCAGTCGCGGCGGCAGCATCATATCCGAGTGGTGCATGCGCCACCATAGGGAGAATTTCCTATATGAGCACTTTGATGATATATGCGATATCTGTGCCTGCTACGATGTGGCCCTCTCTCTAGGCGATGGCCTCAGACCGGGCTCAGTCAATGACGCCAACGACCGTGCACAGTTCGCCGAGCTGGATACCATGGGCGAGCTTGTGGAGCATGCCTGGGCCAAGAATGTGCAAGCCTTCATCGAGGGACCGGGCCATGTGCCAATGGACAAGATCCGCGCCAACATGGACCGCCAGCTGGAGAAATGCCATGAGGCTCCTTTCTATACCCTGGGGCCGTTGGTCACCGACATTGCCCCAGGCTACGATCACATCACCTCTGCTATAGGTGCAGCCATGATAGGGTGGTATGGTACCGCCATGCTCTGCTATGTTACTCCCAAGGAGCATCTGGGCCTGCCCGATCGCGATGATGTACGCGCCGGAGTGGTGACCTACAAGATTGCTGCCCATGCCGCCGACCTGGCCAAGCATCATCCCGGAGCGCAGATACGCGACAATGCCTTGAGCAAGGCCCGCTATGAGTTTCGCTGGAAGGATCAGTTTAATCTCTCTCTCGATCCGGAGCGAGCCCTGGAGTATTATAAGCAGGGGCACACCGTGGGCGGTGAGTTTTGCACCATGTGCGGACCTAACTTCTGCGCCATGCGTATATCCCATCGTCTCACCGAAGCCTGCAAGCAGGGCCAGGGCGACGGTGCAGTATGACGGCGGAATAGTTTAATTGTGAAGTAGCCAATTCACTATGCTTTCTAAGTTCTTAAGGCAGTGGACCCTCCCGCTCGCTATCATCGCGGGCATTGCCGGCTATTTCCTCTATGTCGCTATCCCCGCTCTTGACCACACCCATGCAGCGGTGATGCGTATGGTGAGCATAGTGCAACCCTTGCTGATATTCCTGATGCTTTTCATCACATTCTGCAAGGTCAAGCCCCGCGAGATTCACTTTGCCCGGTGGCACGTCTATGCGCTTCTTATGCAGGTGTTGCTTTTCGGCCTGATGCTGGTCGCATTGCTGCTTATGCGGGAGCCTGCGGGTGGGCAGGCTAACCAAATGGCGTTCCTTCCTGTTGAGAGTGCCATGCTATGTTTCATCTGCCCTACGGCTACAGCTGCGGCTGTAGTTACTGCCAAGCTTGGCGGCAATGCCGGCACACTTACCACCTATACCATATTGATAAACCTTGTCGTGGCCATGGTAGTGCCTGCGGCAGTTCCCCTGCTATACCCCGAGGGTTCGGCCACTTTCCTCCAGTCGTTTTTCCTTATTGTTATAAAGGTCTTTCCTTTGCTGATAGGGCCACTGCTGTTAGTCTTGTTGCTCCGGTGTCTTGTGCCTCGCTTTGTGAGGGCTGTCGCCTCCGTGTCGGGGCTGGCTTTCTATATCTGGGCAGTTTCTCTGGCCCTGGCTATAGCTGTCAGCGTGAAGGCCTTGGTTCACAGCAGGGCCTCTATGTCTGTGCTCATCGGCATTGCTGCAGCTTCTGCCGTTGCGTGTGTTGTCCAGTTTGCCTTTGGACACATGCTTGGCAGGAAATATAATGACGCCGTCAGTGCCACTCAGAGTTGCGGCCAGAAAAACACCGTTTTCGCCATCTGGCTCGGCTATACATTCCTCGATCCCCTTACGGCACTTGCCGGAGGCTTCTACTCTATATGGCACAACCTCTACAACTCATGGCAGCTCCGGCGTTAGCCATTGGGCAATCAAATAAAATCACTCCCGTCCCGTTAACTTCCCGTCATATTTCTTTTTATCGCTTTGGCAGCAAATTTTTTTGCGAATTCTTTTGGCGGTTCGGAAAAAGGTGTTACCTTTGCACCCGCATTCAGTGAGATGCGGACTGGAAGTTTGGGTGAGTGGCTTAAACCAGCAGTTTGCTAAACTGCCGTGCGGGTAACCGTACCAGGAGTTCGAATCTCCTAGCTTCCGCTAAGGCGAAGTAACACCAATACAAGCGACAGGTCAGGCGTGACCTGCCATCAGGAAAAATAACTGGCGCTTTCATCTAGTGGTTAGGATACCGGCCTCTCACGCCGGGTACACGGGTTCGAGTCCCGTAGGCGCTACACCACCGCGCGGCGGTAAAGATTTACGGAGAAGAGATAATAGGAGCAGGGCAAGCAATTGTCAATTATCTTTTCTCTGTTTCTTTTCTCCCTATACGCCACGCGACATTCGGGCCAGACTGGATTTGACAGCGAGGCTAAGAGGTGTGTAAGCATGCAGTGCGTTGATAGCGGTCACTTTAAACGCAACTATCAGAAATTTATCTGGCGAAAACAATTACGCTCTCGCAGCTTAGTCTGAAGCATAGTAGGACTACTTTATTCTGCGCCAAGGGTGCGGAACGAGACGTCGCCCAGTCGCTCTTTCTCCGAAGCGTACTGAACCGGCGGCGCAGCAAATCGGGGATAGCTTGAGGCGGCCTCGCGCCTTGGGCGAAATTCTTCAGAGGATATGTCCAGCAGTTGGCCGTCGGGCTCCGGCTACAGGGCAGACAATCAAAGCCTGACTAAGCATGTAGAAAGCGCATGGCTTCCTTGTTTGGACGGGAGTTCGACTCTCCCCTGGTCCACTGATTAGTGAATAAGGTAGAGGCCTCTACCTATTTTAATCTCCACGCACACACGTGGAAAGTCAAGACTTACAGAATAATTCGACGAACCGGCTAAAGCTTAATGGCGTAGGGAGCTGGCGGTTTGTCGGGTTTTCTTTTATTTATCGTGTTGTGAGTCGAAGTCATCGCCAGTAGCAGCGAGAAAATCGCGTTGAGACGGAATATAACCGCGTCAAGCCGAAGAAAAACCGCGTTGGGAGCCGAAAAAACCGCGTTAAGCCGAAATTTAATCGCGTCAAGCCGAAATCTAATCGCGTCGAAACGAAATTTAATCGCGCTGAAGTCAAATCTAATCGCGCCGAAACTATGGCTGCGCACGCGTTTTCTTTCAGTCTTGTCAGCGAAAATTTTTCTCCGCACGGACTTACGGAAGATGCGCAGGGGATTAGCTGAAGTCCATCCAGTAGCGGCGCTCGTCGTATGGCATTTTCTCAATGGCGTAGCGCAGGGCGGTGCGGGGCATGGTGGCTGCATGCTGGCGGAGGAAGTCGCGGAGGAGGTCCATGCTGACGCGCTTGCCCATCTCGCGGAGCATCCAGCCTACGGCTTTGTGCATCAGGTCGTGGCGGTGGTGCAGCAGTTTCTCTGCGTAGCGCAGGCACCATGTGGGGGCGCCTTGCTGTGAGGTCTTCCATGTGCAGACTATGCTGATGCGCTGCTCCCACAGGCTGTGGCTGGAGGCGAGGCGGTCAAGGGTGTGGAGCTTGTGCGCTGTGTGCAGGTCCAGTGTCTTGCCGCCAAGGAAGGTGGGCAGGAGCAGCCAGTGGCCCAGAAGTTTTGGGGCGGACATGTCTACGAGGTCCCAGTTGTTGGCGCACTGGGCATTGTTGAGATAGAGGGTGATAATCTCATCGCGCCGGCGGGCGGCGTCGGCATTGTCTTCCAGCCGTCTGGTGGCGAGTTTGGCAAATTTCTCAACGAGCACGAGCAGGCCGCAGAGTCTTACTTCGTGCCAGCGGCTCCGGAGTAAGGCGGGCACTTCGCTGAGCGGCAGGTCGGAGGCCACGGTCTTGACAATGCGGCGCGTCGCCGGCACCTTGAGCCCCAGGAATTCATCATCTTCGCCATACTGGCCGGGACCGGTCTTGAAGAAGCGCATGAGGTTGGCGCGCTGCTCCTCGTTGCGCAGCGACTCCATGTGGAGAATTATTTCTTTTGCTGTCATCTGTGGGAAAGGGTGTCTATTTTCCAAGCATATTGCAAAGGTAATCATTATTCTAAAAAAAACAGGAGATTGCTAATCGCCAATCTATGTTTTTTTTGTAACTTCGCTGCGCAATAACAAGAATATATTATGGCACAGGAAGAATTGACGCGGAAGGACATGTGCAGCCTTCCCCAGAATGCTATGCGCCCCCTGAAGGAGGGCGAGGTCTATGAACCGCTGATGGGTGCCGACCAGAGGCCCAGGGAGGTGACGACATGGTCGGTTACCTGGGGTCTGCTGATGGCCGTGCTCTTCAGTGCTGCTGCGGCTTACCTTGGCCTGAAGGTGGGCCAGGTGTTTGAGGCGGCTATTCCCATTGCTATCATTGCCGTGGGCTTGTCGAGCGCCACTAAGCGCAAGGGCGCGCTGGGCGAGAATGTGATGATTCAGAGCATCGGCGCCTGTTCGGGCATGATTGTGGCCGGTGCTATCTTCACGCTGCCCGCCCTCTACATATTGCAGGCGAAGTACCCCGACATTGCCGTCAATTTCTTTGAGGTGTTTATTGCCTCATTGTTGGGCGGCGTGCTGGGCATACTGTTTCTGATTCCCTTCCGCAAGTATTTCGTCAAGGACATGCACGGCAAGTATCCATTCCCTGAGGCTACGGCGAGCACCCAGGTGCTTATCTCGGGTGAGAAGGGCGGCCAGGGGGCTAAGCCCCTGCTGCTGGCCGGACTGGTGGGCGGCCTTTACGACTTTGTGGTGGCCACCTTCGGCCTGTGGAACGAGAATTTCACCTCCCGCGCCCTCATGTGGGGCGATACCTTGGCCGAGAAGGCCAAGCTGGTGTTTAAGATGAACACCGGTGCGGCCGTGCTGGGCATGGGCTATATTGTTGGCTTGAAGTATGCGTTCATTATCTGTGTGGGTTCTGTGGCAGTGTGGTGGCTTATTATCCCGGGCATTGCGCTGATATGGCCCGACCTTAATATCGGCGATGGCCTGACGGCTGCCGCTGCCAGTCCCGAGCAGCTGTTTAAGTATGCCAAGTCTATCGGTATCGGCGGTATAGCCATGGCGGGCATCATTGGCATTATCAAGAGCTGGCCCATCATACGCGGAGCCGTGGGGCTGGCAGGCCGTGAGCTTGGCGGCAAGGCTAAAGACGGCGAAGCCAAGGCTGAGCGCACTCAGAAGGATCTTCCCATGAAGGTGGTGGCCATTGGCGCCATTGCTACCATCGTGGTAACATTCCTGTTCTTCCAGTTTGGGGTGATGGACGGCGTGTGGCTGTTCAGCATCACCGCCATACTGATTCTGACCCTTATAGCATTCCTCTTCACTACGGTGGCTGCTAATGCCATTGCCATTGTGGGCAGCAATCCCGTGAGCGGCATGACGCTTATGACTCTTATCGTGGCCTCGGTGGTGATGGTAGGTGTAGGCCTCAAGGGCACTGGCGGCATGGTGGCTGCATTGATTATGGGCGGCGTGGTCTGCACTGCGTTGAGCACTGCCGGAGCTTTTGTCACCGACCTCAAGACCGGCTATTGGCTGGGTTCTACCCCGCAGAAGCAGGAGACATGGAAGTTTCTCGGCACGCTGGTGAGCGCTGTGACGGTGGCTGGCGTAATCATGATTCTTAACAAGACTTATGGCTTCACCTCCGGTCAGCTGGCTGCCCCGCAGGCCAATGCCATGGCCGCGGTGATTGAGCCGCTGATGAGCGGTGAGGGAGCCCCGTGGCTGCTCTACGGCATCGGTGCGCTGATAGCCGTGGTGCTGACACTGTTTGGGGTGCCGGCCCTGGCTTTTGCGCTGGGTATGTTTATTCCGCTTGAGCTCAACCTGCCGCTGCTGGTGGGTGGTGCCATCAGCTGGTTTGTAACAACTCGCTCCAAGGACAAGGAGGTCAACCGTCAGCGCGGCGAGAAGGGCACCCTGATTGCCAGCGGCTTTATTGCCGGTGGCGCGCTGATGGGCGTGGCCAGTGCAGCACTGCGCTTCGGCGGCATACAGTTTGACTATGAGGCATGGTGGATGAATCCGCTGAGCGAGCTCCTTGCCCTGGGCATGTTCTGCATGATTATTATTTATATGATTAAGGGGAGCAAGACCAATAACTGTTAACCAATAACCGTTAAGAAGCAAATGGAAATCAAACAATATATCCAGGAGAACGAATCACGCTTCCTTGAGGAGCTGTTTAGCCTTATACGCATCCCGAGCATCAGCTCGCAGAGTGAACACAAGGCAGATATGGAGCGCTGCGCCGAGCGGTGGAAAGAACTGCTGTTGGAGGCCGGCGCCGACAAGGCAGAGGTTATGCCAAGCAATGGCAATCCCTTGGTTTATGCCGAGAAGCACGTGAGCGACGAGGCCAAGACCATCCTTGTATACGCCCATTACGACGTGATGCCCGTGGAGCCCCTGGAACTATGGAAGTCGGAGCCTTTCGACCCCGTGGTGAGGGACGGTCATATCTGGGCGCGCGGTGCCGACGACGACAAGGGGCAGTCGATGATTCAGGTCAAGGCCTTTGAGTATATGGTGCGTGAGGGTCTGTTGCGCAACAATGTGAAATTTATCTTTGAGGGCGAGGAGGAGATAGGCAGCCCCAGCCTCAATGCCTTCCTGCATGAGCATAGGCAGTTGCTCAAGGCCGACATCATACTGGTGAGCGATACCAGCATGCTGGGTGCCGACCTGCCTTCGCTCACTACCGGCCTGCGTGGACTGGCCTACTGGGAGATAGAGGTCACCGGCCCTAATCGCGATTTGCATTCAGGTCATTTCGGGGGAGCGGTAGCCAACCCCATCAATGTGCTGTGCAAGATGATGAGCGACCTGCAGGATGAGGACGGACGTATCACCGTGCCCGGTTTCTATGATTATGTCCTGCCCGTACCGCAGGCTGAGCGCGATATGATTGCGCAGATTCCCTTTGACGAGGAGAAATACAAGGCTGCCATCGGAGTCAAGGCCCTCAAGGGCGAGAAGGGCTACTCCACGCTTGAGCGCAACAGCTGCCGTCCGTCGTTTGACATCTGCGGCATCTGGGGCGGATATACCGGCGAGGGAGCCAAGACCGTGCTGCCCTCCAAGGCCTACGCCAAGGTGAGCTGCCGACTGGTGGCCAATCAGGACCATGCCAAGATATCGCAGCTCTTCATCGACCATGTTAAGGCCTGTGCTCCCGACTATGTGCAGGTGGCTATCACTCCGCTCCACGGCGGCGAGGGATATGTTTGTCCTATCGACTTGCCGGCCTATAAGGCTGCAGAGCGCGGATTTGAGAAAGCCTTCGGCAAGAAACCGCTGGCCGTAAGGCGCGGCGGCAGCATACCCATCATAAGCGACTTTGAGCAGATTCTCGGCATCAAGACCGTACTGATGGGCTTCGGCCTGGAGAGTAACGCCATCCATTCGCCCAACGAGAATATCCCCCTCGATATCCTGCGCAAGGGCATAGAGGCCGTGGTGGAGTTTCATAAAGAGTTCAGATAGCACACTATAGTTCCTATAGTCCCTATAGTTCCTATTAATAAAAGAGAGAATAATATGCCTTCTAAAACCAATAGCCGCACTGCGGCCCCCGACCAACTGCTCACCCACATGCCGCCCCAGGCTATGGAGATGGAGCGCTCTGTGCTCGGTTCGCTTATGGTGGACCGTGCGGGCTATGACATAGTGACCGACATCCTTAGCCCCGAGAGTTTCTACGACAAGAAACATCAGCTTATCTATAAGGCCATCCGTGACCTGGCTATCGACGACAAACCCTTTGACGCTATTTCCGTCAAGGCGCAGCTGGAGAAGAATGGCGACTTCAAGGATGCTGGTCAGATGGCGTACCTTGCCGATCTGGTGGGTGGGGCTACAGGCTCTGCAGGCATACGCTACCATGCCGAGATTATTGCCGAGAAGTATATCAAGCGGCAGCTTATCACAGCCTCCAGCGAGATGCAGACGCAGGCCTTCGATGAGACCATAAGCTCGGAGGACCTGCTCAACACTGCCCAGCAGAGCCTCTACAGGATAAGCCAGGACAGCCAGCACAAGGATTTCACCCAGATTGACCCTGTGGTGGACAGGGTGTACACTTCCATAGAGGAGGCTGCCAAGTTGAAGGGCGGCCTGAGCGGCGTGCCCACACTTTTCCATAAGATAGACGATATCACCAGCGGCTGGCAGAAATCCGACCTCATCATTATTGCTGCGCGCCCCGCCATGGGCAAGACGGCCTTCGCTTTGTCCATGGCACGCAACATTGCAGTGAGCCAGCGCTTGCCTATGGCTTTCTTCAGCCTTGAGATGAGCAACGACCAGCTGGTGAAGAGGCTGATATCCAACGTCTGCGAGATTCCTGCCGACAAGCTGCGCAGCGGCGACCTCAAGCCCTACGAGTGGACGCAGCTCGACTCCAAGATTACCGAGCTAAAGAATGCTCCTCTCTTTATTGACGACACCTCGTCGCTCTCCATCTTTGAGCTGCGCACCAAGGCCCGTCGCCTTGTGGCCGAGCACGGTGTGCAGATAATAATGATTGACTACCTGCAGCTTATGACCGCCACTGGCTCGGGCGTCAAGTTTGGCAACCGCCAGGAGGAGGTATCCACCATCAGCCGTTCGCTGAAGGGACTGGCCAAGGAGCTCAATGTGCCCATCATCGCCCTTTCGCAGGTCAACCGCGAGGTGGCCAAGCGCGAGGGTGAGGAGGCCAAGCGTCCGCAGCTGAGCGACCTTCGTGAGTCGGGCGCCATAGAGCAGGATGCCGATATCGTTTGCTTCCTCCACCGTCCCGAGTATTACAAGATTTATCAGTCGAGCGACAATACCCAGGACTATCGCGGCAAGGCCGAGTTTATTATTGCCAAGCATCGTAACGGCGCTCTCGCTATTGTCCAGCTGAAGTTTAGGCCTGAGCTTACGCGTTTTATGAACCTCGACGACTACAGTGCAGCGCATGGTGGCGGTTCACTGCGCAAGCAGGGTGGGGCTACCCCTGCTCCCTCGGGCGACTTGCCGCCTGAGTTTGGCGGAGGGTCGATGCCTTTTGCCGACGATAATCCGCTGGGAGACGATTCTGACGTCAAGCCCCCGTTTTAGGTGAAAAAGGAGATTCGAGGTCTTGAGGTCTTGCAAGTCCGGCTGCGTGTCTGGCGGCTTGTTTACTTGAATAATTCCTGATTTCTAATTCCTAATTCCCAATTTCTTTGTACCTTTGCACACCAATTATATAATTATATAACAAAAGAATGAATATTTCATATAAATGGCTGAAGGAGTATGTGGATTTTGACCTTACTCCCCAGCAGACTGCAGATGCCCTTACCTCCATTGGTCTTGAGGTGGGCTCAGTAGAAGAAGTTCAGTCCGTTAAAGGCGGTCTTAAGGGCCTGGTGGTCGGCGAGGTGCTGACTTGTGAAATGCACCCCAACTCCGATCACCTCCATGTTTGTAGTGTCAACATCGGTGAGGCAGAGCCCTCTCAGATTGTTTGCGGAGCCCCCAACGTGGCTGCCGGTCAGAGAGTGGTAGTCGCCACCCTGGGCACCGTGCTCTACGATGGCGACCAGAGTTTTACCATTAAGCGCAGCAAGCTTCGCGGCGTGGAGAGCCTGGGCATGATATGCGCTGAGGATGAGATTGGTGTGGGCAACGACCACAGCGGTATCATCGTGCTGCCGGATGATACTCCGGTGGGCATGCCCGCAGCGGAGTATTACCATCTGGAGAGCGACTACGTGATTGAGGTGGACATCACTCCCAACCGCGCCGATGCCTGCTCCCACTACGGTGTGGCCCGCGACCTCTATGCCTGGCTCGTGCAGAATGGCTACCAGACCTCGCTCCATCGTCCCTCCACCGAGGCTTTCAAGGTTGACAACCATGACCTCGAGATAGATGTGCAGATTCGCGACCTGAAGCGCTGTCCGCGCTACGCCGCTGTCAGCGTAACCGGCTGCAGGGTGGGGGAGAGCCCCGAATGGCTCAAGCAGAAGCTCAGCATTATCGGCCTGCGCCCCATCAACAATATCGTAGATATCACCAATTACGTGTTGCATGCCTACGGCCAGCCGCTGCACTGCTTTGATGCCGATATGATCAAGGGCAACACCATTGTGGTCGAGACCCAGCCCGAGGGCACCCCGTTTGTCACCCTCGACGGCGTGGAGCACAAGCTCTCCAGCGAGGACCTCGCCATCTGCAATGCCGAGGAGCCCATGTGCATAGCCGGCGTCTTTGGCGGCAAGGGCTCCGGCACCTACGACACAACCACCAACGTGCTCTTCGAGTCGGCCTATTTCAATCCCACCACCATCCGCAAGTCGGCACGCCGTCACGGACTCAGCACTGATGCCAGCTTCCGCTTTGAGCGCGGCATCGACCCCAACGGCACCATCTATGCCCTCAAGCAGGCAGCCATCATGGCATGCGAGCTGGCTGGCGGCAAGGTGTCGATGGAAATCAAGGACGTCTATCCCGAGCCTATCGGAGACTTTAAGGTCGAGCTCAGCTATAAGTATGCCCATGACCTCATTGGCAAGGAGATATCCCACGACACCATCAAGAGCATCGTGCGCAGCCTTGAGATGACCATCGACAATGAGACCGCCGAGGGCCTGAGCCTGACCGTGCCGGCCTACCGCGTTGATGTGCAGCGCCCATGCGATGTGGTGGAGGACATCCTGCGCATCTATGGCTACAACAATGTGGAGATTCCCTCCTCCGTTCGCTCCTCCCTTACAGTCAAGGGCGAGACCGACCGCAGCAACAAGCTGCAGCAGCGCATCAGTGAGCAGCTCACCGCCCAGGGATTCAATGAGATAATGAACAACTCCCTCACCAAGGCCGCATACTATCAGGACCTCGACACCTTCCCTGCCGCCAACTGCGTCAAGCTGATGAATCCGCTCAGCGAAGACCTCAGCGTGATGCGCCAGACTCTGCTCTTCGGCGGACTGGAGTCGCTTCGCTTCAATATCAATCATAAGAGCCCCAACCTGCTGATGTATGAGTTTGGCAAGGAGTACAGTAGGAGTAAGGAGGAAGGAGAAAGAAGTAAGGAGAATGTGCTGGCACCCTACACCGAGTGCATGCACCTCGCCCTATGGCTCACCGGTAAGCGCGTGGAGGGCTCCTGGACTCATGCCAACGAGGAGTACAGCTTCTACAACCTCAAGGGCTATGTGGAGAACATCTTTGCCCGCTTGGGCATCAGCCTCGGCCAGCTTTTCTTCAAGGAGTGCCGCCAGGACATCTACACCGCCGCCCTCCAGGTGGAGGACCGCAATGGCAAGGTCTATGCCACCCTTGGCGTGGTCAGCCCCAAGGTCCTCAAGCTTGTTGAGCTGAAGAATCAGGTCTACTATGCCGACCTCGACTGGGAGGCCCTTATGCGCAAGAGTCGCAAGAACAAGGTCAGCTTCACCGAGATAAGCAAGTATCCCGCCGTGAGCCGCGACCTCGCACTGCTCATCGACAAGGAGGTCAGCTTCCTCCAGGTGGAGGCCGTAGCCTATCAGACCGAGCGCAACCTGCTGAAGAAGATAGAGCTCTTCGATGTCTATGAGGGCAAGAACCTCCCTGCCGGCAAGAAGAGCTACGCTGTCAACTTCACCCTCCAGGACACCGAGAAGACCCTCACCGACAAGCACATCGAGCATGTCATGAACGCACTCATCGCCAACTTCAAGCAGAAACTCAACGCAGAACTGCGTTAACCGTTAACCAATAATCAATAACCGTTAACCAATAACCGTTAACCGTTATGGACAGGAATAATCCCATAGCATCTCTTACAAAAGATTTTGCTCTGCGTATTGTAAAACTTTATAAGTTTATGACGGAGGAGAAGAGAGAGTATGTTATGTCCAAGCAGGTATTGCGTAGCGGTACGAGTATTGGTGCCAATGTGTGTGAAAGCATTTATGCACAGAGCAGAGCAGACTTTGTTAGCAAGATGAGTATTGCACTCAAGGAGTCTGGCGAAACGGAATATTGGTTGGAGCTGTTGCACGAGGCAGAGTATATAGATGACAAGGCTTATGAGTCAATCAGCAATGATAACAGTAAAATATCAGCAACATTAATAAATATCATAAAGAAAGCCAAGGAACCGAAGGAATAACGGTTATTGGTTATTGTTTAACGTTTATTGTACCAACATGGGAAGAGCATTTGAATACCGTAAGGCTGCAAAGCTGAAGAGATGGGGCCACATGGCCAAGACATTCACCCGACTGGGCAAGCAGATCGCCATTGCCGTCAAGCAGAGCGGTCCCGAGCCGGAGAACAACCCCGCGCTGCGAAGCATCATCGCCGTATGCAAGCGCGAGAATATGCCCAAGGACAACATTGAGCGTGCCATCAAGAACGCCATGGGCAAGGACCAGAGCGACTATAAGAACATGACCTACGAAGGCTACGGCCCCCACGGCATCGCCATCTTTGTTGACACCCTCACCGACAACCCCACCCGTACCGTGGCTGACGTACGCTCGGTCTTCAATAAGTTCAGCGGCAACCTCGGCACCATGGGCAGCCTGGCTTTCCTCTTCGACCATAAGTGTGTCTTCACCTTCAAGAAGAAGGACGATATGGACATGGATGAGTTTATCCTCGATGTCATCGACCTCGGAGTGGAGGATGAGTACGACGAAGACCCCGAGGAGGGCACCCTCACCATCTACGGCGACCCCAAGAGCTACGGCGAGATCCAGAAGTATCTGGAGGAGAAGGGCTTTGAGGACGTTGGCGGTGAGTTCACCTATGTGCCCAACGACCTCAAGAGCGTAAGCGCCGAGCAGCGCGAGACCATCGACAAGATGGTGGAGAAGCTTGAGGACTTCGACGACGTGCAGACCGTCTATACCAACATGGAGCCTGCCCCCGCAGAGTAGCACAGTTATTTGAGAATTGTGGTCCGGGATTTGAGCCTTTGACAAGCCGAGTCTGGCTACTCTCAAACACTCGGACTATTCTTCGCTATGAAGCGGACTTTCCCCGTTATAGGTATGGCATGCGCCCACTGCGCAGCCAATGTGGAGCGTACGCTCACCCGCGTGGAGGGCGTGCGCTCGGCCTCTGTGTCGCTGGCCAGCCGCTCCGCCCTCGTCGATTATGACGAGCAGGTGGCCTCTCCCGCCGCCATGAAGCAAGCCGTGAGCGACGCGGGCTTCGACCTCGTGGTGGAGGACGACCGCGATGCCGGCGAAGAGGAGCGGCAGGCGCTTAAGATTCTGAGATACAAGGTAATAGCAAGCTGGGCTTTTGCCGTGGCAGTGATGGTGCTGACCATGGCCAGGTCCAGCTGGATTATTATTGCCGGACTTACGATGCTGAGCATGGCAGTGTGCGGCGCCCGCTTCTATGCCAACGCCTGGCGGCAGTTGCGCCATGGCGGTGCCGGCATGGACATGCTCGTGGCCCTCTCCACCCTCGTGGCATTCCTGGCCAGCTTTGTCGGCCAGGTCGTCTATTTCGACACAGCGGCCATGATAATAGCCTTCATGCTTACCGGCCGCCTGTTGGAGGAGAAGGCCAGAAACGGTGCCGCCTCCAGCATACGCCAGCTCATGGGCCTCCAGCCCAGGATGGCGCGCACCGTGGCCCCTGACGGCACTGCCGTGGAGGTGCCCGTGGCAGCCCTCAAGGTTGGCGACATCGTGGAGGTCAAGGCCGGCGAGAAGATACCTGTTGACGGCATCGTGGTAGAGGCCGGGAGCTTCATGACAGCCGATGCAGCCTATGTTGACGAGAGCATGCTCAGCGGCGAGCCCAGCCCCGTGGCCAAGCGTCAGGGCAGCTCCGTCAGTGCCGGCACCGTCCCCAGCCAGGGCCGCCTCACCCTCCGCGCTCTCCAGATAGGCAGCGACACAGCCCTGGCCGCCATCATCCGTCGCGTCCAGGAGGCCCAGGGCAGCAAAGCCCCCGTGCAGCGCATAGTTGACAAGGCAGCCAGAGTCTTCGTGCCCGTGGTGGGAGCGCTGAGCGCCCTTACCTTCCTGGCCTGGTGGCTCATAGGCGGCAATGCAGCCCTGCCACAGGCCCTCACCAGCGCCATCGCCGTGCTCGTCATAGCCTGCCCCTGCGCCATGGGACTCGCCACCCCCACCGCCCTCATGGTCGGCATAGGCAGTGCCGCCCGACGCCATATCCTCATCAAGGATGCCGCTGCCCTCGAGCAGCTGCGCAAGGTTAGTGTCATAGTCATCGACAAGACCGGCACCCTCACCATCCCCAATCCCAGCATCGATTTCACCCAGGCCGATCATCTCGCCCCTGAGCAGCGCGAGAGCCTCAAGCCCTATGCCCGCGAGGCCGTCAGCCAGCTCCGCGCCGAGGGCATCGAGCTCCACCTGATGAGCGGCGACCGCGAGGACGCCGTGGCCCACTGGGCTGCCGAGGCAGGCATCACCCATTGGCATGCCGATGCCCGGCCCGCCGACAAGCAGGCTCTTGTGCAGGTCCTGCAGGGCGAGGGCAAGACGGTGGCCATGATAGGCGACGGCATCAACGATACCCAGGCTCTTGCCCTGGCCGACGTCAGCATAGCCATGGGGCGCGGCACCGATGTGGCCATGGACGCTGCAGGCCTCACCCTGATGACCGACGACCTGCGCGCCATTCCCCAGGCCATGAGCCTCTCGCGCCGCACCGTCAGCATGATATGGCAGAACCTCTTCTGGGCATTTATATACAATATCGTGTGCATCCCCCTCGCAGCCGGAGTGCTCCGCCTGGCGGGCATACATTTCCAGATAACCCCCATGTGGGCTGCCGCCCTGATGGCGCTGTCTAGCGTCAGCGTAGTGCTCAACAGCCTCCGACTCAACAGACGCTAACCGTTAAACAGCCAAATGATTTCACGATTTGACGATTTCACAATTGGACAATTTAGCAAACCGATGTAATTTACAATTTCACAAATTACAATTTACAACATAGTAAGCCATGGGACGGAAATTCGTGAAATTCGTAGTTATTTCTTAGACACAAATCATCACAAATAATCCGTTAATTATCATAAATAATTCGTGAAATTCGTATAATTCGTAGTAAAAATTTCTGATAATTTCTTTCAATCCGTTTTTTCCGGACCTGACAATAAATTTCAAATTTCAAATAATAAAGCCCTTCCACCTCATGAAAAAGAAAAGACTGTTACTCCTCTCCCTGTTTGCTGTCCTGACAGTAGGCTGCGGCATAGCATTGCTCACATGCTGCTTTGACAGCTCCGACAAGGCCCCCCTCAGTCCCACCGACGACAGCAGCCAGTTCGTCACTCTTACCGATGCCGTGCCCGACGCCATACTGGAGATACGCTACTTTGGCACCTACAACTTCGTGGGTCAGCGCATCGACGGCTACGAGGAGCCCACCGCGCTGCTTACCAGGCAGGCCGCCCAAGCCCTTAAGGCCGTGAGCGACGAGGTGCGCGCCCAGGGCTACCGCCTCAAGATCTACGACGCCTACCGCCCCCAGCGCGGAGTGGACCACTTCGTCCGCTGGGCCGCCGACATTGCCGACACAGCCATGAAACCCTACTTCTATCCCGACCTCGACAAGAGCGTCCTCTTCGACCAGGAGTACATCATGGCCAAGAGCGGCCACACGCGCGGAAGCACCGTTGACCTCACCCTCTTCGACATGCAGACCGAGAAGGAGCTCGACATGGGCGGCACCTTCGACTGGTTCGGTCCCGAGAGCCATCCCGACTTCTGTGGCAATCCCGAGACGGGCGAATACACCGGCGACAACAGCAAGTCGCCTGCGGGCCGCAGCATCACCGCCGTGCAGTTTGCCAACCGCATGCTGCTGCGCAAGGCCATGCTCAACCACGGATTCAAGGCCCTCGACTCCGAGTGGTGGCATTTCACCCTCAGGGACGAGCCCTTCCCTGACACCTACTTCACCTTCCCCGTCAGGCAGCTGACCGCCGGACAGTAGGTAGACGGGGCATGGAGCGGCAATCCCGTAGGCATCGCAAAGACTCTGTCAGTAGTCGCGCCACGGCGCGGGCTGACAAAAGAGAGTCTGAGAGCGAAGCGGCAATACCGATAGGTCGCAATTACTATCAATGTAGAAAAGAGAAATCTGCGTAAAGAAAAAATCTAATCGCGCCGAAACCAAATTTAATCGCGCTGAAACCAAATCTAATCGCGCCGAAACTGACCATCCCTGCGCGATTAAAAATAATTTTTTCGTGATTAGAAATGATCTTCTCGCGATTATAAATAATTTTCTCGCAATAAGAAAAAACTACTCGCTATAATCACGATTTTCCACGAAGCTTGTGGCCTTTTAAGGGCTGGGCTGGCTGGGGATAGAGTTTTAATGAAAGGGAAATCCCGGCTGCACGCTGTATGGGGCGTGCGGCCGGGATCGTTGCGCGGGGGTGCTGCGGGTCGGTATTTCCTCACCCCAGCTGGCGCATGCGTGCCACGAGCTTGCCGAGGATGTCGAACTCGAGGTTGACGGTGGTGCCGGGGCGTATGGTCTGGAAGTTGGTGTTGTCGAAGGTGTAGGGTATGATGTTGACCTGGAATGTGTCCTGTGTGGGGTTGCAGACGGTCAGGCTGACTCCGTTGACGGTCACGCTGCCCTTGTCGGCGCAGAAGTAGCCGCGGCTGACCATCTGGGGGTCGAAGGGGTACTGGAAGGTGTAGATGTAGCTGCCGTTGGCGTCCTCGAGGGCTATGCACTCGGCTGTGGTGTCGACGTGGCCCTGCACTATGTGGCCGTCAAATCGGCCGTTGGCGGGCATGGAGCGCTCTATGTTGACCAGGTCGCCCACCTTCAGCTCGCCGAGGTTGGAGCGTAGCAGTGTCTCGCGCATGGCGGTGACGGTGTACTGGTCGCCGTTGACGGCTGTGAGGGTGAGGCACACTCCGTTGTGGGCGAGGCTCTGCGCCACGCTCAGCTCATGGGTGATGGGACTGGAGAGGGTGATGTCGATGTTGTCCTGATGGTGGGTGATGGCCTCTACGCGGGCCATTGCTTCTATGATTCCGGTGAACACGTTTATTTTTGAGGTTTGAGGTTTGAGGTTTGCCGCTTCGCTCTCAGACTTTCTTTCTGTGTCGGCACCGGCTTCGCCGACAGCCGACAAAAGTCTTCGCGATGCCTTCGGCATTGAGGTTTGAGGTTTGACCAGGTCCGGGGGTGGGGGCGCTGAAAGAATTTTTTGTTTTCAGACCAGTCTGACCTGTCCGACGAGTCTGACTGCTGAAATTGTAACTCCTGCGCTATCAGCTTTCAGCCAACTCGTATTCGTGGTCGGCGACTATTCCGCCGAGGTTCTTGCGCAGCTCCACGAGCTGTGCGCGGATGGCCTTGAGGGTGTCGATGGCCTCATTGCTGCGGTAGGCGCCCTCCTTGTTCTTGCGCAGCACGTCGCGTGCCGCGGAGAGCTTGAGGCCGCGGCGCTTGACGAGGTCGTGGATTACGCCCACGAGCTTGACGTCGTCCTTGGAGTACTGGCGTATGTCGCGGCCGGCGCGGCGCGGCTTGAGCTGCGGAAACTCTGTCTCCCAGAAGCGGAGCAGCGATTCGCTGACGTTGTACATCTTGGCTACTTCCTGTATGGAGTAGTATTTCTTGAGGTCTTTGTTGGGATTGAGTGCCATGGGGAGTTATTGAGTTAGGAATTAGGAATTAGGAATTAGGAATTAGGGGAGCCCCCTCTAACTCCCCCTCAAGGGGAGAACTCTGGCGCCAGGGTTCCCTCCCTTGAGGGGAGGGTTAGGGAGAGGCTTGGAGTTTGGTTATTGGTTTTTGTGCATTTTAGAGTGCAAATGTAATTATTTCTTCGTAATTTTGCGCCCAAATAAAATAAAAAAAGCAAAATACACTATGACAGCTAAGGAAATCAGGAATTCGTTTAAGAGCTTTTTCGAGGAGCGCGGCCATCTGGTAGTGCCCTCCGCACCTATGGTTATAAAGGACGACCCGACGCTGATGTTCACCAACGCGGGCATGAACCAGTTTAAGGATATCATCCTGGGCAACGCCGAGCCCAAGAGCCGCCGCGTGACCGACTCGCAGAAGTGCCTGCGCGTGAGCGGCAAGCATAACGACCTGGAGGAGGTGGGCCACGATACCTATCACCACACTATGTTTGAGATGCTGGGCAACTGGAGCTTCGGCGACTACTTCAAGAAGGAGGCTATCGCCTGGGCATGGGAATACCTGGTTGACGTGCTCAAGATTGACAGGAGCATACTCTATGCCACGGTGTTTGAGGGTGCGCCCGACGAGGGCCTGGAGCGCGACGACGAGGCTGCCGGCTACTGGGAGCAGTATCTGCCCAAGGACCATATCATCAACGGCAACAAGCACGACAACTTCTGGGAGATGGGCGACACAGGTCCCTGCGGCCCCTGCTCGGAGATTCATATCGACCTGCGCCCGGACGAGGAGAAGGCCAAGGTGCCCGGCGCCGAGCTGGTCAACAAGGACAATCCGCAGGTTATCGAGATATGGAACCTCGTGTTTATGCAGTACAACCGCAAGGCTGACCGCTCGCTGGAGCCTCTGCCCGCCAAGGTTATCGACACCGGCATGGGCTTTGAGCGCCTGTGCATGGCCCTGCAGGGCAAGAAGAGCAACTACGACACCGATGTCTTCCAGCCCCTCATCAAGGCCATCAGCACCCTGAGCGGTGCCGAGTATGGCAAGGACGAGAAGAAGGACGTGGCCATGCGCGTGATTGCCGACCACGTGAGGGCTATAGCCTTCTCCATTGCCGACGGCCAGCTGCCGGGCAATGCCAAGGCCGGCTATGTGATAAGGCGCATCCTCAGGCGCGCCGTGAGGTACGGCTATACGTTCCTCGGCCAGCAGGAGGCGTTTATGTATAAGCTGCTGCCCACGCTCATCAGCGAGATGGGCGAGGCCTATCCCGAGCTGGAGGGCCAGAAGGTGCTCATCTCCAAGGTTATGAAGGAGGAGGAAGAGGCTTTCCTGCGCACCCTGGCCACGGGAATCAACCTGTTGGATGGAGTGATACGCGAGACCAAGGAGCAGGGCAGGACGGTCATCGACGGCGTGCAGGCCTTCACGCTGTTTGACACTTTCGGATTCCCCCTCGACCTGACGGAGCTCATCTGCCATGAGCAGGGGCTGAGCGTTGACACCAAGGCCTTCGACCAGGAGATGCAGAAGCAGAAGGAGCGCGCCCGCAATGCCGCTGCCATCGATGCCTCCGACTGGGTGGTGCTGGCTCAGGGCGAGACGCAGACCCACTACCTCGATGAGACGGAGCACGCCTGCCGCATACTGAAGTATCGCCGCATTGAGCAGAAGAATAAGGTCTATTATGAGCTGGTGCTCGACCATACGCCCTTCTATGCCGAGATGGGCGGCCAGGTGGGCGACAGCGGCGTGCTGGTGAGCGACAGTGAGGAGGTGAAGATCTTCGATGTCAAGCGCGAGAACAACCTGCCCATCCACCTCACAGCCAAGATGCCCGAGCATCCCGAGGCTCAGTTTATGGCTAAGGTTGACGTGGAGCGCCGCCGCGCCAGCGAGGCCAACCATTCAGCCACCCACCTCATTGACCAGGCCTTGCGAGAGGTGCTGGGCACCCACGTGGAGCAGAAGGGCTCACTGGTAACCCCTGAGGGACTGCGCTTTGACTTCAGTCACTTCCAGAAGGTTACCCACGATGAGCTGCGCAAGGTGGAGCGCATTGTCAATGCCCGCATCCGTCAGAACCTGCCCATCCAGGATCACCGCGACATGCCCCTGGAGGAGGCCAAGAAGCTGGGTGCCATGGCCCTGTTTGGCGAGAAGTATGGCGACAGGGTGCGCGTGGTGCAGTTCGGCAACAGCATTGAGTTCTGCGGCGGCTGCCATGTGAAGGCCACTGGCCAGATAGGCTTTGTGCGCATCGTGTCGGAGAGCAGCGTGGCTGCCGGAGTGCGCCGCATCGAGGCCATCACCGGCGAGGTCGCCGAGGAGAGCCTGTACCAGATGGAGGAAATCCTCTTTACCCTGCGCGACATACTGGGCCAGAAGGACATCAAGGCCGCCATTCAGAAGACCATCGCCGAGAATGCCGAGCTCCGCAAGCAGATGGAGGAGGCTCAGAAGGAGCGCCTGATGAAGGTGCGCGACGAGATAATCGAGGCTGCTGAGGTCAACGCCGAGGGCATCAAGGTGGTTAAGCACGTGTTTATCACCGATATACCGGCCAACACGGTCAAGGATCTCGCCTTCCAGGTGGCTAACGTGCTGCCGGAGAAGACTTTCTGCGTCTATGGCAGCAAGAGCGACGACAAACCCCTCATAACCGTCATGATCAGCAAGGACCTCGTGGCCGACAAGGGCCTGCATGCCGGCAATCTGGTGAGGGAGGCTGCCAAGCTCATCAAGGGCGGCGGCGGCGGTGCTCCCCATTTCGCCACTGCCGGCGGCAAGGATACCACCGGCATCGACGCTGCCGTTGACAAGGTGGTGGAGCTGGCTGGACTGTAAGACAGTTGACAGTTGATAGTTGACAGTTGATAGTTGACAGTTGATAGTTGAACTACGAATTTCACGAATTTCACGAATTACTATGATAATTAACGGATTATTTGTGATAATTCATGTCTAAGAAAAAACTACGAATTTCACGAATTTCCGTCCCGGGGCTTACTAAATTGTAAATTAAAAATAACTTGTAAATTGTAATTTGTGAAATTGTAAATTATAACGGTTTCTGCTGATGTTCAGTAAAAACGACTTATATTTTGCCCTCTTGCTGGCATTCTTTCTTGAGTGGGGCGAGGTGCTTATGATGCCCGGACTGACGTGGCCCAACGTGGGGCATGTGGCTCTGCGCTACGCTCTGCTTGCCCTGATGCTGGAGGCGGTATTCTTCCTCGTGGCTTATCTTAGGAAGAAGACCCTCTTCGGCCATGCCAAGTCGGCATATTACTCGTGGGGCAGGGTGGTGCCTGTTTCTGTCATCGTCTCGGCAGGCTATGCGCTGGTGAGGCTGCTGACATTGCCCTCGCCTGTCACTGCCTTTCAATGGTGGGCTCTGGCCGCGCTCTTTGTGGCTGGGTGCCTTGCGCTGATGCTTTATTTCTACGGCTTAGTGCAGAAACCCGATGATAAGCGATAAGTTTCTTTCTCTCGTACAGCGTAAGCTCCCGTTTGAGCTCACTGAGGTGCAGCAGGACGTGGTGCGCCGCATTGGCACTTTCCTCTTTCATGGGGGCGAGCGTCAGGCCTATATGCTGCGCGGCTTTGCCGGCACGGGCAAGACTTTCATGGTGTCGGCCATCGTCAGGGTGCTCCACGACCTGGGGCGCGAGGTGGTGCTGCTGGCTCCCACGGGGCGCGCCGCCAAGGTACTCTCCCAGCATGCCGGCTATCCCGCCTACACTATCCATAAGGAGATTTACCGCCAGGACAAGGCCGGCGACCTGGATGCCCACTTCGCCCTGGGGTTTAATAAGCACAAGGATGCAGTCTTCATCGTTGACGAGGCTTCGATGATTTCCAACGAGGGCAGCCTGCAGGCCACCTTCGGCACGGGCAGTCTGCTTGACGACCTCGTGGCCTACGTCTATAGCTCGGCGGGATGCAGCATGGTGCTTGTGGGCGACAATGCCCAGCTGCCGCCTGTGGGCGAGGAGGATAGCCCCGCCCTGAGGGTTGATGTGCTGCGCAGTATGGGCCTCAACGTAGAGGGCTATCAGCTGTCCACCGTCATGCGACAGGCTGCGGAGAGCGGCGTGCTATGGAATGCCACTGGGATGCGCAAGATGCTCACTGTCAGCGGCTATATGCTGCCCAAGATACGCTTCAGCGGCTTTGCCGATATAGCCCGCATTTCCGGCGCCGATATGGTGGAGAGCCTTGATGCCGACTATGGGCGCTACGGCCAGGAGCAGGTGGTGGTTATCACGCGGTCCAACAAGCGCGCCGTGGAGTACAACCTTGGCATACGCAATGCCATCTTCGGTCGCGAGGAGGGGCTTGCCGTGGGCGATGTGGTGATGGTGGTGCGCAACAATTATTACTGGCTGGAGCAGATGGCCGCCGAGATGAAGAGCGACGGCGACAGCAGCAAGCTGCCCACCAATTTCCTGGCCAACGGCGACATCGGCGTGGTGCGCCGCATAGGCAGCTACTACGATTTCTATGACCTCCACTTTGCCGACGTCACCCTGCAGTTTCCCGACTACGACGATCTGGAGGTGGAGGTCCGTGTGCTGCTGGATGCACTTACCTCCGAGACTCCGGCCCTCACCCGCGAGCAGAGTGACCGCCTCTATCAGGGGGTGATGGAGGACTATGTCGAGATACGCTCCAAGGCAGAGCGAATGCGTAAGCTGCGCCTTGACCCCAACTACAATGCCCTCCAGATCAAGTATGCCTACGCCGTTACCTGCCACAAGGCGCAGGGCGGCCAGTGGAGCAATGTCTATGTTGACCAGGGTTGGCTGCCGCCCGACGGCGCCGACGTGTCCTACCTAAGGTGGCTCTACACTGCCTTCACCCGCACTACCGACCGCCTGTATCTTGTCAACTGGCCTGAGGCGCAGATTGCAGATATTTAGTGAAAAAAGACTCCACTTATTATAAAAAAGGTAAATCCTGCCAAAGGATTGCCAAATTATTTTTATCTTTGCAGTGAGATGAGGAAATTGATTGTAAAAACACTGCAGATAGCCGTGCCTTTCCTGCTGGGCGGCGGCATTCTCTACTGGATGTATCGTAATTTCGATTTCAGCCAGATAAGCGAAGTGCTGCTCCACCAGATGCGATGGGAGTGGATGCTCCTTTCCTTTGTGCCCGGCATTCTGGCGCAGGTCTTCCGTGCCTTGCGCTGGCAGCAGACGCTTACCCCTATGGGCGAGCGCAGCAGGAGCCATGTGGCTATCTGCGCCATATTTCTCAGCTATGCTGCCAGCTTGGTGGTGCCTCGCGTGGGCGAGTTTCTGCGTTGCGGCATACTGAAGCGGAAGGACGGCGTCAGCTTCCCCAAGGCCCTGGGCACCGTGGTCACCGAGCGTGCCGTTGATATGCTCATCATGTCGGTGCTGCTTGCCGCCGTGATTATCTGGCAGTGGGATATGTTTACCGACTTCTTCGCCCTTACAGGCCTGAGCCTGAAGGGCACACTCTCCAAGTTTACCGCCACCGGCATCTGGGTCAGCGCGCTCTGCGTGGTGGGCATCGTAGTGCTGCTCATCGTATTGGCGCGTCGCCTGAGAGTGCTGCGCAAGGTCAAGGCCATTATGTGCGACATGGCCGAGGGCATCATGTCGCTGCGCAATGTGGGCAATATTCCGCTCTACCTCTTCTATTCAGTAGGCATCTGGGCGGCCTATTTCTTCCATTATTACCTCACCTTCTATTGCTTCGGCTTCACCGAGCATCTCGGCCTGGCCGCGGGCCTCGTGTCGTTCTGCACCGGCGGCATTGCCGTGCTGGTGCCTACGCCCAACGGTGCCGGCCCATGGCACTTTGCTGTCAAGACCATCCTGGTGCTCTACGGCCTCAGTGCCACCAGCGCCATCATCTTCGCCCTGATAGTCCACACTGTGCAGACTATGCTCCTAGTGGTGCTAGGGGTATATGCCCTCATAGTCTTGCAGCATATAAAGCCCCTCCCCAAGAGGAGGGAGGAAGATGGAGGCGCAGCTGTAGGCCAAACTGCTTAACTTATTAACTACTAATCAACTAAAAATAATTCTATCATGAACATTTCCGAACTACAGCCGCAGGGCATATGGAAAGCATTCCACGCCCTGACGCAGGTGCCGCGTCCCAGCGGACACCTGGAAAAGATTCAGGCCTTCCTCCTGCAGTGGGCAGAGGGCCACGGCTTTGAGTCCTTTAAGGACAATGCCGGCAACATCATCGTGCGCGTGCCAGCCACCCCCGGCATGGAGGACCGCCCCATGGTAACCCTGGAGGGTCACATGGACATGGTGCCCCAGAAGACACAGGACTCTACCCACGACTTCCTTACCGACCCCATCGAGACATACATCGACGGCGACTGGGTGAAGGCTAAGGGCACCACCCTCGGCTCCGACGACGGCATGGGCGTAGCCACCGCCATGGCCATCTTTGAGGACAAGACCCTCAAGCACGGCCCGCTGGAGGCCATCTTCACCGTTGACGAGGAGACCTGCATGTATGGTGTCAACAATCTCAAGGCAGGCACCCTGAAGGGCGATATCCTGCTCAACCTCGACAATGAGACCGAGGGCGAGTTTGTTATCGGCTCCGCCGGCGGCATGGACGTGGTGGCCACTCAGGACTACACCCCCGAGTTCGTGGCAGCCGACAAGGTGGCCGTCAAGGTCAGCATCAGCGGCCTCAAGGGCGGCCATTCAGGCCTTGAAATCAATGAGGGCCGCGCCAATGCCAACAAGCTGCTGGCCAACATCGCCAAGGAGGCCCTGGCCAACGGCGCTGCCATCGCCTCTTGGGAGGGCGGCAATATGCGCAATGCCATTCCCTCGTTCGGCAATATCGTCTTCGTGGTGGGCTGCTCCAAGTGCGCCGAGAGCCTCACCGCCGTGGCTGCCAAGTGGCAGGACATATATAATAATGAGTATGCCGGCATTGAGGAGGCCATCGCTATCACCGCCGAGGTAGTGGAAACTCCTGCCACTGCTGTGCCCGCCGCCGTAGCCAAGGCTATAGTAAACAGTGTGCTCGCCGTGCATGCCGGAGTCTATCGCATGACTCCTTCCATTCCCGACATCGTTGAGACCTCCTGCAACCTTGGCATTGTCAAGGTGGCCGACGGCAAGGCAGAGGCCGATGTGCTGGTGCGCAGCTCCATGGACAGCAAGCTCGATGAGCTCGCTTCCTCAGCCACCGCAGCCCTTGAGCTCGGCGGGTTCACCGTCAGCTACAGCGGCCGTTACCCCGCATGGCAGCCAGATGTCAACTCGCCCGTGGTTAAGACTATCGAGCGCGTTTACAAGGAGGTTAACGGCGAGGACTGCAAGATTACCGTGGTGCACGCCGGCCTGGAGTGCGGAGTCATCAAGACCGTCTATCCTAATATGGACGCCGTGAGCTTCGGTCCCACCCTGCGCTCGCCCCACACGCCCAATGAGCGCTGCAACATCCCCTCCGTGGCCAAGTACTACAACTTCGTAGTCAAGCTGCTGGAGCAGATTTAGGCAGATAAGCAGAGCAATATTCTCACCGATACGCTTCGCTCCTGATGCAGAGGAATGGTATTCCATGCAGGAGTGAAGCGTATCTTTTTTAGTGTTTTACCTATTTTTCAAAACAATAGTGCGGCTGTTTCAAAAATAGTTTTTATCTTTGTGGAAATTTTAAGAAATAAGTTAAAAACCAATGATATGAAAAGGATTCTTTTGATTGCCATGATTATGGCATGCGCAGCCGCGAGCGCACAGGTTAAGCGCGGCGATGTTAACAACGACAACAGCGTCAACACTGCCGACGTGGTGGAGATTTACAACATCATCATCAACGGCGACAAGAAAATCGTTACCGGCGTCGAGAAGAAGTACTCTGTCTCCTTTAGTGACGATATGCTCAAGGTGGCCGACTTGACCATCTCCTACATTGATGATAAGAACCAGGTGGTGAAGGAGAAAATCACCGGCCCCGTGTGGAGCAAGGACTTCAGCGCCGCCAGCCGGCCCTACGGCGTGGCTTACCCCATGGCCACTTCTGCCACCGACAATACCGACATAGGTTTCACCCTCAACTACGACTCGCGCTCCGACTACGACAAGGAGCAGACCTACAACATCGGCTTCGTGGCCGACATGAGCTACGTGGTTACCTATGACGACGGCACCACCGCCGTACTGCCGGTGCTGAATATTAATCCGCAGACTCCCGCCATCGAGGGCGACTATGTGGACAATGCCATGAACGCCATGTGCCAGGCCGGCACCAATGCGCGCGACTACGACAGCGACAATGAAAACCTGCAGATGAGCGACTTCTGGGCCGACAACGACGAGGCCTACACCCCCGACCCCGAGATGGGTGGCGGTGAGCAGGTTGACCCCGGCACAATCATCAGTCCGCAGTACGGCAACTATGAGTGGGTGGACCTCGGCCTGCCCTCCGGCCTCAAGTGGGCCACTCGCAACGTGGGCGCTGCCACTCCCTATGACCTTGGCGGCCTCTATGGGTGGGGCGATGCCACGGGCTACCACACCGAGTCGAACAACCGCTACTATCCTATGTCGCGCCCCGACACCACCTACATCGGCCACACCCGCGTGGATATAGCCACCGTGCAGTGGGGACCTGACTGGCGCATGCCTAGCAAGGCCGAGGCCGAGGAGCTCATCGACAACTGCACCACCAAGCGCGAGACAGTGGAGGGCTGCGAGGGAGTATGGTTCATCTCCAATATCAACGGCAACAAAATCTTCATGCCCTGCGCCGGCGATCGCTACATAGAGAACATCCGCTCCGTCACTCCCGGCCACGCCCACGGCTACTACTGGACGGCCAATCTCTATCCCACCGACAATGCCGCAGCCTACGCCTTCCATTGGGACGGCTTCACCAATATGTATAAACCCGCCTTCAAGGAGCGCTATTTCGGCTGCTCCGTGCGCCCTGTCAAGGTTGAGAGGTAAAAAGGAGGAAGCATGGCATCGTCCAACCATAGCAAATACACCCTTGCCGAGCCGTCGCCCCTGTTGGCCGACACTCATCTGGGCGAGGTGATTGAGGCCTACGACAATAGGGCCGACCGCTCGCGCGGCTGCCTCATCGCCTGGGGCCTCGTGGTGCTGCTCACCGTGGGCGGCGGCATCTATCTGCTCTGCAATCCCCCTCAGGGGCAGGGCTTCACCGCCACCGACATGCTGATAGCTGCCGCCGTAGTGCTGGGCGAGATAATCGTCTATTTCATCCTCCTCAGCTCCTCACGGCGCTGCCAGCGCATCTTTGTCTGCCGCGAGGGCGTGCAGTGGGAGCGCTATGGCCGCTCCTCGGGAGCCGTCACCAAGTTCCGCACCGTCTATTGGGAGCAGGTCAACAGTGTGGTGAGCAGGAAGGAGCGCCGGTACCGCGCTGACAATGGAGACAACGAGAAAGCCAACGACTACAAGCGCACCTTGCGCACCCTTGAGCTGCTCGATGCAACGGGCAACACCCTGCTCAAACTGACTGGTCATTACTACAACGAGTCTGACAAGGCCGGGCATTTCACCTGGATTTGGTATGCCGTCAAGGCCGTTGAACGCCAGTGGGAAGCCATCTGCGTGCCGCTCATGGTGCAGCAGGTGGAGACCGTCAACGAGGTGGTGTTCCCTCTGAAGAAGGGTAAGCTGCTCCGCCTTACTGGAGAGGGTATCTATTGCGACGACCGCCTTATTGCGCGCAACAATATAGTCGTCAGCTGGTTTAACGTGGATGAGACACTCGCCCTGCGCGACGCCACCCAGAAGCGCAACCTGCTGCAGAAGACCTTTAATCTCAAGGAGACGCACGTCAATGTCAGCGCCATGCCCAACGGCTGCCTGCTTCTCCCCCTGATTCAGCAGCTCTATGGCGTGCAGCTTAGCGAGGAACATACACTGTTCAGCATCCACTGAATCGCGTAAGCTGAGGAGGAAAATCCTTATCGCGAGGAGAACAGAAAAATACGCGTCAAGACTAAAAATATCCGCGTCGGGACGAAAAATAATCGCGTCAAGACGAAATTTAATCGCGTCGAAACGAAATTTAATCGCGTCGAAACAACCACTTTCGACGCGATTATTTTGTTTCTACTAAGGATTGCTCTTGCTGCGCAGGCATTTTCTCCATGCCCAGAAGGGGCGATGGTGGCGGTAGTCAAGGTCGCCTTGGTGGGCGTAGGCCTCGCGCTCGAAGGAGATGGAGAAATAGGCGCGCTTAGTACTGCGGGTGGCGATGAGGCGGATGGTCCACTCTATGCCGTACCATATATAGAAGCCCAGCCACAGGAGCTCGCGCTGCTGCAGGGTATGGATGTACTCATGGTTGCGCTCCACCTTGCTCAGCGGGCGGCGGCTCAGCACCAATCCAAACAGATTGATGGCTATGTAGCTGCCAAAGGGGAATATATTGTTGAGGAGAACTTTCAATTATTTGAAATTTGAGATTTGAAATTTGAAATTTGTTGCCAGGTCCGGAAGAAACGGATTGAAAGAAATTATCAGAAATTTATCAGAAAGTGTTACTACGAATAATACGAATTTCACGAATTATTTATGATGATTAACGGATTATTTGTGATGATTTGTGTTTAAGAAATAACTACGAATTTCACGAATTTTCGCCCCATGGCTTATTGCTATGTTGTAAATTGTAATTCGTGAAATTGTAAAATCGTGAAATAACATGGTTTAGCATCCGTCGCGGAGGAAGTCGAGGGCTTCGAAGATTTCGTCGCGGGTGGCGGTCTGGTTCAGGCGCAGTGAGCCGATATCGGCCAGGAGGGTGAAGTTGATGCTGCTGCCGGTGTTTTTCTTGTCGTGGGTCATGAGCTCCAGTAGCTGGTCATAGTGCTTGCACTCGATGGCCGGCTGGCCGTAGTGGAGGCGGATGTAGGCGGCTGTCTGGCGCAGCGGCGTGGTGGGGAAGCCTGTCTTGATGGCACTGAGGTAGAGTTCGCAGACGATGCCCCAGGCTACGGCATATCCGTGGAGCACGGGGCGGCCGGCGGCCATGGCGAAGCTCTCGAGGGCGTGGCCTACGGTGTGGCCGAGGTTGAGGGCTTTGCGCAGTCCCTGCTCATGGGGGTCAGCCTCCACTATGCGCTCCTTGACCTGGATGTTGGTCTTCAGTATAGGGGCGAGGGGGGCAAGGTTGCTGCTGTCGGGGACATAGCACAGGAGCTCTGCCCACTCATCGACGGAGCTTATGAGGGCGTGCTTAATCATCTCGGCATAGCCGGAGAGGAGGTTCTCGAGGTCGAGGGTGCTGAGGAACTGGGTGTCGATGATTACCTGCTGCGCATTGCTGAAGACGCCCACCTCATTCTTGAGTCCGCCGAAGTTGATGCCGGTCTTGCCGCCTACGGAGGCATCGACCATGGCGAGGAGGGTGGTGGGGATGTTGATGAAGGTGATGCCGCGCTTGAAGGTGCTGGCCGCGAAGCCGCCGAGGTCGGTGACCATGCCGCCGCCGAGGTTGACGAGGAGAGAGTGGCGCGTGGCGCCGCCCTCCTGCAGCTGCTGCCACACATGGGTTAGGCTCTGCAGGGTCTTGTTGGTGTCGCCGGAGGGGATGGTGATGAGCTTGAAAGCCTGAGCGTCCGGAATCTTGGGCAGGCAGAGGCGGGCGGTGTTTTCATCGCAGAGGATGAAGAGGCAGTCGTGGGGGGTGGCTGCTATGATGGAGCCCAGCTGCCGGGCGGCATTGTCGGTGAAGATGATGGGGAGCATGGATTTATTTTTTATAGGGACTATAGTGGCAGTTGCAGGTTTTTTTATTGTTGGGTTGGGCTATGCTATTGTGAACAGCCCGTCGCGATAGATTATCTCGCCTTCGGCCATGAGGGTTTCTATGGCCTGGCGTAGTGCGTCGGGCGAGATGGGCAGAGCGTTTATCTCTGTATGGGGGTGTGGCTTGCCGTCTTGCAGCAGTGCTATCACGGCCTGCTGGGCTTGCTCGGTGTGGGCGGTGTCGGTGGTGTGGCGGTGATAGCCGTTGGCCTGGCATACGTCGCAGTGACCGCAGTCGGCGGCGTCGGTCTGTCCGAAATACTCGAGCATCAGTCTGCTGCGGCAGGTGGACTGGGCTGTGATGTAGCGAATCATGGCCTGCACGCGCTGCACCAGCTCCATGCGGCGGTGCTCATAGACTTCGTTGGAGAAGGCTACCTCGTCGGTATCCACGCGGCTCTGCATGAAGGTGATATGGGCCACGCGCTTGAAGGGGATATAGTGGATGATGCCGAAGTTGCTGAGGGTGATGAGCGCCTGATAGACTTCCTGCGCGCTGAGCTTGGTGCGCTGTGCAAGCAGCACCTCCTCTATGGGCATGAGGTCGGCAAAGAGGCCGTTGTAGTTGCGCATGAGTGCCTGTAGCACCTGGTCGCACTGCGTGGGCAGGTGCTGAAAGCGGTAGAGCTCGTTTTTGTCAAGGATAATCTTGACGCACGACTGGCTGTCTTCGGGGTCGGCATAGCGCAGGTAGCCTGCGTGCTCCAGTATGCGGAAGGCGCTGAGCAGGGGTAGGGGGAAATAGTGGAAGACGCGGCAGAAGTCGTTGATGTTGAACTCCTTGCACAGCCCGTTGCCGTCGCCCACGGCCAGCTCGTAGTAGTAGCAGATGTTCTGATAGGCTTCGCGTATGAACTGCTTGGAGGGGAATGCGGTGTCGATGTGCCGGCGCAGGGTGCTTACGTCGTAGGGGCTCTTGAGCAGGATGGCCTGTGCCGGCTTGCCGTCGCGGCCTGCGCGGCCTGCCTCTTGGAAATATGCCTCGATGCTGTCGGGCACTCCTACGTGGATGACTTGGCGCACGTCGGCCTTGTCGATGCCCATGCCGAAGGCGTTGGTGCAGACCATTACCCGCGCCAGGCCGTCTTGCCACAGCTGCTGGCGGGTGTCCTTGTCGGCATTCTCAAGGCCGGCATGGTAGTGGAGGGCGCTGATGCCGTGGCTGGCGAGGGATTTTGCTATCTCGGCTGTCTGCTCACGGTTGCGCGTATAGACGATGGTGGAGCCCTCGGTCTGCTGCAGGATTTGGATGAGTGCAGTCTCCTTGTTGTTGGTTTCGCGCACTATATAGCTGAGGTTGCTTCGCTCAAAGCTCATGCGCATGACGCACGGCTGGCGAAACTGGAGCTGCTGTTGGATATCGTCCACCACTCGGGGTGTGGCGGTGGCGGTGATGGCAAGCAGTGGGGCCTCGGGCTTGAGCTTGCGGATGAGCGAGATGTTGAGATAGGAGGGGCGGAAGTCGTAGCCCCACTGGGAGATGCAGTGAGCCTCGTCAACGGTGACGAAGTTGACGTGCATGTGGGCGAGCTTGACTTGAAACAGTTCGCTGGTAAGACGCTCTGGAGAGATGTAGAGAAACTTGTAGCCGCCGAGGATGCAGTTGTCGAGAGCGGTGAGCACCTCCTGGCGCGACATGCCGGAATAAACGGCTGTGGCCTTGATGCCGCGGTCGCGCAGGTGGGCCACCTGGTCCTTCATCAGGGCTATGAGGGGTGTGATGACGATGCATACTCCATCCATCATGAGCGACGGCACCTGGAAGGTGATGCTCTTGCCGCCGCCGGTGGGCATGAGGCCCAGGGTGTCGCGGCCGCTGCATATGCTGCTGATGATCTGCTGCTGTATGCCGCGAAAGGACGTGTAGCCCCAATATTGCTTGAGGATACCGAGGGAGAGCTGCTCCAGGGAGTGTGAGGATGCAGGCTCGCTATTCGTGGTCGGCAGGTTGGATATCTTCAATTTGCAGTTGTATCTCGCCGTGTTTATAGATATTCTCTGCTATTGTGTAGCAGATGTTGAAGGCTCGCTTGGTCTTGATGAAGCGGGCGTGGCTGCTCTGGCCGAAGGCGATGCCGTTGAGGATATTGTTGGACTTGTTGTCCACCAGCTCCAGCTTGATGTGCTCCTGGCCGCGTCCTACGACCTTGCTGGTGCCGTAGTCATAGACATTGTTTGTGCAGAAGAGTGGCTCTGGATTTTCCGGTCCGAAGGGGCGCAGTTTCTTGATGTCGGCGTAGAGCTGGGGGGTGATGTCGGAGAAATTGAGCTCGGCATCGATGCTCAGCGTGGCCTCGGTCTGCTCTTCCTCTATATGTTCCTCCACGTATTTCTCAAAGCGGCGTATGAACTCCTTGACGTTCTCCTCGCGCAGGCTGAGGCCTACGGCGTAGGTGTGGCCGCCGAAGTTCTGGAGGAGGTCCTTGCAGCTCTCGATGCCGGAGTAAATGTCGAATTCTGCCACGGAGCGTGCCGAGCCGGTGAGGTTGCCGTCGTCGTCAAGTGCCAGCACGATGGTGGGGCGGTAGTAAAGCTCGGTGAGGCGCGAGGCTACGATGCCTACGACGCCCTTATGCCACTCCTTGTTGTAGACGACTATGCTGCGGCGGTCCTCCAGGTTGGTGAGCTTATTGACAATGGCATTGGCTTCCTCGGTCATCTGCTTGTCGATGTCTTTGCGAGCCTCGTTGTAGTTGTTGATGGTGTTGGCCTTGGCAATGGCTTCGTCAAGGTTGCGCTCAATGAGCAGCTCGATGGTTTCGCCACCATTCTGTATGCGGCCTGAGGCGTTGATGCGCGGTCCGATGCGGAACATGACGTCGGTGATGCCTATCTCCTTGCCGCTGAGTCCGCAGGTCTGTATGATGGCTTGCAGTCCTACGCTGGGGTTGGCATTGAGCTGCCGGAGCCCGTGGTAGGCCAGTATGCGGTTCTCGCCGAGTATTGGCACCAGGTCGGCGGCTATGCTGACGGCGCATAGCTCGAGCAGGGGTACGAGCCGCCCGAACTCGATGCCGTTGTTCTGGGCAAAGGCCTGCATGAGCTTGAATCCGATGCCGCAGCCTGAGAGGTCGCCGTAGGGATAGGTCTCGTCCTTGCGCTTGGGGTCGAGGATGGCATAGGCCGGCGGCAGCTCGTCGTCGGGCACATGGTGGTCGCAGACGATGAAGTCGATGCCGAACTTGGCGGCATACTTGATTTCCTCGTTTGCCTTGATGCCGCAGTCGAGGATGATGATGACGCTCACTCCAAGGCTGACGGCGCGGTCGATGGCCTTGAAGCTGATGCCGTAGCCGTCATCCAGACGGTCGGGGATGTAATAGCTCACATTGGAGTAGAACTCGTGGAGGAACTTGTAGACCAAGGTGACGGCTGTGCAGCCATCCACGTCGTAGTCTCCGTAAACAAGGATTTTCTCCTTCATGCCGATGGCGCGGTTTAGGCGGTCAACGGCTTTGTCCATATCCTTCATCTCAAACGGGTCCAGCAGATCGGTCAGCTGCGGGCGGAAGAATTTCTTCGCCTCGCGTGGAGTGCGGACGCCGCGCCTCATCAGGATAGGTCCGAGGATTGGGTTGATGCCAATCTCGTCAGTCAGCAGCTTAGCTGCTTCCTTGGTTTGAGGGGTGAGAGATTGTAGCTTCCATTTGTAGCTCATTATATATTATTTTTATATTATTTTCGTCGCCGGATGCAGCGCTGCGAGGGGGCTGCGCGTCAGTGCAGGGGCACATTACCCCTAATTTGACGTGTAAAGGTACGACAAATTTCTGAATACAGCCCTAACCTCATACGTTAAAAAGCCGTAAATGGGCTATAAGTTAAATAAAAGAGAGAAAGATTTAACGGGAAGTCAACTTATGTAAACGATAAGGAGGAGCGCCCAGGGTGGGGCACTCCTCCTTTTGTATGGGGGATTGGTGTATGTGTTTCTACTTGAGGCCGATGGCCTTTGCAATGTGCTTGGGCACAGCCTTCTTGTTGACCACGATGTTGATGGTCTTGTAGGCTGCGTAGGGCTTGGAGATGTATGCAAATCCCTTGTACTTGCCGTACTTGCCCCAGGAGTTCTTCATCATGTAGTACTCCTTGCCGTTCTGGTCCTTGGCAATGCCGTAGAGCAGCATGCCGTGGTCGTCGGTGGTCTCCCAGTTGTCGAAGCCTTCCTGGCGCAGCTCCTGGGTGATGGTCTTCTCGTCGGATGAGTTGAAGGCATCTTTCTTCTCGGCTGACTTGCCAATCCAGCGCTCCTGGTCGCTGCCCTCGGTGCTGGTGTTCTTGGCATCGGCGGGAACGGAGGCGATGCTGGTGCTGTTGCGGTTGAAATACTTTTCGCTAACGTCGGCACCCCATGCAACGGTATAGCCATTCATGATGGCATTGTCCATGGTCTCCATCAGCTCATCGAGGGGCAGGTTGTAGCTCAGTCCCCAGCGCCAGTTGTCTTGCACCTCAACGGCAAACTGGGTGTAGAAGGGATGGTGGGTGAAGGAGGTGAGGCTTACGTAGTCGTCGGCATTGACGCCGAGGCTCTGTGCGAAGGTCTGCGGGGTGTAGGTCTTGCCTTCGTACTCAAAGGTGTCGGGCATGGGGCCGAGGTATGCCTCGAGGATGGCTTCGAAGGGTTTCTGCCAGCACTTGGAGATGGTATTGACCTTGGCATTGGGACCGGTGAAGGCTCCGAGGTAGCCCTGTGCGGCCTTCTCCAGCTCAGAGTGGTTGAATAGAGTGTCGCCATAGAGGCTGCCGGCGGGGGTGACGGCGCTTTCTGGCATCATGCCGTAGTTCTTGAGGCAGTAGAGGACATCGTAGAAGCTGCCGCCCTGCGACCAGCTTACGTCGCCATGCATCCTGACGTTGGCCACGGCGCGATCGATGTAGGTCTTGTAGATTACGTAGGCCTCAGCGAGGTCGTAGGTCTTGCCGGTGTTGCGCAGGATTTCGGCCTCCAGGAATCCGAGGCTGGAGAAAGCCCAGCAGGTGCCAGAGCGGTGCTGGTCCTTGACGGAGGTGACGGGGATTTCCTTTACAACGGTGAACTTGGTGGTGTCGGCATCGTCTGCCATCACGGGAGCGCTGCTGATGAGCGCGGCTGCGGCTATCATGGCCGCAAAGAGCTTGGTGATCTTCATAATAATTTGTTATGTTTTGGTTATCTGGTTTTTTAGCTGTTGAGTGGTTGAGCTGATAGTTTTTGTTCTTCAGGGTGATTATTTTCTAATAGTGGAATTCTGCTACGTATTTCTCCACGTCGTCGGCATGATAGGGAATGATATCCTTGCCGAGGAATCGTGCGCCTTCATCAGTGATGAGCAGGTCGTCCTCAATGCGGATGCCGCCGAAGTCTTTGTATTTTTCGATTGCATCGAAGTCGAGGAACTGGGTGTTGATGTTGTTGGCTTTCCAGTAGTCGATGAGGTCGGGTATGAAATAGATGCCTGGCTCGTCGGTGATTACGAATCCCTTCTGCAGGCGACGGCCCATGCGCAGGCTGGCGGTGCCAAACTGGGAGGATGGTTGTATCTCGTCGTCGTAGCCTACATATATCTGGCCGAGGTCTTCCATGTCGTGGACGTCGATGCCCATCATGTGACCCAGTCCGTGGGGCAGGAACAGGGCATGGGCGCCTGCCTGCACAGCCTCCTCGGTGTCGCCTTTCATCAGGCCGAGGTCTTTAAGGCCATTGGTGATGTGGCGGCATACCTCCATGTGGACATCGTAGTATTTGACGTCGGGCTTGGCCATGCCGAGGGCGAGGTCGTGAGCCTGCTCCACAATGGTGTAGATGTCGCGCTGGCGGTGGGTGAACTTGCCGCTTATGGGGGTAGTGCGGGTGTGGTCGGAGCAATAGTTGTTGACGGTCTCGGCGCCGGCGTCAACCAGCAGCAGGCGGCCAGCCTCCAGATAGTTCATCTTGGGCGCGCCATGGAGAATCTCGCCATGCATGGTGACGATGGATGCAAATGAGACCTTGCTGCCCAGTGAACGTGCAATTCCGTCGATGGTGCCGCCAATGAAATGCTCGGTCACTCCGGGCTGTGCCAGCTTCATGGCTGTAGTGTGCATCTTGAAGCCGATGGAGCAGGCGCGCTCTATCTCCTTGATTTCCTCGTCGCTCTTGGTGGAGCGGAGGTCAACGATGGCCTTGATGAGCTTGAGCGAGGCGGCGGCCTTCTGCTCAGCGGGCTTTATGCCCAGCAGCTCTTGCAGCAGTATTTTGTTGTCGTGGCGGTAGGGCGGCAGGAAATGGATATCCTGTCCGCTGGCCTTGGCGGCCTCTACCAGTTGGCTCAGTTTGCCAAAGGGGGCGCTCTCCTTCACTCCTGCTGCGGAGGCCATGTCGCTAATGCTGTCAACGGAGCCGTACCAAACGATGTCGTCGATGTCAATATCGTCGCCAAGGAAGTATTCGGCATCATTGTCAACGTCGATTACTCCGGCGAGGCCGTCGCGCTGGGCACCGAAGAAATAGAGGAAGCTGCTATCCTGGCGGAAGGTGTAGCAGTTGTTGGGATAGTTAGCCGGGCTCTCGTTGTTGCCCAGGATGATGATGAGTCCGCTGCCCACCTTGTCGGCCAGGGCCTTGCGGCGCATGATGTAAATATCTTTGCTAAACATAAGGCTAAGATCTTAAATGGATGTGTTGAAAGGCAAAGTTAATATTTTTTTTCGGAAAGTAGGCAAGATGTGTTGTAAATATCAATTATTTACCTATTTCTGCATAAGCTTGGCGCAGTTTTTGTAGTGCGGCGGTCAGTTCGGCACGCGGCAGAGCCACGTTGAGGCGCATGAATCTGGCGCCTTCCTTGCCGAAGGTCTGCCCTTCGTTGAGGTAGAGGCCGGCCTGTCCAAGATAAAACGCCTGCAGCTCTTCGGGAGTGGAGAAAGGCATTGCGCTATTGTCGAGGAAAACGAGGAAGGATGCTTCGGTCTGCATGGGCTTGATCATCGGGCAGTGGCGGCTGAGGAAGTCGTTAACAGCCTGGATGTTGCCATGCACGTAATCGAGCATTTGGTTGAGCCAGTCCTCACCCTCAGCAGTGTAGCATGCCTCAAGGCATCCGTAGGCAAAGATATTGCCTAAGGCTACGTCGGCCTGGTCGAGGAATGAGTAGAATTTTTGGCGCAGAGTGGGGCTGAGACTGTAGCAGTAGGACACCACTATGCCAGGCATATTGAAAGCCTTGCTCGGAGCATTCATGGCAATGGTGATGTCGCGTGCTTCCGGGCATGTGCTGACGAAGGGCGTGTAGCGGTAGGCATGGTGGGTCATGTCGGAGTGAATCTCGTCGCTCAGCACTATTACACCGTGCTGCTTGCACAGACGGGCCACGCGCTGCAGCACTTCTGCAGTCCACACTGTGCCGCCAGGGTTATGAGGATTGCAGAGAATCATCATCTTGCATCCCGGCAACTTCTGCTCCAGGTCGGTAAAGTCTATCTCAAAACGTCCTTCCACCACATGGAGAGGGTTCTCCACGCGAATGCGTTCGTTGACATCTATTATATGGCCGAAGGGGTGGTATACCGGTGGTTGGATGAGCACCTTGTCGCCCTTGTCGGTAAGGGCGCAGATGGCATGGTGGATGGCAGGCACAATGCCCGGTAGGAAATGGATGTCCTCCTTTTTGAGAATTACGCTGTGGCGGCGCTGCATCCAGTTGATTACACTATGGTAGAATCTGTCGGGGGGTAGGGTGTAGCCCAGAATTTGCTGCTCCAGCCGCTCCCGGATGGCCCTCATCACGAAAGGTGGGGTCTCAAAGTCCATGTCAGCCACCCACAGCGGTGTGACGTCGCTGCGCCCCAGCAGGTTGAAGAGCACGTCGTATTTGAGGCTGTCGGTGCCCGTGCGTTCTATGTGCTTGTCGAAGTTATATGTCATATCAGTCAACAAAACGAAAAATGCAGAAATTTATCAGAAAATGCCAGATTGGATATGAGTATTGATGACATATTCCGTTTTCTCTGGACCTTAAAAAATCTCTGATAAATTTCTGCAAAAAAGTTCGTTATAAATCTAAGTCAGGATTAGGATAGAATTCTCTCTATGAGTGTGTTATTTCTTGGTCATCTTCCATCCTGCGAGGTAGCAAATAGCGGCTACCAGCATACCGTTGATGGAGGGGATGCCCCATGGGAGCAGGTTGGCAACCACAGCGCCCAGCACTACGCCCAGCACGGCGCCCCATACCACAGTCTTGGGTTTTGAGTCGGATTGCTCGGAGTAGTCCTCCTTGTTGAGGAAATAGCCCAGCACGAGGATGATACCCACTGGCGGCAGGGTGCAGTTAAGGATGTTGAGGTATCCGCAGAAGTTGTTGTAGAGCCAAACGGCAGCAACGGTGCCAATGATACCGCTCAGCAGCACCATGAGTTTTTTGTTGAGCTTGAATATATTGGCAAGGCCGAGGCCTGTGGAGTAGAGGGCATTATCATTGGTGGTCCAGATGTTAAGACCCAGTACGAGCACTGCAACGTAGAAGAGGTTGAGGTTGATCATCACGTCGAAGATGTCGTTGCCTCCCACATATACGGAGCTGACGGCACCGAAGAGGAACATGAGGCTGTTGCCGAGGAAGAAGGCGAGAATGGTGATGATGCAGCCAGCCTTGCTGCTCTTGGAGAATCGGGCAAAGTTGGGGGTGGCGGTACCACCGCTGACAAAGCTGCCCACCACGAGGCCCGCTCCGGCAATCACGCCTAAGGTCTTCTCGCCCTGCTCAAACTGTTCTGCCAGGCCGCGGTCGCCCTGAGTGATGGCCATGATCATAGCCACGGTGCCCAGGATGGCCACGCATGGCACAGCCACATAGCTGATGATGGTGAGGCCCTTGATGCCATAGTAGGCCGAGGCTGTCATACATACGCCGGCAATGGCTACCATTATGTAGGTGGCGGTCATGCTCTCACCGAAGGCAACCTTGGCAATAGGGATGGCAAACATGGCAAGGCCTACGCCAAACCAACCCATCTGGGTGAAACTGATCATGGCGCTAGGCAGATAGCTGCCCTTGGTGCCGAAGCTGCGTACTGCCAGAAGGTCAAGGCTGAGACCGGTCTTGGCACCCACGTAGCCCAGTGTGCCGGTGTAGGCGCCGAGGATGATGCCACCCAACAGCATTGCCAGGATGAAGTCGGTGAAGTTGAGTCCTTGGGCGAGGTTCTGGCCTACCCACATACTGGCGGAGAAGAAAGTGAAGCCCATCATGATCATAAACATGGTGAGGTTGCTCCTGCGAGCATCTCTGCTTACTGCTGACGATTGAAAGTCGACGTCTGTTTTCTGTTTGCTCATAGTGTATAGTGTTTGATGTTTGAATTTTGTTGACAGGTCCGGGGGTTGGCCCGCGCAGGTAACTGGGCGGCGCAATGGTCGCTACTGGCGATGTGCTGTACGGGTTAACGGTTGTGAGTTAAAGGTATTTGCTCAGTGCTGCCTCAATCTCGGCCAGCCTTACCTCGGCAATGTGCTTGAGGTTGCGATTGTAGCTGCGCTGGCGGAAGGCCTCTTCCTCTTGGTAGAGCTTTTCAAGCGTCTGTATCGGGGCTGAGTCTTCGCAATAGTGATTGATGTTGAGCCACTGCTCAAAAGTCTGAGGCGAGGGATAGCCAATCTTCTCATCCACAAAGGCTTTCATCTGTGTGTGGTCGGCAGCGATGCGTATGTCGCGCCAGTACTCCATGGCCTCGTGGTAGTGCTCGGGAATCTCGTAGCGGCGTGCCCCGCCGTCGTAGATGATACACTTCTCAAAGAGTACGTTGTCTTGCTGAAGCACGGCATGGCGATATTCGGGCGCGAGCACTGAGTCGTGCCAGTAGAAGTCGATGTTGGGCACATTGACCCCCGTTACGCCCTTAGTCTTGTAAACGGAGAAGATGCCCTCGTAGAAGAAGCATGTGAATCCCTCAAAATCGGGCCACTCCTTGCGCAGCCGCTCTGTGAATCCCTCCATTAGGTCAAAGGCTCGGGTGCCGCCGATGGTGAAGAAGATGATGCGTCTCAGCTTGGCGCCGCGCTTGCGATACTTGTTGATGACATACTCAAAGCACTCTTTCAGAGTGTCGCCAGTGGCCACTATGTCGCCAATGAGAATTGTGCCGTTGTCAACGATGTTGTATTTCTGATATTTGATTTGCAGACCTAGAATCTGCTTGTTTTCGATGATGCGCTCACAGGAGAGGAAATTCATGTTGTTGACCTGGATGCCGGCCCTGTGGCAAGCTTCTTCCACGGGGTAGTTAAGGCCGCCGCGCAGGATGGTAAGTATGTCGAGGGAGGGTGGGACAGAGGCCGATTCCTTTATAGCCTTCAGCGCCTCTACCGTTGACGGCAGGGTGTCGAGATAGGTTTGGAATCCTACCTCTTCCGGGTGCATCAGCAACCGCTGTGAGTCGACGTTGCTGACGATGAAATATTGGTTGGTAACTTGCGGAGAGTCAAGGCGGTATAAGCTCACGCCGTTGCTCCTGTTCATCAATCTAAGGCTTGCGCCCTGAAGCTTATCGTGCATTTCCAGATTTTTGTTGTAAATATCTGGAATGCAAATATAGACAAAAAAAATGATTACTTATATAAAAGACACCATTATTTCGCAGTAATTTTTTTGTCAGGCATAACAAAAGGGTCTTATGGCGGGCTTAGTGGCAATTTAAATACCTTATTACTATAATTCGTGTACGCGCGCGCATGAGACGATACTTTGCCTGCATGTTTCTTTAAAAAGCCTATGCATTCTTTAACAAAATTTGGTCATAATCGAAAAATTATAAAAAAGTAGTATGAAAATGTATGTAGCAATAAACATTTTTTATATCTTTGCCAATCCAGCTCAATGTGCCTTGGTGCGTGGGTGTTTTGAGTTGGGATGAATAATGATTGTATGAATTTTACACATTTTAATTAACCTTATTTATTAACTAAATTACTAACCAAATGAAAAGAGTACTTACTTCTCTGATCGCTCTTATCCTGCTGCTAGTGGGAGGGAGCGTGGCTAATGCCGCAGTCGGCGACGTGGTTACCACGCTTGCGGGACTGAGCAATAGCAAGGTGTACACTATCACTGCTTCTCGTGGAGCGTTGGTGCTCAATGCAGCCGGTACTAATGTCTGCTGTGGCACCAAGGGCACTCCGAGCACTGAGGCTGGCGCAGACCAGTGGGGCGTGATCAGTTACAAGGGAGGCTGGCTTCTCTACAACGTAGCGAAAGGCCAGTTCTTCAATCCAGAGGGCTCCTTCACTGAGGCGCCTACGGCAACTAACGTCGTTAAGTTGCAGTTGGCAAACAATCCGGAGGAGAACTACGTGTTTAAGTTCACACAAGGTGCGAACACACTGAACAACAACAATGCAGGCGGTTTCAACTTTGACAGTTGGAGCACTGAGGACGGCGGCAATCGCCTCACCATTGTGGAGGCCGGTGACCTTGATGCCGCCGTTGCTGCGTCGGTCAACATTCCCACCATCACGTGGAATGTAGTAGATGACGCCAACAATGTTGTTGCCACAGAGACCATCTTCTCTGACGAGGGTGTGGAATACACCACAAGCCTTGCCAATGGTTTCCCGGGTGTTACCCTTGACACTCCCACTGCCACTGGTACTACAGAGGACCAGGTTATCACAACCTCTTACACTCTTGACTACAGTGTAGTTCCGTTCAAGTACAGTTCATCTGTTGATGATGCCACATGGTATTTCATGGATGTCCGTGGTGGAAAGTACTGTACCTATCTGCCCGACAGCAAGCAAATCCAGAATGTAAGGCACGACAACACTGCCGATCTTAACGAGAACAATCTGTTTGCATATGTGGGCGGTCCGTTTGGCTTTACCCTTTACAACTACGGAGCTGGCACCGACGCACCCTTCACCATTGACGGAAAAGGCAATGGCCAAAGGCTCTACGCCAGCACAGACGCTACTCCCGCAGAACTCAAGTATGAGTACTGGGACAATGCAGGCGGCTACGGCAAGCAGAATCATATCTTCCGTCTCACTGAAGACGAGAAGTCTGGCTTCAATGACAACGGCGGTTATCTGGCAATATGGTATGCTGAGAACAACCACTGGGATGCAGGTTCCAACATCGTATTCACCGAGGTGGGCGCCATCCACACCTATGCAGAGCTGCAGGATATTATAGCTCAGTTTGACGGCCTTATCGCCGGCACTAACCCTGGCACCTATACCGAGGCGTCACTTACTCCGCTGCAGAATGCTATCAGCGACGTGACCGCCCTTGGCCTTACTGAGGAGTCAAGCGTTATAGCCATTTCTGAGGCTTATAACAATATTGCTGCTGCTGCCGAGGCTCTTGTAATGAACGAAATTACCGAGGGCTATTACACCATCTTCAATGACAATGCCAAGATTGCCGCAAACGGCATGGATCCTAAGGCAATGTACATTGATAACACAAACATGGACCTCTATTGGGGTACATACGATGCCAATTCTTTGAAGTATGTATTCAAGCTTACTCCTGATGGCAACGGTTCGTGGTACATGCAGAGTGCAGAGAACGGTCTCTACACCGGTGGCGCTCCTGGCTTCACCAAGAGATTCCACAGCACTCAGACTCCTACCTATGCCGCTACCTTTAATTTCTATCCCGGCACCGGTTCAGCCTACATCAAGGCTAACAACTGGACTATGTGTCCGCAGGGTAACCCCAATGGCGACAAACCCGGTCCGTCTTATGTGCATTCCTACAACGGCGAGACTATCACCGACGCTCCGTTCCTGGAGTGGACGTGGAGCTTGACTCCCGTTGCAGATGAGGTTGTTGACGATATGCAGGCTGTCGCACTGGCAGGTGTTGTCGCCACTCTGCCCGAGGCTATCAACGGTAGCAACGATCCCGGCACCTTCACCACAGCAGCCGCAGAGGCTTATGCCGCTGCCCTGGCTACAGCCAAGACAGCAGCCGAGAGTGGCACCGCCGCTGAGAAGGCAGCTGCCTATAAGGCACTCACAGCATCCGTTGCCAACCTTGAGATTAACGAAATCACCGAGGGTTACTATTTCATAGCTACCGCAGGTAATGGCCCCGGCTACAGCGGTGGTCCTTACAACTATGAGGACAAGTCGGCCCTTTACAACGAAGGAGAAATCGTGAAGTGGAAGGCGTACAGCAAGGACGACAAGACTGAGGTCTATAAGTTTACTGCCAACGCTGACGGCAATTGGGATGTATTCAACGTTTCTGATAAGACCTATATCAATACAGGTACTGCCGCCTACGGTCAGCAGGTTAGCACCAGCGCTGAACCCACCACTTCCCAGAAGTTCGTGGCTGTCGGTCAGGGCACAGGCAAGTTTGCCATCTATTCCCAGACCTATGCATATGCCATGAAGGGCAACCATAATGGTACTGACGCAGAGACTGGCGACCTCAGTATCTGGGGTACCACTAATGAGGCTGCCCAGTTTGGCGTAAACGTATGGTATCTCCACAAGATTACCGAAGAGGAGTACAATGAACTCTTCCCCAGCGCTCAGCAGAAAGTCAATGAGCTGGCAGCTGCTATTGAGGAGCTCAAGACCCCGCTTGACGCAGAGAACTACAAGACTAATCTCCAGGGAACAGAACGCGGAGGTGTAATCTCTGCTCCTGAGAAGGCCAAGCTGGAGGAGGCTGTGGCTGCCGCTAAGGCTGTCGTTGACTCTGACGCAGCAACCGATGAAGAGAAAGAAGCAGCTTACGAAGACTTGAAGGCTGCCTATGACGCATGTCCTGTCGATAACCCGATTGTGGATGGATACTACTATATTTATGCAGCCTTTGATGGTCTGCTTCTGTCCTATCGCACCGTTGATGACGCAGACTATGCATACAAGGCTAACTGGAGCGATCCTGCCACAAGCCTTGACATGGGTTGTGTATTTGAAGTTAAGAAGACTGGCGAGAATGCTTTCACCGTTCAGAACGTAAAGACGGGTAAGTATCTCGGTGAATACAATACTGTGCACAATCCTTCTGACAAGGGAAGCTTTGCTTTGCAGGCAGATCCCTTCACCACATACATCGTGCCTTGGCGCGCTTCACACAACTACCTTGAGGCAAACAAGAGCTATGGCGAGGTAACCGACGCTATTGACTTCTGTCTCTTTAGCGAATCTACCTTTGAGCATGAGTACTCTGGTCGTTGGATTGGTAGCGGATGGAATATCCACAGCGACCTTGGAGACTATGTGGCTCACGCATGGCGACTCCTGCCTGTAGATGAGGCATACAATGCCTATATGGCAGAGAAGGACTTCAATGACCTTATGGCTGCAGCTGATGAGGCTCTGGCTGTACCTACTCCTGCTAATCATCACGACAATGACCCGGCAAGAGATCGCTCTTTCCTCCTCGGTAACGAGAAGCTCTCTGTTGATGGCCTGGCTACCAGCAAGGAAGCTCACGATGCACTGCAGGCTGCCCGTGATGCTGTCTATGAAGGTTACAAAACCGATGGCAAGTCATTAGACGAGTTGGCTACGGAAGTGGCTGCCCTCAACAGTGCTATGGAAGTAGTCAATGCCAAGAGCAACCCGCTCGTTGACGGCTACTACTACCTCGTTGCTGAGTATGACGGTGGCACCGATGGCATACCCGGCGGCTTTGTTATAGAGGCTACTGAAACCGGTATTGCCAAGGTTGCTTTCGATGAGACTGAACCTAAGCAGATGTTTAAGGTTGAGTACGATGCAGAGAATGGTAAGGTTTACCTCCAGAACGTAGCTAACGAGAAGTATCTTGGCGTAGTAGAAGACAATGCTTGGACGCTTTCCGACGACAAGGTTGCCCTTAACATTATGTCCGGTAAGGATCACTACTGGTATCATAGTGCAGAAAAAACCGTGGCCGCACGTTCTTGCTCATTCGTCCTTTATGATGATGACAACAACGGCATCTACTCTCCCAACTGCAATATTGCTTCTAACGCATCACTGACCACTTCTTACGGATGGTTCGTCTCTTGGGCATTCCGTCCTGCCGATGAGGCCTACGAGCAGTATAAGGAGGAAGAAGAGGCTAAGAGCGCAGCCAACTACTGGGAGGTTGCCACTGAGCCCACCGCTCCTGTCAGTGGCAAGACCTATGTAATCAAGAATGCTGTCAACGACCTCTACCTCATTGCAGGCACCGGTGTGGCAGCAGAGTACAATCCTCTTAAGAACACCGCTATCTGGCAGCTCGACGAAACCGAGACTGAGGTTGAGGGCAACAAGACCTGGACCCTCAAGTCCATCGAAGAGGATGGCTACTGGAAGTATATCAACTACGATGAGAAGTCAGGCTACGATGGCTACGACTGGTTCGGCTATGCCGGTATGAACGCTGAGTTCAGCACCCTGGAGGACGCTGAGCTGTTCACCATCCTTACTCCCGAGCAGTCTGCCACCAAGACTCGCAACTCTGTCAAGAACGACCAGGCCGTCGTTGACGGTGCCTATGTCATCACTGCCAAGGAGCAGATTGGTGGCAACTGGTTCAAGCTCGACACTCAGCGCGGCACTGATGCTGCCCTCGAGCCTTGGCAGGATGCTCCCCAGTGGCTCTTCTACGAAGCCACTCAGGGCGATAACATCAACAGGGAACTTGAGATTGCTCTTGAGGTCTACAATGTCAACACTGAGGACTTTGTGACCGGCACTGATCCCGGCTACTACAATGCTGACAACGTTGCCGCCTACAATGAGGCTCGTGCAGCTGCCGAGGCTCTGGCTACTGGTGGTGGCGATGTCAAGCAGGTTTCCGACATTGAGGAAGGAGCCTACTACAACATTGTATCCGACCGTAAGAAGTTCTCCGGCAACACCTCGACTCTGCCGAAGGCTATGTCCACCCTGCAGGATTCCTATCCTATTAAGTGGGGTGACATATATGTTTACTGGGGTGATATGGCTGACGCTTCTGCCGACGCCTACCAGTGGAAGGCTGTCCAGTCCGGTTCTGGCTGGGCATTCCAGAATAAAGAGAACGGCAAGTATCTCGGTGGCAAGAACACCGGCGAGAACGACGTCATCTTCTCTGACTCTCCTGTAGCCTATACTCTGGCTGACATCGAGGATGGCGCAGGTAAGTTCTATATGATTTGCGACGGTGAGGAACACTCTCTTACCGTACAGGGCTACGGCATCGCTCGCGCCGACAACTCTCTCGCCATCCAGCGTGAGGGTGATGACGACTATGACGACGAGGCAGCTGTCAATGGCTATCCCGGCCGCTGGCACTTCGTTCCCGTTCTGAGCGACGGTGAGCAGAAGGTTGCCATCCGTAAGGCCATCGACGCTCTGGCAGAGGCCTATGAGACAGCAGCCACCGTTAATCCTATCGTTGAGGGTTACTACGCAATAGTAAGCGCAGGTAAGGGCCCCGGTTATTACACTGGCGATGCTCCCTCCACCGTTATCGACGAGGAAGAGATGTTTGCTCTCTACAATGATGGCGGACTTGTAAAGTGGAAGTACTATGATGATGCCGCTTACGACCAGATCTATTACTTCACTGAGGATGAAAACGGCAACTGGTATGCCCAGAACTTCTATGACGGAACGTTCATCAACAAGGGTGCCGGTTCATATAGCACTACCATCTCCACTTCTCCTGAGGCCACTACCGCCCAGATATTTGAGCCCGCAGGCGTGGCAGGTAAGTTTACCTTCAAGTTCGACGGCAATCCCTATGTTTACGCTCTCACCAATAGCCACAACGGTTCCAAGGAGGGTGTAAGCGGCACTCTCAACATCTGGGGCTCTTCTGCCGAGGCACAGAAGTTCGGCATGAACGTGTGGTTCCTCCGCAGTGTAAGTGACGATCAGGTTGAGGCAGCCAAGGAGGCTATCGCCAGCCAGCTCAGTGATCTTATCGCACAGTATGAGGATGAGGACATTCAGGGCAGCGATGCTCCCGGCTACTACAGCAACGAGAATGTTGATGCATTCAACACTGCATTGAGTGATGCCAAGGATGCTGCCGAGGGCACCATCGAGCAGAAGATGACAGCCATCAGCAACCTCAAGACTGCATACGCAAAGGTTACTTCCGAGCTCAATCCCGTTACCGAGGGCTACTACTACCTCGTCAACAAGTCTGCCGGCTATGTTGAGAACTTTGGCGTTCCCGCAGCCATGTACACTGCTCCCGAGAGCAAGCAGGCAAGCGGTGCCGCCCAGGTACGCTTCGAGAAGTTTGACGAGAACAACGCCCACTTCATCTTCAAGCTTACCGCCAAGGAAGGTGTTGACAATGCCTTCTATGCTCAGAATGCCGTTGACGACTGGTATCTCAATACCGGTGACGGCGACAGCTGGTACGGTGAGGTTACCACTGCTTCCGAGGAGGCTGCCAATGCCCAGATATTCCAGAACTACGGCTATGGCCAGTTCTTCGTATCCGATGAGACCGACGGTCGCGTAAGCCGCGTCATCCGCAAGGCCTCCGGCGTGTTCAGCGTACAGAACGGCACCGTCTACGGATGGTCCACCACAAGCGACAATATCGCCGAGGCTGACAAGTGGTACAACGCTTGGGAGCTCATCCCCGTAACCGAGGAGAAGGCTAACGAGCTCGTTACCGCCACCAAGGCCGCCGATGAGGCTGCCGATGCCGCTGCCAATGAGCTGGCTACCGCCCTGACTGAGAGCGAGGCAGCCTACAATAGCTACGTTGCCGACGACAGCCCAGTTTCCGAGGAGACCAAGCAGGCCCTGACCGAGGCCTACGAGGCAGCCCAGGCAGCCGTCAAGGCTATGCCTTATGACATCACCACCACGGCCGATGCCTACAATGACACCAAGGAAGCCCTTGAGGATGCCCTTGCAAAGGCTCAGGAGGAGATGCCTTCAGACATCACCGACTACTGGCAGATTGCCGACGAGCCCTCCATGGACTTCGAGCCCGGCAAGACCTATGTTCTCAAGAACGCCTACAACGACAAGTACCTGTCCACCGACGGTGGAAC